>PPYF01188334.1_pt1 | contig 18531 bp, 13 predicted proteins | sample 1559871 | NCBI WGS metagenome assembly PPYF01 (sample SAMN08240021, study PRJNA423297) | Human gut metagenome, whole genome shotgun sequencing project. | reverse complement strand
CTACCCGCGCTGTTCAGCTATTTCCCGGCCAATACCCTGCTGGTGAATACCGGTGACGTTGAGGCCAGCGCCAACCGTTTCCAGGCTGACGCGCAGGCGCGTTTTGAAAACCGGGGCGTGGATCCGATGCGCCCGCTGCTGCCTCCTGCAACGCTGTGGCTGCGTACCGAAGAGCTGAACAGAGAGCTGAAAAAATGGCCGCGCATCCAGCTCAAAACCGAGCATCTGGCAGACAAAGCGGCGAATACCAACCTCGGCTTCCAGCCGCTGCCGGACCTCTCCGTCCAGGCGCAAAACAAATCGCCGCTGGATAACCTGCGTAAGTTTATCGAGTCCTTTAGCGGGCCGGTGGTCTTCTCGGTAGAGAGCGAGGGTCGCCGCGAAGCGTTAGGCGAACTGTTGGCGCGGATCAAGCTGTCGCCAAAACGTATTCAACGGCTGGATGAAGCGAGCGGTAAAGGTCACTATCTGATGATAGGCGCCGCCGAGCACGGCTTTATCGATACGCAGCATAACCTGGCGCTGATTTGCGAAAGCGACCTGCTGGGCGAGCGCGTGGCGCGTCGCCGTCAGGATGCCCGGCGGACCATTAACCCGGATACCCTGATTCGCAACCTGGCAGAACTGCACATCGGCCAGCCGGTGGTGCATCTTGAGCACGGCGTGGGGCGCTACGGCGGAATGACGACTCTGGAAGCAGGCGGCATCACCGCCGAGTATCTGATCCTCACCTACGCCAACGACGCCAAGCTGTACGTACCGGTCTCCTCATTGCACCTGATTAGCCGCTACGCTGGCGGTGCGGAAGAGAACGCGCCGCTGCACAAACTGGGCGGCGATGCCTGGAGCCGCGCGCGACAAAAAGCGGCGGAAAAAGTGCGCGATGTGGCCGCGGAGCTGCTGGATATCTACGCTCAGCGCGCGGCGAAAGAAGGCTTTGCCTTCAAACACGATCGTGAACAGTATCAGCTGTTCTGCGATAGTTTCCCATTTGAAACGACACCGGACCAGGCACAGGCGATCAACGCGGTGCTCAGCGACATGTGCCAGCCGCTGGCGATGGATCGTCTGGTGTGCGGCGACGTTGGCTTTGGTAAAACCGAGGTCGCCATGCGCGCCGCCTTCCTCGCGGTCGAGAACCACAAACAGGTTGCGGTGCTAGTGCCGACGACCCTGCTAGCGCAGCAGCACTATGATAACTTCCGCGACCGTTTCGCCAACTGGCCGGTGCGCATTGAGATGCTTTCCCGCTTCCGCAGCGCCAAAGAGCAGACGCAGATTCTGGCCGAAGCCGCCGAGGGTAAAATTGATATTCTGATCGGAACCCACAAGCTGCTGCAAAGCGACGTGAAGCTACGCGATCTGGGGCTACTGATCGTCGATGAAGAGCATCGCTTCGGCGTGCGCCACAAAGAGCGCATTAAAGCGATGCGCGCCGACGTCGACATTCTGACGCTCACCGCCACGCCTATTCCGCGAACCCTGAATATGGCAATGAGCGGCATGCGCGATCTGTCGATTATTGCCACCCCGCCCGCCCGCCGTCTGGCGGTCAAAACCTTCGTGCGTGAGTACGATAGTCTGGTGGTGCGCGAAGCTATTCTGCGTGAAACGCTGCGCGGCGGCCAGGTGTACTACCTGTACAACGATGTCGAAAATATTCAGAAAGCCGCCGACAGGCTGGCGGAACTGGTGCCGGAAGCGCGTATCGCCATCGGTCATGGCCAGATGCGCGAACGCGAACTGGAACGGGTGATGAACGATTTCCACCACCAGCGCTTCAACGTGCTGGTGTGTACCACCATCATTGAGACCGGTATCGACATTCCTACCGCCAATACCATCATCATCGAACGCGCCGACCACTTTGGTCTGGCACAGCTGCATCAGCTACGTGGACGCGTGGGGCGTTCGCACCACCAGGCCTATGCCTGGCTGCTGACGCCGCATCCGAAAGCCATGACCCCAGACGCCCAGAAACGTCTGGAAGCCATCGCCTCGCTGGAAGATTTGGGCGCAGGTTTTGCGCTCGCCACCCACGACCTCGAAATTCGCGGTGCGGGCGAGCTGCTGGGCGAAGGGCAAAGCGGGCAGATGGAGTCCATTGGCTTCTCGCTGTACATGGAGATGCTGGAAAACGCCGTCGATGCGCTAAAAGAGGGTCGCGAACCGTCGCTGGAGGATTTAACCAGCCAGCAAACCGAAGTTGAGCTGCGTATGCCGTCGCTGTTGCCGGATGATTTTATCCCGGACGTCAACACGCGCCTCTCCTTCTACAAGCGGATTGCCAGCGCGAAGAATGAAAACGAGCTGGAAGAGATCAAGGTCGAGCTGATCGACCGCTTCGGTCTACTGCCGGATGCTGCGCGTAATCTGCTGGATATCGCCCGTCTGCGTCAGCAGGCGCAGAAGCTCGGGATCCGCAAGCTGGAAGGCAACGAGAAAGGCGGCGTGATTGAGTTTGCCGAGAAGAATCACGTCAATCCGACGTGGCTGATTGGTCTGCTACAGAAACAGCCGCAGCACTTCCGCCTCGACGGCCCGACGCGCCTGAAGTTCTTCCAGGAACTGGGCGAGCGTAAAATGCGAATGGACTGGGTTCGCCAGTTTATGCGCCAACTGGAAGAAAACGCCCTCGCCTGAACGAAATAACATACTGATTTCTTTATTTTTTCACCCTTATACGGCCGCTGTTGCGGCCGTATTGCTTTCTCGCCATTCCTGAAATCGCGTTTCATTCTTGCCCAATCGCATTCTGACTTTTGTTTACATTGAAATAAAAATGCTTATATTTCTCATTTGCATTCATTTTATGCATGCGCGTTGGCCTATAACACGACCGTCACCACAGAGCGGCGGACAAAAATAATGACGATTGATTAAGGGTTTATATGTCTCACTCTTCAAATATCCGCAACGGCCGTCTGGCACCGTCAATGCTGGCGATGGGGATCGCGCTCGCGCTGTCACCGGGCTTAAGCGTTGCCGCCAGTGAAGATACCATTATCGTTGATGGCACCAGCAATACGGGCAGCGATAGCGAAACGCAGGACTACAGCGTGAAAACCACCACTGCCGGCACGAAGATGCAGATGGTCCAACGCGATATTCCTCAGTCGGTCACCATCGTCAGCGAACAGCGGATGCAAGATCAGCAGCTGCAAACGCTGGGCGATGTGATGAACAACACCATGGGCATTACCAGCAGCCAGGCCGATTCCGACCGTACCAGCTACTTCTCTCGCGGCTTTGAAATTGACAACTATATGGTCGACGGGATCCCGACCTATTTTGAATCCCGCTGGAACCTCGGCGATGCCCTTTCCGATACCGCGTTGTTTGAACGCGTAGAAGTGGTGCGCGGCGCGAACGGCCTGATGACAGGGACAGGCAATCCTTCTGCCGCCATCAACATGGTCCGCAAACACGCCACCAGCCGCGAATTTACCGGCAATCTTTCGGCGGAATATGGCAGCTGGAATAAACAGCGCTACGTTGCCGACCTGCAAAGTCCGCTGACCGAAGACGGTAAAGTGCGTGCGCGAATCGTGGCCGGCTATCAGAACAACGATTCCTGGCTCGACCGCTATAACAACGACAAAACCTTCTTCTCCGGTATTCTCGATGCCGACCTTGGCGATACCACCAGCCTCTCCGTTGGTTATGAATATCAACGTATTGATATCAATAGCCCAACCTGGGGCGGCCTACCGCGCTGGAATACCGACGGCAGCACTAACCATTACGATCGCGCGCGCAGTACGTCACCGGATTGGGCCTACAACGATAAAGACATTAATAAGGTCTTTATGACGCTGACGCAGCGCTTTGCCGATACCTGGCAGGCAACGCTGAATGCCACCCACTCCGAAGTGAAATTCGACAGTAAAATGATGTACATCGATGCCTACGTGAACAAAGCCGACGGTTCTCTGGTTGGTCCGTACAGCAACTACGGCCCAGGCTATGACTACGTGGGCGGGACCGGGTGGAACAGCGGCAAGCGCAAAGTGGATGCTGTCGATCTGTACACCGATGGCAGCTACGATCTGTTTGGCCGTCAGCACAACCTGATGCTCGGCGGCAGCTATAGCAAACAAAATAACCGTTACTTCAGCGCCTGGGACAACGTCTTCCCGGATCAAATAGGTAACTTTGATAATTTCAACAGCGCCAGCTTCCCGGAAACCAACTGGACCTCGCAGAGCCTGGCGCAGGACGATACCACGCGCATGAAGTCGCTGTATGCCGCCACTCGTTTTTCGCTGGCCGACCCTCTGCATCTGATTATCGGCGCGCGTTATACCAACTGGAGCGTCAGCACGCTGTCCTACAATATGGAGCAAAACCACACCACGCCGTACGCGGGCCTGGTGTATGACATCAATGATAACTGGTCAACCTACGCCAGCTATACCTCCATCTTCCAGCCGCAAAACGACAAAGACAGTTCCGGTAAATACCTGAAGCCGATTACCGGCAACAACTACGAAGTAGGTCTGAAATCAGACTGGATGGACAGTCGCCTGACCACGACCCTATCCGTGTTCCGCATTGAGCAGGATAACCTGGGGCAGTCGACCGGCGTGCCGATTGCCGGCAGCAACGGCGAAATCGCCTACACTACCGTCGACGGCACCGTCAGCAAAGGCGTAGAATTTGAAATTAACGGCGCGCTCACCGATAACTGGCAGATGACCTTCGGGGCCACCCGCTACGTGGCGGAAGACAGCGATGGCAAGGCGGTAAACCCGAATCTGCCGCGCACCACCCTAAAGATGTTTACCCGCTATCGTTTGCCGATGATGCCGGATCTGACCGTCGGGGGCGGCGTGAACTGGCAGAACCGGGTGTACAAAGATACCGTGACGCCATTCGGCACCTTCCGCGCCGAGCAAGGCAGCTATGCGCTGGTGGATTTATTCACCCGCTACCAGGTCACCAAAAACTTTGCCCTACAGGGCAATATCAACAACCTGTTTGATAAAACCTACGATACCAATATCGACGGTTCGATAGTCTACGGTGAGCCGCGCAACGTCAGCGTCACCGCCAGCTATCAGTTCTGATTTAATTGCCAGATAAAACCAAGGGAGCCACAAGGCTCCCTTTTTTGTCTGTATAAGCATCGCGTTCCCGGAGTCGGCACAGACGTGCCTCGTCAGAGCTACAGCTTCCAGGTAGCCCGGCCAGGCGAAGCGCCGCCGGGAGCGGCTCCCATCCGGCAGACGTAAAAAAGGCAGCCATTCGGCTGCCTTAGTCTCCCCAAATTTTCGACTTCGAAATAACTTAGTTATTGCGAATATAGTCGTCCATCTCGGTTTTCAGGTTATCGGATTTGGTCCCGAAAATCGCCTGAACGCCGGAACCTGCGACTACCACACCCGCAGCGCCCAGTTTCTTCAGGCCAGCCTGATCCACTTTGGCGACGTCGGCTACGCTGACGCGCAGACGGGTGATACAAGCGTCGAGGTTGGTGATGTTTTCTTTACCGCCGAAGGCTGCAATCAGCGCCGGAGCCATTTCACTGGTTGCGCCCGCTTTGGATTCTTCAGTGGTGTCTTCACGACCCGGCGTTTTCAGATCCAGTGCTTTAATCAGCACGCGGAAGATAACGTAGTACACGATCGCATAGCAAATACCGACAATCGGGAACAGCCACAGCTTGCTGCTGTTACCGGACAGAACGATAAAGTCGATCAGACCGTGAGAGAACGAAGTACCGTCACGCATACCCAGCAGGATACAGATCGGGAACGCCAGACCCGCCAGAATCGCGTGGATAACGTACAGGATCGGCGCAACGAACATGAAGGAGAACTCGATCGGCTCGGTGATACCGGTCAGGAACGAGGTCAACGCTGCGGAGATCATGATACCGCCCACTTTCGCGCGGTTCTCTGGTTTAGCAGAGTGCCAGATAGCGATAGCCGCTGCCGGCAGACCGTACATTTTGAACAGGAAGCCACCGGACAGTTTGCCCGCAGTCGGGTCGCCCGCCATGTAACGCGGGATGTCGCCGTGGAATACCTGGCCTGCCGCGTTGGTGTATTCGCCGATCTGCATCTGGAAAGGAACGTTCCAGATATGGTGCAGACCGAACGGCACCAGGCAACGCTCGATGAAGCCGTAGATACCGAACGCGACAACCGGGTTCTGGTAAGCAGCCCACTGAGAGAAGGTCTGGATAGCGGTACCGATTGGCGGCCAGATGAAGGACAGGATCACGCCGGTAAAGATAGCGGCCAGACCTGAGATAATCGGTACAAAGCGCTTGCCCGCGAAGAAGCCCAGATATTCTGGCAGCTTAATGCGGTAGAAGCGGTTGAACATGTACGCAGCGATAGCACCGGAGATAATACCGCCGAGCACACCGGTATCAGCCAGGTGTTTAGCGGCAATTTCTTCAGCCGGTAAGTGCAGTACCAGCGGCGCAACCACAGCCATGGTTTTCACCATGATGCCATAAGCGACGACTGAGGCCAGTGCGGATACGCCATCGTTATTGGTGAAGCCTAACGCCACACCGATAGCGAAGATAAGCGGCATGTTAGCAAAAACAGAACCGCCTGCTTCTGCCATAACATGAGAAACGACGGCTGGCAGCCAGCTGAAGTTTGCGGAACCGACGCCCAGCAGGATACCTGCGATAGGCAGTACGGAAACCGGCAGCATCAGCGATTTACCGACCTTCTGCAGGTTAGCAAATGCATTCTTAAACATAATAAGGAGTGCTCCTGAGTTTTTTGTACTTTTATCTACGTTTTCACGCATCGGTGAGAGGGGAGAGACTCACCAGGGACAGGACATCTAAGTGCCCTTTTTATTTATTACACAGAGTAAAATAAATCCCCGCGATTTTGTTTGACGGTTATCACGTTTCAAAGAGCTATGGCGAAAAAACCTAATCTTCTTTACAGAAAACGTGTCTGTATGTTGCAAGATTAACATTCACCGCCACTTTTACGGCGGTGAACTGTACTCGCTTTAACCATTAATTACGAGCAATAAAATAAGCTCGGAAATCAGGCGGATTGCAGACGCGCGGGATCGATATGGAAGAGAGTCGAGAAGTTTTCAGTAGTCTGCTGAGCCAGCTGTTCAACGCTTACGCCTTTCAACACCGCCATGTACTCAGCGACATCGCGCACCATCGCCGGCTGGTTCTCTTTACCCCGATGCGGTACCGGCGCCAGATAAGGCGAATCGGTCTCGACCAGCAGCCTGTCCAGCGGAACATAGCGCGCGGCTTCGCGCAGTTGCTCCGCGTTACGGAAGGTCACAATCCCGGAAAACGAGATGTAAAACCCCATATCCAGCAGCGTTCCTGCCGTCTCCACGTCTTCAGTGAAACAGTGTAGTACACCGCCGCAATCCGTCACTTTTTCTTCCCGCAGGATGGCCAGCGTATCGGCGCGCGCGTCACGGGTATGGACGATCACCGGCTTGTTGAGCTCACGGCCAATCTGAATATGGTGGCGAAACGACAGCTGCTGCTGCGGTTTGGTTTCCGGCGTATAGAAGTAATCAAGGCCGGTTTCGCCCATCGCGACCACGCCCTCTTCTGCCGCCAGACGGCGCAGCGCTTCAACATCGTACGGTTCATCCTGATTGAGCGGATGCACACCGCAGGAGAAGACCACTTCCGGGCGGTTGCCCACCAGTTCACGCATATGACGGTAGCCCGGCAGCGTCGTCGCGACGGCCAGGGCAAAGCGGACGTCGCGCGCGGCGGCTTTCGCCATCACGTCATCCACGTCTTTATGCAGGGATTGATAATCAAGGCCATCGAGATGGCAATGCGAGTCGACTAAAAACATGATGTCTCTCTTAGAGGTGAGATACCGGCAGCACCGCACCAGGTTGCAGATAGTGTTCCCAGCGCAGAAGGCGCTCGGTGAGAATAAGTTCGCGGTTCAGCCCCGTGACGCTTTGCAGCTGTTCACGGCAGGCGCATGCATCGGCGACAATCGCCTGCAGGCGCGCGGCAGAAAGCGTTTGCGCCAGCTGGGCTACCAGCGTCAGGCTATCGGCATTGGTCAGCCGCGTAATACGCTGCTGATATTTGAGGGCATCAAGCAGCAACGATGACAGCCAGTGTAAACGCTGCACGACTGAATCATGGTTCAGCGATGGCATAAATGCCAGCCAGTCGCCGCTGTTGAGCGTCACGCCCAGCGCCTGACAAAATTTTTCGCGCGTGGCCCAGGTCTCAGGGGCCAACAGATCCAGCGCCGCGGCGGGCGCATGATCGGACAATCGCAGCGCCGTCAGCAGCGTATCGCGCGAGGCGCTGTTTTCTCGCTCCAGCCACGCCAGCGCGTACTGCTCGCTCGGCGGCGCCAGATGGAAAAAACGACAGCGGCTACGCAGCGTTGCCAGCAGCCGAGCAGGCTCCTGGCAAGCGAGGAAAAACCAGGTATTTTTCGGCGGTTCTTCCAGCGTTTTCAGCAGCGCGTTGGCGGCGGCTTCGGTCAGCAGCGTAGCATCCGCTATCCACACCACCTTTGCCCCGCCCTGGCGAGAATGTTCATACAGCTTTTCGCTCACCTCGCGTACCGCGTCGATGCCTAACGTACTTTTGCCCTTCTCGGGCTGCAGCGCGTAGTAGTCAGGGTGTGTCCCCGCCTGCATCAGCTGACAACTATGGCATTGGCCGCAGCTTTTATGACCGTCCGGGTTCTGGCACATCAAAAAACGGGTGATGGCGTAGACCAGCGAATCGGCCCCCATACCGCCGCGCGCCTGAACTAACAGCGCATGGTGACCACGTCCGGCCTGATAGCTCGAAACGAGCTGTTCAAACGGCGGACGTAACCACGGATACCATTTCATGCCTGCTGCTCCGCTACCCACGCGGTGACCGCGGCGCGAATATCGCTCATTACTTTCTCCAGCGGTTGAGTCGCGTCAACGGTGATAATGCTGTCATCCGCCGCCGCCAGCTCAAGATAGCGCGCGCGGGTGCGGTTAAAGAAGTTGAGCGACTCTTGCTCGATGCGATCGAGATCGCCACGAGCACGGGCGCGTTTGAGGCCCACTTCCGGCGTCACGTCGAGGTAAAGGGTCAGGTTCGGGCGAAAATCCCCCAGCACCGCGTCGCGCAACGTCGCCAGCATCGTGCGATCGATACCGCGACCACCGCCCTGGTAGGCCTGGGTGGAAAGGTCATGACGATCGCCAATCACCCACTGCCCGCCTGCCAGCGCCGGTTTGATCACCGTCTCAACCAGCTGCACGCGGGCGGCGTAGAACATCAATACTTCCGCTTTATCGGTAATCACTTCGTCGCCGACCGATTTAATGTCCAGCACCAGACTGCGCAGCTTTTCCGCCAGCACGGTCCCCCCCGGCTCGCGGGTAAACAGCAGGTCGTTTACGCCGAGGTCGCGCAATGTTTCCACAACCACATCCCGCGCGGTGGTTTTGCCCGCCCCTTCCAGTCCTTCAATGACGATGTAATTACTGCGCATTTTTATCCTTTAGCACTTTCAGGTAACCCTGCACCGACCGGTTATGGTCTGCAAGATTGGTATTAAACGTATGCCCGCCTTTACCATCTGCCACAAAATACAGATACGGCGTTTTAGCCGGATGCGCAGCGGCATTCAGCGACGCTTCGCCCGGGCTGGCAATCGCCCCCGGCGGCAGGCCGGAAATCGTGTAGGTATTATACGCGGTTGGGGTCTCAAGATCCTTACGCGAGATTTTGCCGTCATAGCGCTCCCCCATCCCGTAGATGACCGTTGGATCCGTCTGCAGACGCATGCCGATGCGCAATCGATTGATAAACACCGACGCCACACGATCGCGTTCCTCCGGCACCGCCGTCTCTTTTTCAACGATCGACGCCATGGTTACCAGCTGGTTTTTATCCTGATACGGCAGGTTGTCCATCCGCCCTTCCCAGACTTTATCGACCTGGGTCACCATCTTCTGATGCGCGCGTTTGAGGATAGCCACGTCGGTGGTATTGGCGGTATACATCCAGGTGTCCGGCCAGAACCAGCCTTCAACCCACTCATGGTTGTCCAGCGCCAGCGCTTTCGCGACGGTGGCGTAGCTATCATCGCTGAGCGTGTGCTTGATATAAGGTGCCTCACGCAGCTGCTTCAGGTAATCGCTCAGACGCATCCCTTCAACGAAGCGCAGCGGGAACTGGGCTTCTTTACCGCTGGCTAACAGCTGCAGCATCTCGCGGACGGTCATTTGCGGGGTAAAGCGATAGGTACCGGCCTTAAAATGCGAGAGTTCTGGCTCAAGGCGCAGCAGCCACTGGAAAACGCGCGGGCGGTTTATCACCTTGTCGGCATACAGCTGGTCGCCCAGCGCCAGGCGCCCGGTCCCCGCTTTCAGCGTAAAGACGGTATCTTCTTTAATCAGCAGCGCGCTATCCGCCATCTGACGCACTTTCCACATACCGACGCCAGCGGCAATGCCGAGAACAATCAATACCAACAGAACAAAGCGTAACAGTTTCATCATGCTAATCAGACGACTCACAAATTGGGGCTAAAAATTGATAAAGCTCGCGGGAAGGCCACTGCCATGCCGCGTAGCGCTGCACGGGGATCACCGGCATCAGCGCGTTGCAGATAATCACTTCATCCGCCTGCGCCAGCGCTTCTGGCCGCGCATTCACTTCGACAACGCGGTACGGCGAGTGTGCCAGCCGGGCGATAATAAATTGCCGCATAATACCGTTCACCCCCGCCTGGTCAAGCCGTGGCGTATACACATCGCGCCCGCAGCGCCAGAACAGATTAGCGGCACAGCATTCCGTAAGCCACCCGTCGCTGTCAAGGACAAGGGCCTCATCGGCGTTTGTCTGCTCAAGATGAGAACGAATTAACACCTGCTCAAGGCGATTGAGATGCTTCAGCCCCGCCAGATACGGATTTCGCCCCAGCGGAACGGGGCTAAGCGCGAGGGTGGCACCCGTGGTTTTCAAGGCAGCATAGTGCAGGGGATAAGGTGAAACGCTCAGGATACACGTCGGCTGCTGACAGCCAGCGGCGCTATAGCCGCGGCCGCCGACGCCACGCGTAACGATCGCTTTGAGTACGCCACTCTCCTGCGGGCCGGCCAACGTGCGCATTTCAGCCGTCAGCCGCTCCCATTCAGTAAACGGGATAGCCAGCCGTGCACAACTCTGCTGTAGACGAAGCAGATGATGGGTAATCAACGCTATCTTTCCGGCAACAATTCGCCCCGTAGTGAAACAACCATCGCCGAATTGCAGACCACGATCGTTCGTTGCCAGCCCTCGTTCTTCATTGTGATGGATTAAAAACATTCACCCTCCATATCAATCATGTTCAAGAGTGTCAGGCGCACGAGCCATCTGCAAGTTTTATATTACTTTCAGCACAGGACGTTGCAAGGATAGTCATATTTATTTTTTATATATGAAGACAACGAAATTCAACCAGGAAATACAAATTGCAGAGGAAACATACTAAATATGCATTATTTAATTGAAATGAAAAACATCATTTAGATATTATTTATTGTTACAGAGAAATGCGTAACACATAATTTAACATATCCTGCACCTTTGAATTAACGCACTGCGCAAGATGAAATAAACAATACCCAAAGAATGATATCTCTTTTCTCTGAGTCTGTATGCAAAAAATTAAAACCGCCAACAAGGATATTGAGTAATGAAAGGAAAATTAGCCGCTGTCGCATTTTTCACCGCCACGGGCCTCGCCTCTTCCGTTATGGCACAGGATGGCCAGGTTAACTTCACCGGTAAAATCATCGAAGCCGGTTGTAAGATTAACGGCAGCGTGACCGACACTCAGGACGTTAAACTGGGTGAAGTCGTCAGAACAGCGTTCACTGCCGCTGGCGACAGCGCGGCAACCACCAAATTCTCTCTGGTATTAACCGATTGCCCAACTGAGCTGGCCAACAAGCCGGTGAGCGTCAAATATGATGGCACCCCGGATTCTGTCAACAATGATTACCTGCAGTTAACCGGTTACGGCGATGCAACCGTTGCATCCGGCGTAGCCATTCAGCTGCTGAACGCCGACGGCTCCGAGCTGCCGCTGGGTACCGCCTCTAAAGCGGTGACCATTGCCTCTGACGCTGCCGCAGAAACCACACTGGACTTCTTCGCTCGCTATATTGCGACCGATGCCTCCGTTAAAAGTGGTGATGCTAACGGCTCCGTCAACTTCATGCTGACCTACAACTAATCACGCCGTATCTTTATTCCCCATTAATGACGAAAGTAAAGTCGGACTCATCCGGCTTTACTTTTTCAGGAAATAAAAATGAAACGATATAGCCAATTAATTGCCGCCACTTTGTTATTTTCAATGAGCGCCGCACAGGCCGGCATTGTTGTCGGTGGAACGCGAATTATTTATAACGGGAATAAAAAAGAAACGTCTATTAGCGTTAAAAACCCGGATAAATCCTCCTATCTGATTCAGTCATGGAGCGACAGCGGAGAAAAAAGCACCGATAAATCACCATTTATGGTGACTCCGCCGTTATTCCGCCTGGGGGCCGACCAGGAGAACACGCTGCGTATTATCCGCACCGGTGGCAACCTCCCGGAAGACAGAGAATCACTGTACTGGATGAATATTAAATCCATTCCGGCCACCGAGAAACAGGATAATGTTAACACCCTGCAAATCGCGGTGAAAACGCGCATCAAATTGATCTATCGCCCGCAGGCGCTCAGCCAGCAGCCGGAAAATGTCACTGAAAAACTGACCTGGAAACGCAGCGGTAGCAGCTTGACCGTCACCAACCCTACTGCTTACTACATGAACTTCAGTACGTTAAAGGTCGGGAGCAGCACCGTAAAAGACGCCACCTATGTTGCGCCAATGAGTACCGCCACATTCACGATCCCCGCCAACAGCGCTGCGGGCGATGTCCGCTGGACGCTTATTAGCGATTAGGGTTCCGCCGGCAATGAACACCGCTCACCTCTGTGAGGCCATTTGATTATTTCTCCGAAAGGATATCGGAATGACAGCAGCAGCTAACAAAAAAACAATGAGCTTCAGCCGAATAGCCTGCTTTATTGCGCTACAGTGCGCGCTCCCGTTATTTAATCCGGCCATGGCCCGCGAATATTTCAACCCGGCATTGCTGGGCATTGACGGCCCTGGCAAAGAGTTAACCGACCTCTCCGCCTTTGAAGAAGGCGTGGGACAAATGCCAGGCACCTATCGCGTTGATGTGGTTGTCAATAAGACCACCGTTGGTACGCATGACATCAAGTTTGCCATGCAGAAAGACGCCCAGGGGAATTCCACGCTGCAGCCCTGTCTTAGCCTCGATATGCTGGGCGAATTTGGCGTGCGAACCGACGCCTTCCCCGGCCTGAAGTCCGAAGGTGATTGCGTGAATCTGGCGGCGATTCCCCAGAGTCACGCCGAGTTCGTCTTTGAGCGCCAGCAGCTGATCTTCTCTATTCCCCAGGCCGCTATCAATAATCACGCGCGTGGCTATGTCCCGCCCGAGCAGCTTGATGAAGGAATTAACGCGCTGCTGCTTAACTACAGCTTTTCCGGCGCAAATACTGAGGCGCGCCAGAGCGGGATGACGGACTCTGACAGCTATTATCTGAGCCTGCGTCCGGGTCTGAATATCGGGCCGTGGCGCATACGAAACTACAGCACCTGGAATCGAAACATCAACGGCTCTGACGCGGATGAAAGCTGGGATTCACTGTACACCTATGCCCAACGCAATATCCTCGCCCTGAAAAGCCAGCTGACGCTCGGCGACAGCACCGCGCCGTCCGATATGTTTGACAGCGTGCCCTTCCGCGGCGCCCAGCTGGCGTCTGACGACGATATGCTGCCCGACAGCCTGCGCGGCTATGCGCCGGTCGTGCGCGGCATTGCGCGCACCAATGCCCAGGTGATCATCAAGCAGAACGGTTACACCATCTACCAGAGCTACGTATCACCGGGCGCGTTCGAGATCGCCGACATGTACCCTACCGGCAGCAGCGGCGATCTGGACGTAACAATTAAAGAAGCCGATGGCAGCGAACAGCACCAGACGGTCGCCTTCGCCTCCCTGCCGGTGCTGCAGCGCGAAGGCCGCCTGAAATACAGCCTCACCAGCGGCCAGTATCGCCCCTACGATAACGCAATCGACAAAGAGATGTTTACCCAGGGGACCGCTATTTACGGTCTGCCCGCTGGCTTTACCGTTTACGGCGGCGGCCAGTTCTCACAGCATTATCAGTCGTTGCTCGGCGGCGTGGGTAAAAACTTTGGTACGCTGGGGGCCATATCCGTCGACGGCACTCAGTCATGGTCGACGCCGCAGGACGAAGAGAAAGAGAGCGGCCAGTCCTGGCGTATTCGATACAGCAAAAACATTGTTGAAACCGGAACCAATATCTCTATCTCAGGCTACCGCTATTCAACATCCGGTTTTTATACCCTATCCGAAGTGCTGGACACCTGGCGAGACGATGACCGCGAACTCAATCACGATCGCCGACGCAACCGCGCCGAGTTCATGCTCAATCAGAACCTGGGGGAAAACCTCGGCTCCCTGTCCCTCAACGCAATGAGCGAAGACTACTGGAACAGCAGCCGCCAGATGCGATCTATCGGCGTGGGCTACAGCAACAGCTGGGGCGTCGTCACCTGGAACCTGAACTACAGCTATAACCGCAACACCCAGGATAACGACAGCGACAAAGTGTACGACGAAGATCAGATCTTCTCGCTCAGCGTTAACGTGCCGCTCGACCGCTGGCTGAGCAACAGCTACGCCAGCTACAGCGTGAACAGCAGCAAGCGCGGCGATACCAGCCATAGCGTGGGGCTGAATGGCTCGACGCTGGAGGACCGGAACCTTAGCTGGAACGTGCAGCAGAGTGAAACCAACCACGGCGAAGGCAGCAGCCGCTATGCTAGTCTGGATTACCAGGGCACTTACGCGCGGCTCAACACCGCCTACAGCTATGACCACGATCAAAAGCGCGTTAACTACGGCATTGAAGGCGGCGTCGTGGCGCACGCGCACGGCGTAACGCTGAGCCAGGCGCTGGGTGAAACCTCCGCGTTGGTGGAAGCGCCCGGCGCCGGCGGCGTGACCGTCAGCAACCAAACCGGGGTCAGAACCGATTTTCGCGGCTACACCGTGGTGCCGTACGTCACGCCCTACCGAGAATCAACGGTATCGCTGGACACCGCCACCCTGCCCGACGGCGCCGACGTCGAACTGACCAACAAAATCATTACGCCAACACGCGGTGCGATTGTGCGCGCGCATTTTGATACTCGCGTGGGCAAACGGGTGCTGATGACGTTGACGCGCAGCAACGGCGAGGCCGTGCCATTTGGCGCGCTGGTGACCAACGCTGACAACACCGCTGGCAGTATAGTCGGCGACAACGGTCAGGTTTATCTGACGGGGATGGATGATAGCGGGACGGCACTGGCGAAATGGGGCCAGGGGCCCGCTCAGCAGTGCCGCATAAACTGGCAATTACCCAGCGCCACACCCGCCAGCGGCGTACTGGAAGTAAAAACATCATGTCAGTAAAAATAAAAGGATATCTATGATGAGAGCGCGGCTACTCCCTCTACTGATTGTCAGCAATTTGTTTATCGCTCATACGGCGCAGGCCGACTATTTTAGCTCAGTCGGCACACATACGATGAGCTACGATCTTGATAACTGGACTGTTGGTATCCCCGCTACCGCAGGCGCAAGCTCCGGCTGGTGGGAAGACGCGGGTTCTGTCAGTGTTGAAATTAAACCAAGTTCAACCACAGGTTCCTTCGTGACGCTACAGGTCGATGGTACACTTGTGGGCGAAAACACTTACGCCACCAGCAACCCCGGTGTAGGCATCAAGTACAAAACTAACATTACGAATATAACCAATACGGGTGGAAATGGCGAAACCGCACCCGATTTTCGCTTCAATTTAGGTATCGAAACTGGCGTCGTTTCATCTTCCTTTCTGCACGTTTACTATCAGTTAGTCAGGCTGACGGATAAGGTCCCTGCGGGCAAGATTACCTCTTTACCGCAGGTTACGGCTATTTTTCACAACCCAGACGGTCTCGGCGAGGCGGTTATCTCGCGGTTAATTTATACCAGCAGCGCCGCCACGCAGCCGAAATACAACGCCTGCAAAATCGTTGCCCCCACTGAAATCCAGCTTGCGCCCTTATACGGCAACACGCTGCAAAACGGCGCGCAGGGTAGCCAGCAGGCGGAAACCATACAACTGACCAACTGCCCGGGCGCCATTAACGGCATCACCTACAATTTCTCTGCGGTTTACGGCACCCATAACGCGAGCAACGGCGTCGTGAATACCGTGACCGGCACAGGCTACGCGCAAAACGTCTATATCCAGGTGCAAAACGCCGACGGTACGCCTCATCAGGTAAATACCTCTATCCGACTGAGCAACTACGACGGTTCCGGCGACTATACCCTGCCCGATTTTAAAGTGGCCTATTTCATTGACGATGCCAGCCGCGTCAGGGCAGGCAACGTCAAATCAGCCATTGAACTCAAAGTGACCTACAACTAACAAGGACTATTTATGCACATCGTAAACGGAAACAAAATGGCGCTGAGTCTGCTGGTCTGCGCAGGGTTGTTCTCAGCGACCAGTCAGGCGGTCAATATCGATATCACGGGTAAGGTTGTCGCTTCACCCTGCGTGGTTAACGGCAATAACGACTCTCTGGCCGTCAACTTAGGTGATAATATTCAGGCAGATACGTTGTCAGCCAGCGGCAGCGCCACCACATGGACTGACGTGACGCTGAAGCTGACCAGTTGCCCGGCCTCTACGACTTCGTTTAGCGTGGCGTTCTCCGGGACCGCCGACACCGACACCAACTACTATAAAAATACCGGCACTGCCACCAATCTGAAGCTGGAACTGACGGACAGCAGCAGCAACAGCGCCTATAAGAATGGAGCAAAATTAGAGAACGTCGCTATCCCCACCGCTTCTCACGCCTATGACCTGGTAATGCGCGCACGCGCCGTGTCGAACGGTAGCGTGATGCCTGGAACCATTGTGGGGCAGGTACAAGCCACCTTTACCTATCAGTAATTCAGGAGAGACAATGGCGCACCGGATAAGCAAACTGCTGCCTGCCCTGACCTGCCTGTGGGCGGCGAGCGGCCTTCATGCTGTACAGGCTACCGATATTAATCTGAGCGGCGCCGTGGTGGCTTCCGCCTGTACGGTGGATACGGGAACCAAGGAACAGACGGTCACCTTCGAACAGGCGCACGCCGTTGACTACCCTGAGGTGGGTGACACCAGCGAATGGCAGGATTTTACGCTAACACTCTCCGCTTGCCCGCCGTCAACCACCCTGGTCACGGCATTGTTCAGCGGCGATGCGGATACCGATGACATCACCAAATTCGCCAACGCCCAGGGCAGCGCCAGCGGTATGGCGCTGCAAATCATGACCCGCGACCACCTCAGCGAGATATCACCGGCAGGTGAACTGGCAACCCCCGTGGATAGCACCAGCCGCCGGGCGGTTTTTCCGTTATCTGCGCGGATGTATACCCCGACAGGGGCGGTCACCGCTGGCGAATTTAAAACCACCATTCAGCTTACCTTTACTTACCAGTAGCCGTGTTCAGGGCAAAAAAAACGGAGCGCTAAGCGCTCCGTTTTTTTTGGCTTTGCGACCAACTACACGCGTTTGAAAATCAGCGAGCCGTTGGTACCACCGAAGCCGAAGGAGTTACACAGCGTGTACTCCATGCCGCTTACCTGACGCGCTTCGTGAGGCACGAAGTCCAGGTCGCAACCTTCATCCGGGTTATCCAGGTTGATGGTTGGCGGAACGGCCTGATCGCGCAGCGCGAGGATAGAGTAGATAGATTCTACTGCACCCGCCGCGCCCAGCAGGTGGCCGGTCATCGACTTGGTGGAGCTGACCAGTACGCGGCTGGCGGCGTCGCCGAAGACAGACTTCACGGCCTGCGCTTCTGCTTTATCGCCCGCTGGCGTAGAGGTACCGTGGGCGTTAACGTAGCCAATCTGGCCCGCTTCAATGCCCGCGTCGCGAATGGCGTTAACCATCGCCAGCGCCGCGCCCGCGCCGTTTTCCGGCGGTGACGTCATATGGTACGCATCGCTGCTCATACCAAAACCAACGACTTCAGCATAGATTTTCGCGCCGCGTTTTTTCGCGTGCTCGTACTCTTCGAGTACCACCATGCCTGCGCCGTCACCCAGCACAAAGCCGTCGCGCTCTTTATCCCACGGACGGCTTGCCGCCTGCGGGTTGTCGTTACGCGTAGACAGCGCGCGCGCAGCACCGAAGCCACCGACACCCAGCGGGGTACTGGCTTTTTCTGCGCCACCGGCAACCATCGCATCCGCATCGCCATAGGCGATAATACGTGCTGCCTGACCGATGTTATGCACACCGGAAGTACAGGCGGTCGCGATAGAGATGCTTGGCCCACGCAAACCGAACATGATGGTCAGGTGACCTGCCACCATGTTAACAATCGTCGACGGAACGAAGA
>PPYF01545053.1_pt1 | contig 18535 bp, 14 predicted proteins | sample 1559871 | NCBI WGS metagenome assembly PPYF01 (sample SAMN08240021, study PRJNA423297) | Human gut metagenome, whole genome shotgun sequencing project. | reverse complement strand
GGATGACTGGCACCAGGCTGCCTGTGGAATGATAGAACCCTTGTATGGTGGGACATTATCTGATTCTGTATCGCTCGGTGACAACAGGAATCCCCGTCTTCCTCGTTAACACCCACAACAAGTGTGGGCGTGGCAAGGCCGACATTATGGACAACCTGAAGGATTGGACCGGCTTGCTCTATTTCTCCATATTATTACTATCATCACAGCTTTTTTGAGGTTGCATTCTTGCAAGGTTCAAGAAATAAGTTTATCTTTGTATTTTAAAGTTTATCTGCTAAATAATTAAGGTTATGATTCACGAAACAATACATATAAAGAACTTAGGACCTCTTGAAGAAACTGGCGTTATCGATATAAAACCGCTAACGGTGTTTGTCGGAAATTCAGCAAGTGGCAAGAGTACACTTATGAAGGCTCTTGTGTTAATGCGCTACATATTCAAACGCCTTTCTATCAGAGCTTATTTCCATAACTCGCATATAGAAGAGAATGTTATAAACTTTAGATTCAGGGACTTGCTGCGTGATAATATGAGTGTACTGGTTACTGCAGATACATACATTCATTATGTTGTTACTATAAACGGGAATTCGTATTCTGTAAGTTATTCAGGTGGCAAGCTGTCTTACAATGCTATAATACCCAACGAGGACTTATGCTTCTTCAAAGAAGTGTGGGTAGCAGAATCAAGAAGTGCAATTGCTCCACTATCAAGTCAAGGCACATTGGCTAAAAACGCTTATTTGGGATTCTTCTTTAATGAAACATTTACCGAATTTGACAATGCAACTGACGCAATAAAGCATTTTGATCTTAACTATATCGGTTTGGATATGAATGTTGAACGCGGAGGCAACAACCAAAAGAAGTTTATACTTAAGCCTAAGGGTAGCAATTACTCTTCGTTTGAATTTCGCCATGCGTCTTCAGGTATACAGACAACTGCGCCTTTAATAGCCATGATGAACTATTATGCCCAGGCTTTTGACTTTAAGTTGGCTCAAAAACGTAGTATCATTGACTTGTTGTTTGAAAAGAACCTTACCACTCAGTATCGCCCAGAAATGGAACTTACAGATATGCCAAAATATGTACACATACATATAGAGGAACCGGAATTGAGTCTTGACCCAACATCTCAGATTCAGATGTTGAACGAAATAATACGATTGGCGTTTTATTCAAAGGTCGACAGCCGTGAAATAGGATTGGTACTTGCCACACATAGTCCATATATAATTAATTCTCTGAATCTGTTGATGAAGGCTCACGACTGCAAGACGGATATTGACGGTGCACATGTAGGCTATGATGACCTTTCGGTATACCAGATTCTGTCGGGAGGAGTAGCTGACTTGAAAGTTAAAAACATTCACTACGTCAACACGGATAGACTCTCAGAGGATATCAATAACATATATGATAAATACCAAGAATTAAAGCAGTTGCAAAATGAAGAGTCTCTTGGAAAATGACCTTCCTGCGTTTTATGGTGTAGGAAGAAGGTGTATATGTGATGAAAACACAACAAGTTTGAGTGAATTTGACCTTACAGAGGACAATACACAATTTGTTGTTGGTTACAAAGAGGGTTACGCGTCTTTTTGTGGGAATCCATTTAACTTGAGTGTAGTCAATTATGATACATATATTGGCAGATATACAGGTACCAAAATCTCTGATGGTAAGCGCAGGTGTGACTTTATCTTGACAGATACTGACACTTATAATATTATTCTATTGTGCGAGGTGACAAGCTCTATAGGCGGAATAGAAAATCTATCTCGTCCTATTGAAAAGACCCAAAAAGATGGAACAAGAACTGTTGTTTTTCCAAAAGGAAAATATCAAAAGGTTGAGCTTCAACTCTATCAGAGCTTGGAAACCTTAACAGAGGTGCCATCAATATCGTCGTATATAAACAACAAGAAAAGAAAGGTGTGTTTAATGTCATACCTCATAAAACGAACAGAGGACAATGCTGTTAATGCTTTCAACAGAAATCGTCTGATGGAAGCGGAGGAGGCTGGCGAAAATGGAGCACAGATAAGTTGTCCACAAATAGAACAGTTTGGCTTTGACTATTATAGAATAAGTCATGATTATTCTTTCAGAATAAGTAATAGTAAATAAACTTTTATCCCCATCCGAGTGGCGGCATTAGCGCAGAGCGATACTGCGGTGGGGAACTCTATTTTTTACGATATGCTTTATGGGCAGATGTTTCAGTCTTCATTTACCAGTTTCGAGGATTTTCTGTATGGGGATGCAAAGAGAGACACGTTTGTGCTTGGGTACGACTGTTTGGTGGAGAAGTATTTAGAATATGAGCAAAAAGAAAAGATATAGCATAATTTTCTACCTGTCAGAAAATACATGGAGCATGAGTGGTATTCCCTGCCCTGATTGCGTGGATGAAAGTAATTATCAGGCATGGAGCAGATACCTGTCAAAGCAGATAGATAAGCTGCTGTGTGCAGAGACCATGCAGACAGCAGAGTTTCTAGAAGAGCTGGAGGAGGTTCGTAGAGACAAAGAAGAACGTATTGCCCATCAGAAAAGACTGGATGAAGCAGCCGAGGTGCGCAGACGTAGAAGCTGTATGGCGCGCCCGAAGATAGATTATATCCCGAAGGGGTTGACTGTGGATTTGGAGGAGGCTTACACTGAGTACTTCAAGCAGGAGGTGGAGTTTCGGCCTGAGAACAAGGAGGATTTCTTGTATATGCTGCGGCTGCTGGAGCGCTGGGAGAAGAAGTCGGTACCGGCTGTGTTGGCGAAGGGGAGGCCTGACGCTGCGTATGCCATTGCCATGGGGCTGTGTGAGCATCTGGCGTTGCTGATATATAGGGAGGACATTAGAGACTATCTGAATGATTACAAGCTACGTATCGGCAAACTGATCTATGCGAGCTTTGCGGCCTTGGCGGAGAGCGTCAGGGCATGGAACCACGAGGAGAAACGGAAGGTGGTGGCTGTTTATATCGGTAGGAGCATGGAGCGCTTTGACGGGTATGGGCGGATGAGGAACAGGTTGTCTGCGTTGATACCTATGGAGCCGCTGAAGGGTGATCCTGTGGCGGTGGTGCGGGAAATGAGCGTCGCGGAGGAGCGGGCTGCGCGTGAGGCTGAGCAGAGGCGCTTGACGGCGGAGCGACAGAGGCATGAGGCTGAGAAGGAGGCTCGGTCGCTGATACCATTGAACAGGGAGTATGAGGAGAAGGTCTTCAACAGTAGGAATGTGGATTGGGACTGTGATGTCATCTGGCAGCTGATGCTAAAGGAGAATAGGAAAATAGAGAGGTTGCTTGCCGCTGGGGAATACCAAACGGGTGCGCTGCGGTTTCTGCAGTTGACGAAGTCGATGTGCAGGCACTTTGTGATGGATAGGCACTGGGAGTATTTTGACGACATGTATAGTCCGGAGTATGCCATTGAGGACTTGATAGAGACGTTTGGGAAACTGGCGAAGGAGGGACGGTTGCCGGAAGAGGTGAATCGGTATATCCATGAGGCGTGGAAGGAGATAGAGGAAACGGAGTGTTGCGCGGACTATGGGGTGCCGAGAGAATCGTTGCCGTTTTGAGGATATGAGCCTGTTCTGCAGAGAAGCGGGTCTTGCCATCTGGTACCGTTTGTGGTGCGTGATGGCAAGACCCGCTTTGGGTTTTCGACAGAGCAGCTGGTGCTTCTCTGGCATGGGGTGGGCGATAGGGCTGGCGGCACTTTATAGCAATGAAGTCATATATATTGGCAGTAGCAACACATTCTCGTCTTTATGAAAATCCTTCGTATAAAGTAGATATGGCTGACTTATTCTGTCTGAATATTTAAGACAGAAAGCATCTAACGATGCATGAGTCTTATATCCAGACGATTTTACTTCAATAGGGCAAAGTTTGTTGCCTCTTGACAAGAGAAAGTCAACTTCATAAGAATGGGTATCATCTTTAGGAAAAGTATAGTAAAACAGTTTGTTGCCTGAAGCACGAAGCATTTGCGCAATCAAATTTTCATATACATATCCCAGGTTGGCAGACAATTTATCATTTAGCAGTTTCTGGTATATGATATTTTCCGTAAAATCCTTATCCCAAAATGCTAATGTCACAAACAAACCTGTATCACTTATATATAACTTGTATTTTCCATAATCAGCTGTCAATGACATGCCGACATTGGGATCATCCGCATGATAAGCCACGTTTACAGTCTTACTGTCTTCCAAGCAAAGAATCATCTCGTCGATTTTGTTAGCTCCCATTTTCCCAACTACAGGTGTTGGTTGGTAGCGCAACAGATTACGACTCAACTGTGATGGTATAGCCATAAACAACTTTGAAATTTTCCCAGTAGGGTCTATCTTCCTGAAATCGTCTGCATATAGTTGTATAATCTGTCGCTTCACCATATCAACATGTTGCAAATTGTTTGTGTCTAAATAGGCATTGATTGCCTGTGGCATTCCTCCAATCAACATATACAACCTCAATTCGCGCATCTTTTGACGATTTAAGCTATCGCCTAATGACATCTTTCTTTCAAAGAACTTTCGCATCAGAGGCATAGTTGTATCATCATTCATTGCCCATCTGAATTCTTCATAATCCAATGGGAACATTTCAAGTCGATATTCTTCACTGGGTATGCTGATATCCTTGGTGTTCTTACGGATACTAATAAGGGATCCTGTTTCAATATAATCATATCTACCATCTTTGATTAGATATTTGATTGCCTGGCGAGCCTTTGGGCATTGCTGCACTTCATCAAAGATAATCACAGATTCTCTTTCATACAAAGTGGTCTTATAAATATTCTGCAAGTACAGAAAAATATAATCTATGTCCATCAAATCATCGAACAGTCCCTTTACTCCTTTCGAGGCTTCATTAAAGTCTATCAAAATGTATGAACGATATTCTTTTTTAGCGAATTCTTCCACAATAGTAGACTTTCCTATACGTCTCGCTCCCTCTAAAAGCAATGCTGTTTTGCCTTTAGAGGTCTCTTTCCATTCCTTTAGTTTGGAATAGATTTTACGCTTGAATAATACTTCTGCCATAATTCCCTTTTTGCCCGCAAAATTACATGAAAAAAGCCTAATACCAAAATTTATTTTGCCCAAATACTGCCTAATACCAAAATCTTTGGTGGCAAAATACGGTCTGATACCAAAATCTGGCGGCTGGAATGATAGCGTTTGCTATGGGCAGATGGTTTGTGCAAAGTCGGTGATATCGCCATGAATGCTTGCTTTTTCAAGTGCTGCCATGTATGACTGTCTTTCTTCAACTGTGATAATCCTCCACGGGTGACCACTTGTGACGAGCATCGCGTTCATGATAAATCTGGCTGTGCGACCGTTTCCGTCCATGTAAGGATGGATATACACGAAGAAAAAATGGCCTAATACGGCTCTGACGATCGCGTCTTCCTCTGATTCCATGAGTTCGGCGAGCGCAGACATGGCGTCTCTGAGGGCTTCTGGTGGAAGAGGCGTGTGCTTGGAACCTTGAATATACACTTGATGGGATCGATAGCCTACAAGGTCTGAGGGTTTGATAATGCCGGCAGTAATGCAAGGCTGGAACATTTCAAAGTGCCATTTGTCAAAGTCTCTGCTGACGATATTGCCGGCATTGGCTCCTTGAAGGATTGTCTTGACACTCTCTTTGACCTGTTGGAATGCCTGGTAATAGCCTCGTGCTGCTAAAGCGTTCTTGCGATCTGCATCAATCTTGTCGTCTTCCGGATTCCACTCGCCAGAGCGAACGCGTTCGATAAGTCCTTCTGTGACCCGATAGCCTTCAATGGATAACGAATGGTAACTGTCGCGTATATAGTTGTCATCCATGTTGCTTAGTATTGCCTCTGTGGTTTGGCTTTGTGTGGGGGCAATGAGTGGAAGGTCGAGTATTTGCTTTCTCATCTTCTGCCACATCAGCCTGATCCTGATGGCATGGGGTGAAGTGTTCCTACTTGTTCCTGATAGGCTGGGCGTCGTGTCTTCAAATGGATCCTCTGGGCGTAACTCGTGGCCAAGTCTCTTCATGAATTGTAGAATAGTTTCTGCAACGTCAGTTCGCCCGATGTTTCTGAAAGCACCAACAAGTCTTGAGGCTCTGGAAGAGTTTCCTCCGTCGGCCACCACTTTGAGGATTTCATCAGCTCCGCCAACCAGAGACAAACAGGTCCGGGCATTGACTGAGTTTCTGCTGAAATATGTTGGTGTACAGAAAACCAAAGCTTCTGCCAAAGGGTAGAGCCTTAATCCATATCTTTGCTCAACTACAATATGTGCTGGCATTGTTGCTGTGATGTCCAGCATCGAGTCACCATGCTTCAAACTTACAATATTGTTGCTTGCCTTTGATGAACGGATTATCAATTGAGTAGGGGCTACTGTCTCTCCGGCATAGAAATCAAGTGATTCTTCTGGAGTAAGACACCAGTTGTCTCCGAAACGGTTGTTGGAATATGCTACTATGAATTTCCAATAGGAAGCATACCACACGGTTGTGTCTCCTTCCATCCCTGGCATGGTAGGCATATACCATCCTTTGATTACTTGTTCTAAGTAACCATTATCTATAAGACGCTTTGTATGTGTCTCGCCCAAGGTCTTCATGCCCTGAATGATGTCACTGTTGTTCTCGTCCTGATATTTCTTGAGTACGCTCAGTGAATCTGCTAACTTTTCTTGAATACTTGCCATTCTTTCAACTTTAATCTGCCCATTAGTATGTACATGATGGGTGTCTATTAGTAAATACCTAGTGCAGGGTTATTAGTAAATACCCAGTGCGGTGTTATTAGTATTTACACGGTGCAAAGTTATTAGTTTTTATCCGGATTTGCAAGGTTTTGGGGCAATAAAAAAGGGTTATCGCAAAAATGAAGAGATAGGGTTGGTTGTGTTGCTTCAATGCAGCCTGCTGATAAAGGAAAACGATCCAAACAATAGGTACGGCAGGAACAACGCTTCGCACGGATAAAGGGGGTGTGTACGGGCTATGTGCGGTTTTGAGCGAAAAAAATGGGTGATTTTGAAGAAATCGCTTATACAATTCGTTTGGATGGAGAAAAATGGCTATTTTTGCATGGTGGGTCGTTGGATGTGCAAAAAGCATGGTCAATGGGCTCGCTAGTATTCATACATTAAAACAATCAGCAAAGGATGAGGTTGAATAGTTTGTCTTTACGAAATATGCGTCTCTTTGGGGATCCTGCCAAGGAAATAGTTTTTGATGGTAGCAAGAATATCACGATTTTTCTTGGCGATAACGGTTCGGGAAAGACGACTATAATGGATGCCATCATCCACATGTTGAGTCCGTTTATGGGTGAGTTTCCGGGCTCTTCCACTACGCAGTTTACGGATTCTGACATTCACAAGGAGGACGGAGTGCGTACGGCGGACTATCTGAGTGTGAAGGCTGAGGTGCTAACGGAAGATGGTGAAGCCGTAAAGGTGGTTCGCTCTCGAAAAGGTAGTTCTGTCCCCAAGGAAACGACTGACTTGCAAGGCCTCAAAAAGTATGCTGCCAGCATTATGGAAAGGGTGCAGGCGGATAAGCTCGTCGAGTTTCCATTAATAGCCTATTATGGCACGGGGCGTGGGTTTATTCAGATGCCTGAGCGTCGTAGAAATTTTGCAGATGTTTTTGAGCGTTGGGACGCCTATATTGGTGCTCCTCAACCCAATACGGATTTCAAACGGTTCGTGAACTGGTTTGACTTGCAGGAGGATGACGAGCGCAGGGAAAAGATAGAGCGCAACGACACCAGTTATCAATCGCCGAGCCTGAATGTGGTGCGTGATGCGTTGGCAAGATTCATTGGCAACAGATGCTCTAATCCTCGTATTCTCAATAGGCCTTTGCGCTTTGTCGTGGACGAGATGCAGGATGATGGCACTGTGCGCGAAATGCGTCTGGAAGAGATGAGCGATGGCTATAAAATTGTGATTGCTATGGTGGCTGATATCGCTTCGCGTATGATTGAGGCGAATCCTGTCACGCCCCAGCAGCCTAACCCGCTGAATGCTTCGGGGATCATATTGATAGACGAAGTGGACTTGCATCTTCATCCCAAATGGCAGCGTGAAATCCTGAAGCAGCTGAAGGACACATTCCCTAATATTCAGTTTGTCGTCACGACGCATAGTCCTGTCATTGTGGTTGGTGCTGCTGATATAGCTCAGGTCGTCAATTTGAACGCTGGTGGCGCTATCCAGCAAAAGGCGTTTGGAAACATTGCCCTTTCAAATGTAGGGCAGGTGTTGCTTAGCGATCTCTTTGGGCTTTACTCTCTTCAAGCTCCTCAATGGGATGAGAAAATCAAAGAGCGTGACTCTATTTTGCAGAAAGAGAAGCTAACTGGTGCTGACAAAAAGAGATTGGCAGAGTTGGACAAGGAGATGAGTGGTATGACTACGCTTCAAGACTCTAATGCTATTCGATCAGCCATGTTGTTGGAGAAAATCGCCAAGCAACTAAACGTTAAGCTATGAGAAAGATAAACAAGTCGGCGTCTGTTCCTCCTACTCTGAAGAATGTTTCTGCCCCGACAAATCCATCGGAGGTATGCGAAACCGTGTACCGGGCTGATGATGTTCGTCAGCAACTGATGAAAGACCAGTTTCATAAGTGTGCTTACTGTGAGTGTCGTGTGACGCTGCCATATAATGATGTGGAACATTATCGTCCAAAGGCATCTTATTACTGGCTGGCGTATGAATGGAGTAATCTTCTATATGCTTGCAGTCTGTGTAATCGAACATATAAAAAAGCATTCTTTCCTTTGGTAGATGAGTCTCAAAAAGTGACGGCTCCAGGCAGTTTGGAGGCGGAGAGACCTCTTCTTATCAACCCTGCCGTAGATATCCCTACAGACCATGTGAAGTTTCGTCGACATGAGATAGTCGGGGTGACGGATAAGGGCAGGGAGACGATAAAACTGCTCCACTTGAACGACAGGCAGAATCGTCCAGAATTGGTGGCTGACCGGGAGCGGTTGTACGAACAATATAATTTGGAGTTGGATAAGATTGATAAGGTTGGTCGAATCTTGCTGGAACCAGGGCTTCCTCGGAATGTGGTGTGCGAACTGCAAGGAGTCATCGAATTATCGAAGAACAGCATTGGTTTGATGAAATCTCCTAAAACCGCTTATTCTGGTATGTTGGTAGCTCAGGCTGTTGATTGAAAAAAGAATTGAATAACAAAAAAAAGGGTTTGCGTATGAAGTATCCCATCGGCATACAGGATTTTAAGAGTATTGTTGACGGCGGTTTTGTCTATGTGGACAAGACGGCCTTGCTGCACAAGATGGTGACGGAGGGTAAGATTTACTTTCTGAGCCGTCCTCGTCGGTTTGGCAAGAGCTTGCTCGTCTCTACGCTGAAGTATTATTTCGGTGGGGAGCGGGAGTTGTTTCGTGGTCTGGCTATCGAGGACTTGGAGCAGGAGTGGGAACAATATCCTGTTTTTCATATTGACTTCAATGGCAGCGACTTCACTCAGGGCAGCACGTTGCAGAACAAACTGGACGTGTGTGTCGAGGACTGGGAGAGGCAGTACGGAATGACGGGTGACGATCGTCTCAGCGTGGGGGAGCGTTTTGCCAGGTTGTTGGCTTTTGTTCATGAGCGTACTGGCAAGCAGTGTGTGGTGCTCATCGATGAGTATGACAAACCGTTGCTGGATGTGCTCGACACGGACTATCGGACGACGGATGGCAATGGCAACAACCTGCGGATTGAGGAACTCAATCGTAATACTCTCAAGGGTTTCTACTCTGCCTTCAAGGCTGCTGACCAAGACTTGCGCTTCGTGCTGCTCACGGGCGTGACGAAGTTTTCGCAGGTGAGTGTGTTCAGTGGTTTCAACCAGCTGGAGGATATCAGTATGAGTGCGGCCTATGAGGCGGTCTGCGGTATCACGGAGGCAGAACTGGAGGAGACGTTTCATGACGAGATGGACGCTATGGCGGACGAGATGGGAGTGAGTCCCGAGGAGGTGCGCCAGTTGCTGAAGCGGCATTATGACGGTTATCATTTCAGTAAGCGGAAGACAGACATCTTCAATCCCTTTAGCCTGCTCAATGCGCTTAGCGTAAGGGATATCCAGGATTATTGGTTTCGTACGGGTACGCCCAGTTACCTGGTTCGCCTACTCAGCCATACGGACGAGAACCTCAACGAACTGACGGGGAAGTATTACGACACCTCGGATTTTATCGACTACAGGGCGGACGTGGAGCGCCCGTTGCCAATGATCTATCAGAGCGGTTATCTGACCATCAAGGACTACGACCGCTTCTCCAACTCCTACCTGCTCGACCTGCCCAACAATGAGGTGAAAAAGGGTTTCCTCACGCTGATTGCCTCCAACTATCTCGGTACGAAGGAGTCGGCGAACACCTTGGCGATACAACTGACGCGTGCTCTCCTGCGCGATGACCTTGACACATGGCGTAAAAGCCTGACGGCCTTCTTCGCCAGCATCCCTTACTCGATGCGTCGGAAGGATATGGAGACGGAGAAGGAACGCTATTTCCACTATACTTTCTACCTGATCTTCCGCATCCTCAGCACCTACCTCGTGCTCACGGAGAAGCAGCAGAGCGAGGGCCGGGCCGACTGCATCGTCGAGACGCCCAAGGGAGTGTATATCTTTGAGTTCAAGCTCGACGGCACGGCGGATGACGCCTTGCGCCAGATAGAGGAGAAGGGGTATGCGCGCCCCTATGAGGCCGACTCCCGTCCCGTCCATCGCGTGGGCGTCAGTTTCTCGTCGCGTACGGGAACGATTGACGACTGGAAGGAGGCGTAGGCAGCGCATGGAAATAAAGTCAGCGAATAGTCACATTAATACTGTTAGAACATCATGAGCACCATGAAAAAGGTACATATAGAGAAGAAAGACGAACAATCTCCAGCGGAAGCCTCAAGCCCAGAAAAGGACGGGGGTAAAAGGCGAGGGAAGGCGACAGCCCAAGGCGCCAAGAAGACGAAGGGCCGGCGCAAGCGAGCCAAGGTGGTGATGCCGAAAATAAACAATATGCAGAAGCCTGCGGGCATGAAGCTCGAGGAGTGGCAGATCGCGTTGCGAAAGCTGCAGGCCGAGAAGGAGACCTTTGCCATACGGATGGTGGACGAACAGTATGCTCCGGGAGAGTTTCGGGTGGTCAATGCGGCTACGAGAAGCGAATACAAGGTGGTATATCGGGGGAAGGACAGCCAGTGGAACTACTGCTCCTGCTATGACTTCAAGACTTCGCAGCTCGGCACTTGTAAGCACATGGAGGCCGTGAAACTCTGGGTGAGGAAGAAGCGCAAGAAGGTGCAGGTGGCAGAGCCCGACTATAGTTCAGTCTATATCGACTATAAAGGGCCGCGCAAGGTGAAGATACGCATCGGCGACCATGGTCGGGAGATGCTGGAGCGATTGGCGAAAGACTATTTTGACGACTCGGGTGTGCTTCGCGAGGATGCCTATGCCCGCTTTGACGTCTTCGTTCAGGCTGCCAAGGCCATTGCTCCCGACTTTCGCTGCTATGACGACGCCCTCGATTATGTCCTGGAGCGGCGTGACCGGATCAAGCGTTGCCGGTTGTTGGAGGAAAAATACACGGACGAATATCTCGACCAAATGCTCACCGTGCCGCTCTATCCCTACCAAAAGGAGGGAACGCGCTTCGCCGTGCGTGCCGGCAAGGCCATCATTGCCGACGAGATGGGGCTGGGCAAGACGTTGCAGGCCATCGCCTCGGCAGAGGTCTATCTGCGTGAGGGCATGGCTGAGCAGGTACTGGTGGTCTGTCCCACGTCGCTGAAATACCAGTGGAAGCGGGAGATAGAACGATTCACGGGCGGTGACAGGGTAGAGAGTAGTGGGAAAGGCGTGGAGGACGGATTGACCATTCCGAAGGTGGTGGTCGTAGAAGGCACTCCTGCTAAGCGCGCCAAACTGTATAAGGCGCCCGCACCCTACAAGATTGTCTCTTACCACACGATGAGCAACGACGTCAGACAACTGGGCAAGTTGGATACCGACGTGTTGATTATGGACGAGATACAACGGCTGAAGAATTGGGACACGCTGATCTCCCGTGCTGCCCGCAAGATAGCGTCGCGCTATGCGGTCTTGCTGTCTGGCACGCCGATGGAGAACAAGTTGGAGGAACTCTATGCCAACATGGAACTGGTGGACCAGTTTTGTCTCGGACCTTACTACCAGTTTCGCGACCAGCACATCCTGCTCCATCCCGAGACGGGTGGTATCATGGGCTATAAGGATCTCAACGCCATTGGCGAGGCCGTCAGCAACCGACTGTTGCGGAGGACGAAGAAAGGCGTGCGCCTGCAGTTGCCCAAGCGGAGCGACCAGTTTGTGCTGGTCCCGATGACTCAACGCCAGGACGATCTCCACTCGGAGTTTAAGTGGGACTTGTTGGTGATCCTGAACAAGTATCGCAAATACCACTACATGACGGAGCAGGACAGGCTGCGCGTGCTCAAGTTGCTGGGTCAGATGCGAATGGTGGCCGACAGTACCTTTATCTTGGAACAAAATCTCACGACGCGTAGTGATGTCAAGATAGCGGAGGTGATGAACCTGCTGGACAATGTCTTGGAGAGTGGGGACGAGAAGGTGGTCGTCTTCAGCGAATGGGAGCGCATGACCCGTCTGGTGGCGATGGAACTGGACAAGCGGGGCATAAGCTATGAGTATCTCAATGGGCGAGTGCCGTCGAAGAGGCGCGGGGAGCTGGTAGATGATTTCACAACGCTTCCCGAGAGTCGCGTGTTTCTTTCCACTGATGCTGGATCTACGGGTCTCAACCTCCAGGTGGCGAGCACACTCATCAACATGGATTTGCCATGGAATCCTGCTGTCCTTGAACAGCGCATTGCCCGTATCTTCCGTCTCGGACAGGAGAAGCCCGTGCAGATCATCAACCTTGTCTCGAAAGGTTCTATCGAGGAGGGTATGATCAACAAACTGCGATTTAAGAAGTCGATGTTTGAGGGAGTCTTGGACGGCGGTGCAGACACCGTATTTGTCGATGAGAGCAAGTTTAAGAAACTCATGGACGACCTCGCAGTTGTCATGGAGGCAACGCCAGACGCTCCCGAGGTGGAGTATGTGGACGAAGAGGTGGAGCAAGAGCAGAAGGGGAAGACGTCTGTGGAGGCCTCTTTGGACGAAGCGCTCGCTGACGCATCGGAGGCAGACGATGAGTCTTCTGTAGATCAGGAATCGTCTGTGGACTATGGGCCTTCAGCAGAGTATGAGTCTTCAGCAGATTATGAATCTTTAGCAACCCACCAGTCTTCCGAGGGGCAGCTTCCTTCAGCAGACCATGGGGCTATTGCAGACCAGGAGCCTCCTGCGAATCACGATCCTTCTCAAGGACAGACGCCAACGAAGGCACAGGACGGCGCGCAGGAGCGGCCTTCCAGCCACCATGCTTCGCCCCATCCCCAGCAATTAGTCAGTCAGGGTGTTTCCTTCTTTAGTGGACTGGCCGAAACACTCAAGTCGGCTGAGGCTACTCAGCAGTTGGTCGATAGCATCGTGGAGACTGACAAGGAGACGGGTGAGGCCCACCTGAAGATACCCGTCGGTAGCAAGGACACCGTCATGCAGATGCTCACGCTGTTTGGCAAACTGATGAACAAGTAGCGATTGCGATGTAACGAAATCGGGACGCTCCGCATAGGCTGTTTCTTCAGAATGCTTTCGGGAAGTCTTCGGGATGATGTCAGAATGATTTTGGGATATTGCCCTTGAAATAATCATCGGCCATTGGAAATGAGAAATGATTTCCAATGGCCGATCGTTTTTTATCTGGACCCTCAGCCGTCCGACGGGGCGGGTGTTGAGGGTGGCAGGAGGCTACAGGGAATAGAACTCCGTGAAGGCACGGACGCAGTACTCATGGTCGGCTACGCTGCCTGTCTCGCGGCAACTGTGCATGCCGAGGATGGCATTGCCCATATCGACACCACGCAGGGGGACCGTGGAGGCCAGGATGTTGCCCAGGGTGCTACCGCCCGCCACATCGCTATGGTTGACGAAGCGCTGGCAGGGCACACCCGCCTTGCGGCAGATCTCGGCGAAGATGGCGGCAGAGACGGCGTCGCTGGCATATTTCTGGGAGGCGTTGAACTTGATGGCGGGACCTCCACCGAGCATGGGGTGGTTGGTCGGATCGTACTTCTCGGCGTAGTTGGGGTGGAAGGCGTGGGCATTGTCGGCAGAGATCATGAAGGCGCGCTCCACCGCCTGCCAGTAGGCTTCCTCCGTGCCACTCTGCTGACGGGCAATACGCATCAGCATCGAAGCCAGGAAGGGGCTGCCAGCACCCTGCTTGGTCTGCGATCCCGTCTCCTCGTTGTCGAAGATGGCGAGCACCTGGGTGGTGTCGCTCTCGGGAGCTGCAATCAGAGCCTCGAGTCCGGCAAAGCACATCGACAGGTCGTCGAGGCGGCCCGAGGAGATAAACTCGTCGTGGACGCCGAAGGTGCAGGCGGGCTGCGTATCAGCCAGGTAGAGGTCGAAGTCGAGGATGTCCTCGTGGCTGACGGGGCGCTGCTTGCTGAGTTCTTCTACAATGACATTCATCAGCAGGTTGCCCTGCTCCAGTTCGTCGTTGATCAATCCCAGGAGGGGAAGCATATCCTTCTGCTTGCTCAGTTTCACGCCGTCGTTGACCTGGCGGTTGAAGTGGATGGCGAGGTTGCTGATCTGGAGCAGCGGACGACGGACGTGCATCAGCATTGTCTCGGGCGACATGGCGTCCTTGCCGCGCACGATGACGCGGCCAGCGAGCGTCAGGGGACGGTCGAACCACGTGGAGAGGATCGGTCCACCATAGACCTCGGTGTTCAGGCGCACCAGGCCGCTCTCACCCGTCATCTCGGCATGGGGCTTCACACGGAACGTGGGCGAGTCGCTATGGGCGCAAATCATGTGGAATCCCGTCTCGGCCAGCGGTTTGCGACCCAGGCGGAAGGCATAGACCGAAGAGTCGTTCTTCGTCACATAGACCTTGTCGCCAGCCTTCAGTTCGCCGAGGGGCTGCTGAGGGTCAAGGCGGCGGTAGCCGTTCTGCTCGAGTTCACAGGCTATGTTGCGCGCGGCGAGGAAATTGACGGGCGACGCATCCAGAAATTTCAATAAGCGATTGATCATAAATCGGTTGTTTAAGATGAGTAAATATTTCGGCCACAAACTTACACAAAATTTCTGAGATACCCATCATCAGACGGCAAAAAAATCATACTTCCCCCGTGGCTTTTCTCCATTTACTGTGGTTTGTGGATGGGCATCGGGGCAAAAAGCTGCGCATTTGCAGCGTGAACCCTCCTTTTCTTTGGCCGTGTCGGCTTTTATTGCTAAATTTGCACCTACACAATCACCAATAGAAATAAGGAACAAGCAGATCATGATAAGAGAGAATACTCCCGATGCGGCTTTCCAGTTGCTGCCCGAGTGGGCAGAGCAGGAGGCCGTCGTGCTGGTGTGGCCCGACGAGCAGACCGACTGGGCCTATATCCTCGACGAGATACGCCAGACCTATGTCGAGTTTATTGAGGCCATTGCCCGGTATGAGGCCGTATGGCTCGTGGCGCGCGATACGGCGGCGGCACGAGCGTGGTTGGCAGGTAGGTTGAGCGATCGTGCGCTGGAGGCGATACGCTGGATAGAGGCCGAATACAACGACACGTGGGCGCGCGACACGATGCCGCTGACGCTCTCCGATGGCAGGGGACGGCTGCGGATGATGGACTTCCGCTTCAATGGTTGGGGCGAGAAGTTTGCCAGCGACCAGGACAACCAGCTGGGGCGCGTGCTCCAGGGAAAGGGAGTCTTCCGCTGTCCGATGGACCATTGGGACGACTTCGTGCTGGAGGGAGGATCGGTTGAGTCTGATGGCGAGGGCCATCTCTTCACGACCTCGGTCTGTCTGTTGGCCCCTCATCGCAACCAGCCCCTCACGCAGGGCGACCTGGACGAACGGCTTCGACAGGCTTTCGGCGTGGATCGGGTCTATTGGATCGGTCATGGATCCTTGGAGGGCGACGATACCGACGGCCATATCGACACCCTGGTGCGTTGTGCGCCGGGCCATACGCTGCTCTATGTGGGTTGCGACGATGAGGCCGATCCGCAGTATACCGACCTCAAGGCCATGGAGGCCGACCTGCAGGCCATCAATCGCGAGGCCGAAGTGGCCTACCGACTGCTGCGCTTGCCGATGCCCGATGCCATCCTCGACGAGGAGGGGAATCGCTTGCCAGCCACTTATGCCAATTTCCTGATCGTCAACGGGGCAATCATCGTGCCTACCTACGACCAGCCACACCACGACGCCGAGGCGCTACAGGTGGTCGGCGAGGCCTTCCCCGATCACGAGGTGGTGGGAGTGGACGCGCGGGCCGTCATCCATCAGCATGGGTCGCTCCACTGCCTGACCATGCAGATCCCCGTAGGCGTGGCCCAAGGAGGCGAATAAACCGAAGGGGCTGGGGTGGAGAGAAATCCTCGTCGGCCCTCATATCATTGAATATATCACAAGACTCACAATGAAAATAGGAATCGTACAACAACACAATACCGCCGACGTGGCGGACAACATGCGCCGTCTGGCTGCCTCCGTGGAGCAACTGGCCCAGGAGGGGGCGCAGCTCGTCGTACTGCAGGAGTTGCACAACTCGCTCTACTTCTGTCAGACGGAGGATGTAGCCAACTTCGACTTGGCGGAGCCGATCCCCGGTCCATCGACTCAGTTTTATGGTGAACTGGCGAAACGTCTGGGCGTCGTCATCGTCACGTCGCTCTTTGAGCGCCGCTCAGCAGGTCTCTATCACAACACGGCTGTGGTGATAGAGCGCGACGGAACCATCGCGGGCAAGTATCGCAAAATGCACATCCCCGACGATCCGGCCTACTATGAGAAGTTTTACTTTACTCCTGGCGACCTCGGTTTCCGCCCCATTGACACGAGTGTGGGCCGCTTGGGTGTGTTGGTCTGCTGGGACCAGTGGTATCCGGAGGCTGCGCGCCTGATGGCCTTGCAGGGGGCAGAGATTCTGATCTACCCGACGGCCATCGGCTATGAACCCTCTGACGTCGAGGAGGAACAGCAGCGCCAGCGTACGGCGTGGACCACCGTGATGCGCGGCCATGCTGTGGCCAACGGACTTCCTGTCGTCGCTGTCAACAGGGTGGGCTTCGAGCCTTCGCCCGTGGGCAAGGCGGAGGGACAGGCCTGCTCGGGTGGCATCCAGTTTTGGGGATCCAGTTTTGTGGCTGGGCCTCAGGGCGAACTCCTCTGGCAGGGGTCGGACAGCGAGGAGGCTTTGCGCCTGTTCGACATCGATCTTGAGCATAGCGAGAATGTGCGTCGCTGGTGGCCCTTCCTGCGCGACCGCCGTATCGACGCCTATGAAAAAATCACCCGCCGCTTCATCGACTGACGCGTGCAATACTTCTTTACCATCACTTGACCATTGCTAAGGTTATGAAAAGAAATACTATCCTGGCGGCGCTGACCGCCGTATCGCTCTCTGCTGCCGTCACTCCCGTCGGCGCACAGCAACTGTTGCCGCAGCCGAAGCAGGCCGTCTTTGGCAAGGGCACTTTCAATCCGCAAAAGGGTGTCATCCTGATGGAGGAGGCTTCTGGGGCGGGCCACGGCAAGGAGTACTACCGACTCCATATCACGCCCGACACGATGCGGGTGGCCTATGCCGACTCCACGGGCCACTTCTATGCCACACAGACCATCAGCCAGCTCCGCAAGGGAGACCTGCTGCCCGTCTGCGATATCGAGGACTGGCCGAGCTATGAGTGGCGTGGCTGCATGATCGACATCTCCCGCCATTTCTTCCCGCTGAGTTTTCTGAAGAAGCAGGTGGATGTCCTCGCCCATTACAAGGTCAATCGCCTTCACCTCCACCTCACCGACGCGGGAGGATGGCGCATGCAGATAGACCGCTATCCCGAACTGACGAAGAAGGCGGCATGGCGCACGGAGAGCGACTGGACGAAATGGTGGATCGACAACGACCGCCGCTATATGAGGGAGGGCGATCCCGGGGCCTATGGAGGCTACTATACGAAGGACGAGATGCGCGAACTGGTGGCCTATGCTGCCAAGAAGGGCATCACGGTCGTGCCCGAGATCGAGATGCCGGGACATAGCGAGGAGTTGACCGCGGCTTGTCCCCAACTGAAGTGTGAGGGCAACCAGGAGGCGCAGGGCGACGTCTGTCCGTCGAGTGAGACGACCTACGCCGTGCTCCACAACATCCTCGACGAGGTGATGGAGGTGTTTCCGTCGAAGTGGATCCATATCGGTGGCGACGAGGCAGGCAAGGGTAGCTGGGGATCGTGTCCCAACTGCCAGCGCAAGGCTCGGCTGCTGGGACTCCGTAGTACGGCGGACCTGCAGGGGTATCTCATCCAGCGCATCGCTGCCTATCTCCGGCTGGAGGGCAGGGAGGCCATCGGAT
>PPYF01525620.1_pt1 | contig 18541 bp, 15 predicted proteins | sample 1559871 | NCBI WGS metagenome assembly PPYF01 (sample SAMN08240021, study PRJNA423297) | Human gut metagenome, whole genome shotgun sequencing project. | reverse complement strand
GAATATTCCGATTTTGGTTTTGTTCATAATCGTTCTTGTTTTAATGTGAAAAGTTGGATTACAACGGAATATTACCATGCTTCTTAGCCGGGTTGGTCAGTTTTTTAGTCTGCAACTGCTGTAAAGCGCGGATGACACGGAAACGTGTGTTGCGTGGTTCAATCACGTCATCAATGTAACCGTATTTAGCTGCATTGTAAGGATTGGCAAACAGTTTCGTGTATTCTGCTTCTTTCTCAGCAAGGAATTGTGCCGGATTTTCCTGATCTTTTGCTTCACGTGCGTACAATACTTCTACTGCTCCTGCACCACCCATTACTGCGATTTCAGCAGTTGGCCATGCATAGTTCATATCACCGCGAAGTTGCTTACAACTCATCACGATATGAGAACCACCGTAGGACTTACGCAATGTGATAGTTACTTTAGGTACGGTAGCTTCGCCGTAAGCATACAGCAATTTAGCACCATGAAGGATAACGCCGTTGTATTCCTGACCTGTTCCCGGAAGGAATCCAGGTACGTCTACCAACGACACGATAGGAATATTGAATGCATCGCAGAAACGAACGAAGCGTGCACCCTTACGAGATGCGTTGCTATCGAGCACACCTGCCAGATACTTAGGCTGGTTGGCAACGATACCTACGGATTGTCCGTTGAAACGTGCGAAACCGATGATTATATTCTTGGCATAGTCTTTCTGGATTTCCAGGAACTCACCATTATCAACAACAGCACCGATTACTTCGTACATATCGTACGGTTTAGTCGGGCTGTCAGGGATAATATCATTCAAAGAATCTTCCAAACGGTCGATTGGGTCTGTACAATCTACATAAGGAGCTTCTTCAAGATTATTTTGAGGAATGAAGCTCAACAGATTACGAATCAGTGCGAAACCTTCTTCTTCTGTCTTAGCTGTGAAATGAGTGACACCCGACTTGGTAGAGTGAACACTTGCGCCACCAAGGTTTTCCTGGCTTACATCTTCGCCTGTTACAGTCTTTACAACTTTCGGTCCGGTAAGGAACATATAAGAAGTACCTTCCATCATTAATGTGAAGTCCGTCAAAGCCGGAGAATAAACAGCACCACCGGCACAAGGACCAAAGATACCTGAAATCTGCGGAATAACACCGGAAGCAAGGATATTGCGCTGGAAAATTTCTGCATAACCTGCAAGGGCATTGATACCTTCCTGGATACGTGCGCCACCCGAGTCGTTGATACCGATACATGGAGCACCCATCTTCATTGCCTGATCCATGATCTTACAGATCTTCAATGACATTGTTTCGGATAGTGAACCGGCAGAAACAGTGAAATCTTGTGCAAAAACATATACCAGACGTCCTTCGATAGTACCGCAACCGGTTACTACGCCATCACCCGGATAATGTTTTTTCTCCATGCCGAAGTTCGTGCATCTATGCTCAACGAACATGTCCATTTCTTCGAAGCTACCTTCATCCAGCAACATAGCCAAACGCTCGCGTGCTGTGTATTTCCCTTTTTCATGTTGCTTCGCAATTGCTTTTTCGCCGCCCCCGAGACGTGCTACGGCACGGCGTTCAATAAGCTCTTTAATTTTTTCAAGTTGATTACTCATGAGTTCTTGTTAGTTTTAGAGTTTATGATTAATGTTCGCAGAGTTCTGTCAGCACGCCAAGAGTTGATTTCGGGTGAAGGAAAGCGATGCTTAAACCTTCTGCACCTTTGCGCGGAGCCTTGTCGATAAGGCGGATTTCTTTGCTTTCAGCTTCAGCCAAAGCATTAGCTACGCCATCTTCAACAGCAAATGCAACGTGATGAACACCTGCACCTTTGTTTTCAATAAACTTAGCAATGGTACTCTCAGGGCAAGTCGGCTCCAACAGTTCGATTTTTGTTTCGCCTACTTTTAAGAAAGCGGTTCTTACTTTTTGATCTTCCACTGTTTCAATGTTGTAACACTTCAGACCTAATACATTTTCGTAGTAAGGAAGGGCCTCTTCGATGCTTTTTACAGCAATGCCCAGATGTTCAATGTGTGAAATCTTCATAACTATACTTTTTATTTGGTTTTAATTATGTGCTTATACGGCATAAAACAGCACAAAGAAAGACATTTCTTGCCTAATAAAGAAATATTTCTGCATTTAATTGTTGGGTTATAAAGCATAAAAAATGGCTGGAAGGGAGCACTGGAAGTCGTTTTGCAATCTTGAGATTACATTTAGACATAAAATTTGACTAGAAGTTTGTTCAACCAAGTCCAACTGACGCGGAACCAGCGGCGTGTGCTGCTTTGTTTTCCACCGAAGCGAAGTACGAAATCACGGTAACCGTGTTTGCGGAACGGAAGTCCTACGTCCATAAATTCCATATGCCGGAATCCACGTTCGTGAGCGTCTTCCAGAGCTTTCCAGACAGCGAGTACACCGGGATATTGCAATGCATAAGTCTTTCGCATCCCACCCGAAAACCAAAGGAAAGCACTGTCACCGGAATAAATGCAAACAGAGCCGCCGATAATCTTCTCCTTATATTTTACGATGAATATTTTTGCCTGTTTTCCTTTGATTAGCATACTATTCATATGCCGGAAAAAATCATTGGCAGGGAAGTATCTGCGTATGCGGGAAGAATATACTTTGTGTAACATTCGTGAGAAATCGCGTATTTCTTCTGCGGTATGTGCTTCTTCTACTATTGCTCCATTATTAAGCCCTTTTTTTATCTGACGGATACGCGACGGACTGAATCGGTCTTCAGTCTTTTTCATACTGTGCAATGAATTTCGCACCCGTAACCAATTGACCGGAAAGTAATCATTGCTTCGAAAAAACTTGTAACCGAACATAGAATTATTCAGATTACGGAATTCAATAAGAAAACAGGTGCGCGATGCTTCCTGGGTAAGATGCTCTAGCATCTCGCCGAACACTTCTTCCGCTTTTTCTTTATTGGTATAGAGAGTTTCATCCAAAGCTTCGCCTTCACTATATACCACACAATGTTTCACCAAAGAGGATGGAAGCCATCTCTTTGCCTTACGGATAGCGGCAAGTAAGCGTGCCACTGGTTTACCATCTTCTGTCGCTACTATTAATAAAGGTGTATACCCTGGAGTTGCTTCATAAATCTGAAACAGCTCTTTGGAGTGGAATGTATTCTTTCCTGATAAATCAGGAATATCCTTTCCTTTATAATATGTTGTTAGTTTAAGTGGCATCTAGGTACAAATTTACACTTTTTATTCTTCATTCAACAATAAAATAGAGATTTTGTTGGGGATACTTAAAGTGACGGACAATATAGTTTTCTATCTTTAGTAGAAAAAATGTGCTGAAAAATAGAAATATAGTATCAAAAGTGAGTACTTCTTAAAATAATAATCGTCTTTTTAATTGGAAATAATCAACTGCTTTTATGTAAAACTGAGATAATTAATATTAACTTTAAATTAGAATGAATGAAAGATTATGCATTTGTTGAAGCGTGGAAGACATGCTATTGTCGTACTTCTATGATTTTAGGGCTTTCGTTATTATGTGCCCCTCTGTCTTTTTCGGTTTATGCGGAAGATGGAGTTTCTAATACTATGGTGCAGGTTGTCACACAAACAAAAACTGTACAAGGAACTATTATTGATGAAAATGGCGAGCCTCTGATTGGGGTTTCTATTATTGTGAAAGGAACGAGTACAGGTACGATTACTGATTTTGACGGTCACTTTTCTATCAATCTTCCGGTAGGAAAGAAAGAATTGGTTATCTCTTATATAGGATATAAAGAGCAAACGGTTACTGTTACTGGCAGTGCGCCAGTCAATGTGAAGATGGTAGCAGATACCCAAGCTTTGGATGAAGTGGTGGTAATCGGTTATGGTACAGTGAAGAAGCGTGATTTGACAGGAGCGGTAACTTCCGTTAAAAGTGGAGAAATCACGATGAGTCCGGTTAACAATCCTATGGAAGCACTTCAAGGAAAAGTCGCAGGTTTGGATATCATGAAATCTTCCGGTAAGGCAGGCGCGGATGTGGATATCCAATTGCGTGGAACTCGTTCGATTTACGGTTCTAACACTCCTTTGTTTATTATCGACGGAATTCAGGGCAGCTATAATCAAGTGAATCCGGCGGATATTGAATCTATTGAAGTGCTGAAAGATGCTTCTTCGACAGCTATTTATGGTTCGGCAGGAGCCAATGGCGTTGTCATTATTACTACTAAACAAGGAAAAACAGGAAAAACTACAGTTAACTTTGATGCCTATGTCGGAATCAGTGGCTTTGCCAAATATCCTCATGGAATGGTTGGTGATGAATATGTTAATCTGAAAAAAGAAGCCTGGCGGACGAAAAATAACGAAGAGTATCCGGAATTTATGTCTACAATCTTCAATAAACCGGGAGTGCTTGAGGCTTATGAAGCCGGCAAATGGATTGATTGGGTAGACGAAGTAATGGGGAAAAACGGTGTTCAGCAGAATTATAACCTGTCAGTGACAGGAGGAACGGAAAAGACGAAGATTTTTGCTTCCTTGAATTATAATAATGAAGAAGGATTGATTAAAAACGATGATCGTAAGCGTTATAGCATGCGTTTGAACCTGGACCAATCTATTTTTTCCTGGGCCAAAATAGGTTTCAATACTAACTTGACATATACCGATAGCAATTCACGTAATCAAGGTGTTTTTGTAAATGCATTGACTTTCCTGCCATTGGGTGACGTGTATGATGCAGCAGGAAATATAAACTATGAATATTGTAAAGACGGGGAAAAGGTGAATCCGATGGCTGATGAGGCTAAGGATCAATACGTAAACAATACACGTAGTACCTATTTTGCAGGCAATGCTTACCTGGAACTGACTCCATTAAAGGGGCTTACTTTTAAATCAGTGCTTGGGACTACGTTGAATAATGCCCGTAATGGGGTTTTCTTTGGAAAGAAATCTATTGCCAATATAACTTCCGGTTATCAGGCGCCTCTTGCAGAGATATATAACAGTTCTTCTTATGCTTATAGATGGGAGAATGTGCTGACTTATAATTTTACGTTGGCTAAAGACCATAATTTAGGTGTAACGGGGATTACTTCCTGGTCGAAAAATCAGAATGAGGCGAACGAAAGTCATGCACAGGGGCAGGAACTTGCTTCACAGTCGTTTCATAACCTGGGAGCCGGCACGGAAAAAGTAGTAGTAAGATCGAGCTTCTCACAGACGCAATCAATGTCTTACGCGCTTCGTTTCAATTATAGCTATAAAGGTAAATACCTGTTTACTTTCTCTAATCGTTGGGATGGGGTTTCTCATTTGGCTGTCGGACATAAATGGGATTCTTTCCCGGCTGCGGCTATCGCGTGGCGTATTAGTGATGAAGCTTTTATGGAAAAGACACAGGACTGGCTGTCTAATCTCAAGTTTCGCGCAGGCTATGGTGTGACCGGAAATTCCGGTCGTAAAGATGCTGCCTATTCTTCCACAACAGGAAGTTTTACCTATACTACCGGCGTTGGTTTCGGGAATAACGGGGCCGGACATATCCAATACGGAGGGACGTATGGTAATCCCGATGTAGGCTGGGAAAAGTCTTACAATACAAATATCGGTATTGACTTGGGATTGTTTAATGGAAGAGTTAATCTGACTCTCGACTGGTACAATACAGATACGAAAGATTTGCTGTATGCACGCACGATGCCGATTACTTCAGGAGTATCGGGCTGGGGCTCACCGTTAAAAGCATGGCAGAACCTCGGCGAGACTAATAATAAAGGTGTCGAAATATCATTGAATACTCAGAATATAGTAAAGAAGAATTTTACATGGTCTTCCAATATAACCTTTACTGCTAATAAAGAAAAGATCGTTTCTTTACCGGACGGAGATGTGAAAGATGAAAAACTATTTGAAGGAGAAGCGATCAGTGTTTTCTATGACTATAAATATTCGGGCATTTGGTCAACTGCTGAGGCAGAGGAAGCTGCCCGGTATAACTGTAAACCTGGCGATATCAAACTTGCTACAGATGGTTCATTCAATGATAAAGGCATCCATACATACAGTAATAAAACAGATTATTTCATTTTGGGCAAGAAAACACCGGACTGGATTCTCGGTTTTCAGAATAACTTTACCTATCGTGATTTTGACCTAAGCTTCTTCGTAATGGCTCGTTGGGGATTTATGGTTAACAATGATGTTATCACCCGTTATAACCCGACTACAAGCTGGGATAATTCACCGACAGGAATCGACTATTGGACACCTGAAAATCAGGGAGCTTATTTGCCTCGTCCGGGACTTCACGAGCAAAAAAGTAATTATGCCGGCTTCACTTCTTTGGCTTATATGGATGGTTCATATATCAAAGTGAAAAATATTACTTTAGGATATTCCCTTCCAAAGAAATGGCTTGCTAAGATTCGTATGGAAAAGCTTCGTGTATATGCTACCGCTTATGATCCGTTTATTTTCGCTAAGGAGGAATTAATGAGAGATCTTGACCCGGAGCGTAATGGTGCATCGGATTTCCCATTGACCAAGAGATTTGTATTTGGTGTAAATGTAACCTTTTAATTAATGAGAATTATGAAAAATAGAAAAATATACAATGTATTATTAGCTACAGTCTGGATTTTCTGGGGAGCATCCTGTTCTTTGGACGAATACAATCCGGGTGGTTCGGATATTGAGTCGTTAATGACCACACAGAATGGCTTTCAGTTGGCTATTAACAATTGCTACTTTGGGTTGCAACGCAGCTTCAACGGCAAGCAAATTTATATTCAACTGTCAGAAGCCGGTACTGATTTGTGGACAGCGAAGCAAAACTCAAACACGAATGCTAATTATTTTAAATATGCAGAAGGAGGAGCAATGAACCTGAATATGGCTCAAAGTATTTGGAACTCTGGATATGATGGAATTGGCTCGTGTAATTTGGCACTCGCACAAGCCGATAAGGTTATCGATTGGGAGTCGGAAGAGGTAAGGAATGCAACTATTGCAGAGGCTCATTTCTTAAGAGCTTTGTATTACTATAATTTGGTTGAAACATTTGGCGGAGTTACTCTTATTACTGGTAAAACCGAAAGTGTAAACATGGCTCCGGGCAGGGTTGAACCTTTGGAAGTTTATAAGAGCTGTATTATTCCTGACCTGGAATTCGCCGCTACCTATTTACCAGTATCCCGTCCGGAAGAAGAGGGACGTGCTTTACGAAAATCCGCCAAAGCCTATTTAGTGAAAGCCTATCTGACAACTAAAGAATATGGCTGTTCCGATTATTTGCAGGCAGCCAAAGACTTGGCAGATGAATTGATTCGTGATTGTGAAGCTGGCGGGGCAAATCTGGGTACTTATATGTATCCTTCTTACGAAGAGGTATTTTCTGACGCCAACAATCAGAATAATAAAGAGTCGATGTTTTCCATTGCTTGTAGTAGCCTGTATGGTAGTGTCAACAAGTGGCAGAATAACTTAAGCTGGATGGAGTTTTACTGCAATACTTATTATTTTCCTGCTATTGAAAAGACCGAAGATGGAATTAAACAATGGGGCGGCAATCCTGAAGGAGAATTTATGCCTTCCAAATATTTATTAGACTTATATGTAGAATCCGATAATACACTTGACCCTCGTTATTCTTCTTCTTTCAAAACCTTATGGAAGGCTAATAAGGAATTTACCTGGTCTGAGGATAAAATTAAGGAGATGGACAGGACTAGTAATGTGACAACCAATACATCTTTGGAAGTAGGCGATGATGCTATTCGTATTATCCGTTCGGAAGAAACTGATTATGCAACTTTGAAAGCTCAAAAGTTAAATGCTCCTTATATGATTGTGGACATTGAAGATTTGTATGATAATAATGGAAAGGTAAAGATGAATTATACTCGTCAAAGTGACGGCAAAAGTGTCTTGAATCCATTTTATTATTTCTATCCGTCTTTATCCAAGTTTAATACGACAAATGTCATAGTCTCTAACTGGAGTAAGGGACGTTATGGAAGTAATGCTTCAATTATAACGATGCGTATGGCTGAAATTTATTTGTTAGCTGCCGAAGCAGATTTTTATCTGACGGGCGGAACTAATGCGAACAAATATATAAACAAGGTGCGTAGCCGGGCAGGAGCCTCTATATATAATGGTACGGTGGATATCCAGTATATTTTAGACGAACGGGCAAGAGAGTTGGCAGGTGAGAGTACCCGGTGGTTTGACTTGAAGAGAACCGGCAAACTATCGTCGGAATACTTGAAACAAACTAATCCGGATATCGGTCAGTATTTTCAGGACAATACTCATACTGTACGCCCTATCCCGCAGTCATTTACAGATGTAATAGAGAATGGGGTGAATTATCAGAATCCAAATTATTAAGAAGCTCTTTTGTTATAAAAAAAAATAGATGTCGATTAAATTTTAATTTTAAGGAGGGATATATCCGTGATGATATATCCCTCTTTCTTGTTTTTTCTTTATCTTTGTATAGTTACATATCAAATAAAACAAAAAGCTATGTTAGAAGAAATACTTGCTTACAACAAAAAGTTCGTTGAGAACAAGGGATATGAAGCGTATATTACAAACAAGTATCCCGATAAGAAAATTGCTATTCTTTCCTGCATGGATACCCGACTGACAGCTTTGCTGCCTGCCGCATTAGGCATCAAGAATGGAGATGTAAAGATGATTAAGAATGCAGGAGGTGTTATTTCCCATCCTTTCGGTAGTGTGATTCGTAGTTTGCTTGTGGCTATTTTCGAGTTAGGAGTGGAAGAGATCATGGTGATTGCACACTCTGACTGTGGAGCTTGCCATATGCATAGCGAAGAAATGCTTGAAAAAATGAAAGCGCGGGGAATCAATCCTGATTATATCGATATGATGCGTTTTTGTGGAGTTGATTTTCATTCCTGGTTGGATGGCTTTGAAGATACAGAGAAGTCGGTGAGAGGGACTGTTGATTTTATAGTACGCCACCCTTTGATTCCGACAGATGTAAAAGTCTACGGATTTATTATTGATTCTATGACCGGAGAGTTAAGCAGGGTTGTGTAAACAGGCTTTTTTGAATCAAATATAATCGGAAACAGTATAAAAAATAAGGCAGCTCTTTGTTAGCTGCCTTTATCTTTTTGCGGTTATAAACTTTCTTTGACTGGTGCACCCGTTTATGACAAATGGGGTGTCCGTACATCTCGATTTCAGCCTCCCGGCTTGCTTTACGATTCGCTTTAATGTAATCGTCCTGCGTAATTCGCTTTTTCATACTATGATATTATTTGTCAGTGCAAAGATACTATTTTATTTTCGATTATGCCCGTTTTGCACTATCTTTGCAATTATTAATCAAATGAAACCCGGAAACAATATGGAAAATTTCAGTGAATTGATAAAGAACCGTCGCAGTATGCGCAAGTTTACCGATGAAGAGCTGACACAGGACGAAGTGGTTACGTTGATGAAATCAGCCTTGATGTCCCCCTCTTCCAAGCGCAGTAACAGTTGGCAATTTGTAGTAGTCGATGATAAAGAAATGTTGAAAGAACTGTCCCATTGCAAAGAACAGGCTTCTTCCTTCATAGCCGATGCCGCTTTGGCGATTGTCGTAATGGCTGACCCGCTGGCGAGTGATGTCTGGATTGAAGATGCTGCTATTGCTTCCATTATGATACAGTTGCAGGCAGAAGACCTCGGGCTGGGGAGCTGCTGGGTACAGGTGCGCGAACGTTTCACTGCTACCGGAATGCCTTCCGATGAATTTGTACATGGCATACTGGATATACCTTTGCAACTTCAGATTCTTTCCGTCATAGCCATCGGGCACAAAGCAATGGAACGCAAACCCTTCAACGAAGAACATCTTCAGTGGGAGAAAATTCATATTAACAAGTTCGGAGGAAAATAACGATGGGAGCTGCCAAAGCTAATAATAGCAAAGATACCTACATGGCTACTGCCGTTACCTTTATGGTAATTGGAGCACTCTATCTGATTGATAAACTGATTCATTTTTCTTCCATCGGCCTGCCTTGGGTGATGAATAAGGATAATATGCTGCTGTATGCTTCTATCTGTTTCCTTATTTTCAAGCGTGATAAATCCATTGGCTTCGTATTGTTGGGGCTTTGGCTGGTGATGAACATCGGTCTGGTAATGTCATTGCTGGGTTCACTTTCAGGATATTTGCTGCCGTTGACACTGCTTATTATCGGAATTATTTTATTTTGGATTGCAAAACGATAAAGAAACGGTAAAGAAACGATGAATAGAAGTATAGAAGATACCCCGATTGTGTTTATCGGTGCCGGAAACCTAGCTACCAACCTGGCAAAAGCACTTTATCATAAAGGCTTCCGTATCGTGCAAGTGTATAGCCGGACTGAGGAATCCGCCCGCACCTTAGCCGAACAAGTGGAAGCGGAATATACAACCGACTTACAGGAAATCTCCAAAGAAGCCCAATTATATATCGTATCCCTGAAAGATGCCGCTTTTGTGGAACTACTGTCCCAAATAACAGAAGGCAAACAAAACGCCCTGTTAGTACATACGGCAGGAAGCATCCCGATGAGTATTTGGGAAGGATATACGGAACGCTACGGAGTGTTCTATCCGATGCAGACATTCAGCAAGCAACGTGAAGTCAATTTCCGGGAGATACCTTTTTTTATTGAAGCTAAAAGGCCGGAAGACGTGGAACTACTCAAAGCAATTGCCGCCACTCTCTCCGGGAATGTCTATGAAGCAACTTCCGAACAACGCAAGAGCCTTCACCTCGCGGCAGTCTTTATCTGTAACTTCACCAATCATATGTATGCTTTAGCAGCAGATTTGCTTGAAAAATATAATCTGCCTTTTGATGTCATGCTTCCGCTGATTGATGAAACGGCACGTAAAGTGCACGAACTGGCACCCCGTGATGCGCAAACCGGTCCGGCTGTGCGTTATGATGAAAATGTGATAAGCAATCATCTTGCCATGCTGGCAGACTCGCCGGCATTACAGGAAATATATAAATTAATGAGCAAAAGTATCCATGAGCACCATCAATTATGATTTATCCCGTATCAAAGCGTTAGCTTTTGATGTAGACGGAGTATTGAGTTCCACCACAGTTCCGCTGCATCCTTCAGGTGAGCCGATGCGTACTGTGAATATCAAGGATGGATATGCTATCCAGTTGGCAGTGAAAAAAGGACTTCATATCGCCATCATCACCGGCGGGCGGACAGAAGCGGTACGCATCCGTTTTGAAGGCTTGGGAGTGAAGGACTTATATATGGGCTCTGCGGTGAAGATTCACGATTATCGTGCCTTCCGTGACAAATACGGATTGGCTGACGATGAAATATTATATATGGGAGATGACGTACCCGATATTGAAGTAATGCGAGAATGCGGACTTCCCTGTTGCCCGAAAGATGCTGTGCCGGAAGTAAAATCCGTTGCGAAATACATCTCTTATGCAGACGGTGGCTGTGGCTGCGGACGTGATGTCGTAGAGCAAGTCTTGAAAGCACATGGCTTATGGATGGCACAAGACGCTTTTGGCTGGTGATAAGATTAATTATAGGATTGACTGACATCAACAAACAGTATTTTCAATCGTAAATAGTAAATTATCCAATCGTAAATAAAACAATGCTTGATAATCTAAAGAAATACCAGGTCATACTGGCTTCCAATTCCCCCCGCCGAAAAGAATTAATGTCAGGTTTGGGAGTAGACTATGTAGTCAGGACATTACCTGATGTCGATGAATCGTATCCCGATACATTGGTTGGTGCAGAAATCCCTGAATTTATCGCCCGTGAGAAAGCCGATGCTTATCGCGCCATGATGAAACCGGGAGAACTTTTAGTAACGGCGGATACCATCGTCTGGTTGGACGGAAAAGTCCTGGGTAAGCCGGAGGGCAGGGAAGGGGCTGTTGAAATGCTTCGTACGCTTTCGGGAAAATCCCACCAGGTATTTACGGGTGTCTGCCTGACAACTACCGAATGGCAAAAGAGCTTTACCGCTTCTTCCGATGTACTGTTCGATGTCTTGTCCGAAGATGAAATCCAGTACTATGTTGACCGTTACCAACCTATGGATAAGGCGGGAGCCTATGGCGTTCAGGAATGGATCGGCTATATCGGGGTAAAATCTATTTCCGGCAGCTTCTACAATATAATGGGACTCCCCATACAGAAACTGTACGGGGAGTTAAAGAAATTATAGTTGATAAGCTGAATCCCGAACCTTAGGAAGAAATTCTGAATCTCAGGAAAAACGGAAACTAGATTAAATCCAGCATCAAAGGAATATCCTCTTCTCGAACACCTTGTTTGAGGAGAGATTCTTCATCTTTATGGAACATTTCAAGGAATCGTTCCCGGTTCCCACTGGCTGTAATCGCCTTTCCATAGAAAACGGCAGCCTTCTGGATATCTCCCATCACCCATGCAACGTGTCCGGCATTCATATAGTCGATAGCCAATGGCTTTTGTTCGATGATTTTCTCGTAATACTTCATTGCCTGCTCATATTTCAGGCTGATAAATGAACACCATCCGATGCCACGCCATGCTTTTACGCAATTACTTTCAATGAAATCCAGTTTGAAGAAGTAATTCAGCGCTTCCTCATATTGCCCCATTTCAGCCAAACAACTACCGATGTAGAAAGTTACATTCACATCTTCGGGAGCGGCTTCTTCCACCTTTTTATAATAAGTGAGGGCTGCCTGATAATTCCTGTTCAACCGATAGCAAATAGCCAGATGGCGATTGTTCCAGATATTATCCGGTTTCAGCGTATCAGCTTTCAGATAGGCTTGGACGGCTTCTGCGTATTTCTTTCTTTTCTGTAATGCATACCCGAACTTCTGATAATATTCCGCACTGTCACCTTCGAAACCACCAATAGCTTCCAGTTCCTCAAAAATCTCGATAGCCTCGTCCCACCGTTCCTTTGACAAATAGAAATCAGCAATAGGGAATAATACATCTTCCCAAGACAGCACATTATCGAGTGCAGGAACATGATGGAGATCGAGCTTTTCTTTAAAAATATCCCTGAATTCCTGACGGCGTACACTGAGCTTGAAGAAACGGTAAAGGTCATGCAAGTACTGGTTGCTGACCGTTCCCGGGCGTTCATTGAACCGCTTCATTGTTTCAGCATTCGATTTCTCTGCCAATTCAGCCACTTGCTGTTCGTTGAGCTGGCTCAACATCATATCCTGCTGCGCCTGTGGCAACTGATGGATGGTGAAGAACAACGAATACTTGTCGCTATTGCTGAAAAATCCTGACTGGAGAATCAAATCCAGTAAGCTGCTTCCCTGGTTTCCCGCCTGTTTCAGCGATTTAAGCACGTTGGACTGCTGCTTACTGAACGGATAAAACCAGTTCTGTACTTCGCGGAAGAACGGATAATTCTTCAAAGCGGCAAACGTGCTCATATATACATCGGCTCCTTCCAACTGGAGTTCGTTCATTTCACGCAATTTATCTCCCAGTCCCGACTTTTCGAAAGCATCTTCCCAATCCGGGTTCTTATCATCATTCTCTTCGTCGTTTTCCTCAAAGCCGAACCTCATATTCTTCATCGAAGAAACATTCTTCAGCATTTCGGGAATAATCTCTTCCCGCATCTTCTTGTCGATTTTCTCCGTCTCCTGGCAGAGTAACATCTGACGATAAATACGTGCGACGTCATCAACAAAAGAAGGAATTTCTTCCATGAGATCCACCCGCTTGATAAGTTCCGAGTAGAAAGTGAGCCGGTTTCTGTAAATGTGGAAGATAATCATCGCACCTACCAATGCCCGTTGGTTGACGTTGACATCCGGATGGCGGTATGCGTCGAGCAGCCACATGATTTTCCGCAAGTCGAAACACTCCATCAAACTCAACGTGACAGCACTGACGAACAAGCATAAATCATCTCCCGGAAGTAATTCCGATACCAGCATAGCTTGGGCTTCTTCTTCATCCTGCGGATTCCATGCACTGTTTGTCCAAGTTCTTATGAACATAAATTTGAGTGTATCTTCATGCCGTTTTAAGACTTCGTCCATCTTTTCGTCAGAAAGCAATCCGCTGACTGCCAAGTCGTCATTAAATGACTCCAATATATGCAGTATCGTTTTAATGCCGTAATCCGACAATTCCGGTGACACGGGAGTGCGGCGCACCTCATGATAATATCTTGAAGAAGCGTTATCCAGCATAAGCAATCGAGACTGGTCGGCAATTCCCCACGTATCCGCTACCATTTTCTGATACAGATTCCAGCGTTCCGGGTCGTTTGCTCCCTGTCTCATATAGTCCAGCATATACTTGTATGAGGTCTGCAATTGCTCCAGGCGCGTACGTAAATCCCAGTCAGGACATTGCCACAACAAGGATTCCAGTTGCATCAAGGCTTCCTTGAGTCTTTTGTCTTCAAGTAAAGTACGTATATATGCGTATTGTTCATTAATCGTTTTTTCGTTCATTGTGATTTAATTATTTATTTTTTTCCAATCCAGGTCAGACGTTTCCAAAGACCCTCAAAAGGACCGTGTTTGTGGTGTCGGAGCCACCACGAACAGAATGCCATTTGTAATAGAACAAAAAGGATGCCAAAAAGGAAACTGTATGTAATACCTAAATACCGCCCCAGTTCGAATCCCCAATGATAGAACAAAAGAGAACCGAAAATAGATTGCCCGAGATAGTTAGTTAAACTCATTTTTCCATAAGTTGTGAAACGCATAAAGAAACTGCGGTCTTTCACGTGGTAGAAAGTCAGTAATAATCCCGTCACCAGCAACACCATAAAGCTAAGGTTACTGAATGAACTTAGAATAAGCTGCAAAGGAACAAGTATCGCACTCCGTTCTATAAATTCCGGCAGCATATTGTTGAGTCCGTAGATAGGAAAGAAGCAGAGAAGGGAGAAAGCCAAAGCCTTCAGCCACAAACGCTCGTTCTTTTCACTGTAAAGGAAATATTGACGGCGTCCGACAAGCATACCGAACAGGAATAATCCCGGTGTTTGCAGGATGCGTCCATGCTCCAAAGCCCAGGTCATGTTAGCCATCTGTCCTTCCCACATATTCATACGAATCGTTTCGAGGAATGTTCCGTTCTTTTGCACATCGAATGCGATACCGAAATAATAGCGTGCAAGACTTTCCCCTGCCACATAGTCAGGATTACATAAAGCATAGATTAGCTTTCCCCAGTCGATAGGTTGAAGAATAAGTATAGTGGCAAATATAAGAACAGTACGGTCGCTCATCCGGCAGAATATCGGCAGGATAATTCCAAGGATGGCATACATCGTCAATATCTCTCCCGTAAAGAAAGCGGCATTGAACTGTCCGATAATGAATAAAATAAATAATCTCCATAAGAACCGCAGGCGGAAATCCTTTCCTCTCCGTTGCTGGTTGTTATCCTGAATATAGAAACTAAAACCGAAGAGCAGAGCGAATACGGCATATGCCTTATTACTGAACGCAAAGAATAATCCTCTCCAAATGGCTTGGTCGGTGAACTTCATCCATTCAAAAGGTACTTCTTTCGGGAAAGAATAGAAATTGAAATGTTCGATACTGTGCAAGAGGATAATTCCCATGACTGCTAATCCTCTTAATACGTCGGCCACGTCTACTCGGGCGTTGGATTCGGCGATTTTGTGTTCCATGATCTTTTAGTTTCTGTTATTTATAAGATTAATATTAATTTGTTATCTGTTATTTAGCTTATTATCAGCTATTCTCCTCTAATATTTAAAACTTAATACTTAAATTAGAATCTTACCTGCACCTGTGCCTGTATCAGATTGGAGTCCTTTTGTCCGTCTCCTTTTTTATCGCAAAAGGTATATTGTGCTTGCAGGCGGCATCTGGGATAAAACCAGTATTGTATGCCGGCAATATAATTATTCTGTTTGAAATCGGCAGCCTTATTCGGGTTGAAATAGTCATACGAAGCAACGAAATCGAAGTTTCGCGCAAAACGAACGCTGCCTGTTGCATAGAATCCTTCACTTTTCACATTTCTGTCTTTTCCGCCAAGATATTCCGAACGCAGATTGAATTTGGAAGTAGTGACAACCGCTCCCGCACTCCAACGCTTTTTGGCATAATTCTCTCCGGCTTTAATCCCGGTGTATTCCGAATCCGCTATCGCATGTCCTGTTCCGCGAATGAACGAACCGCCTACGGACAACCACTCCAATGGATAAACCATCAGATTACCGACAACATCTTTCTGGCTATTCTTATCTTTTGTATTCAATCCCTGTCCGTTCATTACAGCCACCTTATATTGCAGAAAGTCATGGAACAGTTTTCCGTGAAGCATCATACCGATGTCCCGTCCCGAAGTCATGCCGTAGCACTTGTCGCTACCGCTTACTCCCGCCAGGTAACAGACAGACTGCGAGTAGCAGTTAATTAACTCCACCGTAGTCGGTGATAATTCATTTTCGATGGTATAAGGAACTTTAAACTCACCGATGCGTGCCGTAAGACCGGGTAGGAATTCATAGTCAGTATATACCTCCAGCAACATACCGCCATTATAAAAGTCATACATGAAATCGCATGTCCACCGTTTGGTAATCTTCCCGTGTGCCATGAAAATGATACGTTTGATATCGAAAGTATTGTCCGGCTTCGCCGCATCATCATATGTATAGCCGAGTTGGGCATATCCGGCAAGGCTGATACGTTCTTTCAGTGTGTTGACAACCTGATTCAATGAGGTTTTCTCTTGCGCGATGAGCGTGCTTTGTATGCCCGTTGCGCAGAACATGAAGATGGATAGTTGGAGAAGTGTTTTTCGCATGAAGTCGTTGTTATTTGATTGTTGTTATTTGATTATGGTCGCTGTTGGGGGTATAAGTAGTGTCTATCAGATTCTTTTCCGAATAAGTTTCAGGTATCCGCCGGTTTTCTTTCAACCAACGCATGGCTTTTTCTACGCCTTCAGCCGAAGGACGTGTCGCTTTTTGGTAGTTGGGGAGTGCGATAAGTCCTGTCAGACTCTCCGGCACACCTATTTCAATCAATACATGCTCCCATTCTTTTTGCGGGTGCATCTTTATATAATCCACTCCCAGGTTATAGCCTGTGACAAGCAGTTCGATTTCCCTTCTTTTCTCGTCGATAACTTTCCGTGAAAAGGCAGTAGCGGTAAAATCAATTCCCAGTTCCTGTGTACTTATTAATGAACGGTGTTTGCTGTTCATCGCAATAGATGCGGCAGGGTCGGGCAGGAATGAAGCATCAATTTGATTGCATTGTAGCATTTGCAGGCGGAGAGGAGTCTGGCTGATTTCGGGCTTGTTCACTTCCGCATAACTCATGTCGGCTTTACCTAATAACAAGTCGGTCGCATATTCGATAACAGTGTTACGGGATACGGCGATATTTTTGTTTCTAAGTTCTTCCAACTGATTGATACGGCTCTTTTTGGAAACGATAAAGCAGAAATAACCGTCATTCTTCAGGATAAGTCCCAAGTCAGTGTGATGAATGGCTTGAAGTACTATTGCACTGGGGTAATCGGTTATCATCCCATCCATTTGCCCGGTTTGAAAGGCGGCATCCCTGTCGTCGGCGGAGTTGAACGGAAGAATGGTTAAATCCAGTCCCAATGAATCATAAATGCCTTCGGATTTGGCTATGTGGAAAGGCAATCCTTCCAAGGTAGGCATCATGCCCAAAGTGAGTGGTTGTGGTTCGGATAAAGGCAAAAAAGAGTTCTCTCCTTTTTTACTCTGACAAGAGTAAAGGAAGAAAAGGATGAACCAAAAGAGTAGAACTAGTCTTTTCATACCTCATTTTTATAAATGAGGGCAACTCTTTTCACAAAGAACCGCCCTCTATAAAATATTAATATGATTAATGATGTTATTCTTGAATAGCAGCGATACCCGGAAGAATTTTTCCTTCGATTGCTTCGAGCAATGCGCCACCACCAGTTGAAACATAAGATACACCGCTAGCCAAACCGAACTTGTTGACACAAGCTACAGAGTCACCACCACCAACAAGTGAGAAAGCGCCGTTCTTGGTTGCTTCGACGATAGCTTCACCTACTGTACGTGAGCCGTGAGTGAAGTTTTCAAATTCGAATACACCCGTAGGACCGTTCCAAAGAATAGTCTTTGATTCTTTGATAACGTTAGCGAAGATTTCTTCAGTCTTAGGACCGATGTCAAGACCTTCCCATCCGTCAGGAATTTCATCAACCGGACAGAATTTAGTATTTGCATCGTTAGAGAAAGCGTCAGCAATCTTGGCGTCAACAGCCAAAACAAGGTTTACGCCTTTTTCTTTAGCTTTCTTGATCAAGTCCAAAGCCAGGTCGAGTTTGTCGTCCTCACAGATAGAGATACCGATCTTGCCGCCCATAGCTTTAGTAAATGTATAAGTCATACCACCTGCGATAATCAGGTTGTCCACCTTGCTCAACAGGTTTTCGATGATTTCGATTTTAGAAGAAACTTTAGAACCACCCATGATAGCAGTGAACGGACGTT
>PPYF01017067.1_pt1 | contig 18542 bp, 18 predicted proteins | sample 1559871 | NCBI WGS metagenome assembly PPYF01 (sample SAMN08240021, study PRJNA423297) | Human gut metagenome, whole genome shotgun sequencing project. | reverse complement strand
CATATTTTAATTTTCTTTTAAATATTTGCAATTAGATTATTATCTTCTACCTAAAAATTATGGCTTAAAATAATTATATCAGACTTTGAATCTTTTTACACCTGTAAAATATGACTGTTATATCTTACAAATTTTCAACAGGGTCTTAGGGATTTCCCCTAAATTATTATGATAAGAACAAGTAGAAAATTGAGTTGAAGAAATCGAACCTAAAAAGGTCCGCTTGATCAATTTTTTCGTAAGTGTATTTAAACTTACTGTGCTTACTATTAAGTTTTTTAAATTTAAGACATGAATTTTCCTTATTAAACTTTTTATTAAATAGGCACAGGAAAGTGTAACTGTAACTTGCTATTTCAAAAGTCTTCAAATAAGGCATCAGCATTTATCTTAGTTTCTATAACCTTTGATATCGCTCACTTTTAATTTTTACTCAACCAATTCAAGTACCTTTAAAAACTCGGTTACAAGTTACAAGGTTACAAAGTTACAATTTTTGATTCCCTGTTGTGTCTATTTTTATTTGTTCTGGCTCTTGCCATTCTTTAGGTAGAGCAGCATCATCAACTTCCATAAAATTTTCATCTATCTTTTCATCCCTCTTATAATAAAATTTCACAGGTATAGATACATCACTAGGAGAAATTCTCTTAGTCTTTGATGAACGAACTGCCTTCCGTTCTGGAAAATAATTATCCATGATTTCAGAAAAAGATTTTGATTTTATCTGATAGCCTTGCGTATATAATTCCTTAAAACAAGTTACATTTGGTTTTTTGCGTTTTTTCTTTGTATTCTTCTAAAAAGTATCGAATATCTTCTACATCTGGATTAAGATATTTAAACTTTTCTTGTTCCTGGTAAAGATCTTCAATCATCTCATTGAAAGTCCTTGTTAATATAAATTGCTTTATTTCTACTTTCCTTATGACATCCTACAGTTAAATATCTTCTCTCTTCTATATGGTCATTTAAAAAAGTTTGTTCCTTTAGTCCTAGGTCATCTGTTGAAAATTTCTTATAAGTAATTCTTATTCTATCACTTAACTTAGATAAAAAGAATTTTGCTTCATTAGTTGACTTTGCATTTCTTAAAGCAACAAACTCTTCAATTTCTACAACTTTCTTCCCTATTAGATTCATAACTGCATCTTTACCTTAAATGTTTTCAATAGTGGTACTTATACCCATAAAGATATAGTTTTTTAATTTGCATCATGAGTTTCACCAGAGTTTAAGTTATATATTATAAAATACTATCAAAGATTAAGAGAAGAAGAGCAGTATAGACTATCTACAGATCGGAATCTTAGAAGATATCTTTCTAAAACTAACTAGCGTATTCATACTGATGCTATATAAATAAAACTTAATTCATAATAAATTAACTAAAGCACAAATAAGTATAACTTATCTAGATGAAGAAGTTTTATTGAATGTTGCTTTATTTGGATCTACTGCTAAGGAATAGAAAATAAACAACCCAGACAAAAATGAAAACATGGGGAATTATGGTACTATAGAAGAATTAATAGTAATGGCAAACCTTGAATCTGCTAATGCTCAATTCATTGCAGAGAATGGACCACAAGCTTAAAGGCTGAAAAAATTAAATCAAATGGCTAGATTCCAATTGAAATCTCTATTAAATAACTCCTCTTTAAAAAAATTAGAAGGGAATAAATCTATTGAAAAATAAATATACACAAAAAAACACCATAGAATCTTATTCAGATCTCTATGGTGTTTCTATTTGTAAGCCAGTCGGCACTATTTATTTCTTATTCTAAAAAACTTTTTTTACCCTATTTCGTTCCAGTTAAGTTTATACTATTTATTTTATTATTCCCACTCTGTTTTAAGGGTATGGCATATAAGCGAAAATGCTGTAATATCAAGGATTTTGGAAACGTATAAAATCGAATAAATTATATTTAAAAAAATAAAAAGTGCAATAAAAGTGCAGTATTTGCACCTAAGCAGACCTGATTAAATTCGAAATGGAATTCTAAACTCAATATTCATTTAAATGATAGACGTTCATAATGAGCGTCTATTTTTTATGCTTTGAAAGGTTGTGATACTAACAAATTTTTAAATGAATAAAGTAAGCCAAAAATATTTTATGTGAGAAAGGAACGATACACTTATGGAATTAAAATATGTCATTCCCAATATGGAAAAAACATTTGGTCAATTAGAATATGCTGGTGAAGGGAATATTGAACAACGTCGAGTCAATGGCAGACCAACTATTCTCTCTCGTAGCTACAATTTATACTCAACGATTCAACGAGCAGATGATATTGTTGTCATTCTTCCCTCCGAAGCTGGCGAGAAACATTTTGAATCCGACGAAAAAGTCAGACTCATCAACCCACGTATTACCGCAGAAGGTTATAAAATTGGCAATAGAGGATTTACCAATTACATTATGCACGCAGACGATATGGTGAAAGCTTAAGAAAGGAAAGGTGAAAAAATATGAGATTAGCAGAAGGTATTGTGATTGAAAAAGACCAGACATTTGGCACATTGAAATTTTCCGCTTTACGTCGTGAGGTTCGTATTCAAAATGAAGATGGTTCGGTTTCCGAAGAAATTAAAGAACGTACCTATGACTTAAAATCAAAAGGACAAGGACGCATGATACAAGTCAGTATCCCCGCTTCTGTTCCTTTGAAAGAATTTGACTACAACGCAGAAGTGGAATTAATCAATCCTGTGGCAGATACCGTAGCGACGGCTACTTTTCGAGGGGCAGACGTTGATTGGTACGTGAAAGCAGACGATCTTGTATTAAAAGGACAGACAAAACCTCATCAGAAATATAAAAAAGAAGCGTCCGAAAGTGAAAAATAGGTGTTGCTTATGACAAACACACCATTGATTTTGAAAGAAATTCCGAAAGATGAAGCCATTTCTTTTATTCGGCAATACCATTATTCAAAGATACTCCCTAGATTGTGTAAATACTTTCTAGGGATTTTTTCAGAAGAAAAATTATTAGGCGTTGTGGAATTAGGCTGGGGTACGCAACCCCTACAAACCATACGCAAACTCTTTCCCGACAGTTCCCTTCAAACCACAGATTATTTAGAAATTGGAAAGATGTGTTTTCTTCCAGAAATGAATCAAACCAATTATTTTGGCAGTCAAGCTCTTTCAGCTCTAATTAAGTGGTTGAAAGAACATACGGACTGTCATTTTTTATATACATTGGCAGATGGAATTGAGGGAAAATGTGGCTATGTCTATCAAGCGTCCAACTTCTTTTACTGCGGGTATTTCAAGACAAGTGTCTATCGTGATAAACAGTCATGGGAAAAGATACACCCTCGAAGTGCTCGCCTTTTATTAGAGGAAAATGCTCGTTTTGAACAGGTAGAGAAAAAGCATTGGCTTTCCCAGGCATTTTGCGAATACAAAGGGATTGAGAAAATCAATGGACGCATGTTTCGCTATCTCTATCCGTTGACAAAAGAAGCGAAAAAACTGTTAGGACACACGCTCTATCGACGTCATTATTATCCGAAAGAAAAAGATTTACGCTTTGAAAAGCGAATCGCTTATCGGAAATATGAAGCCATTTCTCAACCAACTTTTGATAAACAGGCTCGTATCTACAATACACAATTATTTTGATAGATGGAAAGGAGGATTTTTATGCCATTGCTTCATGACAGAGGAAAGCGAATCAAAGCCAACGATAAGGACTTGGTCTATCATTTTGTGCTGATTTCATTGCTGATAGTTTTTCTAGTCGTTCTACTCCCTTTTCATTGGAGAACGTTACAATCGGTGAATTGGCAAACAGTTCAGTTAGATACATTTTTCTATCAACTGCATACGCCATACTTTTGGAGCAGTATTCTCACTGCTTTTTTTGTATGCGGACTCATCAGCTGGCTCTATTATCACTATCGCATAGATTCTATAAAACAGTTAGAGCACCGTCAAAAGTTAGCTCGTATGATTTTAGAAAACCATTGGTATGAAGCCGAAGAAACTCAATCAGAGGGATTCTTTAAAGACTTATCCAGCAAGAAAACCAAACAACGAATCCGCCATTTTCCTAAAATGTATTACCGAATGAAAGATGGACTGATCCATATTCATGTAGAAATCACTTTAGGGAAATATCAAGATCAGCTCTTGCACTTAGAAAACAAACTAGAAACAGGCTTGTATTGTGAATTAGTGGAAAAAACGTTGAAAGATTCTTATGTAGAGTATGTTCTACTTTATGACACCATTGGCAATCGAATTGGCATTGAAGATGTGGTAGCTCAAGATGGACGTGTCAAATTGATGGAATCGGTCTATTGGGAGTTTGATTCTCTCCCTCACATGTTAATTGCTGGGGGCACGGGTAGTGGAAAATCCTATTTTATTCTCACATTGATTGAATCTCTCCTGCATACAAATGCGAAGCTTTATATTCTCGACCCTAAAAATGCTGATTTGGCAGACTTAGGAGCGGTCATAGATAATGTCTATTACCGTAAAGACGATATGCTGGCATGTATTAGTCAATTTTACGACGATATGATTGCCCGTAGTGAAACCATGAAGCAACACCCGAACTACAAAACAGGAGAAAATTATGCGTATCTTGGTCTACCTGCGAACTTCCTGATTTTTGATGAATATGTGGCGATGATGGATATGTTAGGTCGTGATAGTGCACAAGTTATGAATAAACTCAAACAAATTGTTATGCTCGGACGACAAGCAGGCTTCTTTTTAATTCTTGCCTGTCAGCGTCCAGACGCAAAATATTTTAGTGATGGTATTCGAGATAACTTTAACTTCCGTGTGGCTTTGGGTCGTATGTCTGAAATGGGCTTCGGTATGATGTTTGGAAGCGATACACAAAAACAATTTTTCTTAAAACCCATCAAGGGAAGAGGTTATGTGGATACAGGAAAAAGTGTGATTAGTGAGTTTTATACACCCCTTGTACCAAAAAGGTATGATTTCTTAGGAGAAATAGGAAAAGTCATTCAAAAAAAGCAATCTGAGCCTGTACCGCACGAAGTGAAAGGTACAGGTTCAGACTTGCTTTGATTGGTGTGGCGTTAGCCACGCCAATCCTTTAGCCCCCTCTACCTAACAGGGGGGCACAAATACAACTGAAAACAGGCAATTCTCATCAACCAATGTTGATGGTACAAGGAATTGCGGAAAATAGGAAAGATGTAAACTCAAGGGTCATAGTTTACATCTTTTTTAGATTGGAGGTTTGCGAATGGAAAACGAAAAAATTTGGATTAAGGAATTGAAAGAAAAGCGACTGGCTTATGGCGTTTCTCAAAATAAACTGGCGGTTGCTTCTCATATTACCAGACCTTACCTATCGGATATTGAAACAGGCAAGGCAGTCCCTACTCAACAGGTGAAAGAAGATTTACTGAACGCTTTGGAACGCTTCAATCCCGATAACCCATTGGAGATGTTATTCGACTATGTACGGATTCGATTCCCTACCAATGATGTGTCTCAAATTATCGGTGAGGTTTTACGCTTGAATATGGATTATATGCTACACGAAGACTTTGGCTATTATTCTTATCCCGAACACTATCGTTTCGGTGATATTGTTGTCCTAGTCTCTCATGATGTAAGTAAAGGGGTTTTATTAGAACTGAAAGGAAAAGGCTGTCGGCAATTTGAAAACTTTCTATTGGCTCAACATCGGAGCTGGTATGGTTTCTTTCAAGATTGCATGGAACATAAAGGTATTTTCAAACGCTTGGATTTAGCCATCAACGATAAAACAGGGATTTTGAATATTCCAGAATTGGCAAAGAAATGTAAACAGGAAGAATGTATTTCCGTCTTTCGGAGCTTTAAAAATTATCGCAGTGGTGAATTGGTTCACCGTGATGAAAAACCAGACATGGGAAACACCCTTTATATTGGCTCATTAAAAAGCGAAGTCTATTTCTGTATATATGAGAAAGATTATGAGCAATACGTGAAAAATGATATTGCCTTAGAAGACGCAGAAATAAAGAATCGCTTTGAAATTCGTTTGAAAAACGACAGAGCCACTCAAGCCATGAAAGATTTGTTGGAACATCAAAATGCAGAAAAAACAGCGTTTGAGATTATCAATCGTTATATTCGCTTTGCCGATAAGGACGAAACCAAGCGACGGAGTGATTGGCAAACCAATGAACGCTGGGAATGGTTTATCGGCAAAAATCGTGGAGCATTACGCCTAACCATACAGCCAGAACCTTATTCTTTTGAACGAACATTGAACTGGTTACATCATCAAGTCGCCCCTACATTAAAAGTCGCAAGCATTTTAGATATTCTCAACGGTACAACCATTATTTCCACCATGATTCATGAAGCCAAACTGACAGAAAAACATGAGAAATTAATTGAACAACAACATCTAGGCATGGAGGATTTGATTACATGAGCCTCTTAACAGAAGAATTAAAGAAGTTAGGGTTTCAAGCGTATATACAAAATACAGGGAAATATACGTCTCTCATTATTGAGGGAAAACGGCAAGCTGGTGATACCATCTATACCTATGATTTTTACAAAGTGAGCTTTTATAAGAATTATACCAGTCGAATAACTGTTTATGGAGAGCATTTAACTCCTTTTCAATTATTAAAGCGTGTAAAAAGCTATATCTACTATCGAGAAAAATATCTTAAGGAAAGGAGGACAATCACATGAATTTTGGGCAGAATTTGTACAACTGGTTCTTGGATAATGCACAGTCATTGGTATTGTTAGCGATTGTCGTCATTGGACTGTTTTTAGGTTTTAAACGAGAATTTTCAAAACTTATTGGCTTTTTGATTATTGCTTTAATCGCCGTCGGACTTGTGTTCAATGCAGCTGGCGTGAAAGATGTGTTATTAAACTTATTTAACCGAATCATTGGTGCTTAACAGATATTTTTCATGATAAAATAGGAAGTATATATTTTGTTATGAAAGGATCCATGAATATGTTTACAAATGATCAATTTAAATCTCTTTTAATTAAAACATTAGAAAGAAAGAGCTCTTCAAATTATTATGAAGGAGGTAACGAGATTGTTTCTAAAATGAAAATATCAGAGGTAACTTTAGATGAGACTAACGAGTTTACTTATTATAAAGGATACAAAAGGGATTGGAATACGCTTTGCACCTATCTTAAAATAAGAGCTCCTTTTGATGATTTAGACTTTTTTGAAAGTCATAAAGATTTGCTTACCCAGACAGCAAGCTCCATATATGATAAACAAGGTGATAATGTATTAGTGGATACTATTTTAGTACCACTTCCAGAGAATTACGAAGTAATTAACTTTAGTCAGTTGAAAATTAGTGATGTGATTTCACAAGCTATTGAAGACGCTGAGTCTTTCATGAGTAATGGTGAATATCAACGTGCCTTTGACAGAGTTCACACTGCTTTTCATGGATATTTAATTGAAATACTAAAAAAATATGAAATTACAGTTCCTAGAGACGAAAATCTATCTAAATTATATAGTAGGATACAACAATTAATTGAAAAAGAAATTCAACCTACTGAACTTGCTGATATAGTGAAGACAACGATAAGGTCATCAAATGGAATGATTAGCTCTCTTAATGAAGCAAGAAATAGGCATTCACTTGCACATCCTAATACAAATATTATTGGAAAGAGAGAAGCAAAACTAATAATAGGTATTTCAAGTACAGTTACAGATTATATTAGCGGATACCTTGATAAGTAGCGTCATTAACTGATTGCTACTTTTTTTTTGACTATATTTTATAAAAAGGATGTGATAAGAATTGGAATTGAAAGTCTATGTGGCAAATTTGGGACGGTATAATGAAGGTGAATTAGTTGGATCATGGTTTACTCCACCAATTGATGAGGAAGAAATGGCAGAAAGAATCGGTTTAAATGAGAACTACGAAGAATACGCCATACATGATTTTGAGCTTCCTTTTGATGTGGACGAATACACGCCAATTAGTGAAATCAACCGTCTATGTGAAGCCATTCAAGAAATCGAAGGTACACCTATTTATAATGAACTCAAAGAAATTCAAGGCATGTGGTTTAGTAGCTTGGAAGAATTACTGGAAAACAAAGAGAATATTCATTGTTATAGTGAATGTGATTCTATGGAAGATGTCGCCCGTTATTATGTGGAAGAAACAGGACAACTTGGTGAAGTACCTTCTAATTTACAAAATTATATTGATTATCAAGCTTTGGGACGTGATATGGAAATAGAGGGAAATTATCTTATCACCTCTCATGGAGTATTTGAGTATTCTAATTAACATGGATTACTCTAAACTAGCAATACTGCTATAATAATTTTATACGTTCTGAATTAAGGAGGATAAAGTCCATATAATTGTGTAAAAGCAAAAAGGCCATATGAACGCCTCTTTACGGTACAATGTTTTTAACCACTAAAAACATACCCAGGAGGCAATCATATGACCCAAGTACATTTTACACTGGAAACAGAAGATATTCAAAGTTTAATTGACCAGTCGGTCAAAGATAATGCGGCTAAACAAATTTTACAAACTGTATTTAATCAGTTGATGGACGAGCAGCGAACAGATTATATTCAAGCCACAAACTATGAACGATCAGACGATCGAAGAAGCCAACGCAACGGCTATTATGAAAGAGAATTAACGACTCGTATTGGCTCTCTTGAGTTGAAAGTTCCCCGAACACGCGACGGTGAATTTGCACCGACTGTATTTGAGCGGTATCAACGCAATGAGAAGGCTTTGTTAGCCTCTATGTTAGAGATGTATATTTCTGGTGTCTCTACACGTAAAGTCTCTCAAATCGTTGAAGAACTATGCGGTAAATCAGTCTCTAAATCCTTTGTCTCCAGTTTAACTGCCCAGTTAGACCCTATGGTCTCTGAATGGCAAAATCGTTTTCTATCAGACAGGTCTTTCCCTTATGTTATGACAGATGTTATCTACATCAAAATCAGAGAGAATCATCGTGTCGTATCTAAAAGCTGCCATATAGCGATTGGCATATCAGAAGATGGAGAGCGTGAGATTATTGGCTTTATGATTCAAGATGAAGAAAGTGACGAAACTTGGTCTCTCTTCTTCGACTACCTCAAAACCAGAGGGTTAAGTGAAGTGGAAATGGTCATTTCCGATGCCCACAAAGGCTTAGTCAAAGCCATCAAGAAGTCATTTACAAACGCTTCATGGCAACGATGCCAGGTTCACTTTATGCGTAATATCCTCAATTGTATCCCTAAGAAAGATTCAAAACCTTTCAGAGAAGAAGTCAAAGCACTCTTCAAATTTACGGATATTGAAACGGCTCGCAAGGCTAAAAATACTATAGTAAGTGCCTATAGCGAACAATCAAAATACCATAAAGCCTGTGAAAAACTAGATGAAGGATTCGAAGATGCCTTTCAATACGCCGTTGTCGGTAAAGGTCAATCGAGATTAAAAAGCACGAATCTTCTTGAACGGTTAAATGAAGAAGTCAGACGCAGAGAAAAAGTTATCCGAATCTTTCCGAATCACGCCTCTGCCAATCGTTTAATCGGTGCAGTTCTTATTGACCGTCACGAAGACTGGCTAAGCTCTACCAGAAAATATATTCAATTTTAACCTATAGGTTAAAGCTTTAAAACAGTGTACTGTATTTTACACAATTTTATGGACTTGACTTTAAGGAGGATTGTTCAATTGGTAATAATAGATGTTTATGGGAAAATAACAAAAATAAAATTGTCAGATAAATTGAAACTATATATATCTAATGTTTCTGATGACTGGAAGGAAAGCATTATAGAAGACATGTTACAAGAAATTCGACAACAAAAAGTTGACATGGCAGATAATTTGAAAAGGTATGGTAAAACATTTCAAACAGAATATTCTATATCTTATTTGAAAGAAATCGTTCACGCCAATGTTGAAGACTATACAAAATATAATTTAGATTCTATTGAGTCATGTCTTCAATGCCTTGTTGATAATATGATATGTCTATTCTTTGACTATGAATATCAGGATATGCCTTTTTTTGATTGGACAAGCAATTGCTTTGATGGTCGTTTTTGTGAAGAGGATTACGCTGAAAAAGTGATGTATTTTAGTAACTTTGTAAATCATGATATACAAAATGGTATTCATATGAACTGCATTTATACAAGTAATATGAATCCTAAAGAGCATACTAGGATATTATCAAATCTAAGTTTTAGAATTGATTCAAACTTTAAAGGGTGCAGGACTACAGACGACTACATTACGGAACTTAAAAAAATGGGCAACCGAATTGATTCTATACTAAAATCGGAAAACGATTATTACAAATTAGATTATATTATGAACGGGATATATAGTGATAATAGTTATAATCAAAATCATTATTTAAAGACTTTTACTTTGTTAGAACTTGTATTATTAAAACCAAATCAGAATACAAATGAAATTGACAAATTACTAATACCTTATCTTGATAAGAAATATGGAGAGGTTTCGAGTGAAGTAGCAAAATTATTAAGACAAATGAGAAATAAAATCGGACATGGTGATTTCAAAGGTTTTAACGAAAAAGCAGAAAAATTCGCTCAAAAATTTATGAAACACTTTCATTTTGACTATACAGAATACAGTAGATTAAATTGGGTATTACTTCATACCTGCTGTCTTTTAGATGATTTACTCAGAATAACTATTTTTCAACAATTAAAAGTCACAAAATAATTATTATTTTATAGAGCAATCACCTATTTTGATTGCTCTTTTTCTATTTTTACGGAAAGGACGTGAAGACATGAAAAAAATAAGAAGTTACACCAGTATTTGGTCAGTAGAAAAAGTGATTTATGCAATTAATGATTTACAACTCCCTTTTCCCATAACCTTTACACAAATGACATGGTTTATCGTTTCTTTGTTTGTCGTTATAATCTTTGGCAGTTTACCACCACTTTCCTTGATTGACGGAGCACTACTCAAATACTTAGGGATTCCCGTTGTCCTCACTTGGTTCATGTGTCAAAAAACCTTTGACGGGAAGAAACCCTATGGATTTTTAAAATCTATTATTACCTATGCTCTACGCCCTAAAATAACCTATGCTGGCAAACAAATACGATTAAATAAAGAAAAAATGAATGAATCAATCACGATTGTAAGGAGTGAACAATTAAATGGCACACCCCATTAAATATATCGAAGATAATCTCGTATTTAATCATGATGGCGAAGTATTTGCTTATTATGAATTAATTCCCTATAATTACAGTTTTTTAAGTTCCGATGAAAAAGTTCAAGTTCATGATAATTTCCGTCAATTGATTGCCCAAAATCGTGATGGTAAGATTCATGCCCTGCAACTAGCAACCGAATCAAGTATTCGAGCGACACAGGAACAATCGAAAAAAGAAATCACTGGACGATTAAAAGAGATAGCTTACGAAAAAATAGATGAACAGACCGAAGCGTTAGTTTCTATGATTGGTGACAATCAAGTGGACTATCGCTTTTTTATTGGTTTTAAACTCTTGCTGAATGAACAGGAAGTATCGGTCAAAAATATTGGCAAAGACATTCAAAAAGCATTTGCGGAATTCTTTCATGGCGTGAATCACAAGTTGATGGGCGATTTTGTTTCTATGCCTATGTCAGAAATCGAACGCTTTTCTAAAATGGAACAGTTATTAGAAAGTAAATTATCCAGACGCTTTCACATTCGCCCATTGGGGAAAGATGATTTTGGGTATATCATTGCCCACCTTTACGGTCAAACAGGGATTCCTTTTGATGACTACGACTACCATTTACCCAAACGATATGAAGATAAAAAAGTGTTGGTAAAGAAATACGATATTATTAAACCCACTCGCTGTTTAATCGAAGAAAAGCAACGCTACTTACGGATGGAACAGGAAGATACTACCACTTATGTGGCGTATTTTACGATTAACAGTATCGTCGGCGAATTGGATTTCCCCAATAGTGAGATTTTTTATTACCAGCAACAACAGTTCACTTTCCCGATTGATACCAGCATGAATGTTGAAATTGTTGCTAATAAAAAAGCTCTGTCTACCGTTCGCAACAAAAAGAAAGAATTGAAAGACTTGGATAGTCACGCATGGGAAAGCGACAATGAAACCAGTACCAATGTGGTGGACGCTTTAGAATCTGTCGACGAATTAGAAACCAACCTAGACCAAACCAAAGAATCCATGTACAAACTAAGCTATGTGGTACGGGTATCGGCAAAAAATCTGGACGAGTTGAAACAACGTTGTGATGAAGTAAAAGATTTTTATGATGATTTGTCTATCAAATTAGTACGACCTTTTGGCGATATGCTAGGCTTGCATAATGAATTTATTCCCTCAAGCAAGCGATATATCAATGACTATATTCAATATGTCACGTCGGATTTTTTGGCTGGTCTTGGTTTCGGAGCTACACAAATGCTTGGTGAAAATTCTGGTATTTACGTCGGTTACAATCTCGATACAGGCAGAAATATTTATCTCCAACCCAGCCTTGCAAGTCAAGGAATTAAAGGCTCTGTGACGAATGCGTTAGCGTCTGCTTTTATTGGTTCATTAGGTGGCGGAAAATCATTCTCTAACAATATGCTGGTCTATTATTCGGTACTCTTTGGCGGACAGGCAATCATTGTAGACCCAAAAGCTGAACGTGGCAAATGGAAAGAAACCTTACCTGATATTGCCCATGAAATCAATATCGTTAATCTCACGAGTGAGAACGACAATAAAGGGTTACTTGACCCTTATGTGATCTTAAAACTCCCGAAAGATTCAGAAAGCCTAGCCATTGATATTCTCACGTTCTTAACAGGCATTTCCAGCCGAGATAGCGAGAAGTTTCCTGTCCTGCGTAAAGCGATTCGGAGTGTCACTCAAAGCGAACAACGAGGGTTGTTATTGGTGATTGATGAATTGCGAAAAGAAGATACACCCATCAGCAATAGTATTGCTGACCATATCGAAAGCTTTGTCGATTATGATTTTGCCCATCTGTTATTCAGTGATGGCAATGTCACCCAATCCATTAGCTTGGAAAAACAACTCAATATTATTCAAGTGGCAGATTTGGTCTTACCCGATTCCAATAGCTCTCTTGAAGAATACACCACCATGGAATTATTAAGTGTGGCAATGCTGATTGTCATTAGTACCTTTGCTTTAGACTTTATCCACTCTGACCGTTCCATTTTTAAAATTGTTGACCTTGATGAAGCTTGGAGTTTTTTACAAGTGGCACAAGGAAAAGCTCTATCTATGCGTTTAGTTCGGGCAGGGCGTGCCATGAATGCAGGGGTCTATTTCGTTACTCAAAACGCCGACGATTTACTAGATGAAAAGATGAAGAATAATATTGGCTTGAAATTCGCCTTTCGTTCCACTGACCTAGTGGAAATCAAAAAGACCTTAGAATTTTTTGGCGTGGACAAGGAAGATGAAAACAATCAGAAACGCTTACGTGAATTAGAAAATGGACAATGTTTAGTTTCAGACATCTATGGTCGTGTAGGGGTTATGCAGTTTCACCCGATTTTTGAAGAGTTGCTTCATGCCTTTGATACCAGACCGCCTGTGCGAAATGAGGGGGAAAAATGACACAAAAACAAAAGAAATTTCTTCACTATAGTTGGATAACGCTCCTTTGTGTGGGCGTTATTTTACTTTTATTAGGCACGCTGGGCAATGCAGTACAAGCAACAGGCTTAGTTGATGAAACCATTGATACAAGCAACGAGTATTCCAAGTATGGTTTAAATCATTATCAGCTTGATTATTATGTGGACAATAGCTGGGGCTGGCTGCCGTGGAATTGGAGTGACGGCATAGGGCAATCAGTGATGTATGGACTGTATGCCATTACCAATTTCATTTGGACGATTTCTCTTTATCTTTCCAACGCCACAGGCTATTTGGTCAAAGAAGCCTACGCCTTGGATTTCATTAGTCAAACGTCTCAAGCGATTGGTGAGAACATGCAGACCATTGCAGGGATTACACCGAATGGCTTTTCCAGTTCGGGTTTTTATGTCGGCTTCCTTCTTCTTTTTATTCTGATTGTTGGAATCTACGTTGCCTATACAGGACTGGTGAAACGAGAAACGACCAAAGCTATACGAGCTGTGTTAAATTTTGTGGTGGTGTTTATTCTATCAGCTTCCTTTATTGCGTATGCTCCCGATTATATTGCGAAAATCAATGATTTTTCCAAAGATGTGAGCACTGCCAGTTTAGATATTGGGACAAAGATTGTCCTTCCCGATACGGATAGTCAAGGCAAAGACAGTGTGGATATGATACGTGATAGCCTATTTTCTGTTCAAGTCAAGCAACCGTGGTTATTACTTCAATATGGCTCAACCGATATAGAAACCTTAGGTGAAGACCGTGTGGAAAAGTTATTGGCTACCAGTCCAGATACAAACAATGGTGAAGATAGAGAAAATGTAGTGATTGAAGAAATTGAAGATCATGACAATACCTATTTAACACTCCCGAAGACCATTTCCCGATTAGGAACGGTCTTCTTTTTGTTTGTATTCAATATTGGTATCTCGATTTTTGTTTTCCTTCTAACAGGAATCATGATTTTTTCGCAAGTGCTATTTATTATTTTCGCTATGTTTTTGCCAATCAGTTTCCTATTAAGTATGTTGCCGAGTTTTGATGGCATGGGCAGGCATGCCATTACCAAGTTATTTAATGTGATTATGACAAGGGCTGGTATTACCTTGATTATTACCGTTGCCTTTAGTATTTCCACTATGCTTTATTCGCTGTCAGCAAGTTCTCCCTTTTTCATGATTATGTTTTTACAAATTGTGACCTTTGCAGGGATTTATTTTAAACTGGGCGATTTAATGAGCCTATTCTCTTTACAAAGCAACGACTCTCAAAACATGGGCAGACAAGTGTTTCGCAGACCTCGTCAAATGATGAATCGACAAACCAGAAGATTTCAACGCAGTATGAGTAAGATTTTTCGTGGAAAAGCAGGGTCAACGAAGCAAAAGACAATGACAACAAAGCAGAATCAAACCAATAAAGCTAACCATACTCGTCAAAATGAACGGACTACACCAAAGAAAGAAACAGCACTTTCCAATGTGAAAAAGCAACAAGGCGGTATCGGGCAACGATTAGGTGAAAAGACAGCCCATGTATTGGACACGAAAAATCGTCTAGTCAATAAAAGAAAGCAGGCTAAACAACAGATACAGGCGACACCAACCCATGTCAAATATGCCCTTCATCAAGGAAAAGAGAATGTCACTCATAATGTAACAGACTTTAAACAATCTATGGCAGATACCAAAGCTCAACGCAAACAACAGCGTATGAACCAGCAGGAGCAAAAACGAAAGAACATTGCTCAAAAGCGTTTGGAGCTGGATAAAGCAAAAGAAAAAAGACGAAAAGAAAACCCATCATCTCCTGTTCAGAATAACCAGCAGCATGTTCGCAAGCGTCAGCAAACCGTCACGCCTGTTTTGTCACAAAACACTAAACGTGAAAATCATCAGCGACCATTGAAAAAAGAGCAAAAACAAAAGACACCACCGAAGCAATTCAATCAGAGGAAGCTAAATAAAAGAACGGATAAGCGAGGACAACAAACATGAAGCTAAAAATAACAGTGATTTGTAGTGTGGTCTTCTCTCTCTTCTTTTTTCTCTTATTATTCCTAGTCATTTTCTTTGCAGATGATACGGACAGTGGCGAAAACAACAAGGATTCTTCTATTTCACAAGGCGGTGTGACCGTTTCACCAGAAGTGTTGGCACACCGTCCGTTGATTGAAAAATATGGTAAGGAATATGGGATTGAAGACTATGTTTCTTATATCTTAGCCATTATGCAAGTGGAATCGGGCGGTACAGCAGAAGATGTTATGCAAAGTTCCGAATCTTTGGGTTTACCGCCCAACAGTTTGAGTACCGAAGAGTCCATCAAACAAGGGGTTAAATATTTCAGTGAATTATTAACCAGTGCAGAACAACAAGGAGTGGATATAGATTCTGTTATCCAATCTTATAATTATGGCGGTGGCTTTTTAAATTATGTGAGGAGTCATGGGAAAAAATATACCTATGAATTAGCCGAACAGTTTTCTAAAGAGAAGTCGGGTGGTCAAAAAGCAGACTATCCCAATCCCATAGCCATACCTGTGAATGGTGGTTGGCGATATAACTATGGAAATCAGTTTTATGTTCAGTTGGTTTCACAATACCTAACCGACACTTCCCCAACAGAATTTGATGATGAAACCGTGCAAGTCATTATGGACGAAGCCTTGAAATACGAAGGGTTTCCCTATGTCTTTGGAGGGGCGTCGCCTACCACCTCTTTTGATTGTAGTGGCTTAATACAATGGGTGTATGACAAAGCTGGCATTTCTCTCCCTCGTGTCGCCCAAGATCAGTATGACGCTACGCAAGAAATCTCTATGGAAGAAGCCCAAGCAGGCGACCTTATCTTCTTTCATTCAACCTATAATGCAGGCACATATGTGACTCATGTGGCGATATATTTAGAGGGAAATCGCTTTTATCATGCAGGCGACCCAATCGGTTATGGCGACTTAAGCAGTCGTTATTGGCAAGACCATCTGATTGGGGCTAGACGTGTTATTCATAACTAAGAAAGGAATGAATCAAATGATTATAAAAATCGAGCGAAAAGAAAAGAAGGAGAAACCAAAGAAATCTAAAAAACCGAGCAAGCAAAGAAAAGTTCCGATGATTAAAGTTGGCACGCATAAGAAATTAACCTTTGTTTTATGGGTTTTATTGATTGGTAGTGTCGGATTTGGAATCTATAAAAATTTTACTGCCATTGACACTCATACTGTCCGTGAAACAGAAATCATTAAACAGCAGATTGTCGATACCAACCAAGTAGAAAGTTTTGTGAAATCCTTTGCGAAAGACTACTTTTCGTGGCAACAATCCCAAGAAGCCATTGATAAACGAAATGAAAAATTGACCCATTATTTGACGGAAGAATTGCAGGTATTAAATGAAGAAATGATTCGTAAGGATATTCCTACTAGTTCTAGTGTGAACGATATACAGGTGTGGCAGGTTTCTCAAGTGAATGAGAACACCTTTGAGGTACTGTTTTCTGTTGAACAAGTTATTACCGAAGACAAAGACAAGGAAACTATATCGTCTAGCTTTCATGTGGTTGTCCATATAGATGAATCAGATAATATGGTTATTATCAAAAATCCGACAATGAGTAAGAAACCTCAAAAATCGGACTACCAACCCAAACAGCTAGAAAGTGACCATACAGTAGATACAGAAACGATGGACGAAATCACTAGCTTTTTAGAAACGTTCTTCCAGCTCTATCCTACCGCCACAGAAAAAGAATTGACTTACTATGTAAGTAATCATGTGTTACCTATGATTAACAAGGAATATGTTTTCGAGGAATTGGTGAATCCTATCTTTACCAGAAAAGATAACCAAGTAATCGTGAATGTCGCTGTGAAATATTTAGATCAAGAAACAAAGGCAACCCAAATCTCGCAATTTGAGTTGATATTAGAAAAACAAGATAATTGGAAGATTGTAAAATAACAAATATTGGTACATGATTACAGATACTTTGTAATCATGTACTCTTTTTGATAAAAAATTGGAGATTCCTTTACAAATATGCTCTTACGTGCTATTATTTAAGTGACTATTTAAAAGGAGTTTTGAATGGAGGAAAATCACATGAAAATTATTAATATTGGAGTTTTAGCTCATGTTGATGCAGGAAAAACTACCTTAACAGAAAGCTTATTATATAACAGTGGAGCGATTACAGAATTAGGAAGCGTGGACAAAGGTACAACGAGGACGGATAATACGCTTTTAGAACGTCAGAGAGGAATTACAATTCAGACAGGAATAACCTCTTTTCAGTGGGAAAATACGAAGGTGAACATCATAGACACGCCAGGACATATGGATTTCTTAGCAGAAGTATATCGTTCATTATCAGTTTTAGATGGGGCAATTCTACTGATTTCTGCAAAAGATGGCGTACAAGCACAAACTCGTATATTATTTCATGCACTTAGGAAAATGGGGATTCCCACAATCTTTTTTATCAATAAGATTGACCAAAATGGAATTGATTTATCAACGGTTTATCAGGATATTAAAGAGAAACTTTCTGCCGAAATTGTAATCAAACAGAAGGTAGAACTGTATCCTAATATGTGTGTGACGAACTTTACCGAATCTGAACAATGGGATACGGTAATAGAGGGAAACGATGACCTTTTAGAGAAATATATGTCCGGTAAATCATTAGAAGCATTGGAACTCGAACAAGAGGAAAGCATAAGATTTCAGAATTGTTCTCTGTTCCCTCTTTATCATGGAAGTGCAAAAAGTAATATAGGGATTGATAACCTTATAGAAGTTATTACTAATAAATTTTATTCATCAACACATCGAGGTCCGTCTGAACTTTGCGGAAATGTTTTCAAAATTGA
>PPYF01525619.1_pt1 | contig 18545 bp, 14 predicted proteins | sample 1559871 | NCBI WGS metagenome assembly PPYF01 (sample SAMN08240021, study PRJNA423297) | Human gut metagenome, whole genome shotgun sequencing project. | reverse complement strand
GCAATGTGTTTTTCATAGTATTAGATTTAAGGTTAACAAAAAAGATTGGCTGTCTGGGATAGATAGCCTTTTTTTATGCCCTTTACTTTCCTTCTATTTTTCACAAGTATATCTCATTTTCTGATTCTTACCGGTATGTTTCCTAAAGTATGTTTTTCAACACATATGCTTATTTTTCTATTATTATCTTCTTGTATTCTAAAAAAAATCCTTTAATATTGCATTTGTATTATTTGTCGGACAAATAATACAAATAACAAAAATCTAATGATATGAAGATAGAAATCAATCAAACTACGTTAATTGACCAGGTAGAAGATAGTCTGCTTACCTATTTCAAAAAGAATGACTTAGGACGTGGGGACTCTATTCCTAATGAGAATAGTCTGGCAGCGGAACTGGGAGTTGCAAGGAGTGTTGTCAGAGAAGCACTGAGCCGTCTTAAAATGATGGGGTTGATTCATGCGCGTCCCCGCAAGGGAATGGTTCTGACCGAACCTTCCATCTTGGGAGGGATGAAAAGAGTGATAGACCCCCGTGTCTTAAGTGAAGAAACAATTCTGGACTTGTTGGATTTTAGAATCGCACTTGAAATAGGAATATCAACAGATATTTTCCGTAAGATAACTCCTAAGGACATCGAAGAACTGAGTGAAATCGTAAAAATGGGAATCGTTTTTGAAAATAACGAATACGCATTAATCAGTGAATCGGCTTTTCATACGAAACTGTATAAAATCACCGGAAATAAAATCATATCCGAATTTCAGGAAATCATTCATCCTATACTTGTCTATGTGAAAGAGAAATTTAAGGACTACTTGAAGCCTATAAATATAGAAATGAGCAAAAGCGGTCGGATAGCTACTCATGCCGATTTGCTGGACTTTATCAAGAAAGGGGATGAGAAAGGCTATCGGGATGCCATCGAAAGACATTTTGAGGTCTATAAGATTTTCAAGGTAAACCGGAGTCAGGAATTGATGGCGGAGAAAGAAGAAAGTGAAAAGGTAGAAGGCATATGAAAAAGCGGCATCTGATAATTTCATGTTTATCCTTAATTTTATTGTCTATGAATACATCTTGTTTTAGAAAAGGAGAAAAGGGGATAGAGGCACAATGGGAAAATACATTGCTGCTTCCGGGATGCGCCGGCATGCCGGAGAACGTCGGATTAGCAGGTGCATATTCCGGGATAGTGGATGGTAAGTTGCTTGTGCTGGGTGGAGCCAACTTTCCTGACAAGTATCCTTGGGAGGGAGGAACTAAGACTTGGTGGGCTGCTTTATATAGCTACGACTTGGATACAGAGGAATGGACTGTATATGATGATTTCCTTGACCGGCCGCTTGCTTATGGGGTTTCAATAAGTTTGTCGAAAGGTTTATTGTGTATCGGAGGATGCGACCGTGCGCAGTGTAGCGATAAAGTATTTCTGATAAAAAAAGAAAGAGATTCATTTGTGATAGACTCTGTCAGTTATCCGTCTTTGCCGGTTCCGTTGGCTAATGCAGCGGGGGCTGTTTGTGATAATTGTATTTATATTGCTGGGGGGCAGGAGTCTATGGTAAATGAACGGTCGACTCATCATTTTTACATGCTTGATTTACTTCATAAAGAGAAGGGATGGCAGGAAATGCCGGGTTGGGACGGTCCTTCTCTTTCTTATGCGGTAGGCGTGGCTCAACGAGGGCGGTTTTATCTCTTCAGTGGAAGAAGCTATGCACCGGATGAAGCGATGACGGAATATACGGAGGGGTACGTATTTGAACCGGGTATCAGGAAATGGAATAAAATGACCGGCTCTTTTCCGGTGATGGCGGGTACTGCCGTGCCTTATGGGGAAGACGAAATTCTGTTATTGGGAGGAGTGGAAGAGATTCTGCCGACATCTCCCGAACATCCGGGATTCAGCCGTAAACTCCGGGTAGTCAGTACGGACACGGATTCTCTGGTAGATTCGCTCGATTGCCCTTATCCTGTTCCCGTTACTACAAATGCAGTTTCTGTTGGAAACCAGGTATTTATAGTAAGCGGAGAGGTACAGCCCGGCATACGGACACCGTTAATATTGAAAGGAACTTTCCGAAAGTGAAATAAAATAATAATCTAATTAAATGCACTATGAACAATTATGAAAGACTGGAAGGTATGGTTGCGGCCACCTTCACCCCAATGGATGAAAATGGGGACGTGAATTTATCTGTTATTGATAAGTATGCTGACTGGATAGCATCAACTCCCGTGAAAGGGGTATTTGTGTGCGGTACGACCGGTGAATTTTCTTCGTTGACGATTGACGAGCGTAAGGCAATTCTTGAAAAATGGGTAGCTTCTGCCGCCAAGCGTTTCAAGGTGATTGCACATGTTGGTTCAAACTGCCAGCGGGATGCCATGGAACTGGCACGTCATGCAGCACAAACGGGAGCTGATGCTATCGCTTCAATTGCTCCTTCTTTTTTCAAGCCGGGTACAGTAGATGAGCTGGTCGATTTCTTTGCACCGATTTGTCGGGTTGCCGGTGAGTTACCTTTCTATTATTATAATATGCCGTCAATCACAGGGGTTAACTTGCCGGTAGATAAATTCTTGGTAGAGGGTAAGAAGAAAATGCCGAACTTGGTAGGTACGAAGTTTACTCATAATAACTTGATGGAGATGGGGGCTTGCATCGACTTGGAACAGCATAAATTTGAAGTATTGCATGGCTTTGACGAGATTCTGATTGCAGGTTTGTCCATGGGAGCAGTGGCAGGCGTAGGAAGTACATACAATTATATCCCTAATGTCTACCATGCCATTTTCGAGTCTATGAAGAAAAATGAGGTGGAAACGGCACGTGCCTGGCAGATGAAGTCGATACGTACAGTGGAAGTGATTATTAAATATGGCGGCGGCGTACGTGGCGGTAAAGCTATCATGAAACTGATAGGAATTGATTGCGGCAGTTGTCGGTTACCGATAAAAGCTTTTTCGGCAGAAGAGTATGAAAAACTAAAAGGTGATTTGGACGCGATAAAATTCTTTGAGTTCTAGTGATAAGAAAGAGGAGATGACAGTAAAAGTGTATTGCTGGGGTTAGCTACTTTACTTCCTGTCTATCTCCCCCTAATCTAGTTAAATGCGTTCAAATTTACCTAAAATAAAGATACTATGAAAGTAAGTAAGAAAATATTTATCATATTTTCGATGATTTTGCTATGGATACCGGATATATCTTTGGGTAAAGATATAAGGTTCGAACTGGAAAGACCTGTCATCCCTGTTTTGGTCAAGAAGCAGATTAATCCGACTATTAAAGCAACTTTGATTCAAACAGGCAACCGTCCTTACATCATCCGTCAGATTGATGTCGACTTGCAAGGAAGTACGGATTTGTCTGATATTCTTTCTGTTGCGGTGTATGGAACTCAAAAAAACGGCCTGATAGATGAATCCCGTCTGATATGTAAACCGATGCCTGCTGCACGGAAAATATCCTTTACAGATAATATACAAGTGAAAGATGATTCCTTGTCTTTCTGGATAGCGGTGACATTGAAAGATACGGTTCCACTGACACACCGCATTAGTGTGAATTGCAGCCGGATAAAAACCAGCCGGGGAGAACTGAAAGCCTCGAATAAGAATGCTGTCCCCTTGAGGGTGGGAGTGGCATTAAGGCAGAAAGGACAGGATGGTATCGTTTCTTCACGTATTCCGGGACTGGCTACCAGTAACAACGGAACTCTGCTGGCTATATTTGATGCCCGTTATGATTTGGCTCGCGATTTACAGGGAAACATAGATATCGCTCTTCATCGTAGCTTTGACAAAGGACTGACATGGCAACCCATCCAGACGGTGTTGGATATGGGAGAATGGGGCGGACTGCCGCAAAAGTTTAATGGAGTAAGCGATGCATGTATCCTTGTGGATAAAAACACAAATGACATTTATATAGCCGGATTGTGGATGCACGGTGCATTGGATGACAATGGCAAGTGGATAGAGGGCTTGAATGAAAACAGTACTTACTGGATACACCAGTGGCGGAAGAAAGGCTCGCAACCGGGAACCGGTCTGAAAGAAACTTGTCAGTTCCTGATAACTAAAAGTACGGATGACGGACTGACATGGAGCTTCCCCGATAATATAACTAGTAAGACCAAACGCTCTGAATGGTGGTTGTTTGCTCCGGCTCCCGGACAAGGAATAACACTGGCGGACGGTACTTTAGTCTTTCCTACGCAGGGACGCGATGAGAAAGGAACCGCATTCTCCAATATTACCTTTAGTAAAGACCACGGAAAGACATGGACAACCAGCAATCCTGCTTATTCGAATGTGACGGAATGTAATGCTGCTCAATTAAGTGACGGTACTGTAATGCTGAATATGCGCGATAACAGAAACCGGGGTAATAAAGAAGTGAATGGCCGGAGAATCTGTACGACAACAGACTTGGGCGAGACATGGACAGAGCATTCCACGTCACGGAAAGCATTGGTGGAACCAACGTGTATGGCAAGCTTGCACCGGCATGATTATACCGTGGGCGGAGAAAAGAAAAGCATATTATTATTTGCCAATCCCAGCGATTATAAGACACGGGATAAATTGACTTTGAAAGTAAGTTTTGACGACGGAATGACATGGCCTGAAAAATACTGGATTCTGTTTGACCAATATCGTAGTGCAGGTTATTCCAGTATCACGTCAATAGATGAAAATTCAATAGGGATATTATATGAAAGCAGTCAGGCAAATATGGCTTTTATTAAAATTGATTTGACGGAAATTCTAAACAGGTAGGTCATGAATAGTAAAACTTCAAATATATATCCTTGGGTGGTAGTCGGATTACTATGGGGAGTTGCTTTACTCAACTATATGGACAGGCAGATGCTTTCTACCATGCGGATTCCTATGATGGCAGATGTCCGTGAACTGGAATCGGCAGCCAATTTCGGCAGATTGATGGCGGTCTTCCTGTGGATATACGGACTGATGAGTCCTATTTCCGGGATTATCGGCGACCGTATGAGTCGCAAATGGTTGATTGTAGGCAGTTTGTGTGTATGGTCCGGGGTTACTTACCTGATGGGGTATGCCACTACTTTTGACCAACTCTATTGGCTTCGTGGAATTATGGGAATAAGTGAAGCATTGTATTTGCCCGCCGCCCTGTCTTTGATAGCTGATTTTCATCAGGACAGGACACGTTCGCTGGCAGTGGGAATACATATGACGGGACTTTATGTCGGGCAGGCAATAGGTGGTTTCGGAGCTACTTTTGCAGCCATGTATTCTTGGCACAGTACATTCCATTGGTTTGGTATTATTGGTATAGGCTATGGTGTCATTCTGGCTTTTTTCTTACGGGATAAGGAAAGGGGAACTGTCTCTGCCATACAGGAGAAAGTGAAAAAGATACCGGTTCTGAAAAGCTTGGGAATGTTGTTCTCCAATGTCTTTTTCTGGATTATCCTGTTTTACTTCTGCGTGCCGGGCACTCCGGGATGGGCGGCAAAAAACTGGTTGCCGACTCTCTTTTCAGAGAGTCTGTCTATTGATATTTCCGTGGCAGGACCGATGTCTACCATCTCCATCGCTTTATCTTCATTGTTCGGAGTATTAGTCGGCGGATATATATCCGACCGATGGGTGCTCAAAAATGTACGTGGAAGAGTATATACGGGAGCTTTGGGATTGGCTTTTATTATCCCCTCTTTATTGTTCATCGGATTCGGTCATTCCATTTTCGCATTGGTGATGGGAACGGTTCTGTTCGGAGTGGGATTCGGAATGTTCGACGCAAATAATATGCCGATTCTTTGCCAGTTTGTTTCAGCCCGTTACAGGGCAACGGCTTATGGTATTATGAATATGTGCGGAGTATTTGCGGGAGCGGCAATAACCAGTATCCTGGGAGAATCTACGGATGCCGGACATTTGGGACGAGATTTCGCGCTTCTGGCAATATTCGTATTGATTATGCTGGTCATTTTGGTCACCTGTCTGCGGCCTAAGACCATTGATATGAAGGATTAATATTTAAAAACTATAAATCATGAAAAAGGTACTATGCATAATTGTCGGTATGCTTTGTCTTTTACCTTTGGCGGCAAAGGTAAAGCTACCAGCAATTATAGGGAATGATATGGTGTTGCAGCAGAATACCAATGCTAACCTGTGGGGATGGGCTTCCCATTCCCGGAAAATCACAGTTAAAACATCTTGGGATAATAAGACCTATACAACCACTTCCGCATCGGACGGTACATGGAAACTACAAGTACAAACGCCTTCTGCCGGCGGTCCATATACCATTACCATATCCGATGGGGAACCTGTGACACTTACCAATGTCCTGATAGGAGAAATATGGTTATGTTCGGGACAGTCGAACATGGAAATGCCTGTAAAGGGATTCAGGGGACAACCGGTAAAAGGCTCATGTGAAGCAATTGCAACCGCTATGCCGTCTGATAATATCCGTATGGTTACGCTTAAAATAAATAGTAGCCAGACATTGTTGGATGATTGCGTGGCAACTCCCTGGATGGAGTCTACTCCGGCCAATGTTGCGGATTTCAGTGCCACTGCCTATTTCTTTGCAAGTTATCTGCGTAAAGTTTTGAATGTGCCGGTAGGCGTCATTTGTTCCAGTTGGGGCGGTTCCAAGATTGAGTCATGGATTCATAAAGAGGTATATACGGAAAAGTTTCCGGAAATATCTTTATCAGTACTGACCAAAGACCCTAAAGACATCGCCAGACCGAAAGACGAACCTACATTACTATATAATGCGATGATTCATCCGATAAAGCAATTCACCATTAAAGGTACTATCTGGTATCAGGGAGAAAGTAACTTAAATAATCCGCAGGTATATAAGCGGTTGTTTCCGGCGATGGTAGAGTCTTGGCGGAAGGAATGGAACCAGGGCGAATTTCCTTTTTATTATGTGCAGATAGCCCCCTATGATTACGGGCGGAAAAATGCGGATAAGACGGAAGCTGCCGAAATCCGGCAAGTACAACTGGAATGTTTGAAGGAGATTCCCAACGCAGGCATGGTTGTCACGGCGGATATTGGAAATCGCACCTGTGTACACCCCTCTGACAAGGAGAGTGTAGGGAAGCGGCTTGCTCTGTGGGCATTGGCGAAAACTTACCTGCGTAGCGGAACACCTTATAGCGGTCCTCTTTACAAGTCTTTTACAATAGATAAGGAAAAGATAATTGTGGAGTTCGATTACGCAGAAATGGGGATGACATCGTATGACCGGGAAATTGTCGGATTTGAGATTGCCGGAAAAGATGGCGTTTATTATCCGGCGAAGGCGGTTCTTTTTGATAATAAAACCAAAGTAGTGTTGACTAGCGAACAAGTTCCCGAACCGGTAGGGGTTAAGTACGGGTTCAGGAATTATCAGCCGTTGAATTTATTTTCAAACTTCGGATTGCCGGCTTCTCCTTTTGTTGCAAAATAATTTTATACTATATGAGACGAGAAAATAGAAAAACTTGAAATTAGAGTTATTAACTTGTAATCTACAATTTATGTTAAATGCATTTTTATTAAAGAGTAAGCTATTCCGCATGCCGGGTATCTTACTGGTTATCCTCTCTTTCTGCATGCCTGTATTTTCGGCTTCACTCGAAGCTACGGGCATAGAACAAAAGAAGGTAACTGTAAACGGAGTTGTTTTGGACGATACACGTGAACCGTTAATAGGGGTTTCGGTTCTGGTGAAAGGTTCTCAACAAGGAACAGTAACAGATTTGGATGGAAAATATTCCATCACTGCTCCGGCAGACGGTATTCTGGTATTTTCATTTGTAGGAATGGAAAAACAGGAAATACCGGTAAAGGGGCGGAGTAATATCCTGGTGACGATGAGAAGTAGTTCGGTTGCCTTGTCAGATGTCGTTGTTATCGGGTACGGTAAACAGTCTAAGGCAGCGTTGACGAGTGCCATCACTAAAGTGGATTCAAAAGATATGGCAATTTCGCCGACGGGAAATCCGATGTCAATGTTGCAGGGAAAAGTGCCGGGAATGGAAATCCGTGTAAATTCCGGTCAGCCGGGAGCCGACCCGCAGATTATAGTACGCGGCGGAACGACTACCGCGCCTGAAAGTGATTCTCCTATGGTAATCATCGACGGTGTGATTCGTACTATGAAGGATATTAATTATGCGGATATAGAAACGATACAAGTACTGAAAGACGCAGCTTCGACAGCCATTTATGGTTCAAAGGCTTCCCGTGGTATTGTTATGATTACGACCAAACAGGGTAAAGCAGGCAAAGGAAGCATCTCATTCAGCTACGGATTATCCGTAGACCACCAGCCGAAAAGAATGTCGCTGTCCGGTGCTCGTGAATATCTCACTGCAACCCGTACGGCTGCGCTGCACGCAACCGACCCGGATAAATATCTGTCAGGCACGTTTGCGATGAGCACTGCCAACAAACGGAACGCTTTGAATACAACCGCTTTTCTGGATGATTATATAACTAATTATGGTCAGGGGTATGTAGAAGACTTGTTGTATAACCAGGGGTGGGAGATGATGGAAGACCCTGCCAATCCCGGCAAGATGCTGATTTTTAAGGAAACGGACTTTCAGGATAATCTCTTCCAGACGCCGGTCAACCATGATTTTAATATAAACTTCAGCGGGGGTAACGAGAAAGCGACTTACTATATGAGTCTGGGCTATCTCACTCAAGACGGTATTGTTGTAGGTACTAATTACAATCGTTGGAGTTTTCTGACAAATGCTTCGTACAAGATTCGCAAGAACCTTACAGTAAGAGGTATGGTAAACTACTCCATGAGAACGACCGCGGGCATTAACGAGAACAATGTAATGTCACGGGCTGCCAAAATGCCGCCTACGGTACGACAGTATTATGAAGACGGAACTCCGGCTCCGGGTGAATTGACAAGCTCATTCCGTACTCGTCTGCATGAAGTGTATTATCAGGAAAAAGAAAACAGGGTGAGCCGAATCAATCTTTCTGCCGAACTGGATTGGGAGATTATTCCGGGACTGCATCTCAAACCCATGTTCTCGTACACCAATAATGAAGGTAAAGACCACAATTTCGAAAGATACAATGAAGTGGTGAAAAACAGACCGGTGTCCGAAGCACATAATATGGACCTGCATTATCAGTACGACCTTATTTTGAACTATACGAAGACGATAAAGGATAAGCATAACCTGGATTTGATGGTCGGCGGTAACTATATTTATGATAACTGGTATCGTTTCAGTGGTTCCGGTTATGGCGGCACATCGGATTATATCGAAACACTGAACGGCATTGCGGCTGAATCAGCCAAGACTACTTCCACTTTTGAGGAGAAGAAGATGAACAGTTACTTCGGGCGTGTCAATTACAATTATGATATGAAATACCTATTCTCTGCAAGTATCCGTTATGACGGTTCTTCCCACTTTGCAGCCAATCATAAGTTTGCAGCTTTTCCGGGTGTATCTGCCGGATGGAACATGCATCGTGAGGCTTTCTTTGAACCTTTGTCGAAAGTGGTCAGCAATTTGAAACTTAGAGCCAGTTGGGGAAAAACAGGATATGACAACCTTGCGCTGGAGAATACGGAAGGCTCTTATGAAGCCGGTAAGAACTATGCGGGCGAAGCAGGTATCTTGAATACAGTGCTTATGAACCGCAATCTGTTATGGGAAGAAACAACCTCAACCGATTTGGGGCTTGAAGCCGGTTTCCTGAACAACCGCATCAATCTGTCTTTCGACGCCTATTATAAAAAGACAACAAACCGTTTGCTGAACGAGAACTTATGGTCGGAAACGGGATTTGCTTCCATCAAGTCCAATTTCGGTTCTTTGAACACGAAAGGGGTGGAAATAGCCATCAATGCGATTCCCATACAAACTCATGATTTCCGTTGGAATGTAGATGCCAATTTCTCGATTTGGAGAACAACTATCGGCAAGCTACCCAATAATGGCGCAGACAAGAATCGTACCGGCGGCGGAATCATTTTCGACCCGAAACTGGGAAAATATGTTGAGGTTGGCGGATTTGCAGAAGGAGAACGCTTCGGTTCCCGCTTTGCTTATCAGTTGGACGGGGTTTATTCAACGGATGAAGATGCGGCCAATGCTCCGTATGATGAAGGAGTATCTTCCGGCTGGCTGGGCAAAGGAAAATGTGCAGGTGATGCAATCTGGCGTGATGTGGACGGAAACGGTATCATTAACTCCAAAGACATGGTGTTCGTAGGTTATATTCATCCAGATAAGATGGGTTCTTTCAATAATACCTTCACTTACAAGAGTTTTACTTTACGGATTGCCACGGACTTTTCATTAGGAAATGTGATTGATAACCATTTCAGGGCACAGGCGAACGCAAATTCACGGAATAACTTTGCAACGATTCATGATGTAGCCAGTAGCAAGATGTGGCACAAGCCGGGTGATATAGCTTCTATTCCCCGTTATGATGTGGAGTCCGACTGGGACAACGGAAAGCGTAACCATGGTCGTCCGAGCAGTTCTACAATTGGTTTTAGCGGCGGTAGTGCCAATACCTTATATATAAAGAAAGGTGATTATCTGGCATTCCGTGAAGTTTCCTTGTCGTATCCGTTGCGTACCAAGTGGCTGCGTGCCGCTAAGATTGAAACGCTGGACTTGACGGCTGCTGTCTATAATTTAGGATATTGGACTGCTTATGACGGACTTACTCCTGAGGTAGTTGGCGCTGATGCCGGCAAATATTCCCGTCCGCGCCAGTTTATATTCTCTGTAAAATTCACAATGTAACATTAAAGTAAACGATGATGAGAGCTAAATTAATACTGTTTAGTATAATGGCTGCCTGCACCTTGGGTAGTTGTGAATCTATTTTGGAGATAGACCCTATTTCCGAAATAACTATGGCAAATTATTGGAAATCGGAATCTGATGTGAAAGGTTATCTGAATGGTCTTTATTCGGATTACAGAGGAATGACCAGTACCACCCTGTATGGAGAAGACCGTGGAGATGCTATGGTATCGGGAGTGATTGGCGGCGTTTCGCGTTCGCACCAGCATGAATTGAATGAAGAATATGGATTGGACTGGCGTACTTTCTATGAGAACATTCATCATTGCAATATGATAATCAAATATGCTCCGGGAATTGACTTTACACTGGAAAATGAGAAGAAACGTATTCTGGCGCAGGCATATACTTTCAGGGCAAAAGCCTATCTCACTTTAACTCAGATGTGGGGAGACGTGCCTATTGTTTTAAATCCGACAGAATCCTATGATAAGGAATCACGTCCGGCGCGTAGTACAGCTTCTGAAGTGATGACGCAAATTCTTTCAGACGTTCGGACTGCAATCGACTTGTTCCCGGAAACGAATATTCTGGATAAGAACCGGATTTCAAGACCTGCTGCGTTATGTCTGAAAGCAGAAGCGCTGGCATGGAAATATACGGTTCAGAAGAGTAATGACAAGAATGATTTGACGGATGCAATTTCCGCATTGGAAGAAGTGGAAAAGTGCGGTGTGGGTATGATGGATAAATATGCGGATATCTTCGATGTGGCAAACAAGAAGAACAGCGAAATCATTTTCTCCATTTATTTGAAGAAGGATGAATATAACAATATGTATATGTCTACGTTGTCCATGTCTGCCGCAGCCGGACTGCTGACTAACGATATCGTGAACAAAGAAGATATTCCGTACACCAACTCCACAATCGCACGTCACGTGTATGCACCGTCTCCCCGTCTGATTTCACTTTTCAGTGACAAGGACAACCGGGCTTCGTCAGCGTACATCAATGCCATAAATTCGAAAGGGGCGGTAGCCTTTACTTCACAGAATAAATTCCGGGGGACAGCCTATACCGACGACCGTTATTATGATAATGATATCGTAGTCTATCGTCTGGGCGAAGTCAAATTGCTGAAAGCGGAATTGTTATGTTACCTGGGTGGTGATAATGTACAGAAAGCTATTGATGCCATGTTCTCTACCCGTAATCGTGCCGGAATCGGAGTTTATACCGGAAGCACTAACCAGAAAGTGGTACAGAAAGAGATATTGGACGAACGGGGCAGGGAATTGTGTTTCGAGTTGAAGCGCTGGCCTGACCTGATGCGGGCGCACCATGCGGGTACCATTGATATTTATAGTTATATTCCTAATCTGGTTGGTAAATCCACTCCTTTGTATTTCCCGATTTTAAGGAAGATGATTGATTTGAATCCTAATTTGGAACAAACTGACGGTTATTAAAAAGTAGAAGCAATGAAGAATTTAAACTTAATATTTGCATGGGCGTGCTTGTTGTTTGTAACGACAGCATGCAATGATGTGGAGCCGAGCATATCTTCTTTACCGGTTCCCACAAGCAAGCCATATTCTATCAATAGGGAAGGATATGCTTATTTCAGAATCCCCACAATGGTAATAACTAATAGTGGTACGATATTGGCTTTTGCCGAGGGACGTCGCAATGGCCCTGAAGATGAAGGGGATATTGACATCGTATTAAAACGTTCCACAGATAAAGGGAAGACCTGGGGACCGTTGATAACGGTCAAGGATGATGGCGAAAACCGTTGCCGCAACCAAGTACCTGTTTATTTGCCGGATATCAACCGTGTCATTTTATTGTCTTGCTGGAATCCGGGGGCAACGGGGACTAATTCCATATTTATGACCTATTCGGATGATGAGGGATTGACATGGGCGAAAGAAAAAGACATAACCGCTTCCGTTACTCCTGACAAATACAGATGGTATGCTACGGGACCTTGTCATGGAATAGTGAAACAGTTTGAACCTCATAAGGGGAGAATCGTAGTGTCGTGCAATCATAATACTACTACTTCCGGCGCGGGACGTTCTCATGTGATATATTCGGATGATAAGGGGGAAACCTGGCATTTGGGTGGTATCATGGACGTGGATTATACGAATGAAAGTACCGTAACCGAATTAAGTAACGGTGATTTAATGCTGAATATGCGTAAGCAGTCCGATACGGAAAAATACAGGATGGTTTCTACCAGTATGGACGGTGGACTGACATGGAGTCCGTGTAAGTACACTACATTGAAAGAGCCGATATGTCAGGGTTCCATACTCTTTTACGGTTTGGGAGATGATGGTAAAGGAATTATTTTGTTCTCGAATCCGGACAGCCAGACCAATCGCAATAATAATACGTTGAAGATGAGCGAAGACGACGGAGTAACATGGAAGAAGCAATATTCCTATACAGGCAGTGATTATGGGGGATACTCGGATATTGCCCGTTATCCTGACGGTATGATTGGAGTATTATATGAATATGGATTCAAGAATATCGGCGGCATTGCTTTTCAGAATGTTGAGTTGTCACAGTTGCAATAAAACAATGCGTAGAATTAAAAAATAGATTGATATGAAAAAGATAATATATTTCCTGCTCGTATGTGTGGGGTTCTTTTATGCCTGCAAAGACGAGGAACAAGTACTGTTGAATGCAGACTTTATTTCAGACAAACAAACTATATCCGCAGGGGAGAAGGTCTGTTTTATGGATAAGTCTGTCGGAGAACCTGTACGTTGGGATTGGGCTTTTGAAGGTGGGGAACCTAGTGTGTCTAATCTGTTCAGTCCGGAAATCGTGTATAATTATCCGGGAACTTATGCCGTAAAATTAAGAGTAGGTCGGGGGACTGAAAATGCCGAAACAGAGATACAGCAATTTATAACTGTTGTCTATCCTGATGAAATTACCGTAGCCTTTAAATCCAATAAAATCCAGGCATTGAGTGATGAGACTATTAGTTTTACGGATTTGTCCATTGGCTTCCCGTCTACTTGGTCATGGGAATTTATTCCCGCAGAAGGTCGTACGGTTACATCGACAGAACAGAATCCGAGTCTGGTATTTGAACCGGGAGTTTACTCAGTTAAACTAACCGTAACTAATCCCAAGACGACGGCTACGCTTACAAAAGAGAACTATCTGAATATTATTGATAAGAACTCTGTTGCAGCAGATGTCACAGCAGACCGGCGCATGGTTATAGAAGGTGGAACTGTATCATTCAAAGATGCCAGCTTGGGACGTCCTACACGTTGGAACTGGACATTTGAAGGCGGAACGCCTTCTACTTCCAATGAGCAGAATCCGACTGTCACTTATTCAGCAGCCGGCAGGTATAAAGTTACTTTAGTCGCTTCTAATGACCTGAATACTTCCACAGCCGAACAGGAAGGATATATTACAGTATTGCCAAGTGCGGATATTGTTCTTTTCTATCCGTTCGAAGGTGACAGTCGAGATATGGGACCCAATGCTATCCATCCGGAAGTTCTTAAACTGGGAGATAATATGGATGTCAACTTTAATGCACCTGCCCGTAAGGAAGGATTTACTTGTGCCGAGTTCAGAAGTAAGGATAATCAGAATTATGCTTTCTTGTCGTTGCCGGATAATGATGCGTTAGACTTCCAGGCAACCCCGGTGACTACTTCTTTTTGGGTGAAAACATCAAATAAGACTGCTACTAATATAGGTGTATTCCAGCATGGAGCCGGTCCTAATGCCAGTGCAGACGGAAAGAATAAACAGACTTGGTTCAGGTTCCAAAAATCCAGTCCGTTTATAAGATACGTCATTGAGTACACAGGGCTTTCCGGAAACTGGACTGACTTTAAAACAAAGTCAATGACGGATGGCGAATGGCATCATTACGTATGTGTACATACCAATGGAAGTACCTATCTGTATATTGACGGAGTAAAAGAAGCGGAAGCACTCAATAAAGGCTTAAAACCTGTCGACCGTAATCCTTATTTTATCGGTGCGATGTATAGAGGAGCAGAAGGTTCTCGTTCTTATGAAAACTTTATGGATGGCTATATAGATGATTATCTGGTGTATAACCGTGCATTCACGGCAGCAGAAGCGAAAGCGCTTTATGATAGCATGAAATAAGTAATATAATATTCTCTGATACCGGATATCCATGATAGCAAAATGCTTTTCATGAATATCCGGTATTTGTTTTTTATACAGGCTTGATAAAAAAACGACAAATAGATGATAAACTGAATCGTAGTTTTTGTACTTTTGTCCGCATATGAGTTTACAGATTATGGGAAAGAAAAAATACTTTATAAATTTCGGCATAGGTTTCTTCTTGGGAATAATAATATCCATTTATCTGTTTTCATTTCGGACTGCGGATTTATACTGGTATGCTTCCCTGCCTTTAGGCGTCTTGTCGAAGTGGATAGGTTATCAGTGTATTTCATTTTTGGAATCCGGTGTTATTACTGGACTATTGCTGGCTTCTTTTCTAGCTATTCGAAGGGGTATTTTAGACAAGGATAAGAAGTGGTATAAGCAGTTCTTTTTCGACGTACCTCTTCTCGTTTTGTATCTTTGTGTGTCTTGGTTGCAAGTGAATTATTTAAATCCGGTTGCGATGAAGGGAATGTTTCCTGTTGTAACTGCTGCCAGAATGAATGGGACTTATGAAGAAATAGTTAAAGATGAGTATTATACAGATGCACAGACTTTTCTGAAAGAATATCCGTCTTGTTTTACCACTCCCGTATTAGAGAAGCGTATAAACACATTTCAGCAGGAAATCAGTAAAGCGAGGGCAAAGTCTGATTCTATTCTATCCGTATTGCCGGATACATTGGCTGATGCTGTCTATGAAGATAATGATTTGCAAGCGATTGGGATTACTTATCATAAGCCTGCTCAACAGGTACGGATTTCTTCGGAAAAGTGCGATACATTATTAAATGAGTTAGGGGAATGTATAGAAACGGTCCAAACACAATCTGAACATCTGGACGAATACAAAGAAAAGCTTGAAAGGAGAGTTCCCCGTTATTATTTTGCAGGGTTTTATCTTGTTGCATTGATAAGCGGTGCCCTCGAAGGCTTTAGGGTTCGTAGGCGGCGTAAGAAAAATGGTGGTGAGATTTCAGGGAATCGTTTTATGCGTTTGATGAAGAACAAGCGTTTTGCTATTCCTGTTTGTATGATAGGTGTATTCGTTCTTTTGTTTTATCATAGAGGGGTTCAGCATATTGTTCATGTAGAACAGGTTCCATGTAAGTTTCCTGTTGTCGTGTATGGTAAGCCGGATGAAGGCAGGATTATGCGCATTCAATTTCCTTTTACTATTGAGTGCCGTAGTTTGTCTTTACGGGCTATCTCTTATGGCAATAGTGGTTATTGGAGTGACTGGGAAAAGAAGTGGGGACATGCACAAGGAACTTCTGTCATGACGTTTGTTGAAGATTGTGATACGTTGAGATGGTTGAATAAGGAAAAAAACAATCCGGATTTAAAGATACATCTTTATCCTTCCCGTCAATATATACTGCAACAAAACTATTCAATCCGAAAGGATTCTGTCATTCAGCAGCATTTCATTCCTTATTTATCGAAGATGCGTGAGTTGGGAAAAGATACCATTCACCTTACTTATCAGCAAATGGAAATGGTTACTCCCGGGTTGGTGGATAGTATTTTATCTGGAGATACAATAAATGTCGGGTTCCGTTATGATGAAAAGACGAATAGTCCGGCAATACCGGTAAAAGGGTTCTAGCAGTATGCTCCTTTTTTGTAAATTTGCATATCAATACACACTACAATAGCATGAAAAATATATTTATTAAGATACTTCGTGTTCTAATGGTCTTTGTGCTTCTTATTTCGTGGGGCATTGGTTATGCTATTAATGAAGATACATTGACAGAATGGTGGATACCTGTCGGAGTGGCATCAGTGATAGCTATCGCTACATTTCCTCTTTATAAGAAATGGGCATGGCTGACGGCAGGGGATAATAAAACGGTCAATCTTTTGTGTCATCTGATATGTGTGGGAACTATCAGCTATGCTTTATTTCTTACAGGCAACTATTGTTTGGCAGACTCTTCTTCTACGCAAGAAGAAACGGTTGTCGTGCAGAAGAAGTATCAGGAGACGCATAAGAAAACACGCCGGGTAGGTAAGCGGCGTTATGTGTCGGATGGTGTGCGTAAGGAATACTATCTACAGGTAGCTTTTGAGAACGGAACTGTGGAAACGTTGCACGTATCACTTTCTACCTACAACAAGGCACGGAAAGGCAAAACAAAGAAATTGACTTTACAGAAAGGCTTCTTCGGACTTCCGGTGATAACAAAGGGACTTTAAGAAAATGTCATGACATATATGGAAAATAAAAAATTGAGTGAAAGAATGCTTTCAGGAGAAATGTATAATGATTTGTCTGTGGAGCTGGTGCAGAGAAGGGAACAGGCAGTCTTTCTGACTAATGAATACAATGCTACATATGGGAAACCTAAAGAAATCCGTGAAGCGTTATTGAGAAAACTGTTGAAACATATCGGCGATAGTGTTCACTTTGAACCCAACTTCCGGTGTGAATTCGGATTTAATATAAGTATCGGGAATAATTTCTTCGCTAATTTTGATTGTATCATGTTGGACGGGAATCATATTACGATAGGCGATAATGTATTGTTCGGACCACGGGTAGGGCTATATACAGCAAATCATGCACTCGACCCGCAGGAACGTGTCATGGGCGGATGTTATGCCCGTCCGATAACTATTGGAGATAATGTATGGATTGGTGCCGGAGTTCATATTATGGGTGGCGTTACTATCGGACAGAATTCGGTGATTGGTGCAGGGAGTGTGATAACCAAGGATATTCCGGAAAATGTAATTGCCGCAGGAGTCCCCTGTAAGGTAATTCGGGAAATAACCGACAAAGACAAAACCGGATTTTTACCTTAACGGTTAAGCCTGTTTGGGGAGATATATTGTAAAGTAAAGATGAATACTGCAAGTTATGAATAAAAGAAGTGCTTCATTTATTTGTGCCGGACTTATAGCAATAAGTTGCGTGTCCTCACTTTGGTTTTATGATTACTTTGTTACCGATAGAATCACAGAAGATCCAATAGCTTGGATTTTCTACTTTTTTCAACTTTCCATACTGGTGGGACAGCTTAGAATGGGCATTTACGCTATAAATGCACTTCTGCGGAAGAAAAAGGAAGTTGTGTCTTCTTTGAGTTATTTTGCCGCTCATGTTTTTTTGCAAAACATTACTCCTTTGCTTCAGACATGGGCAGTATCTTCTAAACCGGAATATCCGGTGTGGTTGTTGGTAAGCCAAATCATTTTTAGTCTTGTACTTTTCCTTTTCTTATTGGTCAGTCAAGGTTCATCCTTATTCAAGAACTCGGAATATATCCCCCGGCTATTAATAGTTCCATTTTATATTAACTGTGTATATACGGCATTGACTGTCATAGGATTGATTGTCGTATTGTAGTCTTGTTGAAAATAGTTGAGTATATACGTATTTATTTCATTATAATAAAGTTAGAAAGATAATTTTCCAGTATTTCCTTCGAAATGATCTTCTTCCTGATTGTCTACTTCACCAAAATAAGTAATCTTTTTCTTGCTCATAATATTTTGTTTTTAAGTTTTTTGATGTCCGCTAAC
>PPYF01027992.1_pt1 | contig 18546 bp, 18 predicted proteins | sample 1559871 | NCBI WGS metagenome assembly PPYF01 (sample SAMN08240021, study PRJNA423297) | Human gut metagenome, whole genome shotgun sequencing project. | reverse complement strand
GGCGAGTTTTTTAATTCCCCGCAAAGCAAAGGTGAAACCGCATGACGGCGACATCAAGCCGCAGGGAAAGCAAAGGTTTATACAAAACGCTATTCTATTTTCACCACCACGGCCGTCAGGTCATCAAGTTCTCGGCTGCGGTAACGTGTTTTAGCTTCGGATACGATTCTTCCCGCTAAAACTCGTGGACCCATTGAGTGGGCGTTTTTTATGAGATATTCTTCCAGCCACCCTGCAGACAAATCGTTCCTGTCTGCTTCCGTGATTCCGTCTGAAACCATCACTAGGACGTCGCCCGGGCGGAGTTTGGCTGTTACATGAGTCAGCTTTAAGCTGGGGATTATTCCAACAGGCAGGGCCGGCTGTTCTATTCTCCTTATCTTGCCATTTCTCAGCATAAAAGATAAGGCCGCTCCCATCTTGTAGAATTTCGCACGGCCAGTCTTCTGATCTATTATCGTCAAATCCAAGGTTGCAAAGCTGTATTCGCGTCCACTCTGCTCTATCATGCTGATGTTGACTTCTTTTATGGCACGGGCAACTGAAACTCCTTCTTTAAGGAGCTTTCGCAGTTTACTTATGACAGCCTGACTCTCCGCCGCCGCCTTCATTCCCTTGCCCATGCCGTCCGACAGAATGAAGGCTAGGCTGCCGTCCGGCAGCCTGCAGGAGACAGCCGCATCGCCGCTGTCTCCTGCTGCGGCCGAGGACACCATGCGGCCTTTTCTTATTTTTTCAATTTCCACATTCTTTTCGATTTCCATGACACCATGTTAGCATAATCAAAACGCGTAAGATGTCGAATCCGGGAACACGAAAAGAAGAATTCTCAAATGCCGTTCCTTTCTCTCTTACTATTCGTCAGGAAGCTGGCTTACTTTTTCCCGCTGTTTTACAACTTCCCTGGCCAGACGTCCGTCCGCGGTGTTGATATTATTCAGCGCAGTCAGTGCGGCATATTTCTCACCCAGCTCATAATACGCAGTCGAAAGGGTAAAATTATAAACGTTGTGCATCATGAGGCTGCGAGGTTTGTTGTTCATATTTTTCAGGCTGTCGAGCAGCTTTCTGGCGTCGTTGTCCTCTTTATAAGCTTCCAGAATAGGATTATATTCGTTCTCAAATTTTTTGTTTATCACTCCGTTGAGCAGCGCCGCGCCGATGATAAATAAGAAGAAATGCGCTATACCGCCGCCGAGAATGGCAAGCACTAAAAATCCAGATGCAAGATCTCTGGCAAACCAAATTACCGGAAATTCAACGGCCATCAGAGTGAAGAAATAAATTAAAAATTTGGACTTGCGTTTTTCCATTTATTATGTTTCCTCCCAAAATATTTGAATTCTACTATTCTATATCGAAAAACGCCTTGGCGTTTTCCAGCGTTTTTCTGGCGGTCTCCTCATAAGATATGCCTTTGATTTCAGCCATCTTGCGCACCGTATATTCCACATACGGAGATTTGTTGGGCTTTCCCCTGAAAGGCACCGGCGTCAGGTAAGGAGCATCAGTCTCAGCCAGCAGATATTCTATAGGTATCGCCTCGACCATTTCCACCGTTCTGCGGTTGTTCTTGTATGTCACCGGCCCGGCGACGGACAGCGTCGCTCCCAGTCTGACATACTGCTGTCCAAGCTCGCGGCTTCCGCTGAAACAATGGAGAAGCACGCGAGCGTCCTTTTCAAGGGCGCCGCCGGGCCCGCGGCGTTTCGGGAACCAGCTGCATCTTTCAGCTGAAAAGGCGTTTTCCTCTTTAAGTATATCCATGGTGCGCTGATCTGCGTCTCTTGAATGGATCACTATCGGCAGCCTCAGCTCGTTGGCCAGGCGTATCTGCCGGCGGAACCAGTATTCCTGCACGTCCGGCTCGGAATTGTTGTAATGAAAGTCCAGCCCAATCTCGCCGATGGCCTGCACTTTGTCCTTCTTCGCCAGACCTTTTATCATCGTTAGCACGTCCTCATCCATGCTCTTCGCATCGTGGGGATGTATGCCTACGGCCGCGTAGCACCATGAGAAGCGCTTGGCGTGCTCTGTCGCCCTGAGAGAGCTCTCAAGATCAAAACCGATGTCCATCACATAGCCGAGGTCTGAGTTCTCTATCTCCTTTATCAGTTCTTCCCGCTCTTCGTCGGTGTAACTGTCGTTATTTATATGTGCATGTGAATCAAACAGCATAATTCTCTCCATTCAGCGCATTTCTCGCCGCATATCTCTCTGCGGCCGAGGTCCTCGCGCAAAATCAGCTTTCTATTTTGCGGCCGCAGCCCTCGTCAACAATTCAATTGATTCGCCGGCCTTCGTCCCATCGTCGCTGCAAAGCTTGTTTCTCGCAGGCTGCAAGCAGCGGCCAGAGGCCGCTGGCGTTTCTCCTATATCTATCAGCTGACCACTTCGCCGTCAGGGGCGGAGGTGGTCACGATTTCGCAGCGTTTGCCGTTTTCCGCAAACAGCAGCATGCCCTTCGATTCCATGCCTCTGAGCTGGCGAGGCTTGAGGTTGGCCACTACTATCACTTTCTGGCCCACCATTTCCTCAGGTTTAAAATCGTTGGCCACGCCGCTCACCACCTGACGCAGCTCGGTTCCCATCTTCACCTGGAAGACCAGAAGCTTGTCGGCCTTAGGGTGCTTTTCAGCTTTTAAAATGGTCCCTACCCTGAAGTCTATCTTGTCAAAATCTTCATAGGTTATCTCCGGCTTTAATTCCAGCGGAATACTTGTCGGCTCTGCCGGTTTATTGAGAGCCTGAAGTTCTTCCAGCTCCTTCTCTATGTCCAGTCTAGGGAAGATAGGATTTCCTTTCTTGACCTGTTCTCCGCACATCATCTCAAATGTGAAAGCGTCCTCCCAGACCACGTCGGAATACCAGAGGCCCATCTGCTTTCTTATCTCCTTGCTGGTGGTGTGCATGAACGGATATATCAGTATGGAAATTATCCTTATGGACTCGGCCAGATTGTGCATAACAGTATTCAGCTCGGCTTTCTTGCTCTCGTCCTTGGCCAGTATCCATGGTGATTTTTCGTCGATATATTTGTTGGCGCGCCTTACGAGGATCCAGATCTCCTCAAGGGCCATGTTAAAGGCGAATTTGTCCATCTGTTCCTCAACTTTGGCCGCCGCGCCCACCGCGATCTGTTTCAGATCCTCGTCGGTCTCGTCTGCGGTTTCTGCTTTAGGAACGGTTCCTCCGCAATATTTTTCTATCATGGAAACAGTTCTTGAAACGAGATTTCCCAAGTCGTTGGCCAGATCGTAGTTCATGCGCTTCAGCATCACTTCGTTGGTAAATACGCCGTCCTGTCCGAAAGTATATTCGCGGAGAAGGAAATATTTCAAGGCGTCTATGCCGTAGCGTTCGATCAGGATGACAGGGTCCACCACGTCGTTGCCCTTGGCGGCTTTGGACTTGGAAACTTTTTCCCCGCCCAGAAGCAGCCAGCCGTGGCCCAGAACCTGCTTAGGCAGCGGAATTCCGGCGCTCATCAGCATTGCCGGCCAGATTATCGAATGGAATCTCACGATTTCCTTTCCTACAAGATGAACGTTGGCAGGCCAGTATTTCTCATAAAGCTCCGGCTCGTCAGGATACCCGAGGGCTGTGATATAGTTGGTCAGAGCGTCAAGCCATACGTATATCACGTGCTTCTCGTCGATTGGAACCGGTATGCCCCAGTCAAAGGTCGATCTTGAAATGCAGAGGTCGTCAAGGCCCTGCTTTATGAAAGAAATCATCTCGTTTCTCCTGCTTTCAGGCTGGAGAAAGTCCGGGTTGGTCTCAAACAGGTCGAGCAGCTTGTCCGCGTACTTGGAAAGCTTGAAGAAATATGCTTCCTCCTTGGCTGCGGTTACAGGACGGCCGCAGTCAGGACAGCATCCGTTCACCAGCTGGCTTTCCGTCCAGAAAGACTCGCATGGCGTGCAGTACAGCCCCTCGTACTCGCCTTTGTATATGTCGCCCTTTTCGTACATCTGCATGAAGATAGCCTGTACTCTCTTTATGTGGCGCGGCTCGGTGGTACGGATGAAATCGTCATAGGAAATTTCCATCGTCTCCCAGAGTTTTTTGATTCCGTCGACTATGTTGTCCACATAAGCCTGAGGCGTAACTCCCTTTTCCTTGGCCAGAGTCTCTATCTTCTGTCCGTGCTCGTCGGTTCCAGTGAGAAAGCGCACGTCATAGCCGCTCAGCCTCTTGAACCTGGCCATGGCATCAGCCATGACGGTGCAGTAGGTATGTCCCACGTGCAGGTTCGAGCTGGGATAATAGATAGGAGTCGTTATATAATAAGTTCCTTTATCTGCTTTTTCTGCCATCGTATTCATCCCTCTCCTTCTATTCCTTAGAAGCCTTTGATTTTTTTACAAAGAAATTCACGGTCAGTGCCGCTGTCACGCAGGCAGCCAGTCCCGCGCAGGCGGCCGCGGCTATCAGTACTTTCTTGTTCACGGCTTTTCCGCCGTATCTAATTTGATTCTTTTTATCCGAACATCTCATCATCTGTAAGTTCTCCTTTCCACATAATCGGCAATCAGGTTTGCCGCTTCTTCTTCACTTATATAACTGCTGTCAATCGACAGATTATAGTTCCTGTATTCGCCCCATTTGCGGCTGGTGTGATAATTGTAGTAATTTTCGCGGGCTTTATCGTATGAAGAGACGATGCGGTCCGCCTCTCTTTTATCTACTCCGTATTTTTCCACGGCGCGCTTTACCCTGTCCTCATATTCTCCGTAGATAAAAGCGTTGGTGACGCCGGGAATATCCTTGAGCACATAGTCGGCGCATCTTCCTATAATGACGCCCTCGCCCCTTTCGCCGATCTCCTTTATGACCTGAAACTGTGCCAAAAACAGCTTTTCGTTGACTGAAAGTCCGTTGACGCCGATGCCGTCGCTGAAATTGGCGGCCGACGACAGGCTGTAGGCAAAGCTGTTCTTAGCCTTTAGCTCGGCGTTTTCCATAAGCTCTTCGGAAAATCCGCTTTCACTGGCGGCCATCTCTATTACCTCTTTATCATAAAAAGGAACGTTTAGTTTTTCGGCGAGAAGCTTGCCTATTATCCTTCCGCCGCTGCCGAATTCACGGCTTATCGTTACAAGTTTTTTCATTTATTGTTCCTCCTCGCTGAAAGCGTCGTATATAGCTCTCACGGCTTTCTCAAAATCTTTATTGTCTACGCCTACGATTATGTTCATTTCACTTGAACCCTGATCTATCATCCTAATATTGACTTTGGCGTCGCTGAGAGCCTTGAACAGCCTGGCTGCAACTCCCACTCTGAAGGACATCCTGCGTCCGACGGTAGCTATGAGCGCCACGTCTTCTATCACGTCTATGCTGTCCGGCTGGAGCCTGGACCGGAAAGCGTCTAGAACTTCATCCAGTCTGTCTCCGATGGCTTTGTTGGACATTACTACAGAAACTGTATCTATGCCGCTCGGCAGGTGCTCAAAGTTTATGTCATAGTCGTCCAAAATTCCCAGGATTCGTCTCACAAAGCCTCTTTCGCTGCTCATCATATTCTTGTAAAGTGCAACGACGGTGAAGTCCTTGCTTCCGGCGATTCCTGTCACGACTCTTCCCTTGGAAGGAGATTCCTCAAAATCCGCTTCTCCGACTATCATCGTTCCGTAATCTTCAGGAATATTGGTGTTCTTGATGTTTATAGGCACATTGGCCATCCTGGCCGGGTAAATGGCATCCTCGTGAAGAACGCTGGCTCCCATATATGAAAGTTCCCTCAGTTCCTTATATGAAATGGTCTTTATCTGCTTAGGATTTTTAACGATTCTCGGGTCTGCCATCAGAAAACCTGAAACGTCAGTCCAGTTTTCATAAACATCTGCTTTCAGCGCTCTTGCCACCAGCGCTCCCGTGATGTCAGAGCCTCCCCTTGAAAACGTCTTGATGTTGCCGTCCGGTGTTGAACCGTAAAATCCGGGCAGTACGGCGTTTTCATGTTTGAGCAGTTCCTCTCTGAGAGCCTTGTCTGTCTCTTCCATCATGATCTTGCCTCTGCTGTCGAACTTTATCAGAGGCGCCGTGTCCACAAAGTCAAAGCCCAGGAAAGCGGCCACCAAAACGGCGTTTAGGAATTCTCCTCTTGAAGCCACATAATCGGCCGTAGGGTTATTCTTTAAATTTTCCCTTATCTCGTCTAAATATTTTAACAAGTCCACATCTATCCCCAGATTGACTTCTACCGCCATGTATCTGTCGCATACGACCTGAAATATCTGGTCGTAGGGAAGATTGTGGTCTATGTGAGTTTTGCACAGGTAAAGCAAATCCGTTATCTTGTTGTCTCCCTCGAATCTCTTGCCGGGCGCCGAAACTACTATATATTTTCTGTCAGGGTCTTGTTCTATTATCTGTTTAGTCTTAGTCAGTTGAATTCCGTCGGCGACAGATGAACCTCCGAATTTTGCTACTTTTATGCCCATTTTTAGGTCTTTCCTTCCTCAAAAAAATCTTATGTAACTTAAAATCATATTATATTACAAAACCCTGGAAATTTCAATTAGTTTTGGCTTTTCAAACAAAAACAGTTGTGACCCGCCTATATCCCTAAACAAAAAACGGCCGGCGGATACCTGCCTGCTATCATTGATATGACTCACGGCCTCTAAATGTTCTCCGTCCTGCCTCATGTTTTGTCTTTGTTTTGTCTTCGCTTTTTCTTTGTTCTTTCCCCGCCGCGGTTTTGTCTGCAGCCGGGCGCTTTTCTCTGCGGCAGGGCGCTTTTTCCAGCATCCGAACGCAGAGCATCTGCCGCTCTGTTCTCCTTTTTCTCTGCGGAAAAGAAGCGATAAAAAAGATACAAGTTTTTAACTTGTATCTTATGAATACAATCCGGCGAAAGCTGACTCAGCTTTCCCTGCTGATTTCCTCTATCTTTTCTATGGCTTCTCTTATCAGCTCAGAAGTTTTCTTTCCGCTTACGCCGATTATTATGTTGTTGCACTTATTGACAGGTATCAGGACTTTTTTTGCTCTGCTCTGTCCCACTGCCTGCGCCATCGCCGGCGTTATCTCGCCCAGCAGTGAATCGGCTATGGCGATCCCCACCGGCCCCACGATTATGTCGGCTGTTCTTGCGCATACGATCACGGCGTTTTCCCCGGTCGCCCCGTTATTGGCTCCTGCCTTCAGCATGCTTCCCGTCGCTGAAATATTCGTCCCCACAGCTGTAATTTCATCGTCAGGCAAAATTTTTCTTATAGCCTCGACTATCTGCTTTCCCAGCATACCGCCCTGGCCGTCTATTACAAGAATATTCTTCATTTTTTCCTGTTTCTCCTTCGTTCTTCCAGCTTTTCTTTCATGTCGTTCAGCAGATCATCGTCGAGTATCAGTTTAGCGTCCTTGAGGTCTTCTTTCTTATGCAGATCTATGATCTGAGTGGCGCAGATATAACGTCTGTACCAGCCTTCGGAAACGCTCTTTACTATGGCCTTGCTGCATGCGGCCGATCTCTGCTTTGCCTTCACCAGGTACACTCTTACGACCATGCCTATCTTTATGGTCTTCACTTCGAATATAGCTTCTTTCTGGCCGACCTCATTCAGGGCGTTTCTTATATCTTTTACTATGTTTTCCCAGACGATTCTCTTTTTCTCAGCATTGCATATCCCTGAAAATCCAAACAAAAATCCAAGTACCAGGATTATGGATATCCAGTCTGCAAAAACTCCGTTGGTTGCTATATATATTACAAGTGCAGGAAGCGGCGCGAGCCACCTTACCGCCTCCAAAGTCTTAGTTCTCTGTTCTGCTTTTTCCATTCTTACCTCGTTAATCAAATATATCAAATATTATCATATTTATGCTATGCATGTTTAAATGACGTTTTTTTCTTTATACCACAAATCTAGTATGGCAAAGTGGTTCAGCAAACCCTGTGTTTTGCGGCGAAGCCGACCAGTACGATTTTGCGTTTATTCTAATTCTAACGTCCTCCAGTTCGGCAAACAGCGTTTCAATGAACGCTTCCTTGCGGCGAAGCCGTTATAATCCTTTACGGACATTCTAACGTCCTACAATCTGCCGAACGGCGTTATCAGAAATGTTGTAAAATTTGCTAATTTTATATAATTATACAACATTTCTGCAATTTGAAGCAGCCTTTACGGTAGAAAAACGCCTAGTGTTGTAGATTTTCTCATTTTATCAAAATTTTACAACATAATCCATGAGGTATGTTGTAGTTTTTTAGATTTTTCTGAAATTCTACAACATTTCCTTATTTTCATATTGAATTAAGGCTGTATAACAGCTGTAATGTTGTAAATTTTATAGCTTTTTAAAAAATTTACAACATTGAGTAATAAGCCCGCAGCTCAATACCCCCCGTTTTGCGGCACGACGAAAAATACGATGTCATGTTTGTAATATTGTGGTAAATGTTGTACTATTTTTTGTTTCAGATGATTTTTGACAACATTTTTCATGTTTAAGTGTGTCGAAAATCGTCGAATCCACTATGAAATCGTGCTAATGTTGCCATATTTCGCTATATCTGAAAATTTGCCAACATTTTTTGAAAGATATGTTGGCAAAATCGCCGTAAATATCAAAAATGTACAACATCGACAGGATTCGACACCCTAAAACCTCTAAAATCGTAGGTTTCTTTTTAAAAATGTTGTCATTTTAGCGCCATATTTAATTTTTGCCAACATCAGACACAGCAAGTCCGGTAAAGTGATTCAATGAACCCTACCTTGCGGCAACGCCGAATAATACGATTTTGCGTTTATTCTATTATATGCATAAACCTGACTTGTTGCAATAAGAAAAGCCTGATGTTATAATGAATTAGTCGGAGGTGTTGATTATGAACTTAACTAAACCATTGAATAAATATTTTGATCACACGTTATTAAAGGCTGACGCTGTTCCTGCCCAGATAGAGGAGCTGTGCAGCGAAGCGGCCAAATACCAGTTTTATTCCGTATGCGTCAATTCCTGCTACGTAAAGCTTTGCTCAGAGCTGCTTTCTGGCTCACCCGTGAAAATAGCCGCCGTAGTCGGCTTTCCTCTCGGTGCATGCACGACTTCAGCCAAGGCTTTTGAAACGGAAGACGCCTGCAGAGACGGAGCAAAGGAAATTGACATGGTGATAAACATCGGCGCACTCAAGAGCGGAAACTTTGATTTTGTAAGAGACGATATCAAGGCTGTCGTAGACACTGCGGCCAAATACGGCGCCATCGTAAAAGTCATCATCGAAACTTGTCTGCTGACTGATGAGGAAAAGGTCAAAGCATGCCAGCTTTCCGAGGAAGCAGGCGCAGCTTTCGTCAAAACTTCCACTGGATTTTCCACCGGCGGAGCTACTAAGGAGGACGTGGCTCTGATGAAATCCGTGGTGGGCGACAGACTCCAGGTCAAGGCCAGCGGCGGCATCAGGGATCACAAGACCGCTCTGGAGATGATCGAGGCCGGTGCGGACAGGCTAGGAGCCAGCGCTTCCGTACAGATCGTCGAGTCTGCCAACGACTAGGAGCCACGACTAGCCACAATGGCTGGCCGCACCGACTGGGGAGCCACGACTAGCCACAATGGCTGGACGCACCGACTGGGGAGCCACGACTAGCCACAACGGCTGGACGCACCGACTGGGGAGCAACAGCCGGGCACACCGACCAGGAGCAAAGGCTGGGAGCAGCAAAGCGCTGCTCGGCAAAACCGCAGATTTTTAAAGCGTTCAAAAAGTGCTGCAACTTTGTAATATGCAAGGCTGTAGCACTTTTTTATCTTTTCAGAGGCTATGAACCTGTCTGGCAGCCGATTCTCGCATTAGAAAAAGGAGCTGCTGCTCCGCAGATGATTCATCATTCATCCGTTTTGCAACAGCTCTCAAGAAAACATTTATAAAACATTTATTCATCTGACCATCAGAAGTCAGAGGGTAGCGGCCCTAAACTATTGTTTTCTCTTTTTCCAGACTATTCCTCCTGCTGCCGCCGAGGCTGCCAGCATTATCAGGAAAACAGCTATGCCTGTTGTATCGCTGGTCTTAGGCGTTTCTTCGTCATCTGTTCCTGCAGGGTCTTCAGTGTTTCCTGTATCTGACGGTTTCTGCACGTCGCCAGGGTCGGTTGTATCACCAGGGTCTGTAGTATCGCCCGGGTCGGTTGTGTCGCCAGGGTCTGTAGTATCGCCCGGGTCGGTTGTGTCGCCAGGTTTTTCTTCGGCCACATATTTAACCACTGTATCTGCAAGGGTTATTTCCTTGGTGCAGTCTTTATCGGCGTAATACTTGCCGCAGTGCGCGCAGTACCAGTATTCTATATTGCCGTCTGCGTCTTCGGTGGCTTCTGCGGCAGGCACATGAGTAAGCTCGGTGTGCTGAGGGTTTTCTGCGATCATTTCTTCAGCAAAGGCCAGAGCCTGGTCCAGTCTGAGTTCGATCTCCAGCTGATATTGTGCTCTCAGTGCTTTATATTCAGCAGACGGATTATCGAGCAGGTCTTTTTCTACAGACAGGAGAGCTTCCTGATACCATGCTTCCCAAGCGTTTAAAACTTCTTTTTCATTGGCAAGGGCAGCCTTATAGTCTCCGCCGTTTCCTTTGGCGTAAATCTGGTGATTGAGAGTGTTCTGCTGTTCTTTTTCAAATCTCTCGAAGGCCGCGTTTCTCACTTCGGTGAGCATCTCGACGGCCAGTTCTTCGTTATCATCGGTGGCGTTGGCCATAATCAGAGCCGTTGCCAGCGAAGTTATGCCTACGTTTTCCATCTCATCTGCGCTGGACATATTCAGCGTATCAACGGAAGTATGATAAGTGTAATCTGTAAAGTGCCAGGTGAGAAGCGCCGGGATGCCCTGCGCCAGGAATCTTGAATGGTCGCTTCCGCCCTCGTATGGACATACGTCTACTCTAAAAGTATTGTCATGATATTTTATAACGCTCTGAGTAGCGTACATATACAAGTCGTTGAGGAAATATCCATCCGCGAACAGTCCGCTTATGCTGCCGGCTCCCCATAACGTATGGGAATCAGGGAGTCTTACGAATTCTCCGCTGGTATCCTTAAATGTGTCGTCGTATTTTCCCCGTCCTGCCAAGGAAGAGTATCCAGCGTATAGTTATATACGGCCGACGGGTCAGGAGTCTTTTCTATTCTCATAACTCCGCCTGTCTTGTCAGGGTCTTCTCCTGTCATATCAAGATCAAGAACTGCAACTATGCCCTCTTTTTCGGCTGAATGGCTGCTCATATATAATGTGGCCATGCTCATTTCATCGCCCCACATGAAAGTGATAGTCCTTTCAGGTCTTTCTATCACACCCTCGTCTATCAGTCTCTTCATTTCGGTCGCCATGCCGAGAAGGGTGGCTACACCCGTGGCATTGTCGTTGGAGCCCGGTTCCTGAACGTGAGCGCAGAGGAAAATTCTTTCGTCAGGCTTAGTGGAACCTTTGATCTCAGCCAGAGTGATGGCCTGGCCTTTTCCGCCTTCAGACTGGTCGTTCATGGCGTAAACCTTGCCTATGCTTATGTTCTTGGCGATTACAGGCTCGGTGGCATTTTCCAGCAGTTCTTTCAAAGCGTTGTACTGGTCGTTGGAAAACTGCCATTCCACGATAGGCTGGCCTGTCTCTGTCTGGCTCTTGGTGGTGGAAAGCGACGCGCCGGAGGCATATCTTGCTGATGTTTCAAACGGAGCGATGATGCTTCCGTTTTCCATCGGCACGCTGTAGTCATTGAGGCTGGCCTTTGAAGCCACTGCCACTGCTCCTACTTTCTGCGCGAAAGTAAAGCCGTTTCTGAGAGAAGAGTCTGTGAGGATTACTTTTCCTTTCAGCTCTGCCGCTTCGTATCCCTCGCTGCATGTAGTTCCACTAACGGTCCCTACGTATACTACCTCGCCGCTTACGCCGACGGCGTCTTCAGGGTCTGTTCCTGCAGGCTCCGTGAAGCAGCTGTTCCATGCCAGGTGGACTCTCTTGTTCAGCTCGGCTTCCTTTCCGTTCAATACGTTTACGCGGTTGCCGTTTGCATCCTTTTCCGTTATCCATGCCCACATATCATCTATGGAGTTCATTCCGTAATGGTCAAGATATGTGTCTGTCGTCGGGTTGAAAGCATATGATTCGACGTTTATTCTGTCTATGAGCTCGTCTTTGTTTTCAACGTCGCCGCCGCCTGTTATTTCCAGTTTTGCATATTCAGGATCCCAGGTAAGATCGTCGATATCGTTGAAATATGTAACCCATGCATAGTCGTCGTCAGTCGCGCTGCTCTTATCATTGGCGCTCTTGTTATTCCGGTCGCTGGTTCCTTTCCCCGCGTCCGTATAGCCTGCGTCAACCAGCTGACCATGGGCAAAACTGTCTATTACCTGATTCTGCCATCGTCCTCCTGTTGTTCTCCAGCCGAGATAGACGTATGACAAATAGTCAAACATGTCTTCTCCGTCAATGTGTTGTCCCAATTTTTCAACGGTTTCCTGCATGTATGAAACTGCTTCATCTTGTGAGTCTTCAGCGAGCGCGAAGCTGAACCCGCTCATGATCATCACAAGAGAAAGGAACACACATAACAGTTTTTTACTCTTTTTCATACTTTTCTCCTTTCTCAAAAAAGAACTATACCTACCGTTTCAAGTTCCTCCTATACGTTTTAGAATTTAACTAATGGGATAACTTATGCTTTAACTGAGTCCTTATTTTCTAAATTATATATTTTATTGACGGCTCCTCAGATTTTTTCGTAACAAAAAAAAATGCGCCTGTCCTGCATTTTCATACAAAACAAACGCTTTTTTTATTTTTTTCGCTAAGGATCGCGAAACACTGAGAGTCCTGCGTTTTCGCGCCGCTGAGAATTCGCTGGCTGTGAGCCGCCACGCGCCTCCGTCTGCGAACCGCTCAACTCACTTGCTCACGCCTCGCTGAACTCTCCCGCTTATTATCTGCGACAATGCTTACAGGCCGGCCTGCTCTTTCAGAGTCTGCGCCTTGTCGGTATGTTCCCAAGGAAGGTCTATGTCGGTTCTTCCAAAATGTCCGTAGGCTGCCAGCTGTCTGTATATAGGTCTTCTCAGGTCCAAATCCCTGATTATCGCCGCCGGTCTCAAATCGAAATTCTTTTCGACCAGCTCGGCGATCTTCTCATCAGCAATTTTACCTGTTCCAAAGGTATCTACAAAAATGGAAACAGGTTTTGCCACGCCGATGGCGTAAGCCAGCTGTATCTCGCATTTGTCGGCGATTCCTGCGGCTACTATGTTTTTAGCTGCGTATCTGGCCGCATAGGACGCGCTGCGGTCAACTTTTGTAGGGTCTTTGCCGGAATAGGCTCCGCCGCCGTGACGCGCGTATCCGCCGTAGCTGTCGACGATGATTTTTCTTCCTGTAAGGCCGGAATCACCGTGAGGTCCTCCGATTACGAATCTTCCCGTAGGATTTACATAATACTTGGTCTCTTCGTCGAGAAGTTCTGCCGGAACGATAGGCTTGATAACGTATTCGATCATGTCTTTCTTTATCTGTTCCTGAGAAACGTCTTCGTCATGCTGAGTGGAAACGAGGACGGTATCTACTCTCTTTACCTTGTCACCGTCATACTCGATCGTTACCTGAGTCTTGCCGTCAGGCCTGAGGTATTTAAGCGTACCGTCTTTTCTTACCTCCGCCAGTCTTCTGGCCAGCTTGTGTGCCAGAGCTATAGGCATAGGCATGAGCTCCGGAGTCTCGCTGCAGGCATAGCCAAACATGATTCCCTGGTCTCCTGCGCCTATGGTGTCTATGGAGTCGTCTAAGGTGCCCTCTTTGTATTCCAGCGCCTTATCAACTCCCATGGCAATGTCGCCCGACTGCTCGTCTATGGCTGAAATCACGGCGCAGGTGTTGCCGTCGAAGCCGTATTCGCTTCTGTCATAGCCTATGTCCAAAATCACCTGTCTTACTATTTTAGGGATATCTACATAGCATCTGGTGCTTATCTCTCCCATTACCATGGCATATCCGGTGGTAGTGGTGGTTTCTGCCGCTACGCGGCCGTAAGGGTCTTTTTCAAAGATGGCGTCCAGGATCGCGTCGGAAATCTGGTCGCATATCTTGTCAGGATGGCCTTCAGTAACTGATTCTGATGTAAACAGTTTTTTCATGTATGTTTCCTCCTTTTCATCTTTCAATCCTCGTTAAGCTGCCGCTTTCGGGCCGCCGCATTAAAAAACCTCTCTTCGTCCAAAAGAGAGGTTTCAAATCCAGAACATATCTTCCTCATCTTTCAGAACTTTCGATTCTGTAGGATTTAGCACCTTTTATGCTGTCCGCACCTAGGTTGCCGGGCGTCTTAGGGCCTATTCCCTCAGCCACTCTTAATAAGGATTATCTTATTTTCATGAAAACTTTTTCTTCTTTAATGATATTATACCCTTTCTCAGGCAAAGTCAACCAAAGATAATAATAATTTGTTGTTTTTTCCGTGAAATAAGGTATACTTATCTTGATACTCTTTTCCGAATCGTTCTTAAAACGCGCGGCTTTGCTTGATTGGCCGCGGTTCAGAGGGAAAGTTTTACGAGGTAACAGATTTGTCGACAAGCAGTAAAAATAATTTCAGTTTAATAAGGGGCGGCCTAGGAGAGACGGCTTCCGACAGCGTCAAGGAATTCGCCGGCGCTGCCGTGACCGATACGCGCCTCATGGGCGTCGTCAGCATGACCGTCCATTGGCGTCTGCCTGAAAATTCTCAGATGACCGATTTATATCAGTTCTTCTATTTTGACGCGGAAGAAGAGGGGTTCGAATCATATTCCAGCATACTGGGAAACGATTCGCCGGAAGATTACCAGAAAGTCATAAGAGCGGAAAACGAATTGGCCGGCGGCCTGGGCGGAGAGCAAGTTTCCGTAACGGAGAACGAGGCCCGCTATATTCTTCAAAGCTATGTCGACTTCAACCGCCGCAATGAGATGTCCCTCCCTGCGCCGTATGACGAATACAGTTTTATGCTGTCTCCGGCGGCTGATCTGTCGGATGACGAAAAGTATGCGCTCATGTGCAAGCAGTGTCCTGTTCTGGACTCGCCTTATCAGGTGATAACGTATTTTTTGATGCGTTGCTTTGCCAAGGATTTCGAAGCGGCAAAATTCCTCACTAAAGGATATGTGAGAACCAATCTTCTGCCTGAGCACAAACCGGCGTCCTTGCTGAAAAACGTCATAGAAGAGTATAAAGACGCTGTGAGCGGGGCAAACACCAATTACCGGCAGACTGACGAGGACGGCAGCTTCGGCACTTTTGAGACGGTCAAAGCTTACATGTGCGAATCACTGATAGAATACGACGGCAATTATTTTCTGATCATCACCCAGGTTTCCCTGGAGCATCTGAGAGTGGTGAAATACGAGAAAGTTTCCGTGTTCAAGCTTTCTCCGGCGGAGGCTTCCATGATGACCCGCAGGAGCGAATATATAACGGTGACGGACATAATACCTTATTCTCCTGAGTTTACGCAGGACACCACGGAGCTGGCCGCCAGAGCCATGGTCACAGACCACGAGAGAGGCAGGCTGTTCATGATCTTCTCGCCTCATAACGACCACGTGAAAAAGCCGGTCTTCATGCTTAACGACGACGTGCTGGGCATCTATTATGTCACTGATGACGACAGCCCGGTGCTTTTTGATTTTATCAACAGCGGCTTTGACGATTTCGAGGACTTCGTCGATTTGATCGCCAGAGATCCGAAAGACTGAGAGCGCATTGGAAGATTGAGCGCGTGGACTTGCGCAGGGCGTGATGCGGCGGTGGGCTTGAACTCGCGGACTTGCGCAGGGCGTGATGCGGCGGTGGGCTTGAACTCGTGGACTTGCGCAGGACGTGCTGCAGCGGTGGGCTTGAGCTCGTGGACTTGCGCAGGGCGTGATGCGCCTTTGGAATTCATGCCGCCTGCCGCATCCTAAGAATTCATGCTGCCTGCCGCAGCTTAACAAATCATGCCGCCTGCCGCAGCTGTGGACTTTGCGAAATGTTGGCAGATTTCTCGTTTTTAACGTTTTTGACAACATTTGCGCCGCAACGGCCTGTCGAATCTGGTCGAATACGCTATGAAAACGCGTCAATGTTGCTATATTTTTTGTCATTTGAAAATTTGCCAAAATTTCTGAAAAAAAGTGTTGGCAAAATTTTTGTTAATTTAAAAAATGTACAACATCGACAGATTTCGACATGGATGGCGAAGCCTCTAGGCGCGGTTCAAAAGAAAAATGTTGTCAAAATTTGAATCATCATCAAAAAATGACAACATTTTTGCTTACTTCATATTTTCGAGGAGTGTTTCGCCGCATTGCCGTATCGCCGCGGCGCGGCTGTATCCCCTGTCTTACAGCTGGGCTGCCTCGTCTTTTTCTGTCGTGGTTACTTTTTCTATTTTTCCGTTCTCTGCATTTATGATATATCTGTAACCCGTTCCGTCCTTGTCTTCAAACAGCACTTCAAATAAGGAATGGTCTTTGTCCTGATAATAATTTCCCCTGACGTTTTCCGCACTCAATTCATCTACTCCGGCATCCTCTATCTCAATCAGGAAAGCCTGATCGAAGACCAGCCCCTTATCGTTTTGCTTGATAATGTAAACCGCCACAGCCGCTGCAACGACTATGAGCAAAATAACGATTATCCTCAGCCTGCCCTTTGCCCCTGAAAAAAATCCCGTTTTACCCATGATCTTACCTCTGTTCTTTCTGCTTCGTGTCCCGTTACACTTGGCACTCATGAGCATGCTGGCAAAGTTTACCCCGGGAAAGCGTTTTTCTTTGCCATCATTCCATTCTCTATTAAATTACACACTAAAACTTTCTTAATTCTCAATTTATCTGAAATAGTCGAAGTCATAATCGTACTGCCTCACATCATATTTATCAGGCAGCTGCTCTAAGGTCAGACCCTCTGAGCTTTCCTTGGAGAAGGCTCCTATCTCTCCGCTTCTTGCCCAGATAAGATACGCATGGTCAAAGCCGTCCTTTGCCCTTAAAATCACTATATAATACTCAGAGCCGTCTGCGTGGCAGTCAAGAGCGCCTTTTAGAAGAATCACTTCGTCTTGTTCGGCAAAGGATTGGTATCCCATGTCTTTCAACGAAATCTCAACCGCCTCATCGAAGCTGATGAGCCTCCTTATTTTCTTTCCCATGATTCTGACGGTAAAATTTTGCAAGCAGCCAGCCAAAAAATCCACCCGACGTATTGGTGATGACGTCGACTATATCCACCACGGCGATGGTATATCCGCGAATCATCTCGATGTGCTGAACACCCTCAAGCATTATTGATATGCCCAATGCAAATAATACGGCGCCGTACCAGTTTTTAAAAAACTTTATATTCGCCCACTGTCCTAAAATCGTTACGGGAATAAACAGTATCACGTTGCCTGCAAGATTTATGAGCGAAGACCTGTCTGCAAAAGCCTGAAGCACCGGCACCAGGCTGAAATTCCAGTAGACCTCCGAGTCGTAAACTCCGGGAAAGGTTATGGGAAAAATGGTGAAATTGCAAATCAGTACTAAATACAAGGCGAATATGAGTTTCGGAAAGTATACTTTAGGCGAGAAGTTTTTTTACCGCCGCGTATATGACAAAATGTATCACGAATAACCATATTACATATCGCCATACGAGTTCTGAGTTTATTTCATATGCGATACCCTTTCCGTCGAGGTTCTCCAGCGCTATTTTTTCAAGATTATCTAAGAGCATAGGAGTTTGCCTTACTCCGTGCTTCCTGATTCCTGCTTCGCTGAGCTGATTATCTCTCCGCTTTTTGCCCAGACAAAATACGTATGGTCAAAGCCGTCGGAGGCTCTGAGCGTCAATTTATAGTATTTGGAACCGTCCGCAAAACAATCTATGTCACCGCTGAGCATGGATACGTTTTTATCATAGTCGTCGAAATAATTATATCCCATGTCCTGCATCGAAATGTCAATAGCGTCGGACAGGCTGATGATCTTGTTGTTTTCCCTGACGATCATGAAAACCGCAAACACTATGAGAAGCGTTGCAAAGAGTGTAAAAAGCGCGCTCCTCAACGGCGAGCTGAAAAACTTTTTTACATTGTCCATAATACACCTATGATCCAATCATGTTAAAAAATGATTGGATATTTCCTTTCTCCCAGGTTCTGCCGGGCAATTCAGCCATGATCTAACATATTCACTTAATCGCTGTAAAACTGTTTTTATTTTCTTACAGCTTTAACAGCTATTGTACTTGTATCACAAAGTTGCACATGAGTCAACTTATATTATGAAGTTTTTGGTGGCACATCTTTCTGGTTTTTCTCGTTCGTGTTTCAGTATGCTTCTATTTTTCCATGCGCTGCGCCCATGAGGACGCCGGCAAAGCCTGTCTCTTTAAAAGAAAACTCGCTTTGCCGGCACATTTATTTTCTCATATAAATAACACACTGACTTTCATTTAAGCTACAGCTGATTCTGCTCCGCCTTATTTTCTTTCCCATGATTCTGACGGTAAAATTTTGCAAGCAGCCAGCCAAAAAATCCACCCGACGTATTGGTG
>PPYF01545172.1_pt1 | contig 18547 bp, 3 predicted proteins | sample 1559871 | NCBI WGS metagenome assembly PPYF01 (sample SAMN08240021, study PRJNA423297) | Human gut metagenome, whole genome shotgun sequencing project. | reverse complement strand
GTGAAGACATGGTGGACTTCGTCATTCGTATGCCCGGCAAAGGCGACGAAGAAGTGCTTTTGCCAATCGACGCAAAGTTTCCCGTCGAGGACTACGCACGCCTTGTCGAAGCGTCCGAAAAGGGCGATCCCGACGGAGTGGAAGCGGCAAGCAAAGCTCTTGCAAACCGTGTGAAAACCGAGGCTATGAGCATACGCGACAAGTACGTCAATCCGCCAAAAACCACCGATTTTGCGATTATGTATTTGCCGACAGAGGGGCTTTACGCCGAGATAATCAGAAGGGAAGGACTTGTTGAGGATATACAAAACAAGTTCAGAATCGTGGTGTGCGGGCCGACCACAATCGCGGCGTTGCTCAACAGCTTGCAGATGGGGTTCAGAAGCGTCGCAATCGAAAAACGCAGCACCGAAATCGGCAAACTGTTGCAAGGATTTATGAGCGATTTTGCGCTGTTTACAAAATATTTGAAACAGACGGGAGACCGCCTCGACACCGTCAAAAAGTCGCTTGAAAACGCAGAGGAACGCACAAGAATCATCGGCAAAAAGCTCAACAAAGTCAACAGCCTTTCCGACGACAAAGGTCCCGACATGGAGCAACTTATAGCATCGTCGAGCGATGACGAAATAACATTCGAGGACGAAACTTATGAAGGCTGATTTGCACGTTCATACCACCAAAAGCGACGGCTCTCTCACTCCGAGAGAGGTTGTGCGCTGGGCAAAAAACAAGGGCTTGGACGTGATGGCAATCACCGACCACGACAGCGTCGCGGGGCTTGACGAAGGACGCGACGAGGCAAAAAAACTCGGTATAAAATTTGTGGGCGGAATTGAGTTTAGCACCTACTCAATTTGCGAAATCCATATTTTAGGATACAATATCGACTACAAAAACCCCGATTTTGTGCAAGAATTGCAAAAAGTTAAGGATTTGCGAAAGGAAAGAAACGTCCGCATCGGACAAAAACTGCAAGACCTCGGAATCAAGCTCGATATCGATTTTGCGTCGGACGGGCTCGGCCGTATGAACATGGCGCGCGAACTTGTGAAAAAAGGGTATTGCAAGGACATAAACGACGCTTTCGACACCTATCTGAAACCCGGCGCGAAGGCGTATTGCGAGGCTAAAAGACTTACGCCCGTCGAGGCCGTCAAACTCATCAAAAAGTACGGGGGGGTTGCATCCGTCGCGCATCCGAAAAAATACTTGCTGGACAAGAGGCTGGATATTTTGCTGGGCGGGCTAAAACAGTTCGGCCTTGACGGAATTGAGCTCAACTATCCATCTCACAACGAGCAAGACAAAAAAAACTTCTCCGAACTCATGAATAAGTATAAATTGCTCCCCACCGGCGGAAGCGACTTTCACGGCGACGAGGACAAAAATTTTGTCTACGACCTCGATCCGAGAACGGCAAAAAAATTGCACGTTTGAGAGTGCTTCTACGCAAGGATGATATCGCAACTGCGTTGCGGTTGCGTAAGATTTCAGCTTATTCGGAGCGTTCTTATATACGGAATGTGCCTATTCGAAGACGGAATTGGAGTCGCAAGGCGACGACGTGAATGTGTTGTAGCCAAAGCGAACGAGGCGGATTGCATTGCAAACGCCGAAGTCCAAACACGTGAGGAAGGGGGACATTGCAATTAAGGTAAATGTCTAACACTCTTGTAGAGGCGGAACAAATATATTTAATTATGTTGCGGTTGCGGAAGATTTTAGCAAAAAAAACGACGCGGAAGGCGTCGTTTTATTGTTGGGTAAAATTTGCTTGTCGTTTAAAAAATTATCTTATTTCCGTCACGTCGTAGCCTGCGTTTTCAACGGCGGCTTTGAGAGCGGAATCGGAAACGTCTTTTGTGAGCGTTACGATTGCGTTTTTGTTTTCGAGCGACACCTCGACAAGAGATACTCCGTCCACTTTTGAGAGTGCTTCGTTTACATGTTTGACGCAGTGCATGCACATCATGCCTTCGATTGAAATTGTTTTTTGCATAATATATTCTCCTTTATTTTTGTCTGTTTCCGTTTCGATTTGAGCGGTGTCGCACGTGTCGGGACGGTTGCTTTCGTCTGTTGAGCAATTGCCATTTGCGAAGTCGATTGCGGTTTCCGTTTGTGTTGATTGCGGTGAAGTCGCTACGGATTCGCTTTGATTTTTGCGATTTTTTACGACGGCTTTTACCTCTTCTACGTCCACGTCTACGGGCGGTTTTTTGCGCTTGGATCCCTTGTTCAAATTTGCCAAATTCAGCCTCAACGCATTGAGGACGACGCATACGCTTGACAAGCTCATAGCCGCTGCTCCTATCATCGGATTGAGCGTTATGTTGACAGGATCGAAAGACAGCGCGCCTGCCGCAATCGGGATGCATATAACATTGTAAATAAACGCCCAGAACAGGTTTTCTTTGATGTTGAGAAGGGTGCGTCTTGAAAGGTTGATTGCTTTTGCTACATCGGAAAGAGATGACTTCATAAGCACAATGTCCGCACTGTCGATTGCGATGTCCGTGCCTGCGCCTATCGCAATTCCGATGTCGGCGCGGGAGAGTGCGGGTGCGTCATTGATTCCGTCGCCCACCATTATGACCTTGCCGTACTTTTTGAGGGCAGACAAAACGTTGTCTTTGTCGCTTGGCAAAACGTCTGAAATGACTGCGTCGACACTGCATTTTTCCGCAACTGCTTTTGCGCTCAATGCGTTGTCGCCTGTGAGCATAATCACGCGCAAACCTTGTTTTTTGAGAGCGGAAATCGCTTGCGCACTGTCGGGTTTAATCTCGTCGGCAACGGCGATTATGCCGGCGATTTTGCCGTTCAAAGCAAAGAAGAGAGGAGTTTTGCCTTGCTTTGAAAACTCGTTGCCGACCTCTTGCGCTTCGGGCGAAAGCATGTCGTTTTCTTGCATTAAAGTTGCGTTTCCTATGAGGGCGTCAAGACCGTCGAGGGTGCCTTTTACGCCGTGTCCGGACAAATTTTCAAAGCTGTCGGCAGGCAGGATTTCATCGCCGTATAGTTCTTTTGCGCGATTTACAACCGCCGACGCAATGGGGTGTTCGCTGCCCGATTCAAGTCGTGCGGCAAGCAAAACAAGTTCGTTTTCCGAATATGATGAAAGCGTTTTTACATCGGTGACGACGGGCATGCCTTTGGTGATTGTGCCCGTTTTGTCAAGCACTACTATATCTGCTTTTCCGGCTTGTTCGAGGGCGGTTGCGGTTTTGAAAAGTATGCCTGCTTTTGCGCCTTTGCCGTTGCCGACCATGATTGCCACGGGGGTTGCAAGTCCGAGCGCGCAAGGACAACTTATCACCAAAACGCTGATGGCGTGTTTGAGTGAAATTTCGATATTTTTCGTCACGCTTATCCACACGACAAAAACAAGCAATGCAACCAAAATGACGGTTGGTACGAATATTCCGGACACTTTATCTGCCGTTTTTGCGATTGGAGCTTTTGATGACGATGCGTCTTCGACAAGTTTTACGATGCCCGAAAGGGTGGTGTTTTCTCCCACTTTTTTAGCCTTGACCGTGACGAATCCGTTGATGTTGGTTGTGCCGGATATGACCGACGATCCGACGGCTTTGTCAATGGGCATGCTCTCGCCCGTGACGGAAGATTCGTTGACCGATGTGTCGCCCGAAACTATTTCGCCGTCGGCGGCAAAGTTCTCGCCGGGACGCACGACAAACAAGTCGTTTTCTTGAAGATCGGATACCGGAATTTCTTTTTCAACGCCGTCAACAATCACATGCGCGGTTTTAGGGGCAAGGTTCATAAGCCCTTTGATTGCGGAAGTAGTTTTGCCCTTGCTGTACGCTTCGAGGGTTTTGCCGAGAGTGATCAGCGCAAGTATCATCGCCGCCGATTCAAAGTAGAGGTTGTGCGCAAGGTGATGCAGATGCTCGGGTTGTACGCCTGCCTGTATCATCAGCGCGACACTGTATATGAAGGATATTGCGCTGCCCATAGAAACAAGCGTGTCCATATTGGGCGCACGGTGGAGTAGGCTCTTTGTTCCGCTAACAAAAAACTTGCCGTTGATAACCATGATAACAAGCGAAAGCACGAGTTCGTACACGGCAATCGCCATTGTATCGTCCGCAAACGCGAGAGGCCAGCCCCACATCACAACACCCATCGAAACGTACATGAGCGGTATGAGAAGCACAAAGGACAAAACAAGGCGAATCACCATGACGAGAATGGGATTCATCTTATCCTTTTTTTCGGATTTATCGCTTGCGAGCGCGGCTTTGTAGCCTGCTTCGGCAACCGCTTTGGATACGTCTTTTGCGGTGAGGGGAGCGTCGTATTCCACCACCATAGAGTTGGTGAGAAGGCTCACGCTTACGCTTTTTACGCCGTCAAGCGCGCCCACGACCTTTTCCACTCTTGCCGAGCATGCCGAGCATGACATGCCCGATACATTGAATTTTTGTTTTTCCATAAATTTTACCTGTTTGTGTGTTTTTCAATTTTTCCTTTTGTCATTGCGAGGAGCAACGAGAGTTGCGACGTGGCAATCTAGCGGAGCGAAATGCGCCTGAAGGCTGGATTCCCATGCTTACGCTCGGAATGACAGAGGGGTGGGACACCCACACCCGATTCGATTGCGCCTGACGGCCGGATTCCCACGGTCACTGCGTTCCCTCGGAATGACAAGGGGAAAATGGAATCTTCCATTTTGTCATTGCGAGGAGCAACGACAGTTGCGACGTGGCAATCTCGCGAGAGCGAAACGTAACAACTATTTCAATTTCTTGATGAGGGCGAGGGCTTCGTCCAGTATTTGAGTATTGCCCGACTGCACGTTTTCAACCACGCAGGTTTTCAAGTGTTCGCCGAGAATTTCGTAGCCGAAACTTTCAAGCGCGCTTTGCACCGCCGACAGCTGTATGAGTATGTCGCCGCAATAGCGGTTGTCCTCAAGCATGTTCTTTATGCCGCCAAGTTGCCCGATGATGCGGTTGAGCCGTGAATTGAGAGATTTGAGCTGCGCTTCGCTTCGGAGAGTGTGCTTTTGATGCGAACAGCACGAGCAACATGCCGTGCATTGTTGATTGTCATCCATTTTGATATATTCCTTTTGATGTTGTAGATTGTCCTTGTTGTTTTCATTCCGTCCCCGGAGATTGCCACGTCGCCTTGCTCCTCGCAATGACAAACGGGGGTGTTTTTATATACCCTGTGGGGGTATATTTATGGTAAACCATTTGGCGAAAAACTGTCAAGGAAAAGTATGCAAAAAAGCGAAAACAAATTAATTTTTCAAAATGTCCAATAAAACGATTGCTTTGAATGTATATATATTATAAAATATATAAATCAATGCGTCGCGGGCGCATATACGGAGAGAAAAACATGAGAAATTCAAGGACAAAAACACAAACGAAATTGAGAAATTACATAAAGCTGACCGCAGGCGCATTGTTGCTTGCTATTACGTTTGTCCTTGTCTTTGCCGGCACGCTCTCCGGTGCTTTCGGCATTGAAAGAAATTCAGTGTTTTCAGTAACACAAAGTACATCTACAAAGGCCTCTACATTATATTGGACAGATGCTGTTGATTCGAAACAGTTTAATATTACTCGACAAGCACAGTATTGGAATGTTGTAAGTACCCCTTCTAATACAACGGCATATACTGGAACTTCAAACATCGGTTTTCACGTTACTGAGGCTATGAAGAATTATAGTTTGACTGTTGGATCTGCAATTCACAAGATAATTCTTAATGATTTTTCAGCAACGAGTATAACGATCTCTTATCAAGTACAACTGTTTACAGATAGAGGCTCCAGACTAGGCTTTCAATATGTGAGAAATGGTGCAGGTCTGAGTTTTTCAACAGACGGTACAAACTACAATTGGGTTTCAACCGATAAGGGAAATTGTGATGAATTTAGAGCCGATTCTGGTGGACAAGACTGTTATTATAATACTAAAGATGGTGACACGGTAGACTCAGGGATGTTATCGGGAACATTTACAGGAGATTTTAAGGCAGGAACGACACTGTATTTTCGATATACCGATGGCTGGTACGCAGAAGATAGAGAAATAAAAACCGGCAGTTACGCTCAGCTTACAAGTCTTGCGGTTTCTTTTGGTGGTGTTACAACTACAATAAATTTAGTATCGGGTGCAAACGGATCCATTTCTCCAAGCGGTACGCAAACATTCAATTCATCGACGGCAAGCGTTACTAGCACAGCAACACCAAATGATGGTTATCACTTTGATGGTTGGTATAATGGTACAGCCAAAGCTTTTGAAAATAATCCACAAACATTTACTGGTTCTAATATAACGGCGAAAGCAACATATACAGCTCAATTTGGGTTGAACCAACTGATTGTTAGATATTGGCAAAATATTGATAACAATGATAATACGCTTTTGAATGATTCAAGCGGAAATACATTTACATACAATACAAAAAAAGCATTTTTAAATTTGCCAAAGACGGACGACGGAAAGACGTTTGTCGGGTGGTCTACATCGCGGAGCGGTGCTGTTGTGCACGCATACGACACAAGTTTCGAGGTGGGTGCGGACAAAATCGGCGATACAAGTATTTTGCCTGCGGAAAACCATGGTGCAACTGTTGATTTGTACGCTGTTTGGGTTGACAGCGATTTTGGCAGTTTAAGCGGAAAAGCAAAAGACAGCACTTGGGGAAGTCAAGGCAATCCTTTTGTCATTTCAACATCACAACATTTGAAAAACTTGTCCGATATAGTAAACGGCAATCGTAAACCGGTCAACAGTGTTACGGGTGAGTATTACGGACAAAGCATATCTACAAACGCAACGAGCGTCAACGGCGTGATAACTTTTGCGAATTGCTATTTTGTGGTTGCAGCAGATTTGGGGACTGCCGATGCGCAAATCGCGCTTGTGCCTATCGGGAAGGATAGCACACATTATTTTGCAGGCACGATTTTTGGCGGAAACGATAGCGATGCAAACAATCGTACCATGCGGACGATTTCGCTCAACATTCAAAGTAGCGGCGTGAGCAACGTCGGTCTTTTCGGCTACGTCAAAGGTGCAAGCATATCGCATTTGACGACGGCAGGAACGATTGTAGGCGGCGCGGCAGTCGGTGGTTTGGTCGGATATGCCGACGGCGTGACGATTTCAAATTGCAGGAATAACGCAACCGTCACCGGTGCATATATGATTGGCGGTTTTGTCGGATTTGGCAACGATGTGACGATAACAAGCAGTGTAAACAATGCCGATATAACAGGTGAATACAATAAAGCAGGTACACCGAGCGGTTTGACAAAGGGCGCATATGTCGGTGGCTTTGTCGGTGTTGTCAATGGTGGCTCTATTGCGAATTGCTATAATAACGGCAATATCTCTGCAAGTGGAGACAACAGTGATTTTCTCGGCGGTATTGCAGGTTATACAACAGCTCCGATATCATATTGTGCAAGCCTTAAAGATAAAACGATAGAAGGCTCAAACCAAGTTGGCGGTATCGTTGGCAAAGCGAGCGGCAACAATGCAAAAATCGAGTATTGCTATTTCGGCGGAAAGATAAACGGACTTTGGAATGATAATAGCGCAAAACTGGATTTCATTTGCGCAGAGAAAGAAGACGGAAGCACGGTCAGCAACAGTTGGAAGTTGTCATCTGCAATGCAGGGAGCAACGGGAAACAGACAGTATACCAATGCCGGACATTCGATTCAAGTTGCCAGTGCTTTTACATTGTCGCCGTCGTACTTTGACGGAACAGAATATACGCCGTATACGGCAGTCGATGGTTGGCAAAATATTCTTACCGTCAATATCAACGCATTTCAAATTTTGGGAGGAACTGAATCGGGCAAGTTCCTTGCTTTGCATGACGGCTCGAATAATTCAACGCTCCCAAACAAAACCGTTATCGGCAAAGAAAAAAACAGCACTGGAAGCCCTGCCAAAACAGACCTTGTAGTAAATTTCATCGTTTATTATAACGCCGACACAAAACAGGACGTTGTTGCGGAACTTAAAGATATAAAAATCGATGCAGCGGCGGTTGATTATAATGCGACCGAACAGTATGTTGTCGATAACACTCAATTGCCGACAACCGTCAATACACACTACTTCAAACAATCGTTCTATTTTGACCAAAACGGCGGCGGAAATGCAACGCTTGGCAAAACCAATGCAGGCACATACAAGGTATATTCCGACGTTTGGATCAGGGCGAACAACACAGATTATCTTGTCGGAAGAAAAGAATCGACCTGGGCTATAAAAAAACTTCGATTTACAATTGACAACAACCAGTTTTTCTATGGTCAAGATATTGAGAACGCAATAAAAAATCAAATTGTTATAAAGAATCAATCAAATCTTATTGTGCCAAAAGAGGCGTATACCGTCGTGTTTGGCTTTAACGATACCGAGCATAATTTCTATGGTTCTATCGATATCGATCAAAACCAAAAAGAGTTTAGTGTTGCAAAAACAATAATCAGCATTTATGATTCAAGCAATACTCTCATAAATGACAACTTTGATATCAACGGATTTAGTGTAATTGTCAAAGCCGGCGATTTCGGCGTGCAAAATAACGGTATAAATAAGTCCAATATCGAAAACAATCCGTGGGGAAGTGAGAGCAACCCCTATATCATCGGCACAAGAGGTCAGCTCGTTACGCTTTCAAATATCGTAAGAGGTGTGACAAATGCAACAAATAGCCAGTATACCTCCGATGTTTATAAGTATGTGAAAGGAACGATTGCCTCCTATGGAGGAGCTTATTTCAAACTGGCAAGAAGTATTGCAAGCATTGGCAACATTACGCCTATCGGAACAATCTCAAACGTTTTCGCCGCAACTTTTGACGGCAACAATAATAATTTGAGTGGTTTGAACATCAGCGTTGCAGGCAACAACGTCGGACTTTTTGGATATATCAGCGGCGCAACTATCAAAAATTTGACCGTCAACGGCTCGGTGAAAGGCTCGTCTAATGTCGGCGGCGTTGTCGGCTATGCGCTCAACAGCACCATTGAGAACGTCACCAACAATGCAAGCATTAGCAGCACCTATAAAGATGCGCCTTATGAAATAAAACAATTTGACGCGCACCCATATGACTCAACTACTCAAGCGGTCAGCAAAGTTAATGACGGAGATCGAAACAGTAAGTATTATTCGGCAAAAAAAGGAGCAATGAGTTTTATAGTCCAAAACACGACGTTGGCGTATATTTTTGGATTTGCAATTACCAATGCTAATGATACCAATACCAATGAGGAAACTCGAAAAAGAACTCCTCAAAGTGCAATAATTTGGGGAAGTAATAATGATTTTCAAAGAGATAACTATACTAGTGGAGGAGGCAATACTACCGTTCCAAACGAATGGGGCTGGGAAGTGGTCTATAATTCCACTCTTGCTATGCCATCTACCAGCTCTGATAGGAAAGAGTTTTTCAGCGGGTTCAAGCTTAGAAATTACAAATATTATTACATATATGTAAAAGCAGCTGACAACTACTCGACATTGCAATTTGCAGAGTTTGATTTGTTGACAACAAATTCCCAAAATGTCGGCGGTGTGGTTGGCTATGCACAAGGCACTTCTATTAATAAGGCAACCAATACAGCGAGCGTTGAGGGTGATACAAAGGTTGGCGGTATCGTCGGTTATGCAGACTCAACTTCTAGAATGTACGGAACGATTGTCAACAGCGGCAATATCACAGCCAATAGTATGGTGGGTGGCGTGTCGGGCGAAAACCATGGCTTTTGGTGTGATACAAACTCCAATTATGGTACATTCAAGAACTCCGGCTCAATCAATGGCAGAAACGGCGCAACGGTTGGCGGTGTAACTGCATTTGCCGACAAAGAAATGTGCAATGCAGAGAACACGGGCAACGTTATTGGCGGAAACGCCGTCGGCGGTGTTGCAGGCAGGGTGCAAGCACCTATAAAAAACAGCTACAACAGTGGCGAAATTGTCGGTACAAATCCAACCGCACAGGGGGGAATTTCAGGGACTCCAACGGGTGTGTTTGTCGGCGGTATCACAGGATATACAACCGTCAATGGCACGATTTCACATTGCTATAATAAAGGCCATATTGCGGCGCATAGTGCAAGTGGTGACTATATAAACAATGGCGACTACGTTGGCGGTATCGTCGGTTTTGCACAGGCAAAAGTGGAATACTGCGCAAATATCGGCGGTTTGATTGAAGGCAACAACTTTATTGGCGGTATTGTCGGAAGTGCATTGGATAATACAAATATCGATTATTGCTACGATGTGCAAGGCCAAAGAAAGTTCCGTTGGGACGGATGTAATCACGGATCAATTACTGGAAGCGGTGGCAACGTAACAAATTCGTGGGCAATAAATGAAAAACAAGCGCAGACTACGGCAAATAACCCAAATCCTGTTGTTAGCACAAAAGGGTATAGATTGACGACCGCGTTTGCAGTCACACCGCAAGTCGATTTGCAAAATACGACAAATCAGAAGTGGGAAGATATATTGTCATCCAAAATCAACGGATTTAAGGTTGTCGGAAGTGTTGCAAAAAACGAGTTCTTCTGTTCGGATAACGGTTCTGATACCAATACAAAGTATGTGAAACCAAGCAAAACGGAGGGGTTTGCAGGTGATAACGGCGATGTTACGGCATGGTATAGCGCAACTATTGAAAGCAATATCCGAGTTCGTGTGCAAAATATCACTCTGCCAACCATTGGCTCAAAAGAGTATGACGGATTGGCGCACGGTTTTGGACATACAACGTATCCGAATACTGCAAATGGCGCGGCGGCAAACAATCCGATTGTTTATACAACCGAGTTCTTGTATGTTGGTACAACTTACAAGGAAAATCTTAACGTGTCGCCAACAAATGTCGACGTGTATAATACAACGGTTACAATCAAAATCGACGGTCAAATCGTTGGCGTGAAAAAGGGCGATACGGTCACCATAACAGAGAGATTGCTTAAGGTGTCAAACGTTTGGACTAGCGCGAGCGAACACGTGGCAGGCGATACGTCAAACGTCTACATTTTCCACTATAATACACAGCATCAGGGTATCATAGAAAATGGCATTTCCGTTGCGTCTGTACACGGAGAATTTGCCATTCCCCAATACGTGTACACGATTGGCGGTTATGTTGAAACAAAGCAAGCGCACAATGATACGACACACACGCGCACGTTTACGTTGAATGATATTAGAAACTACAAAATAGAAAATAAATACTCTCAATACGATGATTTCAGCCCAAATACGGTTTTGACAGAAGATACGTCGGATAGAGGTATTTCTGAGGCAACGGTAGGCGATACGATTGTTGTTACCTACACGTGGAAGATTGTGCCTTATAGTTTGGCGACGAACATCACTAGCGGCAACGTGTGGTTTGGCGGAAGGACGGACTTGATTGTCGGCAATCAAGGCATTGCAAACGTAAACGTCGGCAACCAAAGTTATGCCGATAAGCGTTTTTATCCCTTGCAATCGGAGCAAAACGGCGTGCAAAAAGTGCTTGTGTATGCGCAACACAACTACGCGGCAGACAAGTTCGTGCTGTACGTCAAGTATAACAACGGCACGGTTGCCGTGCTCACGCAAGGCACGGAATACACTTTGAGTGCGCTTGATGCACCTACTGTCGAAAATCCCACTCCGTTGAATACGAGTGTGACGGCAAGCGGCACGGGCAATTTCAGCGGAAATATCACCAAGTGGTACACTGCGATGTTCAGCGATTTCGGTTGGAAAAAGGACAAGTCGCCAAGCGATGAGGATTGGGGCAGTCAAGACAATCCATACGTCATAAGCAAGCCCGAACATTTGTTGCGCCTCAGCCAAATCGTCAACGGCGGCACGGCGTGGAACTCGATTCAAAATACCGTTACGGCAGGGGTGTGTATTGCTCCGCAAACCACGGCAAAGGCAACGAGCAGAGATTATAAGGACGCATATTTCCTTGTCACCGCCGACATCGATATGAGCGGTTATATCAGCACGGACGGCGTTTACAACTTCTTGCCAATCGGCACGAGGTCAACGCAAAATCAAACGGAATTGCCGTTCAGCGCGACGTTTGACGGCGGCGACAATACGATAACCTACGTTTACAACGTCGGCAGTTTCTACAACGTTAACGGCGCGAGAAAGAACTACGTCGGCTTGTTCGGATACATAAACGGCGCAACTATCAAAAATTTGAATGTTGCAAGCAATGGCGGACTTTCCATAACGGGCAACGACGGTATCGTCGGCATCGAATACGTGGGCGGCATTGCCGGCTATGCGGTGGATTCCACTTTATACAATGCAGTCTTGGCATACGGCGGCTGGGTGGGCGGCGAAAACTACGTCGGCGGTATCGTCGGTTATGGCGAAAGAATTACCATTGTAAGTTCCAAAGCCGTATCTTTGGCAAACGTCGGTGGCGAAACGTACGTGGGTGGTATCGTCGGCAAGTGGATCGTCAGCAATCAAAATCAAATCGGCGGAAGCGTTGCAGGACAAATAAATATCACGCCGGCAAGTCAAAACGACGTCATGGGCATCAAGTACGTGGGCGGTATTGCGGGCTGGATGGATACGTCGTCTTGCGCAACGACGATTTCGTACGCTCCGCAACTCAACAACAACGGAAATGAGGAAAACCTTATCGTTGTTGGCGGTATCGAATACGTGGGCGCATTGTTCGGCGTACTCATCGGCAACGGATATCACCAAAACGCAACAAACGACAAATATACGGCAATCGTAATCGACAAAGACGCAAGCTACAACTTTAAAGTAGGCAACGTCAAAGTCATTTTGCAAAACTTAAACGAGCAATCAGCGTCCGGCAATGCGAAAGTCGTGGGCGGTCTTGTGGGCTATGCAGAGGGCGTTGGCATCCTCTTCAACACCGACTGGACAACGAGCAACGTCACGCTGGATACGGGCAATTATCCGTCGTTTATAGGCGGAATTGCAGGCGTTTTGGGCAAAAACGCAACGATTGAAGCAAAATATCAACTCAAAGCGGACGGCACTTTCCTCTCGGGCGGTATGCACACCATTACAAACAACACTGAGCTTGGCGCAAGCGGAAACCTCATGGGTAGTTTTGTGGGCGGCATCGTGGGTTACGTGTCCTCGCAAGCAGGCGTGTATTGGGAAACAGGCACGACTATTTTCGGCAACGGCATATCGCTTGTAAACTCGGCGACAATCTATGCGACGAGTTACGCGGGCGGTATTTTCGGCGCGCTCGGAGATCTTAGCACAAGCGTTGCGCAGACTTTTGAAAACGACACGAATTCCATTCTTTACAATGTTCTCACAACGGGTGTAAGAAGCGGCAATGCAAGCACGACGCTCGGCATCGCTCCCACGGTTTCCGGCAACGGTATCACGGCGCAAGGCAGACTTGTCAACAACGCAAGCATATCCGTGAGCGGAAGCTACGTCGGCGGTATTGCAGGCTACGGCGGCGCAAAAGTGCGTTTTGTGTTGCGCAACACTCCGCAAGACAGTGCAATAGACGTTTCAAAACTCAACATATACAGCGGCGGCAGCGACATCTTTATCAACGGAAGCTACGCAGGCGGAATTGCAGGCTACCTCGTGGATAACCTCGAACACGACTTGCAATATATCGTTGTAAAAGCAAGATTCAACACAAACAACCAAAGCGCAACGCGCGTGGGCGGTCTTGTGGGATATATGGGCAGCGGCAATGTGCAAAACTGCGTCGTAACCAACGGCGGCAGCAGCGCAATCACGGCGAGCACCGACACGTATCAAGGCAGTGAGTACGTGGGCGGTCTTGTGGGCGAAACGCAAAACGCAACCATCAGAAACAGTGTATCTACAGGGTTCAATCTCGAAAAAACATCCAACACGAAGGGCGGCTTGCTCGGCGGCGGTACAAACCCGACAATCGAATCGAGCTGGACGTTCTATATTGCAAATTCCGGTGCAACCTATTCAACCGTCAGCAAAAACACATATGGCAAATATATCCTTGTGGACACAGACATTGTAACCACCAACGGAAGTTCTTATCCGACATTTGCCAAACTTTGCGAATTTACAGGTATCACTAAAAACGGAACGGCGGGTGTGCTTGAGTTTGCCGTCAATGTTCCGAGCCAAGAACAACTCGTATTCTATAATGCAAGCGGAAGCGACACAGAAACATCAAACAAAGAGAGCTTCAAAGGTTTTGAAAACCGCAACAACGTGTTGACAATCAAATTGGATATGGCGAGCGGCACATGCATGCAAATTTGCGTTGTGGATATCAAATTTGTAAACGTTCCGCAAAGCACAACAAGCAATGATGACCCAGCAAAAGAGAAAGTTAAAAATGCTTACGTGAAACCGTCAAATGATGAAAGATATTATGTTGAAGTTACACAAGCCATCTATGAAACTGAAGGAACAAAACCAACGTATCAAGTCACGCATATCAAAGCGAACATTTATTTTGATTATGACGGTGATGGGCACTATATAAGTATCGGTACTGGCAATGTCGAACCGAACAACCGTATTGGTGGTGAATATGATTCAGGAGAGATCATTCCCGGCAGTAGTGCGGAAAATCCGCTCACTATCAGCAGTCAAGAAGAGTGGAACGACTTTGCGTGGAGCATTTATACGGGTGCAAACGATTATGAAGGAAAGTATGTAAAACTGCTGAAAAATATCACAATAGAAAAAAAGACAGAGCATAAAGGAACAAAGGTCAACCACAATTTCGCGTCTGTCAGCACGCCAAACAGCTATAGCGAAGCAGACCCCAAAAACGCAAATTCCAACATGGGCTACAATTTTGCAGGCAACATATCGCAAGGTAATTCTGATATGAAACTTGTGACAGTTGACGGTGTACAGGGAACAACCACTCCGTCATTCAAAGGACACTTTGACGGCAATGGAAATACGATTACCATTGATATTGGCAACGATCCAGACAAAGATTTTAAGAATCGCATCAGCGCATTTCCAAATGCTGGTGATCCCACAATCACCGATTCGGCAAGCGCAACTCAGACTAGTTTTAAGAATTTGACAGTTGCGGGCAATATTGTGGTTGGTACAATGAATGGCTCATTTGAAACGTTTGTAGATTGTAACAACGGTGCATATGATGTTGCTGGTTTCGTTGGCAAGCCTTTTGGTGCAATCAAATTCGAAAATTGTACAAATACGGCGACTATACAGGGATTGCGCACAATTGCAGGTATTGCAGGTTGTAGCACTTTGCAAGCCCCAATAACTTTAATCGGTTGCGTAAACAAAGGCGATATCACATCATATCAGATGTCTGAATGGAAAAATCCTGGTACGCAAGATATGGGCAACCAAGACGACTATCAGTATGGAACAGGAGGCCTTATTGCGTTTGCAACAAGCAGTGTAACAATTGAAAGTTGTACAAACTTTGGTGATATTACTGGTGCAGTCAAGGTCGGAGGGCTTGTCGGCAGAGTCACAAATTATGCAAAATCGGGTGGCAAGTCGGTGCTGACAATCAACAATTGTGCAAATATCGGCAAAATTAGGTCTTTTGAATACAATAAATTCAATAATTATTATGGAAATGAAAAACAACAATATAGAGCAGCAAATGTTTGGGCTCGCGTTGGCGGACTTGTGGGCGAAGTAGATATTTATACTCAAATGTTTATGTATGCAAGCTACAATTCAGGTGAAATTAGAGCATTAGGAAACGTTGCAGGCGGTCTTGTAGGTATAATCGGGTCGATTCCGGATCAAAACAAGCCAGAGGAAACAGAAACTATTTATGAATCGCAAATTGCCTATTGTTATAACACGGGTAAGATTTTCGTTGGATATGAAAACACAACCAACCCTGGTCACGGATATGGTGGTATAAAATGGATCCCACTCTTTGGAAGTGGTACCAACTGGAACGGCACCGAGGCAGGCGGTATTCTGGGCGTTTCAGGCAATGTGAAAATTGATTATTGTTACAATGTCGGTGACATTACAGCATATGGATGTATTGGTAAGGAACTTGCGTGGCACTCTCACCTTGGCGGTATCATTGCCGAAGTCACAACAAACACTAACAATACATTTGGTGTAGGCAAGTCCAAAGCAAAGGCAGAAGTAAGCAATTGCTATAATGTCGGTCTTTTAGCAACAAAAGAAAGGTCTGATGGTACCAAAGGTGACTGCCGATATAGTGCCGATATAATTGGTTATCAACAAAGCAAATCCAATAATATTAAGGCCAATGATTGCTATGGTGTAAAAAATCAACTTCTCGTTGGTGATACTGCATATTTTGATGGGTGGAATAGCAATCGAGGAAGCGGAACGGCACCGGACGTAGCGTTGGTTCGTACAGGTACAACACTTAATTCACTGGCAGATCTGACAGCGTACACGGGTGTAAACGGTACGGTTGCGCCTACCAACGGATTTGGCGATGCAAGCACATCGACAATCGGGGCACAAAACACAACAGCCTATAAAAATGGTACGCTTGGCGGTTATGTATATGTTTATGGTTGTTTGCCTCAACTTGCCGTTTTTGCGGTGGATACCTACAACGGTTTGAGCATGAACTCGAAAAACTTCGGCAAGGACATTTATGGCGAGTACAAGATGCAAAAAGCAGGCGAAAAGTACAGCCCCTATGTTATCCGAGACGGCATTGACCTTATGGGGGTTCAAACACTTGTCAATTTGGGATATACGTTTGAAAAAGAGTATATTGAGTTTGCAAACGGCAGCAACAACATTACACTTGACAAAAACTTGTCCTCTGATGTTGCAAAAGCTATCAATATGCCGACAACCAACGAGTCAAATTCGGGCGGACAAAAAATCAAAGATACAGATTATGCATACATGGCTTCGTCAGACGGTACAACGTACAATCAAATCGGCAAGAGCTATCATTTGTTCAAGCAAGGCGCGGTTTGCAAAGACGATAACAATAGCACAGCCAACAATGCGTATCAGACGTGGGTTGATCGCACGTATTATTATGACGGCGCTTACAATTATGTAAACGATTGGGCAAACAACGCAACGTTCAAAGTGCAGAACATGCTTTCTATCGGTAGAAACGGCAATGTTTTCAAGGGCAGTATCAGCGGTAAACAAGTAGACAACGACAACCCCGACAAACCAGTAAATACCGTAATCAACAACTTGCGTATAATGACAGGCAAAACCAACGGCGGAGCATATGCAGGTTTGTTCGGCCATATAGAAGACGCCTATGTCGGATATATCGAAGTCGGCGGAGAAAGCAATATCTGGTCGTTCTCGTACAATAACAGTGACATATCCGTTGCAGGCGGTGTTGTCGCATATATGACAGGTGGCTCTGTTGTCGAACATTGCGTATTGAGCGGTACAGCATCTGTCGGTGCATACGGCATTGATGATAAAACAAACATCACCACACTTTCAAAACCTGACTTTACATATGCAGGCGGTATTGTCGGATTGGCTGATCCCAAGCAAGGCAGTGAATACAAAGCGGGTATTTCTGTAATCATTAAGGTTTGCACGGTCAATATCTCAACCACCACGGGCGATAGAGCGGCATTTGCCGGTATCATTCAAGCTTGCAAGAGCAACATCGGCGGTGTTCTCGGCTACATCGAGGGAATCGGGCACATAAAGGTGGACGGTGACGAGGACGGTGACGATAAAGATTATGGTGCAAGCGGAAAGAGCAACAGCGTGCGTATCGAGGGTTGCTCGGTGGATAAAGCCGTCATTCAAGCCGCAAGCAGCGCAAATACGTCAAGCCAAATCGGCGGTATTCTCGGCTACGGCTCGGAGTTTGTGGCGGCATTTATCACAGGGTGCGAGGTCGGCAACAGCGCAGACACCACAGATACTGTCACCATAAAGGGCGAGCATAGCCTTGGCGGTATCGCAGGCGGTATGTCCAACGCAAAGGGCGGATATATTGACTCCTGCACGGTCGGAGCAAACACCACGATCGAACGTATTGACGTCGGTGGTGACAAGACAGTGTTGGAAAGCGAAAATCACGGCACGGCAATCGGCGGTTTGGTAGGCTTTACGCAAAACTCTAACGACGACACAAGTCCGCTTACAACCACGTTCAGCGGCACTTCGGCATTCAACGGAACAATAACCGTTTCGGTTGAGGCAACCAATCCGTCAACCGATTCAGACGGGAAAATAAGTTGTATCGGCGGTATCGTGGGCGATATGGGTTCGGGCGCAAACTTCGCGTCGGGATCGAATGTCACCGTCGGTGGCAATATCAACATAACTCTGGCGGCGGCAAACGTCGGCGGCGTTGTAGGACGTACGAACAAGGCAACGTTTATAGGCAAATTCAACGTCGCTCCCAATATGTCAACCGAAAATGCCGAAAACGTCGGCGGTTTCATCGGCAAGAATATCGGCACGGTTTATATTCTCGCAGATACGACGGATAAACTTGAAAATACAACGGTCGGCGCGCTCAACGGCACCGAAATCACAATCGGCGGCAAAATCAAAG
>PPYF01242209.1_pt1 | contig 18559 bp, 20 predicted proteins | sample 1559871 | NCBI WGS metagenome assembly PPYF01 (sample SAMN08240021, study PRJNA423297) | Human gut metagenome, whole genome shotgun sequencing project. | reverse complement strand
GCTATTGCTCAAGCGGGGTGCTCGTTTCTTTTTTTATATTTACCATATCATACAAATATAAATTTCCATCCGCGGCATGTCTAATCAACATTTCTATTCTAAAAACATTAAACCTGTCAAGTTCCCCGGTATTACTATTATAAACAGGAAGTGCAAATCTTGTAGTAAATCTGTACCAACCAAATTTTGCATCAACATTGTGCTTCCCTTTAAAATTTTGCTACCACCTTCTGTTTGTTGCACACTGAAGAAGCATTGGGATCCCTTGTGTTGCATTTGCCTTTGCTTTCGCATTTGTTCCAAATAGTCTTCTCGTGTCATCTGATCCTTTCAATTCTCCTGGAAAATCAGAACTTATAAATATTTGATCTGAAGTTTCAACTACCTCATAACAGTCTCCTATATATTCTTTCAAATACTGCTCAACTTCTTCCCAGTTAATATTCCGTTTTCCTCTAAAACGAATATCAGTAATCACAACTATTTGCTTACCATCCAAATCAGATATTATATTTATCCTCTTATCCACAATAAATTCGCCTTCCCTTCATAACAAGTGCATTGCGTTATGTACACAACCCCAAATTAACAACTGCACAATAACCAATAATAAACTGTCACCAGTAAAACCGTTTTATTTATCTACACTTTTAATTTGCCACTCTATCTCTGCTCTATATTTTAATAAACGTAAAAGATACTCTGGAAGCTCTCTTTTCCCTGCTTCCCAATCCTGAACCGTACGATATGGAATACCGTAGTAGTCACTGAATTCACGTCTGTTCATTCCCATTTTTTCTCTTAATTCTTTTACTTCTTTTCCTCTGCTCATATTTCATCTCCCACTTTAAATAACGCATTGCGTTATTTCATGATACTCGCTATGAGCTAAGTTGTCAATCAGATATTTTTTATCTCTTACCATATTTTGCCTAAATATTTTCATAATTGCGTATAACAATAGAGAATAGAGCAGAATTTTTCACTCTTGGTGTATTCCAGCAAAAGCCTTCCTTTCCAAACCAATAACTGCTGTTCCAGAAATATATCTGCCAAATCAAATCTTTGTGCTCACTTTCGAAAAATTTAATATTTCAACTTATTGACAGAAACACCGCCTCATACTATCATAACTATAGTGCATATCGCCGGGTTATTCCGGCAGACAACTGAAAAGACAGATAGACAGTAATGAGGTAATAACGTGAATATTTTATTTTTTCTGACACCAAAAAGTGAAGTGGCATACATATTTGAAGACGAAACCTTAAGACAGACGCTTGAGAAAATGGAACACCGGAAGTTTTCCTGTATTCCTCTCCTCACGCTTGACGGAAAATATCTCGGAACTATTTCCGAGGGAGATCTTCTGTGGGGAATGAAACATTTAAACATTACAGACATGAAAGATACAGAGGGAATTTCCATTATGGCAATCCCAAGACGCGCAACTTATAAACCAGTCCACGCAAACTCCAATATGGAAGATCTTTTTGACCGTGCCATCAACCAGAACTATGTTCCTGTTGTGGACGATCAGGGTTCTTTTATCGGACTGATCACAAGAAAGGCAATTATGAAATACTGTTACGGAGAACTTCAGAAAAATCAGTGTCCTTCTGAAAATTAATGCTTTTTATACTTTTATACTTATACTCCTTTCCAAAAGCCCCCGGCAATTCATCTGTGAACTGCCGGGGGCTTTCTGATTCTTTATAAAACCTTTGATAAAAATTCTTTTAAACGCGGATTCTTCGGATTTCCAAAAAATTCTGCCGGAGTATTTTCTTCCTGGATTTTTCCATCATCAATGAAAATAACTCTTGTTGCCACTTCTCTTGCAAATCCCATCTCATGGGTAACAACGACCATTGTCATTCCTGTTTTTGCAAGCTCTTTCATAAGCTCCAGAACCTCTCCTACCATTTCCGGGTCAAGAGCGGAAGTCGGCTCATCAAAAAGCATCACGTCAGGATTCATTGCAAGCGCTCTTGCGATTGCAATACGCTGCTTCTGTCCGCCGGAAAGCATATCCGGATAAGCGTCCGCCTTGTCCGGAAGACCTACGCGGGCAAGAAGCTCATCTGCTTTTTTTGACGCTTCCTCACCTGTCATTAATTTTAATGTGACAGGTGCAAGCATGATATTTTCTTTTACTGTTTTATGCGGAAACAGATTGAACTGCTGGAAAACCATTCCGATTTTCTGGCGGTGACGGTTAATATCCACCTTCGGGTCTGTAATATCTGTTCCCTCAAAAAGAATCTGTCCGCCTGTAGGTACTTCCATTAAATTCAGGGAACGGAGAAACGTAGACTTACCGGAGCCGGAAGGACCGATTATCGCAACCACTTCGCCCTGATGAATATCAGTAGAAATACCGTCCAGAACATGATTATCTCCGAATGCTTTTTTCAGTTCTTTTACTTCGATCAATACCTGATTTTTATCAGCGCTCATTGGTTCTCAGTCTCCTTTCCAGTTTATTCATTCCAAATGTAAGAATCATAACAAGTGCAAGGTAAATTGCTGCTGCTGCAAGCAGAGGCCAGAACGCGTTGTATGTACGGCTCTGGATCAGCATTGCTCCTTTTGTAAGGTCCATCATGCCAATATATCCGATGATGGAAGTCTCTTTGATTAAAACAATAAACTCGTTTACAAGTGCGGGAAGCACTGCCTTAAATGCCTGCGGCACAATGATCAGACGCATGGTCTGTGCATAATTAAGACCAAGGCTTCGTCCCGCTTCCATCTGACCCTGATCAATGGACATAATTCCGGAACGGACAATTTCTGCCACATATGCACCGGAGTTAATACCAAAAGCAAGTGCGCCTACCACAATCTTGTTCATGCTCACAGAACCGAAAATAACAAAATTCATAATTAAGAGCTGGATCATTGCAGGTGTACCACGGATCACCGTCAGGTATACACGGCAAATGGCATTTAAGATTTTAAAGGATCCTGTTTTGTCGTGGGCGGAACGGACGATTGCAACAAAGAATCCGATGATGATTCCGATCACAACGGCAAAGGCGGTAATGATCAATGTTGTTTTCAGACCGTCCACAAGCCACATGTAACGGTCGTCTTTAATAAAGTTCAGATATAAATCCTGTTTAATATCTGCTAAAAACATATGGTTCATGAATTTTTCCTCTTCCTTAAAACAGAGCTGTTGTATCAATGCAACAGCTCTTTGTCTCTAATTCCTACAATCAGTTCCTATTATTTCTTTACAATGATAACCTGGCTTGCGTTTGCGTATGTGTCTGTGAAATCTACGCTTGCCTGACGGTCTTCTGTAATTGTCATTCCTGCAAGACCGAAATCTGCTTTTCCGGAATTTACAGCTGCGATGATCGCGTCAAATTCCATATCCTCGATTTTAAGCTCATATCCAAGCTTATCGCAGATTGCCTGTGCGATGTCTGCATCGATTCCTACGATCTCGTCTCCTTCATGGTACTCATACGGCTCAAACTCCGCGTTTGTTGCCATGATCAGTTTTCCTTTGGAACGGTCAACATCTTCCGGAGATTCGTATGGTGTCTCGCCGATGTTGTCTCCAATATAGTTGTCCATGATGCTGTCTACTGTTCCGTCTTCTTTTAATTCTTTTAATGCTCCGTTGATTTCTTTCAGAAGCTCATCGTTTCCTTTTTTCAGGCAGATTGCATATTCTTCCTCAACAAATGGCTCGTCCAGAATTTTCAGATCGTCGTTATTCTCTACGAACTTCTGTGCCGGCTGAGAGTCGATGATCACACAGTCGATCTGGTCTGCCTTTAATGCCTGGATTGCCTCAGCTCCTTTGCTGTAACGTTCCACTACTGCTCCGTCTTTTTCATATTCGGAAGCCTCAAGGTCGCCTGTTGTTCCAAGCTGCACACCAATCTTTTTTCCTGCAAGGTCATCTTTTGACTCGATTGCTGCGGAAACTCCTGTTGTCATAGATACGATCATCGCTGTGCTCAGTGCAAGTGCTGCAAATTTCTTCATGTTTTTCATTACTTTTTCCTCCTTAAAATATGTGTGAGATGAATAAATATTTAATTTATGCAATGTCTTTGTATAATCTTTACTGTGCTTCTATTCTATCATGTTTTTCCTAAAATGCAAGAGTATACTTGCATAATAATTAATTTTTTTTTATAATTATTTACAACACTTAGACGAATAAATACTCATTTATTCAAATATAGACATGAGAAAACCAAAAGGAGGTTATTATGGCTATGAACCAGACTCCCGCCGCAGAACGGGTACACATTTCTTTTTTCGGCAGGCGAAATGCCGGAAAATCAAGCATCATAAACGCAGTGACAGGGCAGAATCTTGCCATTGTCTCTGATGTCAAAGGAACAACAACTGATCCGGTATATAAAACAATGGAGCTTCTCCCCTTAGGTCCTGTCATGCTAATCGACACTCCGGGCATTGACGATGAGGGAGAACTTGGAAATCTCCGGATCCAGAAAACGCTGCAGGTTCTGAATAAAACAGACATTGCTGTTCTTATTATAGACAGCACAGCAGGATTATCAGCCACAGAAGAAACTCTGATTTCCCGTTTCCGGGCAAAAAATATTCCGTTCCTTCTTGTATATAATAAGATAGATTTAAACAGAAGTATGCCCGGAAATGCCGCTTTGTCTGATATGCCTTCTGTCTGCGTCAGTGCAAAAGACGGCACAAATATTCATGAGCTCAAAGAACACATTGCCGCTCTTGCCCCAAAGGAAGACAAACAAAAGCCCCTTGTATCTGATCTGTTAAAGCCCCTTGACCTTGTGCTTCTTGTCATTCCCATCGACAAGGCTGCGCCAAAGGGACGGCTCATACTTCCCCAGCAGCAGACGATCCGGGATATTCTCTCCTGCGGAGCGACGGCTCTTACTGTGCGGGACACGGAATTTCCACAGGCTCTTTCCGGGCTTCTGGAAAAAGGAATCTCTCCCCGGCTTGTGATTACAGACAGCCAGGTTTTCCCCTTTGTGGCAAAACACACGCCGGAACATATCCTGCTTACTTCTTTTTCGATTCTGTTTGCCAGATACAAAGGAAATCTTGAGACTCTGGCAGAGGGAGCTTCCGCTTTGGATTCCCTGAAAAAAGGCGACAGCGTTCTCATAAGCGAGGGCTGCACCCACCATCGCCAGTGTAATGATATTGGAAGCGTCAAACTCCCAAAATGGATCCAGGAATATGTAGGAGAGGAGCTTTCTTTTTCCTTTACCTCAGGGACAGAATTTCCACAGGATCTCTCGCCTTATAAGATGATTGTCCACTGCGGCGGCTGCATGCTCAATGAAAGAGAAATGAAATACAGGATTGCCTGTGCGAAAGATCAGGGAATCCCCATAACCAATTATGGAACTTTAATTGCACAGATAAAAGGGATTCTGAAAAGAAGCCTGGGACCTTTTGACCCTGGCATCTATATATAAATACATCACGAAAGGAAATGATATTATGAAATTCACAAAAATGCAGGGAATTGGAAATGATTATGTATATGTAAACTGTTTTCAGGAAACAGTAAAAAATCCATGTGAAGTGGCAAAATTTGTAAGCGACCGCCACTTTGGGATCGGTTCTGACGGTCTGATCCTCATTAAACCTTCTGAAATTGCAGACTGCGAAATGGATATGTATAATCTTGACGGCTCTCAGGGCGCCATGTGCGGAAACGGAATCCGCTGCGTTGCAAAATACGCCTACGACTACGGCATTGTAAATAAAACAAGCATTTCCGTTGCAACAAAAAGCGGTATCAAATATCTTGACCTTACTGTAAAAGACGGAAAGGTTTCCTCTGTCCGCGTAAATATGGGTTCTCCCATTCTCACGCCAAAGGAAATCCCGGTTCTGACAGAAGGAGATACGGCAGTTCACAGCCCCATTGAAGCAGAGGGAAATACTTATTATTTTACAGGCGTTTCTATGGGAAATCCCCATGCCGTTATATTTATGGAAGATGTGGATCATCTTGAAATTGAAAAAATCGGTCCGAAATTTGAAAATCACCCGCTTTTTCCGGACAGAGTAAATACCGAATTTGTCAAAGTCATCGATGAGCATACAGTTCAGATGCGTGTGTGGGAAAGAGGCTCCGGCGAAACGCTTGCCTGCGGAACAGGAGCCTGCGCCGTTGCGGTTGCTTCTATCTTAAATCACCACGTTGACGGAAGCGCCCCTGTTACGGTAAAGCTTCTTGGAGGAGATCTGGAAATCTTCTGGGACCGTGAAGAAAATCTTGTATATATGACAGGCCCCGCCACAACTGTGTATGACGGGGAAATTGACCTTTCTTTTTTGGGTGAAAACTAAACAAACTGTAAAATCCGCTCCACAATAAACACTGCGCAGCAGGCAGCCAGGGCAACGGTAAGAAGACTTTTTTCTTTATAAGCTGCCACAAGAGCAGCTCCCAGCCCCGCTGCCCCGGAAACAGGACTTTCCGTCGCAGACAGAATTGCCGGAAATGTCATGGCTGCCAGACAGGCATACGGCACATAATAAAGAAACGATTTGATAAACGGATTTGAAATTTCTTTTTTTGCAAGGACAAGGGGAAGCATACGAATCAGGTATGTGACCCCTGCCATAACAAGTATGTAAATATAAATATTATGACTCATACGATTCACCTTCTCTTTCTCCCGTCTCATTTTCCTCCTGAACCGGGCAGAAATATGCTGCCGCCCCTGCCACAAGAAGGGTTGTAATAATAATCACAAATCCGGAAGATACCTGATTTAAAACCGGCACAACAGCAAACAGTCCGCTCACTGCCATTCCTCCCGCCACAACAGCAAGGATCACTTTATTTTTCTTTGCGGGCGGAATAATGATTGCCAGAAACATTCCGTAAATTGCCACGCTTAAGGCGCTCATCATAAAATCCGGCAGAAGATTTCCGGAAATTGCACCTGCGAGGGTTCCAAGCGTCCAGCCCGGAATTGCCACGCACATGGCTCCGTAATTATAAAACGGGTGTACCTTTTCCGGACGGCTTACACTGATCCCGAAAATCTCATCTGTTACACCAAAAGCCACAAGATACCTGTGTGCCCAGGGAACGTCCCTTCGCAATTTCTGTGACAGGGAAAAAGACATCAGACTGTACCGCAGATTGATGATCAGCTGTGTCAGCGCCATCTCCCAGTAGGAGCCTGCCGCAAGAATAATATCAAGACCTGCAAACTGCCCTGCAGATGTAAGATTTGTAAAAGAAATCAAAACTGCCTGCCAGATGCTTAATCCTCCGGCAACCGCCATCATGCCAAAGGTAAAGGATACCGCAAAATATCCCAGCCCTATGGGAATCCCATCACGAAGCCCTCTTTTAAAACTTTCGCCTTTCATAAGGCTCTCCTTCCTTTCTCTCAGTAATACTTTACTATTTTACCAGATTTCCCCAAAAAATCCACCGGTTTCCTCACATAAAAGAAAAACGGTGGATTTTTATTCATACTTACTGAATATTATATTTCTTCATTAACTCTTCACAGAACTCTTTATCTTCTGTTACTTTCTTCAAATCTTCCAGACGATTTTCCTCCAGTAAAATCCGTGTCAGTTTTGTCATACGCTCGCTTCCACTCTCGCTTCCGCTCTTAAAACCATCGTCATACAGCATTTGTCCTAATCTGGTCATAGCAGTCACCTCCTTTATCTCTTCCAAATCACAATTATCCAGAAATTTATCTGCAAGTGTATAGAGTATTGCCATTGATTTCTGAGCCGTTGCCGAGTTACTTGTTTTTGCCAGCAACATTGCTTCTTTTAATGTATCCTTTTTGCTTAATGGACTGCTCATAAGAGGCGTAAGCGATAGTTCTGCAAAATCCTGTTCTGTAAACACTTTACCGTTTTTTCTTTTTTCCTGAAGTCTGGTAAAAATCTCTTCTGCGTCCCTGGCAGTCATATAAACAGGTATCACTCTGTATGTATACGCGCCACAATCCAATTCTGCCTTTGCCTTTTTAATACCACCCGAATATATCACATATGTGATTACACTTTTGCCGCTCTCATGTGATAACACTGCCTCGTAAGCATGAAAACGGCGTAAATCTTTTTCCCCTCCATTGGTTGTCTGAAATTCTGCGTGAACATATTGACCCGATGTTGTCAGAAACGTAAAATCCATATAAAGAGAATGAATCGTCAATTCCACAAGCTCTGTCGGACCTACATCCACATAAGTATGATCAATTCCCAACAATTTTAAAATTGTATCCCGAAAATAGCGAAACCCCATTTTCATAATGGCATCTTCGTGCTTTGAATTTCCCATAAGGGCTCTCCTTTCATAAATTTCAACATCTTTATCTTTTGTATTATGAAAGGTCTGTATACCAGTATTCCCGGAAAGTATTTTTAAATCTTTATCTTCTGTAGAAAAGAAAGTAACTGTACACCCCTCCTTTTCTGTTTTCTATCTTCATTTTACCAGATTTCCCCGCTCGCTTCTACTCCCTTTTTTCCCGCTCTGTGGAGAGGTAAGTTACCCTCTCCTCTCCACAATTTTATAATAAGATTTTGCCGTGCACATATAAATGAATGCGTAAATAACTGCAAAAACAGCAATCGTACCGACAGTACAAAGAATATAAAGTTCTGTATTCAGCATTCCAAGAAGCGCCAGAAGGCGGCTTATCATAGGAAATGCCATGATAATGTGAAGGACAGCCATCAGAAGAGGCAGGAAAAATACCATGAGGATCTGTCTTCGTATGGCTGACTTCACCTCTTTCCGGCTCATGCCCACCTTCTGCATGATCTCAAACCGATCTTTATCTTCATATCCTTCCGACATCTGTTTGTAATAAATGATCATGCCGGCTCCCACAAGGAAAATAAATCCGAGGAAAATTCCAAGGAAGAGAAGACCGCCGTTTATTATATAGAAGGAACTGTAATGCTCTTCCCGAATATCCGTTGTGAGCCAGGGGGCAATTTCAGGATCTTCTCCCTGAAGCGTCGAGACAACAGGTGTTAAATTATCCCGGAGAATGTTTCCGTATTTCATTATCGCTTCTTTTCCGCCGTCCATGTAAAGACCAAACTCCAGCTTCAGCCTTCCGTATCCCTCTCCTATGAGTTCTTTCTGAAGCGCGTCAATTTCTTTAAAATCTTCCATTGTAACAACTAATGTTGTCTTATAAAACGCATTTTCCCCTCTGCTGTTTACAGGAAACTCAGGGAGCCATTCCTTTACCTTATATTCTTTTCCGTTTAAGGTAAGATTGCCCTTTCCGCCTTTTTCCTGAAATGCAAGGACTTCTCCCTTTTGAATATCCGCCTTTTTCCCACTGATTCTTTCATATTCCTCCGCAGGAACGAGCGCCAGATATTCTACTGATGCAGAAACATCATAATCTCTTGTCATGATTTCCATATCATTGCCTTTTCTGGCAATACTGGTATCAAGAACGACCTGCGTTGTCTTTTCCGTATACGGAATCTGTTCCTTTTCTATTATCCCGTCAAATTTTTCTCTGATCTCCGGCACTTCCTCAAGAGAAATGCCATTAAAGGTAAAACCCACATCATACGGGAACATGCTGCTTAAAGAATCCTCAATTCCCATATTCAGAGAAACCGTGGTGGACAGCATAAGAAGAACTCCCGTACTTAAAATACAGATACTCGCAAGTCCCATTGCATTTTGCTTCATACGGTAAAGCATACCGGAAACGCTTGTGAAGTTCTTCGTCTTATAATAGAAGCTTTTTTTCCAGCGCATCATTTTTAACACTGCGATACTTCCCGCTGTAAATAAAAGATACGTGCCTGCCATAACAAGAAGTACGGCTGCAAAAAACATTCCAAGAGCTGTCACAGGAGATTCCGTTGTCACAGCAATGTAATAGCCGCTGCCGAGACAGATAAATCCCAGAAGCGCCATCAGCCACTTTGCTTTCGGCTCCCTTTCTCCTGTGTTTCCCCCGCGGAGAAGCTCGATGGGCTGGTTTAAGCGTACTCTGTGGATATTCCGGAATAAGGTTACGATCACAACCGGCAGGAACATGAGCGCACATGTGACAATTCCAGGTACGCACACATAAAAGCCAAGCTGTGCAGGCACGTGAAGGATTTTAAGAAGAAGCAGAAGCGCAAGCTTGCTTCCAAGGATCCCCACTGCAATTCCTCCGATGATGCTGATAACGGAAGTGAAAAGCGTCTCCACAGCCATCATCTTCATAATGTGCCCCTTTTCCAGTCCCAGAATATTGTAAAGACCGATTTCCTTCTGCCGCCTCTTCATGACAAAACTGTTGCTGTACAGGAGAAAGATAAAGGAAAAAATATAGATCACGGCAATGCCAAGAAACATAATGCTTGTCACGATCGCGCTGTTTGGAACCATCTCCGATAAATCCTTACTCTGCGTTACAAAGAACATCATGTACGTCATGGCGATACAGCAGATGCAGGTAAGCATATACGGAATATACGTCCATTTATTTCTTTTGATATTGCTGACTGCCAGCTTTAAAAATAATCCTTTACGCATGATTCTCACCGCCTGTCGTCAGAATTGTCAGAGTGTCGGAAATCATCTGGTACATTTCCTGGCGTGTTTTTCCTCCTCTGTAGATCTGGTGGAACACCTCGCCGTCCTTAATAAAAAGTACACGTGAGGCATGACTCGCAGCCTGGGCGCTGTGCGTTACCATAAGAATAGTCTGTCCCGCCTCATTGATTTCTCCGAACATGGATAAAAGAAGGGAAGCCGCTTTAGAATCAAGCGCTCCTGTCGGCTCGTCTGCAAGGATCAGCCTCGGCTCTGTGATAAGAGCCCTGGCAACTGCCACCCTCTGCTTCTGTCCGCCGGAAACCTCATAGGGATATTTTTCCAGAATGTCCGTAATGCGAAGCGCCTGTGCAATGGGGCGTATTTTCTGCTCCATCTCCCTGTAGTTTTCTCCTGCGAGGACAAGGGGAAGGTAAATATTATCCCGAAGGCTGAAGGTATCCAGAAGATTAAAATCCTGAAATACAAAACCGAGATTTTTTCTTCGGAATGCGGAAATCTCCTTTTCTGTTAAATGCACGATGCTTTTTCCTTCGAGAAGCACTTCTCCCTCTGTTGGACGGTCAAGAGACGCCAGAATATTTAAAAGCGTTGTTTTTCCGCTTCCCGACTCTCCCATGATCGCCACAAATTCTCCCTCCTCCACGGAAAATGTGACGTTTGACAATGCCTGTACTTTATTGCCGCCAAATCTTGTACTGTATATTTTCTTTACGTTTGTTACTTCCAGTAATGACATATTCTTTCTCCTCTCTGTTTTTCATTCCATGCTTATAGTATAAGAAAACCCGGAGCCTGTTTCCATAGACCCGGGTTACAATTTAAGCCTTATCCTTACATTTCTGTAAGGTTGGAGAAAGAATCTGCCTCTGTGGGCAGGGAAGCGTAAATTTCCTCCCCTTCCATTCCTGCCTCCAGTGTAAGATAATATACAGCGTCAGCAGCCACACATACTACATTTTCCTCATGAAAGAAATCTGTAATATTCGAATCAAAAAGCATATTTCCCTGTGCGTCAAATTCCTCGTCCCCGTCCCAGAAAAGCACTGCAATATGAAGAAACGGAAAAACAGGAAGCACGTATCCTGCATCCCCCTGAGGAAGCCTCGTTCCGCCAAGCGCCTCACACGCTTTTGAAAGCTCCTTTACATGACCGGAAAAGGTTTCTGAAAACCGTTTGAGAATCGTTCTCTTATACGCCGCCTCAAAAGGATATACGCGCTTTACTTCACGGAAGGGCACAAGCTTTCCCGATTCCACAGGCGTTTCACAGGCATAGTGAAACATATTGTATATGGTAATGGAAGTGTCAAATCCCGGCTTTCTCTCCGGCTCCTCCACATAGGAGATCTTTCCTGTTACTCTGCTGATTTTCAGTTTTTTCGAAAAATATACAAGATAAAGATTCTCCCCGTCTGCTTCCAGATGAAATTTTTTTATTAACGCTTCCTGATCCATTTCCAGAAAATTCTGGCGCCACATTTCCAGAACCTTCTCATAATTTGACTGATACCCTTCTTTCATAAGTCCTCCTGTTAATACATATCAAGCGTTTTTCTTCCCAGGAAAAGATAGACCTTCGTACCTTTTCCAGGTATGGATTCTATGGTAATCTCATGATTTAATTTCTTCATAATCTTTACGCAGAGGTAAAGGCCGATCCCTGTGGAACGGTTATCCTCTCTGCCATTATACCCGGTAAATCCTTTTTCAAACACCCTCGGAAGGTCTTCCTGACGGATTCCGATTCCCGTGTCTTCAATGACAAGGGTATGGGCTCTGTCCTGGCTCATATAAACGGAAATCCCTCCCTGCCTTGTGTACTTTAAGGCATTGGAAAAAATCTGCCCGATCACAAATCCAAGCCATTTTCCGTCTGTAAGAACGCGTTCTTCCACTCCTTCATAATGAAGCGTCAGCTTTTTCCCCACAAAGATCCTGGCATACTTATGTATCTGTTCTTTTATCAGCCCGTCCAGCTCATATTCCTGAAAGCTCATATCTGCTGATATGTCTTCTGTCCGCAGATACCCGAGAACCATTTCCACATACTGCTCAATTTTAAAAAGCTCGGAAAGCGCCGCCTTATTTTCTTCTTTATTTTCCTGCAAAAGAAGACGGAGCGCAGAAATAGGCGTCTTGATCTGATGCACCCACATGGTATAATAATCCGTCAGCTCCTCGTAAAAACGAAGTTTTCCACCTTCTGCTTTCATTCGAAGGCTGTTAAAATTTTTCACGATTTCCTGATAAAACTTCTCTGTCTCGTCAAGAGGCTCCGGAAACATTTTTTCCTCCAGAAAACTGTTATCTAAAATCTGCTGAAGCATTTCTTTTTTTCTTACATATTTCCGGTATCCGTCCCAGAAAAAAAGAAGCATGATAAACGTGCATAAAATCCCGCCGTAAATCACCGGTTCTGCCGGAATGCCGTAAAGAAATGCCACACAGCCTGCTGTAAAACAGCAGAGAAAAAAAGCCAGCCCATATTTTTTTACTCTTGCTGCATATTCTCTGAGATATTTCACAAAATCCCTCCCTGTGCCATATATCCCATTCCCTTTTTCGTCACAATAAAATCTGAAAGTCCCATACTCTCCAGTTTTTTCCGGAGCCGTGTCATATTAACCGTCAGAGTGTTATCGTCCACAAAGCTGTCGTTTTCCCAGAGATGTGTCATAATGTCGTCCCTTGATACGATTTTTCCTGCATGTTCCATCAAAATCTGCAGAATCCGAAGCTCATTTCTTGTAAGCTCCACGCTTTCTCCATTATATTGAAGGGTTCCGTTTCCAAGATTTAAGATCACGCCCCCACATTCCAGAAGATTGGAATTTTTTCCAAAAGCATACGTCCGCCTTAAAACTGCCTGCACTTTCGCCGCAAGCACTTCAAGGTCAAATGGCTTTGCAATAAAATCGTCTGCTCCCCGGCTCATTGCCATAACCATATTCATGTTGTCTGCCGCAGAGGATAAGAATAAAACAGGAACCTGCGAAATCCGCCTGATTTCCTCGCACCAGTGAAATCCATTATAAAAAGGAAGCTTTAAGTCAAGAAGAACAAGTTGTGGGTCTTTCTGCACAAACTCCCGGAGCACATTGGAAAAATCGCTCACACAGTCCACCTGATAGCCCCAGGATTGAAGATGCTTTTGCACAAGACCTGCTATTGTCTCATCGTCCTCCACAATTAATATACGATACATATGTTACACCTCCGCTGCTTACTTATATTTTTATTTTACCATTCTTTTTCCCTGATTGAAACGGAAAAAAATTTAGTTTATAATGATACCAATGCAAATCGCGAAATAATTTACACAAAACAGGAGGTTTTTATTATGGTTATAGATTTTCATACACATATTTTCCCGGATAAGATCGCAGAAAAGGCAGTGCCAAAGCTTGCCTCTGTCATCAACCACACCCCCAGCATGAACGGAACTGCCGCAGGGCTTCTTGATTCTATGGAAAAAAGCGGCGTGGACGTAAGCGTGATCCTGCCTGTTGTTACAAATCCCCGTCAGACGGATTCTATTATCCGCTTTGCTTCTGAGATCAACGAAACATACGCTGAAAATGCTTCTTACCGCCTTATTTCCTTTGCCGGACTCCACCCTGTCTGTGACAATTACAAAGACATTTTAAAGCTGATAAAAAGAGAAGGCTTTCAGGGCATTAAGCTTCACCCCAACTACCAGGGCGTATATTTTGACGACATCCGGTATATGCGGATTATTTACACTGCCTCAGAACTTGGGCTTTCTGTCCTCACCCATGCGGGAGACGACCCCTACACACCGGACGAGGCGTTCTGCTCCCCGGATATGATTCTCCATGTACTTGAGGACACTGCTCCTCCCAGACTGATTCTTGCACATATGGGAAGCAACGGCAATTATCAGGAAGCGGAGGAAAAGCTCTGCGGAAAAAATGTATACTTCGACACTTCCTACTCTATTATGCATATGGAAGAAGAACAGTTTACAAGAATGATCCATCTCCACGGCGCGGATAAGGTTCTTTTCGGAACGGACGCACCCTGGACTTACCAGAAAGACTGCGTGGAAAAATTAAAAAGCCTTACAAGACTTTCTGAAAAAGAAAAGCAGCAGATTCTCTGGGAAAATGCCGCTTATCTTCTGGGGATATAAAAACATACGCCTTTCTCTTCTCGGGAAAGGCGTATGTTTTTTATATCTTACTGGAAAATCTCATATGATTTCTTTAAAACTTCATCTGTGTATGTTGTAATGCTCTGATAAACAGGAAGCATTTTTTCATACAACGCAGCTGTTTTCGGATTTGGAACAAATGTATCTTTTACATGCACCATATTTTCCACCGCTTCTTCAAAACTTCCGTATATTCCTGCTGCCACAGCCGCACAAATTGCAGAACCTAAACCAGCTGCACCGTTTACTGTATTTCTTACAACAGGAAGGTTAAATACATCTGCAAAAATCTGCATAAACAGACTGCTGTTGGAACCGCCTCCTGTGATAATCAGATTATCAAGCTCTACATGAACCTCTTCGCACATATCGTCTACGTGTTTTTTCATAGTCAGAGCAATTGCCTCAAGAAGAGAACGATACATATGACCTCTCGTATGTCTTCCGTCAAATCCAATCATAATACCTTTTTTATAACGGTCAGATACCGGAGCCAGCCAGTCCAGAACAGTCATCAGACCATCGCTTCCCGCCGGTACTTTTTCCGCTTCCTGACTCAAAAGCTCTTCTGCTGACATTCCCTGTTCTTTTGCCATCTGGATGTAGCTTTCTCCTAAAATATCTTTAAACCAGCTGATTGTCCACATACCTCTGCGGATTCCATTACTGTCATAGAGAAACTTATTTGGCACACAGGAAAACTTAGGCCATGCGTAAGAAGTTCCCTGTAAATTTTCTTTTCCTTCCATCATTGCTGTTGTATAAGTACCAAGAGAAACACAGGCTGTTGTTTCTCCCATACATCCTGTTCCAAGGCCTTCTACCGCCTTATCATTGGAAGTTGCCACCACCGGAACCCCTTTGGGAAGTCCTGTTGCCTCTGCCGCTTCTTCTGTAATATACCCCAGAATATCGCCGGGCATAACAAGCTCAAAAAGCATTTCGCGAGGCATTCCCGTTTCCTTATATGCCTCCGGAGAGTCTGACCATTTCCAGTTATCTACGTCTACCGGCCATCCATACTCATAATTTGCTACAGTATCTTTAAATTCTCCTGTAAGGCGATGTGTAATATAACCGGAAGAAGCTGTAATATACGCCACATCCGGATTTACGTGCTCATAAGGCTGAGAAACACGAATATCCATCCAGCTTAAAGCCGGCTGTGCCAGAGTACCGTCTTTTTTTAAATAAGCACGACAGCAGCGAATGGTACATAAACCGATTCCTACAATATCTTCCACGTTTCCCTGAAATTTCGCCATACATTTCTTTGATGCCTTACAGATTGCATCCCACCAGTCATCGTCAGGATGTTCTACATATCCTGGTTTCGGGAGATTATATGGTCTTAAAGGCTCTTTATCCTCACAGACAATATTTCCTTTTACATCAAAAATTGTAATTTTGGCGCTCTGAGAACCTTCATCAATGCCAATAATATATTTTTCGCTCATATCATCAAGTCCTTTTCCTTATTATCTTACAAGATAACCGCCGTCTACTACTAATAATGTACCATTTACATAATCTGCTGCACGGCTTGCAAGAAATACCATTGCTCCCATTAAATCCTGTCTTTCTCCCCAGCGGTCCGCAGGAACATGTTCTTTGATCTTAATATATTTCTCATCGTTCGCACTTCCTGTTCCGGTTGTCATGCTTGTCTGGAAATATCCGGGTGCAATGCCATTAACAGTAATACCATATTTTCCCAATTCATCTGCATAAGCTTTTGTTAATCCCATAAGACCTGCTTTCATAGCAGCATATGCCGGTGAGCCAAGACCTCCGAGGAAGGAGAATAAGGAACAGATATTAATAATTCTTCCGCTTCTCTGAGGAATCATATACCTGGCAGCTGCACGGCTTAACTCAAAAGCTGCCGTTAAGTTAATTGCAATCATAGGGTCCCATTCTTCTCTTCCAAAATCGAGAACGTCCTTGCAAATGCAAATGCCTGCACAATTAACAAGAATATCAACCTGTCCATATACTTTTACACACTCATCTGCAACCTTTTCGCACATTCCTGTTTCTGTAATATCTCCCTGCATGAAAGTATATTTTACACCACAATCTTCAATTAATTTTTTTGTTGTTCCATCATCATCGATATGGGCAAATACAAAAATATCTGCTCCGGCTTTTGCAAGCGCAAGTGCGAATGCCTGTCCCAAACCACTGTTTCCACCTGTTACAATTGCCTTTTTTCCCTTCAGTGAAAAGAAATCCATTGAAAAATCATTAATATTTGTACCCATGTCTTATTCCTCCATCATTTCTTTTTCCTATTATTTTGTCAAAAAAGTAATCCCTATCCCGAAACAAAAAAAGAGAGAGTCCTCCTGTTCATAGAAATCTTGAACAAAAGTTACTCTCTCTTAAACTCTTTTAGTAACTATATTTACTATAACCTTATACATAAAATATGTCAATGGTCAAAAGCGCACAAAAGAACATTTTATTTTTTATGCACTTTTACTAACAATCCCATAAACTGCGGTTACTTGTGGCAACTGCAATTGCTCCCGCTTTCAGTGCTCCGATAATATCTTCTTTATCCTGCGTCAGACCACTTGCTACGATTGGTTTATTAATAGATTCCGCCAGATATTTCATTACTTTTGAAAGTCCTACCGGCATAAATTCTACTACATCAGGATTACTGTTTTTTACATTTTTTTCAACATTGGCATAAGTAAACCCGTCAATCATATAAAATCTCTGGATTGTAAAAAGTCCGATTTCATTTGCTCTTTTTATCATCAATGGTTTCATAGATATAATTCCGTCTGCTTTTACATACTGCTTAATAAAATCCACACAGATTTCTTTTACGGCCAGCCCGGTTATTAAATCAATATGCACGATTGCCTTTTTCCCCATTGCTTTTACTTTCTCTACGATGCCTGTAATCGTGCAAATATCTCCGTATATAATATAAGCAATATCGCTTTCGGAATCCTTCAGGGCTTCCATCCATTCATCATTTTTAATTTCCGGAATTACCGGACACATTTCTGTAGATAACAGAAATTCCTCTTTCGTCAATGTCTCCATATCTTTCCCTTTCTCTCCAAAATTCTGAATATTACTTCTTCGATAAAAATAAAAAATACTGTCCTGGATTTCTCATATGGCTTTAACTCCGATGGCTGTGCACTATGCGTAAGAAAGCAGACATTCTCATACTGTTCCAGCAAATCCACATGGTACTCTTCCACAATCATCAATGTATCGCATCCTTTTATTTTTGCTTCCTCACATATTTCCTGAAAGGAAGTAAAATGCCCGGTAGCTGAGAAAACTACAAGAAGCGTAGTAGAATCCATAAGTTCTTTTGCCGTTACCAGATCCGGAACTGCAATAATGAAAGCTTCACTTTGAAGTCTTAACTTATATTCAAAGTACTGTGCACAATAATATGAAGGACCGTATCCTAAAATAATAATTTTTTTATGCTTCTCCAGTTGTTCGATAAAATTTTCAACAATACGAAAATCAAATTCTTCCGTAAACTGCCGGATTCTTTCCAGTTCACTCGAGCAGGATTTTTTTTCCGGTTCCTTTCCCTGAAGAAAAGCGGCAAATTGCTTGAAATTATCAAACCCCAGCTTTTTCACAAATTTAGAAATCTTAGAGACAGAACACCCGCAGTATAAAGCTGCCTCTGAAATTTTAATACTTGTATTTTCCCCTGCATACAATACTAACTGCTTATAAATTGACTGTTCCAGAGGATTTAGCTTTTTCCAATCAATAATCATACGCATCGAATCCTTTTCTTTTTTTCTATTGTAACACAGCCTGGCGCACAGGTAAAT
>PPYF01673308.1_pt1 | contig 18562 bp, 15 predicted proteins | sample 1559871 | NCBI WGS metagenome assembly PPYF01 (sample SAMN08240021, study PRJNA423297) | Human gut metagenome, whole genome shotgun sequencing project. | reverse complement strand
TCCGATACAGAAGAATGAAGCCATAATCTATAAAACCTATAATATAAATAGTCTATCATATACCTTATTACCATTAATGTATTTATAAGATTACCCGTCAGGTGCTGTATATTTCGCTAAACAACACCTGCCAGGTGCATTTCCTAATCTCTAATAGCTGCACCCTGTGTCAATGCCTCTCTGATTCTTCGAATATTCCGTTTGTTGTGTCCAAATGAGCATATCGAAGTGCGTTTGTTCAGGTCGTTTACGCTGTTAACCCACACTTGACCTTGGTCGAACACAATAAATATCTGCTCGCCCCATGTCAGATGCCAAAGCGCCGGGTTGGTATGTGCCACGATGCAGTCTTCTCCGTAGTGGTCAACGTCCCAATCATAAGTCACCGATAGATTATATATCTTGTCATAAATCGACTGCTTATCCAGTGTGGTAGGTATGTTACTGAAATCCAACTTGCGCCTCTGACTTCGGTATAGCACATAGGCAAGCAGCAGTAATACACCGCCAAACCAGAGAAAAGCAGACACGAACTGCCCGTTTGTATAGAACATGATACCCATAACACTCAGAGATATCACAGAAACCAACATCAGCATGTGCGATGCCCCATAATGGGTGTATGCCCAGTCAATAATAAGAGGCAAGGTTTTCCTTTTTAACACAAAGTCGGCAAGGGCGGCATCTTTCTCCTCCCGGTAACGGTAGCGATAGGCAAGCCACCATATCAACTCGAACAATGCACATACAACCCCAAAGACAATAAGGTTGAAAACATCATTGTCTATTTTGCTCACTCGCGGCTCTACAGAATAAGGAATTCCGCCAAAGGTCAGTTCCTTACAGGCTACGTTATAACCATTGCTGGAAAAATAATATTTATAAACATATTCCTCCTTGCCATCGGAACTCGAATAGGAGTTACTTGTCGGACGGACTGTCTCTCCGTTAATGGTCAACAGGGGCGGATTCTGGTCGGGACGGGCATTGCAAGTCAACGTGGCACAATATTTTACAAAATCCTTTTTCAGTTGAGCCACACGCAGATGGCATTGCAATTTACTTAAATCTGCTTCGGGAGGATGTACGGTTACACGGCATTCCGGAGTAGTATACGCCTGATTTCCTACTTTTACGGATGCCGGTGGCAGTTGAAACTCACCGCTTTCCCCGAACCGTACAAAATAACAGAATCCGGTTTCATTTGTCTTGCTTTCCACACCGTTTATGATGGCATAACTGCTGCTTTTATGAGGCTCCGGACCACGTAGCACTTCTATGCTACTGTCAAACTCAGGAGCTGCAACCGAATCGAATTGGGAATTGACCAGTGCATACGTCAATTTCACCTCCTGTCCGGTGCGAAGAATTCCCAGCGTGTCCAACTTTATGTGAAAATACACAGAATCTGCCATAGCCGAGACATTGGCCCTGACTGTTGGCAACAATACCGACAACAACAGGAGGGTAATCAATCCGCTTCTGATAGTCATGCTTTTGATATGTCTTGTCATTTTTATCATATATGGTAATTTGTAGATACGATATAATTTGTATTCTCCTTCATAATATGATAATGCACCCTACGAATCATCCAGAGAATCAAGTGGATTGGGTATGCTCGATTTGTGTGTACTCGTCACATGAAGATAAATAGATGTGGTCTTGATGTCATTATGACCCAGCAGTTCCTGTATGGTTCTCAGGTCTGTTCCTTGCTCCAGCAAGTGGGTCGCAAACGAATGGCGCAGCATGTGTACATGTACCCGGTGCTTGATTCCGGCATGGCTGGCAGCTTCTTTCAGTACCTTTACCAGCGCACTGGCAGAATACGGTTCTCCGGGTGTCTCTCCCTCGAACAGCCATTTCTGCGGACGGTACTCCTTGAAATATTCCCTCAGTTCCTTCAGCAGTTTTTCCGACAGCAGCGAATACCGGCATTTCCGTCCTTTGCCCATGATGCGTACAAGCATCCTTTCGCTTATGATGTCCTTGGGGGTGAGGTTCAACAGCTCGCTCCGCCGTAGTCCGGCTGAGTATATCAATGAGATCATGCAGCGGTGCTTCCGGTTCGACAGACACGAGAGGATACGGCATACCTCATTACGGCTCAGCACTTCGGGCAGGCTCTTGTACTCTTTGGCGCGGGTAATGCCGCCGTAGTATTGCCGCTTTCCGCCCTTCACCTGCTCGTAGTAGAACTTGATGGCATTGATGCGCATGTTCTGCTGCGATACCGAGATTTTCTTTTCGTTTACAAGATAGAGGATGTATTTGTTGATGTCCGCCACTTTCAGGCGGTCGATGTTGCGTCCTTTATGGTATTCCATAAAGTCGCTGAAATAGGCACGATAGGTTTTAATGGTCGAGGGGCTGTAACGCTTCTGCTCCAGCAGTTCCAGATAGCCTTCCGGCAGTGTGTATTCCCTTTTGGGCTTGGGATGCCTCACATAAACCCTGCTGTAATCGATGTAGGCGTGGGGCGAATAGCGGTCGTGGAAATCAGGCAGCCTGAAAGCGGCAGCAGGGATGCAGGCAGAATTCTCGCCTGTCTTTTCCGCATCTTGCGAGAGCAGTATGCCAACAGCCTCGCTGTCAGCATACTCTATCCGTATGTAATCCGCACCGTTGCGTTTTTCCTTATACAGCACGATGCTTCCTCTCTGTTTCCGAACATGATCCATAGTACTGAATGTGATGTCATACAGATGCAAATATACACAAAGAAACAGAAAAACCAACAGGTTGGTCGGTTTTATTTTGTTAAAGTCCCTCGCTTGGGTATCGTCCGCCGTTCCGGAGTGCCTGCAACCTGTATCTTAGGCTTTCAGCAGCGAATAGAGGAAGTGCAGGCTGCGTGAGAGTTTCCGGGTGTCAAGCCCCTGAAAGAAGGACAGCTCATAGGAGGTTCCGAAGAACATCTGCCAGAACATCGAAGCCGCTTCATCCACATCCACATCCTGCCTGATTTCCCCGCTTTCTTTCGCCTTTTCAATAGCAGCTTTCCACAGTTCAAGGTTCTGGCTGAATATAGCAGCAATCTTTTGTTCCACGCCAGGATAGTACATCCTTACCTGCATCAGCAGGTGGTAATAATAGAAGTTGACACTGCACCCGCCGGAATTGTCCCCGTCGTCCAGCAGTCGTACGAGCCTCTGCCTCGTGTTCTCCACTCCGGCTACATACTGGTCAATAAATTCCTCCAGCGAGTTTGCCGTAAAGTTGAACTTGTTTTTAGTATGCTGGGTATCGAACACGTACCTGTCTGCCACAGCCGTGAACAGGTCCAGTTTGAACGGGAAATAATAGGTCAGTCCCGCTTTCGACAGTCCGCAGGTTCTGGCAATCTCCATCTGACTTGCCTTCTCGTAATTCATCTTTGCGAATATCCGCAAAGCCTTTTCCAGTACTTCATCCCTGTTGGTAAACATATTTCTATATCCATTGGTTTTCTTCTGCGAAGATAGTGATTTCGGGGGGATTTCCCTTCTCCGTACCGGTTATTTTCATCCCCCCCGGATTTCTGCATACCCAGACTGTGCTGTCAGGACTGCCCGCTATGGACACCCGCAGCCTCTATTCTTCCCATTCCATTTCCAGCTTCCCGTTGATGTCATAGCGTTTCCACCGTCCCGTGCGGTGACCGTTGCGGTAGGTTCCGGTTTCCCTTACCTTGTCGTTCTTCACGTAGCGCGACTCGAAGGGACCGGTCTGGCGTCCGTTGACGTAAGTGCTGGTTTCCCAATAGTCGAACCGGTTGTCGCGTACCAGTGACTTCGCCTTGCCGTTGAGCCGTCCAAACTCGTAGGTTGCCTCATAGACAAGTTCTCCGGTTGCCGGGTCGTATTCCCTGTAAAGGCCGTCATACCGGTTGTTCATTTTGTAATATTCCTTGAGCCGAGAACCGGTCTCTCTGTCAAAACGGACTTGAAGCCCTTCTTCATTCCCGTCACGATAGGTTGTGATGTGCAAGGTATCGCCGCTCTCCGCTATCTGCACCCAAGTTCCATCCTTCTGCCCGTTTTTGTAATGGCCGGTTGTGCGGGGCTGGCCGAACAGGTAAAGCTGTTCAAAGTCGCCGTCAAGCAGCCCCTGATCGTTGTAGTAAGAGGTCTCTTTCAGCTCGAATGTACCCTTGATGTAGGAATACTGCTTGCCGGTCTGCTTCCCGTCCTTATAGTTGTGTTCCCTCCGCAGTGTACCGTCAAACTCGTAGTACACGTCCTTTCCGTCTTGCTTTCCTCCTTTGTAGAAGCGTTCCATTTCCAGTTTCCCGTTTGTGTAGAACGTGCGGTGGGCACCGTCCAGTTTGCCGGATTTGTAGGATTTCTCTTCCGTCACCCTGCCTTCGTCGTCATATTTCCTGAAGATTCCGTCCTTCCAACCCTCCTTGTAGGAGCCCTTGGCTTTCAGCTTGTTGTAGATGTATTCTTCGTAATCGCCATTGTAAAGACCATCCTTGAAACGGGCAAGGATATAGGCGGAATGGTAGCCGTCGATAATGCGGTGCTCTCCGTCAAGAGGCTTGTCGCCCGAAATTTCCCGGTGGAGAATACGGCCGTCTCCCAGATTTATGGCTGTGATACGGTCTATCGGGTATTCTTTCTGTGCATGGAGCGGTAAAACGCACAGTGAGGCTGCCAACAGCAGAAAATAACAGTTCATTCGTTTCATACTTCAATTGTCTTTAGGGTTATTTCTATTCTTTGAATCTCATTCTTTCTTCAGTGTCCGTATTCCCGGTCAGGATGCCGTCCGGTTGCAAATATACTCAAAGAAACGGAAAAACCGACAGGTCGGTCTGTTTTTTGTTTTGTCATAGTTTCCTCCCGTATTTTTCCGCTTTTACAACAGGCAAGCCGATCACGTTCTGCATGGCAGTGCGACCGGCTTGCAAGAATCGGGCCTACATCTTTATCCCTTTCATCCGGGGCTCATCCTTGGGCTGAAATCCCGGCCGTACGGCAGAGAACCGGTCTGCAATGTTTTCACCGGCAGGATGCTGCCCATCAGCCGTACCGCGTACCTGCGTAACATCTCCCAATGTCGGTCGGGCCTGTTGCTGACCCTCCGTTTCCTTTTCGGCGGTTTCCGTTGCAGGAGGAGCCAGTTCCAGCTGTATCTTGCGGTCGAGTGCGGCAAGTTCGGATTTCAACTGTTTCAGTTCGTCCTCCTTCTTCCACACCTTGCTGGCTATCTCCTGCAACTGCGGAACCTCCTTTTCCAGCACCTCGTTCTTCGCCTTGTACTGGTCAATGGTGGAAGGTATCTTCTCCAGCGCGTTCAGGAAATTGCGCGCGGCGGCTACCGGGTCAGCCATTGCCAGATGCCCGTTGTTGTAGGTGTACTTGTAGTTTCCCTCCACCACAAAGCGGTTGTCTGTAAACTCCAGTCCCTCTTTGAGCGTCCTTTCGCTGACCACCTTGACGGGGAAGCCGTACAGTTCCCCAATCGGTTTGTACAGTCCGCCCGTAGTGGCGTTCTTGGCTATCTCCTGCAAACGCTTTCCGATAACTTTTTCATCGGTAGAATCTACGCCGTCCACCTGGACCGCATTCAGGCGGTTGCCCTCCTTATTGGTCTTGACAACGGAAAGAAAACGGTTCCAGTCCTCCGTCATGGCTTCGATGACAGCCGTGTTGTTACGTAGCTCTCCCGTCTTGGCTTCCAGCTTGAACTCCGAATCGCGCTTGCCTTTGTTGAACGACTTGCGTTCCCCTTCGAGCGAGGCGATACGCTTCTCTAATTTCGCCTTGTCCAAAAGGTCGGTATTACCGGAGAGCAACGCCATGTACTCCGAGAAGTTCATGCCCGATTTCTCGTCCATAGCTCCCTCGTCAATGGTACGCGCGCCCATCGCCCCGCTCTTGAGCTGCGAGATGAACGTCTGCTTACAGTGCAGCAGGTTGAACTTGTAGCTGTCCAGCGATTTTTCCACCGCATAGATGATGACATCCACGTTGTTCCCCGCAAAGTGCTTGGCAATCTCGTTGCCGGCCCTGACACCACGTCCGTCACGCTGTTGCAGGTCGGACGGGCGCCACGGCGTATCAAGATGATGGATCGCCACGCACCGTTTCTGCGCGTTCACGCCCGTTCCGAGCATACTCGTGGAGCCGAAGAGCACACGCACCGTCCCGGCATTCATGGCCTCTATCACCGCCTTGCGTGCCTTGTCGGTCTTGCACTCCTGAATGAAGCGGACTTCGCCGGCCGGTATGCCGTAGTCCTCCGTCAGCTTCCGCTTGATTTCGCTGTACACGTTCCACCCTTCACCCGGCTGATACGTCCCCAAGTCCGAGAATACGAACTGCGTGCCTTTCTGTGCGTCGTATCTGTGGTAATACTCCGCTATCATCTTGGCGCAGTGGCTCGCCTTGCAAGCTCCGGCACCTTGATGAAGTAGCGGAAACGCTCCTTCTGCACGATGTTGTTCGTCACGTTGAACTCGAAGTCGGTGGTCTTCTTGGCGAAAATCGCCGCCCACGCATCGAAGCAGCGGATGTCCTGCCTCTCCAGCTCTTTCGGACGCAGGTACTTGAAGAGCAGGTACAGCTCCGTCAGCGAGTTGCTGATGGTCGTGCCCGAAAGGAACGTAGCCCCCAAGTCCTTGCCCGTCCGCTCCTGTATGGTGCGGATGGCAAAGAGCATGTTCAGGGCTTTCTGGCTACCCTCGCTGTTGCCCAATCCCGCCACACGGTCGTGCCGCGTGTTAAACGTAAGATTCTTGAACTGGTGCGACTCGTCTATGAAGATATGGTCGATGCCCATCTGCTTGAAATCCGCCACATCGTCCGTGCGTGACTTGATGGCGTATTCCACTTTTTCCAGTTTCGCTTCAAGGTTGTGCTTGCGCTTCTCCAGCCCTTTCAGCATCGCCCGCGACACATTTTTGCCCTGCTGACGCAATACTTCCAGATTTTCCTCCACCGTATCAAGCTCCGCCTGCAGGATGCGCTGTTGCAGCTCCGGACTTTGCGGTATCTTCCCGAACTGGTCGTGGCTCATGATAACGCAGTCGTAGTCGTTGTTCCTGATGTTGTTGAAGAAACGCACGCGGTTGGCGGTCGAGAAATCCTTTTCCGAAGCATACAGGATGCGGGCGTTCGGATAGGCGGTCTGATAGGTGGCTGCAATCTCCGCCACATTCGCCTTCAAGCCGATAATCATCGGCTTGTGCGCCAGTTTCAACCGCTTCATTTCATGTGCTGCAATGCACATTATCAGCGTTTTACCGGTTCCACAGGCTAAGCGAAAAGTGCGAAACCATATGAGAATATGGAATCTTCCTAAACGCTCGCCACCGAACCGTACGTACTCGTCTCCGAGTATACGGCTCTCCATGTTTATCATCAGTCTATTTTCTTCCATGAATCTTGCGGTAACAGTTTTCACACACTGCCAAAGTCTTTCTTTTGCGAGCAATCATGAGTTTTTCCCATTCCTGCTTGCCTTTCAAGTCCTTTAGCTTGCGGACATGTATCATTTGCAGGTTGTCCGTAGCTCCACAATATTCACACTCGCAGGCTTTAAGTCGAGCCATAAGGCTTGTACTTTGCATCCCGCGATAACTGGGAAGATTGTCAGCATCGTCTATACGAGCGTCCTTTCTTCTGCCAAACCCACCATGATAGAGTTCCCTTTCTTTCTTCACTCCTTTCACCTCATACTGAACACGAACTATCTTGTCCTTTGTATAAGAGTTGATTATCTTCCTTACAGTAGATTCATACTTGGATGAGAAAGTCTTGTATAAACTCTCTTTCATGATTTGATAGAAACTGTTGAGGATACTGACATTGTTCGCTATGCAGTAGTAATTGTAAATGCCACGAATTTCCGAATTGTATCTATTCAGAATTTCAAGGTCATCGTTACTACGCAGGTAAGGGCGTGAAGTGGATTCCCATTTTTCTTTGCCGTCCTCAACCACTATTTTCATCGCCTTGTATTCCATGAGTTTATTTTTCATAACCTCCAATGGTAACAGTACGACTGTCTTGTGGTCAAGTGAGCGTTTGGGCATTCCGTTGCTCCCTTTCCTCGTCTTTTCAGACTTGCGGATAGTCACCTCAAATCCGAGAAATTTGGCGTGGTCATGACCATGTGTTATGAGCGTCTTTTCATCTGACAGTTCGAGTTTGAGTTTTTCACAAAGGAATCTCTTGATGTCCGCCTTTATGTTGACACAATCATCTTTACTGCCTATGATACCGATAAGAAAATCATCGGCGTAACGCACATATCTCATACGTCTGAAATCCTCGTCCATGTCCAGAGTTGCAGGATGTTTTTGCATTTCACGGTGCAGTTCGACAATCTCACTGCGCAGTGCCGCTCTTTTCTGCTCGTCTGTCTCGGTTTTCAGTTTCTTTACACGTTTGTCCTTACGGCTTGCAATCCTTTTGTATTCAGGGTTGCGCTTCCGCATCTTACCTCTGTTGAACTGCGAGATATATTCCACAACATATTTATCCAGCTGGTCAAGGTAGATGTTCGCCAATATGGGGCTGATTATTCCACCTTGAGGAGTTCCGCTGAATGTTTTGTGGAATTTCCATTTCTCCAAGTAACCTGCATTGAGAAATTTACGGATAAGACGCAGGAAGCGTTCATCTGCGATGCGCTCTGAAAGGATTGTAATCATAATATCATGGTTGATATTATCAAAGAATCCCTTGATGTCGCCCTCGATGAACCACCTCGTTCCGTCAAATCCCTCCATGATTGAAGCCATTGCAGTGTGACAACTGCGGTGCGGTCTGAATCCATGGGAACATTTCTCAAAACTGCCCTCATAGATGGATTCAAGAATCATTTGGATGACTTTCTGCACAAGTTTGTCCTCAAACGACGGTATGCCGAGTGGACGTTGCTTGCCGTTCTTCTTGGGTATGTAAATTCTCTTGGCAGGGTGCGGCTGATAACTCTCATCCCGCAACTTGTCAATAATGGATTGTATGCGTTTGATGCTCATTCCGCTGATAGTCTGACCATCGGTGCCTTTCGTCATGTTGCCAGTTTTCTTTGACATCATCTGATAGGCAAGCGCATACAGATTCTCGTTGAACAGCAATCGGTAGAGCCGTTCAAACTTGTAATTTGGGTTTTGGCTGTGTCCAGCCAGACTGTTTAATACATTCTCTGAATTTCTCATAATGTCTCACACATCATTCGTTAAACATATTAAAGATAACACACTGTCCCCCTTCGCCATGTACGAGGCTTTCCCTCGCTCGGACTACTACGGAGACTCTGTTGCCATACAGACCTGCGTCTGCTTAGGCAATCCCCATTTAGACATATAGTAACATAGCGTGATAGATTGTCGGCACTCCCCACCGCCTTTCGGCTAAGTGGATAAGTTGGCTAATGACCGGCGTTGAAAACCCTTGCCGGGTAGGTTGCTAAACCTACATTTACTATATGCCCTTATGGGCGCAGAACCTCATGGTCACAGATCCCGCCTCCGTTCTGTTTCAGCATCCATACGCAGTCCTTCTGCGAGGGATATATGCTCTTGATTCCCCGGCTTGCCAGCCCTTTGAGATTGAGGTCGGGAAAGGTCTGGTGGCTTCCGTCATACTTCGGGCGCACGAAACAGTTGAACTTGCGGTTATACATCGTCACGAGCCTCTCCTTGAACTGCAGAGACTGCTCTTCCAGCCATTCGGAGAACCCACCCCGGATTTCGTCAATCTTGGCGTTGGCGAGCTGTATGCCCTCGCTGTCGCGCACCTTGATGTCGTTGCCGTGTTCGTCCTTGCCGATGGACTTCATCATGTCGGGGCAGGTGTTGTGCAGGGCGTGCTTCAGCAGGTGCATACCGTCGTAGTGGCGGTAATAGCCCTTTACCAGAAACTCGTCCGTGATTTTCATGGTACGGTAGCCGCAAGCCACCGAGAACTCGTCCATGCTGGCGGAATAGGCGATTTTCACGTCCGTTTCAAACAGGTGGCTCATATACGAGGCGTACACGCCCGTGGGAATCCATCGTTCACCGAAGTTGAAGTCGAGGTCTTCAAACTCAATCCGCTGCGGTTCGGCTTCTTTCAATGCTTCCAGTGCCTCCTTCACTTCAGGCATATGTTCATTTTCGGGATTGGCATTTATCCAATTTTCGATTCGTTCCGCCTTCTCTATCACGTTTCCGGCGATGAACCTGTCCTTGATTTCGTAACCGGTTACGAGCGGGTTGTAGAAGATGCGCCCTTTCAGGGCTTGGAGCAGTTCCTCCTCCGTTCCGTCGGTTATCTCCCTCATATAATCGAGATCGACCGTTCCGAACCGGTTGAGCGATGCTGCAAGCGCTTCCTCCGGTGTCCCGGCATTCACGGCGGACTCCACTCCGAAGGATACGGGGCGTTCAAAGATGTCCGCTTTCACAAATCTGACGCCCTCCGCACGTTCCAGCGAAAGGACATCGCGTCCGCCGGCATCCATCATCACCAGTTTCACATTCTGCTTGGCATTCAGGTTGCCGTAGCGCATGACAAATTCATCGTAGCAGGTGTTCAGGTGTTCACGCCACTGGGGATTTGCCTCGTGTCTGTTCGATTCATAGCGGTACAGCCTCTCATATGCGTCACGGACTGATACATACAGCAGTGCCTTTTCTTTCTGATAACCGGTCAGTCCGAGCGGCTGGAATGTCGCACCGTAGGGAGTGATGTCTTTCAGATACCCGATGTCGCGTGCCCTGTTTGCCACCAGCGACCCTTCACGCAGGTGCATTTCAGGCGTGCGGTGATAGGGACGCGGTTTCATATCCAAGACTTCCTCCTTCTTTTTCACCTCCGTATCGTGTTCCGCCTGTTGTACGGTGGGTGCTTTCGGTTGTTCCTGCCTGTGCCGTTCCGCTTCCTGCCGAAGTTCCTTGCGCCGTTCCGGGGTCAGATTCATCATCATCTCATAGAAGCCGTTGATGGGCGGATTGTCCTCCCAGTTAATGGAAGCATAGATGTCGTCTGGGTCGCTTTGCTTATCCGCTTCCTCCACTTTCTCGTCCGTTATCTTTTCAGCCAAAGAAACAGAGGTGGTATGCGGAGGTATATTCGTAACCTTCGGTGTAACCTGCACTTTCGGTTTGGACGCGGTACGCTTTGCGGCACTTTCCTTTTTCGCTGCCTTTTTCTTCTTGGAAGTTTCCTCCTTGCTGACTTCTTCGGTCATTCCCCAAAGGTCAAGCAGGGAGAGCTGCACACCGTCCGAATGCTTCATTGGGCGGTGTGGCTCTATCTCCGGCTTTTCGTCTGTGGACTGTGGCGTTACTTCTTCCGGTTTTGCCACCGTTTCGGAGTTTGTTACATTTTCAATATGCGGCTGTATTTCGGGAGTGGAGGCAATTTCACCTTCCGTGCTTTTACTTTGCGCAGGATGAAGACTGTGCCTGTCATACAGTTTCTTGTCAAACTTTAGCATTTCAATGCTTAAATGCTCCCGCAAGTCCTCCGCCATCTGTTCAATGTCGCCCCGGTGCATGATTTTATAGGCAGGTTTCCCGTAAGGGTCTGTACTTCTTATCAGGTCGGAATGGGGAATCATGCCGATGCTGCCGACATATCCGTTCTCGAAACTGCCGATCGGGGTCTTCCCTGTCTGTATGAACATTTCCTCATAATCATACAGTTCCCGTTTCTTTCCGCTGTTCTTTTGCAGGATGATCAGGTCACTGCCCACCTCCGTACCCGCGTTGTCCGTGAAAAGATTGTTCGGCAGGCGTGCGACACCCACCGGATTGGCATGTTTCATCATATACTCGCGTATGGGCGCGTTGGACGGGGCATCCAGCACCCCTTGCGAGGTGATGAACGCCACAATGCCGCCCTCGCGCACCGTGTCGAGGCTCTTCAGAAAGAAATAGTTGTGTATCGTCTTCGCGGCGGAACGCCTTGCAGGGTCGTGGCTACCCGTAAACTCCGGGTCGAACACCGCCACATCACCGAACGGAATGTTGGAGATGACAAGGTCGAAGTAGTCGGTAAACGGCTTTTCTATCTTCTCGAATCCCTGCACCCGCACTTTCTGATCGGGATGCAGGTGTTTCAGAATCCTGCCCGTCATCAGGTCTTTTTCAAATGCCATTATATCGGCATCCGGCTTGTAGCCCAGCACCGCATCCACGAATGCGCCCACGCCTGCCGAGGGTTCAAGCACACGGTCGGGGCGTATGCCGTGCCCGTGCAGCACATCGGCAATCGCATCGGTTATCTCCGGCGGGGTGTAGAAGGCGGTCAGTACGGACTGCTTCATCGCGTCCATGTACCGCTTGTATTCCATTTCGTCACGGCAGTTCTCCCGCACCAGTCTGTGCAGCTCCACCGTAGGGGCAAACAGTTCGAGGTCTGATTTCGCCCAATGGACGGCATCCGTCAGTTCCTTGGCGGGGTTCAGTATGCACTTCAGCCCTCCGAAGCCGCAGTAACGCTCCAGCAGCAGCCTTTCGCGTGCGGTGGGGGTACGCTGTTCCCTGTCAAGGATGAATGCCGTCCGTATCGCCTCGATGTTGTCCCGTAATCTCTGCTTGCGGTTAAACGCCATACTCTTCGATGTAAAGTACGACGGCTCCCGTCAGCTCCGTGCGAAGCAGGTCGTAGTCGGGCGACAGGGCGAAGTTGTCGTCCGAGAGGTCGTAAATGGAGAACACCGCATCGACGAGCGGAAGCAGTCCGGCAATGAAGCCTTCCTGCTTATCCTCCGGCACATCATCGGCAAACTCGCTTTCCACGACTTCGCGGAGGATGGCATGCTTGGAGTAGTGAAGCCCGCGCAGCAGGATGTTCATTGCCAGTTCCTGTGCAGCAGGTACAGACCGTAATAGGAAAAGTCGGTCTGACCTTCGTTTTTCTTCTTGTTGTTCATTACTTTGGAATTTAGTGGATGAATGAATGGGATAATCATATTTGAGGAAGGAAGAAAAAAGGCACTCGGTATCCCTCCGAGTGCCACCACTAAATCCAAAGTATGAGTGTAATCCGGTATCGAAGAACAATCCATTACTCTGAACCAGTGGCAAAGTTAGCGCAAAAATCCGATTAAGCGAAACAAATGAAAATCATATTTACATTTGTGAGCGTGAGGATTTTATTCAAATCGAAGACAATACGAAATAAACCCGTTTATTTCTATTGTTGAAATGCAGCCTAACTTATCAAAAGTTAGCACTATTTCTTCTGTCCTGAAAATTTCTTTGTTGTTTTCTTTTCAGGGAACACAAAAGTCGTGTTGAACTCCCCGTCAAAGGCTATGGTGGCATCAAAGCTTTTGCCCTGCTTGCTCTTGAAGCCTTTTAGCAGTTTCGTGTGCCCTTCGGTAAGCAGGTCTTTGATCTCCTCGTCGGAGAGGGTACGGTTTGCCTTCAGACGGAAAACGGGCAGTCCGCACTCCGCATTGTCGCAACGGACGACCTTGCCGTAGAACTGCATCGTTCCCGTTCCGCACTTGGGACACTTGCAGCCGGAATCCTTGCGGGCGAAGAGCTTGTCGCATGAGAGCAGTTCCGAGGTAATCTCCCTCGTGTACGCCTCTATCTCCTTGCGGAAGGTATCGGCGGGCAGCTCCCCGCGCTCGATGCGTGCCAGTTCCTTTTCCCATTCGCCTGTCAGGGCGACATCGGCGATGCGCATCGTCTTCACTATAGAATAAAGAGCAAGCCCTTTTTCGGTAGGCACGAGCGATTTCTTGCAGCGTTCCATATAGCCGCGTTTGAAGAGTGTTTCGATAATCGCCGCACGGGTGGCGGGCGTGCCGATGCCGCAATCCTTCAATGCCTGACGGAGCGCATCGTCCTCAACCTCCTTTCCGGCGGTTTCCATAGCCGAAAGCAGGGTGGCTTCGGTATGCAACGGCTTGGGCTTGGTCTTTCCCTCCGTGATCGAGCAGCCTTTCAGTGTCAGCGTGTCGCCTTCCTGCCAGTCGGGGATGGAGATTTCCTCCTTGTCCTCCTCGCCATAGACCGCACGCCATCCGGCTTGCCTGATGACACTGCCTTTTACAGTGAACTCCGCTCCGGCACACTCCGCTGTAACGGTAGTGGTGTCCTTGACACATTTCTCCGAGAAAGCCTCTATCATGCGTCCGGCTATCATCTGATAGACGGTGTTGTCCTCTTTGGAGAGGAACAGCGGCTTCTCGCCCGTAACAAGCAGGGCATGGTGGTCGGTCACCTTGCCGCCGTCCACACTGCGTCGTGTGGGTCCGGCTTTCTCCTGCACCTTGCCTTGCCATTCGGGCATCGCACCGATGAAGGCAAGCAGTTTGGGAATTTCAGCAAACACGTCGTCGGGGATGTAGCGGCTTCCCGTTCTCGGATAGGTGACGAGTTTCTTCTCGTAGAGCTTCTGTGCGATTTCAAGCGTCTGCTCCGCCGTGAAGCCATGCTTGGCGTTGGCCTCTTTCTGGAGCGTGGTCAGGTCATACAGAAGCGGTGTGTCTTCTGTTTTCTCCTTGCGTTCGGCTTTCGTGACGGTGGCTGTGCCTGCTTCCTTTACCTTATTATATAGTGCTGTCGCAGGTTCTTTCTCTTTCCATTTCCCGGAAGAGGATAATTTCACCGTTCCGTCATTGTTTCCGTCCACGGCGATATGGAGCTGCCAGAAGGCTTCTGGAGTGAAACGGCGGTTTTCCCAATAGCGTTCGCACACCATTCCCAATGTGGGGGTCTGCACACGTCCGACGGAATATGTGCCGTGTCCGGCGGCGATGGTGAGTGCCTGCGTGCCGTTGATGCCCACGAGCCAGTCAGATTCGCTCCGTGCTTTGGCGGCAAGAAAGAGGTTGTCATACTTGCTTCCGTTTTCGAGGTTACGCAGTCCTTCACGGATGGCCTTGTCGGTAAGCGAGCTTATCCAGAGGCGGACGAACGGGGTGGAACATCCGATATAGTGGTAGAGGTATCGGAAGATAAGCTCTCCTTCGCGCCCTGCATCGGTCGCCACGACGATCTGCTCGCTTCCGTTGAAAAGGCGGGCGATGACCTTGATTTGCGCCGTCACGCCGCTGTCGGGCTTGTAGCCCTTCTCCGCCTTGGTCTGACGGGGGATGAGCATGAAGGTTTCGGGGATGACGGGCAGGTTGTCGCGGACGAATCCGCGCACACCGTAGCCGTCAGGCATGGCAAGCTGGACGAGGTGTCCGAACGCCCATGTCACGGCATAGCCGCCTCCCTCGAAATAACCTTCCTCTCTCTTTGTCGCGCCCACGATGCGGGCGATTTCACGTGCCACACTGGGCTTTTCTGCAATGATTGTCTTCATGTTGAATTGTTTTTGATGATTGATACTTTGGATTGTTTGGATTTAGTGGCGGGCTTGGGGATATTACATCTTCATGCCCTTGCCCGTTCTCTTCTGCGGTTTCTCCTGCTGCCGCTGCTGGCTGTCGTCCTTGGGGGTGGTCTGTCCCTTCTGCAACGGCTCATTCAGGTTCTTGGTCGCCTCGTTGGTCTTGCCCTCGTTGTTCACGGCCACCTGCGTGCGGCTCTCGTTGCTTGGGGCGACCTGCTGCGCGTTGTCGGGATTGGTGTCGTAGCGGTACGGGCGTCCCTTTTCCGGGTTGAACTTGATGTACATCGTGGCATGGAAGCCCTGCTTGTCTGTCACGTTCTCCAGCCTCACGGCTCTGCCCGCCACGTAGTCGGCTTTCTGCTGGTCGGTAAAACTGACATTGCTCCATTTGCTGATGGGGCGGATGCTGCCGTCCTCGTTGGTCCATGTGTTGCGGCGTTGCTCCTTGTTCGTGCCGGCGGCATTTTCCGTACCTTGCGCCTGCGCTTGTGCTTGGGTGGGATTCTCCTTGGCTTCCTGCGTCTGTGCGGTACGGGGTGACCTGCCGGTGCCCGGCACGAACTCCACACCGCGCTGTTCCACGTTCACTTGCAGGGTGGTGACGAACTTCCTGCCGTCGTTGCGCTCGATGAGCTTGTCACGCACGGGCAGCCCGGCACGGAGCATGTCCTGCTCCTGCTTGGTGATTTCAGTCTTGCCGATACGTTCCGGTATGCGTACTTTGCTTGCCGGCACATCCGTGATTTCATTCGTCTTGCGGTCTATGCTGACGAATGAGGGTGTGATTTCACCCGTTTCCCTGTCCACAAGGTCCACGACCCTGCCGAGGTTGCCCGTCTCGCGGAGGTTCTTGCGGTCTTCATCGGAAAACTTGTGTTCCTTGTATTCTTCCAGTTTCTGCTCCTTGCGGATGAAGTGCGGCACAAGGCTGACATTGCCCTCGCCGTCCTTCTTGAAGGAGAGTCGCGCGTCCAATTCAAATGCCTCGCCGCCGAAATTGGGCGTGACCTTCACCAAGTCTGATTTGCCGTAGTTGAGCATCTTCTGAAGGTCGCCGGACTTTTCAAGCTCGTCGCGTTTCACGCCCCAACGCTCTTCCAGCTCCTGCCAGTTGATTCTGTTCTCGTCGATGGGCTGGTAGCCCTGTCTGCCCTGCGTCTGCTGCGGGGCTTCCTGATTCTGTTCTTGTTTCTGTTCCATTTCTTCTTGATTTTTAGGTTCTTCCTGATTTTCTTTATTTTCCTGATCGGGTTGTTGTTCTTCTTGTTTTTGCTGTTGCTGTTCCTCCTGTACTTTCTGTACTTCCTGCTCGTAGCCGGAAGTGTCCACCTTGTGGGGTGCAAGCAGTTCACTGTAGGCTTCGGGGTTCTTCAGCAGCTCCTTCATCACTTCCAGCAGATTGTCGGCCTGCTCTGCCGCAACCCGGTAGAAACCGAAGCGGCTGGGTTCCTTGCACTGGCGGAAGAAGTTCCTGAAGAAGTTGTCCAGCACGTCTCCGTGCCGGTCGAATTGCAGGAAACTCTGCGCGTTCTCCGCCTTGGCGGGGGTGCGCTTGGGCGTGCCGTCCGCATTCAGTCCGGCTACCACGCTGATCTCGCCCGTCTTCTCGTCACGGACAATCAGCACGTCCTTTTCGTCTTTTTTCTTTGCCATCTGATTAAATTTTAATTGGTTATTTATTGAACATATTGCGGATGCGTGCCTTGTAGAACTCGATGTCGTTCTGCCGGAAGTCCTTCACATGTTTGGAAAGGAAGTCCAACACGTCCGTTTCGCTGTAATAGGTTTTCTTGCCCAAGGTCTTGTAGGAGAGTGCGCCCTCACTGCGGTAGCGTTGCAGGGTGCGCTTGCTGATCTGGAGGAGCATGCACAGGTCCTGATTGTCGAAAAGGCGGATGCCTTCGGACAGGGACGGCGGTTGTTGCCCCTGCGCCTTCATAGCCAGCAGCAGCTCGTCCTGACGGTCGAGGCGTTCGAGGATTTTCTGCATCCATCCCTCGAAACTGTTGCGGGTAAGCAGTTCCATAGCTCATTTCCTCCTTCCTTTGTCGGTTTTCTTGCCGCCCGTGCGTAGCGAATAGTTGTGCAGCAGGGCTTCCACCGTTTCTTCCTTGTTCCTGATGGTATTTGTTTCCAACAGTCTTTGCACTTCGGAGAGGCGGTAGCGGCAAGTGCCGCGTACTATCACATATTCTATGCGATGGTCGTCCCTCATCCGTTGCAGGGTACGGGTACTCACGTTCAGCAGTTCGGCGGCTTGTGCCGTATTGAGCAGGCGGTCTTTCGTTTCCGCCTCCTTCCGCCGTCGCTCTTCTTTCGCTTCGCGGACATATCCTGCTATCTCCGCTATCTGTTCCAGCATAGTCCGGTATGCGGAACTTTCAATCGTTATCACTTTCATATATGCGCTTGTTTTATTGTTTCTGCGGCAAAGTTCGGCAATGGAAAAGGGTGGCTTTAACAACTCACTACGTGACTCACGTAAGATTTTTATAAAAAAGGCTCCGCAACCCGGACAATCGGCGCAACAAGCTGCCATTCAGACAAAGCCGATGGGCGTTTCAGCCCGTGCCGTTACCTTTGCGGCAAATTCAAAAATCGTTTTGTATATGGAAATAATATCTATCGAGAAAAAGACCTTCGAGGAAATGATGGCACAAACGGATGCCTTCGTGGAGAAGGTCGCTGCCTTGCAGCGCAAGGGGGATGCCAAAAGGCTCGGCAAGTGGCTCACGGGCGAAGAGGTTTGTGGGCAGTTGAGAATCAGCCAACGCACGTTGCAGAAACTGCGTGACAGGGGCTTTATCGGTTATTCGCAAATCGGCTTCCGTTTTTACTACAAGCCGGAAGATGTGAAAAGGCTCATCCCGCTTGTCGGTACGATTTGCCCCACTGACAGATAACTTTATCTGACTTAAAACGGATATGATTATGAACGAAGACAACAATGTTATCACGATGGATTGTGAATCAGTAGCCGTATTGCTGCAAAAGATGCGGAAGGAATCCAAATGGCTCTCCGATTTTTTAGAAAGTTACCGTCCGCCATTGGATGGGGAGCGGTATCTGACGGACAAGGAAGTGGCGGAACTGCTCCGCGTCAGCCGCCGGACTTTGCAGGAATACCGCAACAACAGGATATTGCCTTTTATCCTGCTGGCAGGAAAGGTGCTTTATCCGGAATCGGGACTGCGCGAAGTGTTGGAAGCAAATTATAGAAAACCGCTGAAAGGGTGAGATAAGGCGGCTGTATGCACAAAGAGGAAACGGACAACCCC
>PPYF01545965.1_pt1 | contig 18565 bp, 25 predicted proteins | sample 1559871 | NCBI WGS metagenome assembly PPYF01 (sample SAMN08240021, study PRJNA423297) | Human gut metagenome, whole genome shotgun sequencing project. | reverse complement strand
CAGTGCCTGGAAGGCCAGATTACGCGAGGGGGTGCCACCAGAGGCCATGCTGGATGGCGTGAGGCGTTACGCAAGATACCTGGCGGCTACCGGGAAAACGGGAACGGAATTTGTTCAGCGAGCGACGACGTTTTTTGGACCGGACCGGAATTTTGAAAACCCCTGGTTGCTCCCGGTAAGCGGTACGAACAACCAGCGTTGTGTGAATCATATTTCTGAACCGGATACCGAAATTCCACCGGGCTTCAGGGGGTAAGTGTGTATTTCAGGTCATGAGGTAATTTTCAGGAGGACTTGTGGCAAAAGTTTTTACACAAGAAGAGCGAGAAAAAATTAAGGGGCAGGTTGTTGAACTTGTACGTCTGAGTGGTCGCGAGACGTTACGGGCTCTGGAGGCTAAAACCGGTGCATCAAGGTATTACATAAGCACTCTCGCCAGAGAGCTGGTTGCCAGCGGCGATGTATACAACTCTGGTTACGGATTATTCCCGTCTGAACAGGCTCGTAAGGACTGGCAAAATGCCCGCAAAAAACTCTCAAGGGCAAAGCTGAAGAAAAAAACATCTGTGGTTGATCCGGACCTTATCTGGTCATTACCTGACGGAGAAATACGTCGCTACGACAGTCGTCTAAACATAATCTGTCGCGAGTGCCGGAAGAGCGAAGTTATGCAGCGCATACTGGCATTTTATCAGGGAAATGTTTGGTATTTATTGAAATGACGAGATTAAAGAGCATTAGTTCAGATATTAATTGACACTTCGGTTGCATAAGACTAGAACTAGTGTGATTGGCATCTTTGTACCAAAAACGGACATTACAGTGTATGGTTAATTCTGCCTGTCAAATAACTTACATTCATCAAATGATCGAAATTATGACTTAGCTCAACAATTAGGTTTAGCATGGGTCATATGACTAGAGTGTAGCAACTTTCTGCTATAATTTAATAAGGATAAAAAATGCCAGCTTATGCTAATAAAGGCGGTAATTCGGGTATAGTGTTTTATGAGATTACTCCAGATGCTATCACAGTACAGTTTAAAGATGGATGGAAATACGTTTACGATTCTACAAAACCAGGGGCTTCAACGGTCTCTAGGATGAAAGAGTTAGCCCAGGCTGGGCATGGGCTAAATAGTTTTATTAGTAGTGTGGTTAAGAAAAATTTCTCACGTAAATACCTTTAATTTTAATTGAGGGTGGGAAGGACTATCACCCTCATAATTCTTCACCATTCAATCAAGAGCAATTCAAGGTGATTTGCTCTGTACATAGTCGGTTAGTTAGCACTTCGTAATTTATTGAATAGAAGGCTTTTGGAACAGTATCTTCACTCGTGCTTATCGCCCAGCAGATTTAGCAAGAATAGTCTCGAGCATTTCTGGTACGTTGCCTTTAGCATTGATAGTTGCTGTTCGGTAAGCTAGTTGATTTTTTGAGAGATTGATTCCTGTAAGTGCTTCAATTTCGTTGCAGGCCTTACCCCATTCTACCCAGTTTTCAGACAAAAAAGATTCAAGATGATCCGCAAATATAGCAATATCATTAGTAACTGTTGCAGCTGGAATATAGACTATGCGAAAAGCCATTGGTTGACTACTTCAATGTATCCTGTATCAACAATGAAAATGTCCGTTCTTCGCTCACAGAATTAGTGCGACAGCTTCGCACCAAGAGCTGACATTGTAATATCCGACAGGCTATTGCCTGTCAGTTAACAGTTACGTGTTATAAAAGGTCAGGCGGGATCCTGACTAGGTGTGTTTAAAGAAGTGCTGGTGGTGAGCGGGACCTCTGCGAGGTACGAATCCGAACCGGCCAGACGGAGGTCGCTGTCTTCACAGCTTACGAACCTGAGGAGTAAGAGACTAGGCGGGGGAGAAATCCCTCGCCACCTCTGATGAGTCAGGCATCCTCAATGCACCCGCGCTTAACCCGCTTCGGCGGGTTTTTCTAGCATCTACCTGGTTGACAAAGTCGATGTTAAATGGAAATATGGTTGACACCAAAACAACAAGGATATTACGGTCATGCAGAATTTATCTCAACAGTTGTTAGAAGCATATGACAAGGAGTGCCGCAAAGAGCTTTCGATCGCGTTAGCACAGGCTTATCTTCATTCGCATATGAAGGCAAAAGAGTTTGGTTCTTTTTGGGCTCAAGCACAGTCATATTTGCGCTGGTTTTATGCCGATGCATTGCTTGAGAATGCGGCTAAGCGTGTGGGGCTGGATTTTGAAGTCGGTAGCAATGCTGCTAAAAATTGTAAACACATTGCGATTCACTCGAACAACTGGAAAATGACGGCACATCATTTATCGGGTAATGCGCCACTTCCTAAGCAGGCATTGTATAGAGCTGTTTACGCTAATCAAAATTATGAATTGAATTTTGGGGATGAAAATGCCGACTCCCTGGATGGGAGAGCGTCTGGTGGACATGTTTATATGTTACATGATGGCAGTAATCAGCACTTGTCCAAACTGAATTTAACTGTTCCTTCTTCGGATAATTACGGGATTCTTTATACTGAGTCTTTACCAATTATGACGATGGTAGAAGTTGAAGCAGAAAATGTGGATTCTGAGATTGAAGATAAAATCAAGATTCTTACCGAACAAATAATTAAATCACAGCAATCATGAGCATGAATATCGCACAAACACCATTTACTGATAAATCGTTTAATCCTCGTCGCCTTGAGGAGGCAAGAGAGGCAAAAGGGTTGACGATGGCTGAACTTGCCAGAGTGCTCAATATTTCAAGACAAGCTATTTCGTCATTTGAGAAGGGGTTGAAGTCTCCCTCTGCTGATACACTTTCTGCAATAGCCAAGGTGTTAGGATTTCCAGAACGATTTTTCTTAGCCTCCAGTGCTTCTCCATCTCTGGAGGGGGCGATTCATTTTAGAAGTCGTTCAACTGCGACCAAAAAGGCTCGAGTTACAGGGAAAACACGTGGGCGTTGGGCGGCATTAATATTGGATGAATGTCTAAAATATGCTCAATTACCAGATGTGGTTCTGCCTGAATTCGATATTATTGATTTTGAGGTTCTGTCTCTATCTGATATTGAGGATATGTCCACCCAATTAAGGCGTTTTTGGGGGTTAGGTGATGGTCCAATACTCAATTTAACTAGACTTGTTGAAAATAAAGGAATCGTGGTTTCTCATTTACCTTCTGGTGAGAAAGTTGATGCCTTTTCGTTCTGGCATAATGGGCGGCCTTTAATTATGTTAGATAGCTCGAAGACGGCTGTTCGCATGCGATTTAGTCTTGCTCATGAACTTGGCCATTTAATTATGCATAGGGCAGTGGAGGATGACTACCTGAATGATAAAGAATTATTCGACCTGGTGGAGTTGCAGGCCGATTATTTTGCCTCCAGCTTTTTAATGCCAGCCACCACTTTCGGGCGTGAATTTTATAGTCCAAATTTATCAGCGTTAGAACGATTAAAACTACGTTGGATTACATCTATCGGTAGTATTGCCATGAGGAGTCATAGCCTTAAGTTAATCAGCGATAATCAGAAAAGCTATATATTTAAGCAATTAGCGCCATTCCATCGTAGGGAGCCGTTAGATGATGCAATCCCAAAAGAAGAGCCTGAGTTACTTAATAAGTTACTTTTACTTCTTGATAAGCATTCAATCATAAAGGTAACTGAGTTAACTGATATCTTTGCTCTTCCCTTAAATGAGTTATCTGCAATTACACGATTTAAAGAATCAGATATGATTCATTCTGACAATGTTATTTCATTTACCATAAAACAAAAATAATTCTCATTCATACCCGCCTCGGCGGGTTTTTGTTTTACGTATTCTGGTTTACAATCCACAGGCCAGCCTGAACAACTGGCACCTGCTGCGCCAGCAGAGACAACCGATGGCGCACGATACCAAATTACACAATTCTGATGATTCTGCCGTCTTTGCCAGCAGGCACGGGCGGCGCTCTCACGCATTCAAATATGACTGGTATCAGCACGATCCCTGTACTGAAGAACAGGCCGAATGGCTGATTCATAACTACCGCAGACGTGGATATGAGTTTAGGAAAGCCCTCACCCTCGATTATCGTCACTGGATAATCTACGTCAGACTCCCTTATTCCGAACGCCCACCGCGTCCGTCTCGCATATTCCAGCAACGCATCTGGAGGTAACGTGCGGGTATTACTTCGACCTGTTCTGGTACCGGAACTTGGGCTGGTTATCGTTAAGCCAGGCCGTGAATCCATGCAGGTATTCCATAACGGCAGAGTGCTGGTTGAACCGGAGCCAAAAAGCATGTGCGGTCTGCCGTCCGGAGTCGTTCCTGCCGTTCGCCAGCCGTTGGCGGAGGATAAATCATTACTGCCGTTTTTCAGTAACGAGCGGGTGATTCGTGCTGCCGGCGGCGCTGGTGCACTGTCTGACTGGCTCCTGCGTCATGTTAAATCCTGCCAGTGGCCTCATGGTGATTACCATCACAGCGAAACCGTCATACATCGTTACGGTGCTGGCGCGATGGTGTTGTGCTGGCACTGTGACAACCAGTTGCGTGACCAGTCCTCCGAATCACTTGAGCAACTTGCTCACCAAAACCTGTCAGCATGGATGATTGACGTCATGCGCCATGCAATGAATGGCACGCAGGAGCGGGAATTATCGCTGGCTGAATTATCCTGGTGGGCTGTCTGCAATCAGGTGGCGGACGCACTACCGGAGGCAGTATTACGTCGTTCTCTGGGGTTACGTGCGGAAAAAATTCGCTCGGTGTACCGCGAAAGCGACATCGTACCGGGAGAGCAGATCGCCACCAGCATACTGAAGCAGCGCACAAAAAATCTTGCGCCACTGCCTCACGCCCACCAGCAAAACCCGCCACAGGAAGAGACGGTGGTCAGCATTGCCGTTGATCCGGAGTCTCCGGAATCTTTCATGAAGCGACCTAAACGTCGCCGTTGGGTAAATGAGAAATATACGCGCTGGGTAAAGACACAGCCGTGTGCGTGTTGTGGTAAGCCAGCCGACGATCCCCATCACCTGATTGGTCATGGTCAGGGCGGAATAGGGACAAAAGCCCACGATATTTTCACGCTACCGTTGTGCCGGGAGCATCACAACGAACTTCATGCTGATCCGCTGGCATTTGAAGAAAAGCATGGTTCCCAGATTGATTTAATTTTTCGTTTTCTTGATCGCGCCTTTGCAACCGGCGTGCTCGGGTAAAAGAGGTTACTGATGCGTATAGAGTTTGTTTTGCCTTACCCGCCGACGGTGAACACCTACTGGCGTCGTCGTGGCAGCACATATTTTGTATCAAAAGCCGGTGAGCGTTATCGCCGGGATGTGGCACTTATTGTCCGCCAGCAGCGGCTGAAATTAAACCTGTCCGGAAGGCTGGCAATAAAAATTACTGCAGAGCCGCCGGATAAGCGCCGTCGGGACCTGGACAATATCCTGAAAGCACCGCTGGATGCACTGATGCATGCGGGGCTTCTCATAGACGACGAGCAGTTTGATGAAATCAATATTGTGCGCGGTCAGCTCGTTCCTGGTGGTCGGTTGGGGATAAAAATCACAGAACTGGAGTGCGCATGAATAACCAGTATTTACAGTTTGTGCGTGAACAGCTCATTATCGCCACCGCCGATTTGAGTGGAGCAACAAAAGGTCAGCTTGAAGCCTGGCAGGAGAATGCCATGTTTGATACCGGGCGTTACAGGCGTAAAAAAATCCGGTACCGCGATGAAGTGACCGGAAAAATGATCACGCTGGATAATCCACCAATCCTGGGGAAACAATCGCTGGCAAAGAGGACGTCAATTCCTCTGGTAAGTCAGGTTGAGTTTTCGACATCATCATGGCGACGGGCAGTTCTGTCTCTTGAAGAACACCATAAAGCCTGGTTGCTGTGGTGTTACAGCGGCAGCATTTGCTGGGAACGCCAGATTGCGATAACACAGTGGGCGTGGAATGAATTTAACGCGCAATCTGGTACCAGAAAAATTGCGGAGAAAACACGGGAACGCCTGAAAAAATTAATCTGGCTGGCGGCACAGGATGTGAAGAGTGAGCTGGCTGGGCGTGAAACTTATGAATATCAGGAACTGGCATTACTGGCGGGAGTAACAACAAAAAACTGGTCCAAAACATTTACTGGTCACTGGGTTGCAATGAAACACATTTTCCACCGGCTGGATAGTGAGGCTTTATTGTTTGTGATGAGAACACGTTCAGAACAAAAGACGGCATTTTCAAAGCAAAGTGTTGCAAAAGTAGATTAAAAGGCATATATTTCGTGCAAATCTGATATTTTGCCGATTTTGTACTCGATGGCAAAGTAAGCAAATCCCGCCGCCGAGCGGGTTTTTTTGTTGGCTTAACAGGTTATAATGTATAGTGCGAAACTGCCTGTTCAGCAGAATCATTTTGTTTGTAGTGGAGTTCACAAGTCGTCATTATCAGGCAAAGAGATTTATGGTATTAAAGTATCAGCCGTCTGTTCGTTCTGTTTTAATGTGTGATTTTCGGGGAATGGTTGTTCCGGAAATAGTCAAGGTCAGGCCAGTGGTGGTCGTGTCCAGAAACAGGCACAACAATCAATTGGTAACAGTGGTACCAATAAGCACTACTGAACCGCTCCCTCGCAGAGATTGCCATCATGAGTTATCAGAAAACCCCATACCTGGTAATGAGCATATTACTTGCTGGGTAAAATGTGACATGTTGATGACGGTTTCATTGAGCCGACTGGATCGCATAAAAACCAGAACCTGGGAGGGACGAAATTATATTGTTCCTATGATTGCGGAAGATGAGTTTGAGAATATTAAACGGGCGGTATTGCACGGGATAGGGATGGCTTATCTGTATCGATAATCGAAAACGATTATCGAATTCGATATGAATTTATATTGACACACATAGTGTGTTGGCTGATACTGTCGCTGTACCCTGATGGGACTTGTGAGACTTCCGAACAGGAAGCCAGGAGTAGCGATGAGGTGATGACAAGCCTGCTGCCCCTGTGTAAAAGGCACCTTAATGGTGCCTTTGTCGTTTTTATCAAAAGATCCCGCCACTGAGCGGGTTTTTTTGTGCCCTAAAAACGGCACAGGACGTTAAACGCGCTGGTGGTTGCGAATACGGATCTTTCAGCTTGCTGGCTTTTTCGACAAGAGTTATTGGTATGTCGCGTTAACCAGAAAAGGGAAAAAGACATGCTAAAACAGCAGGATATGACCGAAACTGCCAGAGTGGTGTTTAATGAATTAAGCGTCACCGAACCGGCGACCGTCGGGGAAATTGCGCAGAATACTTACCTTTCACGCGAACGTTGCCAGTTAATACTGACCCAGCTTGTTATGGCGGGTCTGGCAGATTATCAGTTCGGTTGTTACAGACGCCTTCCGCAGTGAAGGCTTTTTTATTTGTGGTAATGGGCGGCTGGTGGGTGTTAGCGGCACCTGCCAGCCATCTGCTCATGCGTTGGGGTCACAAGCAAACCTCAGGCCCATCTGCTTTGCGCAAAAGCGGTATGAGCCTATCAGAGAAGTGCTTATTGATCTATGGCCAATACTGTAAAAATATCCAGTTGCGAGTTAATCAACGCTGATTGCCTGGAATTTATCCAGACCTTACCGGAAAACTCTGTCGATCTGATAGTCACAGACCCGCCATACTTTAAAGTGAAGCCCGAGGGCTGGGATAACCAGTGGAAGGGCGACGATGATTATCTGAAATGGCTGGACCAGTGTCTGGCGCAGTTCTGGCGGGTACTGAAGCCCGCCGGAAGTCTTTACCTGTTCTGTGGTCATCGCCTGGCATCTGATATCGAAATCATGATGCGTGGACGCTTTAATGTACTGAACCATATTATCTGGGCGAAGCCGTCCGGGCGCTGGAACGGGTGCAACAAGGAAAGCCTGCGGGCGTATTTTCCGGCAACAGAACGCATTCTGTTTGCTGAACATTATCAGGGGCCATATCAGCCAAAAAATGACGGCTATGCGGCAAAGGGGCGCGAGCTTAAGCAGCACGTGATGGCTCCGCTGATTTCTTACTTTCGTGATGCGCGTGAATCACTGGGAATAACGTCAAAACAGATAGCGGAAGTCACCGGAAAGAAAAACATGGCTTCGCACTGGTTTGGTATCAGTCAGTGGCAGTTGCCGAACGAAGGCGATTATCTGAAATTACAGGCGTTGTTTGCGCGTGTTGCAGCAGAAAAACATCAACGCGGTGAACTGGAAAAGCCACACCACCAGCTGGTCAGCACATACAGTGAACTGAACCGGCAATATGCCAGCCTGCTGGAAGAGTACAAATCCCTGCGGCGTTATTTTTCCGTATCGGCAGCTGTTCCGTATACGGATGTCTGGACGCACAGGCCTGTGCAGTATTACCCCGGCAAACATCCCTGTGAGAAACCGGCGGATATGTTGCGTCAGATAATTACCGCCAGCAGCCATCCGGGAGATTTGGTTGCTGATTTTTTTATGGGGTCGGGGTCGACAATAAAAGCGGCACTGTCGCTGGGACGCAGGGCGATTGGCGTGGAACTGGAAGAGGAACGTTTTAATCAGACGGTCAGAGAAATAACGAAAGATTTTTAATTCAGTGATGATATAAGTTGTATATTTCTGATACATATGTATACACATATTTAAAACTGAACACCAAATATATTTTTGATGTCTGAAAAACTGTCGTTAGTATTCTGACTGGTCCGGAAGACGGTTATTTTTGTGTTCACAGGGGCGTTACTATCGTCTGAAGGACCAGTGCTGGCTTTCCTGGTAATTCGTGTGATTCCGGAAGCCAGTACAGTATGCGGGTATCGTATAATGGCTATTACCTCAGCCTTCCAAGCTGATGATGCGGGTTCGATTCCCGCTACCCGCTCCAGCAGAGGACAATAGATGCTAGGTTGTGTTAGGCACTGACACATTATATGTGTGGGATGTTTTTGTTTTACCCTGACTCCTTACTACATCCCGTCCTGTAATGAATGTTATTTATTACGGTATCAGTGCTGATTTTTTTATAACATCGGAATGGTGCATTATCGGTGGAGATTTTGTATTTCCTGGCAGAGCCGGTGATGTGCCATCCCGATGTTGTAAACATCGCTAAAAATGACATTGAGATTAATCATATACTAAGCAAAACCTGGAAATACATCCTTTACCGCCTCCACCGGGCGGTTTTTTTTATTCTGAACCCTAAAAAAAGAAACACGGACACTGATAATGCCCGTGTGGCAATGCCATGTAAGTTAGCGATGAATATGGCGCAAAAAAAGCGCGGCCGTCGGATTAACGCCGCGGGACAAAGTCCATGAAGAATCATAAGTATCTGTCTCCTTCAGGAGACGAGTTGATATTACTAAGCTTTAAAAATGGTTTAAATCCTCAGATTAACCTTAATTTCAGGTAAGTCTTATTTCATTTCTTTGCGCCACGCCCGGCGCACATCAAAAACCACAGAGCCTTTCAGGGGTGAGCTTACGGGATGGTCAGTGTGACTTTCTCTGTGGGCTGGTCACCCCCGGGCGCAGGCTCACCCACTAAAAGGAAAAGTCACGATGTTTGGTATTTTCAAAAAGAAAACCCGCAAGGCCATTACCGAAGTGAAGAAGATGGAGAACCGCGATGCAGTGGAGGCGACCGTCTGGGGTGCGTATTCCATAGCATTCGCCGACGGCACCTGTGATGCGAAAGAAATCGCTGTGCTGGAGAAAACCATTGCAGCACTTCCTGCCTTTGCGCCGTTCTCGGGTGAGATTGCACAAATGAGTGCAAATATCCGCGCCCGTTATGAAGCGTCGCCGCGCTCTGCCAATGCTGAAGCCCTTCGTCAGCTGGCTGACGTGGCAGGTACTGATGACGCAGTTAATGTGCTGTGCCTGTGTCTGGATATCGCTGACCAGGATGGCATTGGTCCGGATGAAGAAACACAGCTCAAGAAAATTGCGCAGGCGCTTCAGCTACCGCTGGAGCAGTACCTGTGAAAAGTGCGCGCCTTGTGCTGGCTGCCATCCTGCTGTTTCTGGTAGTGGCGGTGGATTTCACCGGACGGCTGATGTCGGTGCTGGCAGATGGTGTGCTGGTGGCGATGGCGCTGGTCGTGCTCCGGCCTTTACTGCGTAAATCTGAATAACACCACACAAAAGGCATCTGCGGGTGCCTTTGACGGGGTGTTTTTACGGGCCGCTGGTGGCCCTTTTTTATTTACAGGAGAAAAAAGTATGTCTGAACCCTTATCCGGTTCCGGCACGGCTGCGGCGCTCGGCGGGGCGACGGTATTCGGGCTGTTTACCGGAACGGATTTCGGGATTGTGTTTGGTGCGTTCGCCGGGGCGTTATTTGTGGCAACGATGCCGCAGAAGATTTCAGTCTGGCGCGTGGTGGCGCATTTTTTGGTGTCGTTTATCGTCGGCGTGCTGGGGGCGCGCGTGCTGTCAGCCTGGATTGCATCAAAAACAGGGTATGACGGTACATCGGCAGATGCGCTGTGTGCGGTGCTGGTATCGGTGGTGTCGGTGAAGATTCTGTCGTTCATCCACCAGCAGGATATTGCATTACTGGTGTCCGGTGTGTTCTCCCGCCTGCGGGGTGGAGGAGGCGGCAATGTTAAGTAACCTTCCCGGATTGCTGAATGTGGCGTTATGCACGGTTATCGTGCTGACGCTCTTTTTTTATCGTCGTCGTGACTCCAGACACAAACCGCTGATGTCATGGCTGGCCTGGCTGCTGATGCTGCTTTATGCCTTTGCCCCCCTCAGCTATCTGTGTGGTCGCCCGTTAGCAACGGGCTGGCTGGAAGTGTTTTTTAACCTGCTGTTCTGCGTGCTGGTGATACGCGCACGCGGGAACGTCACAAAAATCTTTCCATTGTTGAGGTGAATATGATGCCGGGTAAATTCAGATTCAGCCGTCGCAGTGAAAAAAATCTGGAGGGCGTCAAACCACAGCTGGTTGCTGTCGTTCGCCGTGCGCTGGAGCTGACGGAGGTTGATTTTGGTATCACGGAAGGTCTGCGCAGTAAGTATCGCCAGAAACAGCTGGTAGCGGCAGGGAAAAGCCAGACCATGAACAGCCGCCACCTTACAGGTGATGCGGTGGATGTTGTGGCCTACATTGGCAGCCAGGTGTCATGGGACTGGCCTCTGTACGAGAAAATCGCACAGGCATTTAAGCAGGCTGCCGCAGAGCTGGGAGTTGCCATCGAATGGGGCGGGGACTGGAAAACGCTGAAAGACGGGCCTCACTTTCAGTTGAAACGCTGATAACCAGGTGTGTTATGAGCAGAAAACACTGGACACACAGAATGCCGCGAACGGCGGCGAAATGGGCACTGGTAGCGATACTGGTGCCTTTTTTATTGGTGGGATGCGTCAGCCTGGAGAGGGCGTATCAGCTTTTCGATGCAGCCTCTCAGGTCTGTGAAATTGTCGACGGTGTCCGGCAGTGTATACAGATCTGAACGCCTGTAAGAGCAGAATATTTGTTGAATCTAAATTTACTTTGAACAGTGGCCCGGATGGAAAGGGCATCTAAATAGGAGCAGAAAAATGTTAACTGTAAAAGTCATGTCTCAAAATGGTGGGGAAGAGCTCCATTGCGGGCGTAGCATTGGCTATCATCCAGAGCAGCGGAGTATTGCCGTATCGGGAAAGGATGGGAAAGTCATTCTGAAAGATGGAGATATTGCTTATGTAATGAACCAAAACGCTCAAATAATATCTGTTTATCGGCCCAATAATAGTCAGAAAAACATTTGAATTTCGCAAGGCCAAAGTTCAGTGGTGATCGTTATCAACTAATTGAAATAACAAGCTTATGTTTGTGTAATTGGTGATATAGCATGTTAATGCTGAATATCAGCGTCAACATGGAGTTATACAATGGTTTTTAAACACTATTACGTGAACAAAAATGCTCAGAGCAATGGCGATCATGAGGTGCATGCTGAGGAATGTTCATATCTTCCTGCTGTAGCTAACCGCGATTACCTTGGTTACTATAGTGATTGTTCTTCGGCGGTAACAGAGGCAAAGGCCAAAGGATATTCCCGGGTGAATGGTTGCTATTGGTGTGCCAATAAGTGCCACACGTCTTAATCAATTGTCAATAAACCATAAAGGCCGCTCTGCGGCCTTTTTCATGTTAAAAAAGATTGCGGCATTACAGCAGCCCTTCACACTGAGGGGCTGCGATAATGTGAGAAATAAAAAACCGGCAGGGGAAATCCATTGAAGATTTGCCGGTGGCAAAAAGATGGCCATGCTTTCAACCTTAGTCGCAGGGTTACGGAGTGCAACAACGAATGCTGCCGGTATATGGCTGAATGGCGTTTCAATGATGTACGTCATCTTATCTGTAAATGTTAATGATAAACGCTCTCATTTGTGTGGGTCCTTCCGGTGAGGTGGCCTGCCACGGGGCGGGAGCGGCGCGGAAAAAGGCTAGTTTTTGCATTTTCATTCATCATCATCATCTTTTCAATGCATTGAATTTAAACGAATTTTATTTTTAGTATGTTAATTTTGCGTGTTTTTTGGTCAACATATAACGCACTTTATAACGCTTTTTGAGAAGGTGTTCGCAAGATGCATGTTTAAAACGTCAGGAGGGGATATGGATCGTGAGTTGAAAAATCTGATGCTGAACATTAACCAACTGGCGGCAATAGCAGGTATATGTCGTCAGACTGCGGCGGCAAGACTGCAAAACATCCAGCCCGCCGGAGGACATGACAAGTTAAAGCTCTACCGGGTGGCAGATATTGTGTCGGCATTTCTGGCATTACCACCGCCAGTTGCAGAAGGCGAAATGGATGCACATGAGCGCAAAGCCTGGTATCAGTCTGAGCGTGAGCGTCTTAAGTTTGAACAGGAAACAGCACAACTTATTCCGGCAAGCGATGTCAGGCGGGAATTTGCCATCTGGGCAAAAGCGGTGGTACAGGTGCTGGAGACATTACCCGATGTTCTGGAGCGTGACTGCGGTCTGCAGCCCACTGAATTACAGCAGGAGGAGTAATGCTGAATCAGGAAACCGCAAAGGCAGCACGAACCGATTCAGGTTATATCCTTCGCGCGCCAAGACGAATGCGGGTTGCTGATGCTGTCGCTCAGTATATGCGGGTACCCATGGGGGCCGGGAACTCCGTTCCGTGGGATCCACTGGTGGCCCCGTATGTAATTGAGCCGATGAACTGCCTGGCCTCGCGTGAATATGACGCAGTGATATTTGTTGGCCCGGCGCGAACAGGCAAGACCATCGGACTTATTGATGGCTGGGTGGTCTACAACGTGATTTGCGATCCTGCGGATATGCTGATCATTCAGATGACGGAGGAAAAAGCCCGCGAACACTCCAAAAAACGACTAGCCAGAACATTCCGCGTCAGCCCGGAAGTGGTCAGTCGTCTGAGTCCGAACAAAAATGACAACAACGTTTATGACAGAACATTCCTTGCCGGCAATTACCTGAAAATCGGCTGGCCGTCAGTCAATATCATGTCCTCATCAGATTATAAATGTGTGGCGCTGACGGATTATGACCGTTTTCCGGAAGATATTGATGGTGAGGGGGATGCCTTCTCTCTTGCTTCAAAACGAACCACCACATTTATGTCCAGCGGTATGACGCTGGTGGAAAGTTCACCCGGCAGGGATGTGAAAGATGTGAAATGGCGACGGACTTCACCGCATGAGGCTCCGCCAACCACGGGGATCCTGTCACTCTATAACCGTGGCGATCGTCGTCGCTGGTACTGGCCCTGCCCACACTGTGGTGAGTATTTTCAGCCCTGTGGCGATGTGGTTGCTGGTTTTCGTGATATTGCCGATCCCGTGCTGGCAAGTGAGGCAGCTTATATTCAGTGCCCTTCCTGTTCCGGGCGAATTATGCCTGACCAGAAACGCGAGCTGAACGGACGTGGGGTCTGGTTGCGGGATGGTGAATCCATCAATGCAGACGGCAGTCGTTATGGTGAGCCCCGGCGCTCACGTATTGCGTCATTCTGGATGGAAGGCCCCGCTGCGGCATATCAGACGCTGTCCCAGCTGGTCTATAAGTTGCTGACCGCCGAACAGGAATACGAGTCGACCGGAAGCGAAGAAACGCTCAAGACAGTCATCAACACCGACTGGGGATTACCTTATCTTCCCCGGGCCAGCATGGAGCAACGAAAAAGCGAACTGCTTGAGCAGCGGGCAGAGCCTGTTCCTCCCCGAAGTGTGCCGGATGGCGTTAATTTCCTTGCGGCGACAGTGGATGTGCAGGCGGGACGTCATCGCCGTTTTGTGGTTCAGGTAACGGGCTATGGCAGTCGTGGCGAACGCTGGATAGTTGATCGTTACAACATCACGCAGTCGCTGCGTTGTGACAATGACGGAGAAAGCCTGCGTATTGACCCTGCCGGTTATCCGGAGGACTGGGATGTTCTGCTGACGGATGTTTTTTATAAAAGCTGGCCGCTGGCTTCTGACTCCTCTCAGCGCATGCGGGTAATGGCAATGGCGGTGGACTCCGGCGGTGAAGATGGGGTTACCGATAATGCCTATAAATTCTGGCGTCGTTGTCGTCTTGATGGTCTTGGCAAGCGTATTTACCTGTTTAAGGGGGACAGCATCCGGCGAGCAAAACTGATCACCCGTACATTTCCGGATAACACCGGACGAACGGGGCGACGGGCGCAGGCTTCGGGTGATGTTCCACTCTGGCTCCTTCAGACGGATGCCCTGAAAGACCGGGTGAATAACGCGTTATGGCGTGACTCGCCAGGTCCCGGCTATGTGCATTTTCCTGACTGGCTGGGGAGCTGGTTTTACGACGAACTGACGTATGAAGAGCGGAGCAGTGACGGAAAGTGGAGTAAGCCGGGTCGCGGTGCCAACGAAGCCTTTGACCTGATGGTGTATGCCGAGGCGCTGGTTATTCTGCATGGGTACGAGAAAATTCAGTGGCCGGATGCGCCGGAATGGGCATGCAGGGAAACCTGGCTGGAATACGTCAGTGACAACGCTGAGCAGGCTGTTCTGCCGGAACCAGTCTCTCTGCCTGCCAGAAAAAAGAAACGAAAAAAAGTGACGCCCGATGAGGATAACCCCTGGGTGACTTCCGGAGGATGGTTATGAATCAGAATGATATTGAAGCCATGATCCAGCGTTATATCGATGCGGAAATGGCAGTGCTGGACGGAAAATCCGTCACCTTTAATGGTCAGCAGATGACCATGGAAAATCTGTCCGAGATCCGCCGGGGACGTCAGGAGTGGGAGCGGCGTCTTGCTGCCCTGACTGCGCGGCGACGGGGGAACCCGGGATATAAACTGGTGAGGTTCTGATGGCAATTCTGGATGATGTGATTGGTGTTTTTTCTCCAGGCTGGAAAGCGGCGAGGTTGCGCTCAAGAGCGTTAATCCGCGCTTATGAGGCTGTGAAACCCACACGCACACACAAAGCCCGACGGGAAAACCGTTCTGCCGACCAGCTCAGTAAGTACGGGGCGGTTTCCCTGCGGGAGCAGGCCCGTTTTCTGGATATCAATCATGATCTCGTAATCGGCGTTTTCGACAAGCTTGAGGAGCGGGTGATTGGTGCAAAGGGGATCATTGTTGAGCCCCAGCCATTACTGAAAAACGGTGGTGTGGCTACAGAGCTGGCAATGATTATCCGTCGTTTGTGGGCGGAATGGTCTGTCAGTCCGGATGTGACCGGGCAGCATACGCGCCCCATGCTCGAACGTCTGCTGTTGCGTACCTGGTTACGTGATGGAGAAGTGTTTGCCCAGATGGTCAGAGGCGCAGGTGCCGGGCTGGCACGGACTGCCGGTGTGCCTTTCTGGCTTGAGGCAATGGAGCCTGATTTTGTGCCCATGCTCAGTGATGAGTCTGCGGGAATGAATCAGGGAGTTTTTCTGGATAAATGGGGCAGGCCGAAAAAATACCTGGTTTATAAAAATTATCCGGTTCCCGGGCGACAGAGCGAAACCAAAGAGATCGCCGCTGAAAATATGGTGCATCTGAAGTTTACCCGCCGGCTGCACCAGACGCGTGGTACATCCATGTTGTCGGGTGTGCTGATACGGATCAGTGCACTTAAGGAGTACGAGGATTCTGAGTTGGTTGCAGCGCGTGTTGCTGCGGCTCTGGGGTTATATATTCGTAAAGGAGATGGACAGGATTATGAGGAACCTGTGACAAATAAAGATAATGATCGGGAACTGCATATCACTCCCGGCATTATTTATGACGATCTGCGTAAGGGGGAAGATATTGGCATGGTCAAATCTGATCGGCCTAACCCTAATCTGGAAACTTTTCGTAATGGTCAGTTGCGGGCTATGGCGGCGGGCACTCGTCTGAGCTTTTCCAGTGCAGCACGTAACTATAACGGTACCTACAGTTCCCAGCGACAGGAGCTGGTTGAGTCCACCGATGGCTATCTGATCCTGCAGGACTGTTTTATTGGTGCTGTAACCCGTCCGGTGTACCGGGCATGGCTGAATATGGTGATTGCCGCGGGGTTGCTGAAAATTCCGTCGGATGTGGATATGAAAACGTTATATAACGCAACATATTCTGGCCCGGTGATGCCGTGGATCGACCCGGTCAAGGAGGCTGAAGCCTGGAAAATTCAGATCCGGGGTGGTGCGGCGACAGAATCAGACTGGGTGCGCGCCAGTGGTCGTAATCCGGATGACGTCAAACGTCGGCGCAAAGCTGAGATTGATGAAAACCGCAGGCTGGAACTGGTATTTGATACCGATCCGGCAAGTGATAAAGGAGGTGGTAATGCTGAAACAGAACGCGTGGTTCCGCGGCGAACCGAAGGCCAGCCTGAAGAATAATTCCTGGTTCAGGATGAAGGCGGGTCATAAAAGTGATGCGGATATTTATATCTATGACGAGATTGGTTTTTGGGGTGTTACGGCGAAACAGTTTGTCAGTGATCTGAATGCGCTGGGCAATATTACCCACATTAATCTCCATATCAATTCACCGGGTGGCGATGTCTTTGAAGGCATCGCCATTTTTAATGCGCTGAAAAATCACGGAGCGTCCATCACTGTTTATGTGGATGGCGTTGCCGCATCCATGGCATCGGTCATTGCAATGGTGGGGGATCCCGTCATCATGCCGGAAAATGCATTCATGATGATCCATAAACCATGGGGAGTGAGTGGTGGCGATGCGGATGATATGCGCGATTATGCCGACCTGCTTGATAAAGTTGAGTCGGTCCTGTTGCCTGCTTATGCGCAGAAAACCGGGAAAACCACCGATGAAATTGCTGCCATGCTGGCGGATGAAACCTGGATGTCCGGTGCCGAATGCCTGGCACACGGATTTGCTGACCAGGTGACACCGGAAGTTAAGGCAATGGCATGTATTCAGTCAAAACGTACAGAGGAATTTAAAAAAATGCCGGAATCCATTCGAAATATGATTATTCCGCCACGCAACAGTGCAACGCGTGAGCCTGAAAACAAAAATACTGTATCTCAGACACAGGAGCAGACTACGGCTCAGGTTGTCACAACCGCGACCATTGCGAATGCACCTTCCGCAGATGAAAGCAGTATCCGTGCGCAGGTACTGGCAGAGCAAAAAGCGCGTGTGAGTGGTATTAATGAACTGTTTGGGATGTTTGGCGGGCGCTATCAGACATTGCAGGCCAGTTGTCTTTCCGATCCGGAGTGCTCGCTTGAGCAGGCCCGTGAGAAATTACTTAACGAAATGGGTAAGGAATTTTCACCATCAAATAAAAATACCCCGGCCCATATTTATGCCGGCAACGGTAATTTTGTGGGGGACGGGATCCGACAGGCGCTGATGGCGCGTGCCGGATTTGCTGAGCGTGAACAGGATAACGTCTATAACGGGATGACCCTGCGTGAATATGCCAGACTGTCACTGACAGAGCGTGGGATCGGGGTTTCCGGGTATAACCCGATGCAGATGGTGGGGGCAGCGTTCACCCACAGCACGTCTGACTTCGGTAATATTCTGTTAGATGTTGCGAACAAAGCCATTCTGCAGGGCTGGGAAGAAGCGCCTGAAACCTACGAACAGTGGACCCGAAAAGGTCAGCTGTCTGATTTTAAAATCGCTCATCGTGTGGGTATGGGGGGCTTCAGTTCTCTGCGTCAGGTGCGTGAGGGGGCGGAATATAAGTACGTCACCACCGGAGATAAACAGGCCACGATTGCACTGGCGACCTATGGCGAACTGTTCAGCATCACCCGCCAGGCCATTATTAACGATGATCTGAATATGCTGACCGATGTTCCGATGAAACTGGGGCGTGCGGCAAAATCCACGATTGCCGATCTGGTTTATGCCATTCTGACATCTAACCCGAAAATCTCCACGGATAATGTGAGCCTGTTCGATAAAGCGAAACATGCAAACGTGCTGGAGAGCGCTGCAATGGACGTGGCATCGCTGGATAAAGCCCGCCAGTTGATGCGCGTACAGAAAGAGGGGGAGCGTCATCTGAATATTCGTCCTGCGTTCGTACTGGTACCGACGGCGATGGAGTCTGTTGCTAACC
>PPYF01172026.1_pt1 | contig 18569 bp, 23 predicted proteins | sample 1559871 | NCBI WGS metagenome assembly PPYF01 (sample SAMN08240021, study PRJNA423297) | Human gut metagenome, whole genome shotgun sequencing project. | reverse complement strand
CGCACTGCGGCGGAGTGGAAGATGTCGCTTGTGCGACCCGCCGCAGGCGGAGAATCCTGCAAAGCAGGATTCTTTTTCAATTTTCAGGAAAGTTCTCCGGGCGGAAAAAAGAGGTTTCCATTTTTCCTTCCGAATGGTATAATCGAAACAGAGGTTGTGAATAGTAACAAAAAAAGAAACAGGGAGAGAAAGAGATGAAGGCATGGGTTGCCAGAATGACAGAAGAAGAACTGGATGAGGAAGCCATACAAAAGGCGGGAGAAATCTTAAAAACCGGCGGACTGGCGGCATTTCCCACAGAAACCGTGTACGGTCTTGGAGGGAACGCGCTGGATGCCACCGCTTCCAGAAAGATTTACGCGGCGAAGGGCAGACCAGGCGACAATCCTTTGATCGTGCATATTGCGAGACTGGAGGACCTGGAGACGGTTGCGCGGAATATCCCTGAGAAAGCATGGCGGCTGGCGAAGACCTGCTGGCCCGGTCCTCTGACCATGATCCTGGAAAAGACGGAAGTGGTTCCTTATGAGACCACCGGCGGACTGGACACTGTGGCGGTACGCTTTCCGAGCAACAAGATCGCGCAGGCGCTGATCACCGCGGCGGGCGGTTTTGTCGCGGCGCCGAGTGCAAATACTTCCGGAAGGCCGAGTCCGACGACTGCAGCTCACGTGGAGGAGGATCTGGGTGAAAGGATTGACTGCATTCTTGACGGAGGAATGGTGGATATCGGATTGGAGTCCACGATCGTGGATTTCACCGAGGAAACGCCTATGATCCTGCGTCCCGGCTATCTGAACCAGAAGAGACTGGAAGAAATCCTGGGCGAGGTAAAAGTGGATCCGGGCATTCTGGCGGAGCAGCCACATGTCCGGCCAAAAGCTCCCGGAATGCGCTACAAGCATTATGCGCCGAAGGCGGAACTGACCATTGTGGAAGGAAGCACGGAAAAGGTTGTGTCCAAAATCCGTGACCTGACAAAGCAGCAGATCGGGCAGGGCATCCGTGTCGGGATTATCTGCGCCGATGAAACCAGGGCGGAGTACCCGGAAGGCGACGTGAAAAGTATCGGCGCGCGGGCGGACGAGGCTTCCATCGCCCGGCATCTGTACGGAATCCTCCGGGAATTTGATGACGATCAGGTGGAGATCATCTATTCGGAGGCATTTGATACCCCGGATATGGGACAGGCAATTATGAACCGTCTTCTGAAAGCTGCAGGACACAAGCTGATAGAAGCGAAGTAACTTTTCCGTCAGGTCTGCGCATTTACTGCGCGGACCGTATGAAAACGCAGCGTTTATGGGCATCCGCCCTATCGCGCAGCGATTTTTCATGGCGGATACCGAAACAGTTCAGCCAGCTGAACTGTTTCGAAGCGTAACATGTAACAGCGGAGAAGTTTTGTTGTTACCGTGAATCAGAGGTAAGGAACGTGAAACATTATAACAGATTGATTTTTGTGGATGCGGACGACACCTCCAGAGCGCCGATGGCGAAAGTGATCATGAAGACGAAACAGTTGTTTCGTCCCATTGAGATCGATTCCCGAGGCCTGGTGGTACTGTTTCCCCAACCCATCAATCAAAAGGCAGAAGCTGTACTGATCAGCAACGGATATACCGCCAAAGACCATGCGTCGGCGGCCTTTTCGGCAGAGGACGTGCAGGAAGGCACACTGATACTGACCATGGAGGAAGAGTATAAGGAAAAACTGCAGGAGGAATATCCGGAAGCAGAGGATGTCTATACCATCTCGGAGTTTCTTCAGATGAACAAAGAGGTGGAGCCGGTGTTTGGAGAGCCGCTGACATCCTATGGAAAATGTTATGAGATGCTGGAAAATATGATCTCCGGCATTGTGGTAAAACTGAATGAGGAGGAACTGAAACGATGATAGCACTTGGATGTGACCATGGCGGATATGAACTGATGCAGGAGGTAAAGGCATATCTGGACAGCAAGGGATTGGAGTATAAAGATTTCGGATGCAGCAGCACGGAGGCTGTGGACTATCCGGTTTACGCGAGAAAGGTTGGAAACGCGATCCTTGAGGGTACCTGCGACAAGGGAATCCTGATCTGCGGAACCGGAATCGGCATTTCCATTGCAGCCAATAAGATGCCGGGAATCCGCGCGGCGCTGTGTACGGACTGCTTCTGTGCGGAAGCGACCCGCCTGCACAACGATGCCAATGTACTGGCTATGGGCGGACGCGTGGTAGGACCGGGACTTGCCGTGAAGATTGTGGATACCTTCCTGAACACACCGTTTTCCGGTGAAGAGCGTCACGCGAGAAGGATTCATCTGATCGAGCACCCGGAAGAGTAAGAAACTTTTGAAGCTGCGGAACAGAGCAGCCATAGAGAAGAACAAAGGAGAAAAAAGATGGCAAAAACAGTTGTTATGGATCATCCGCTGATCCAGCATAAAATCGGTATCATCCGCAGAAAGGATACCAGTTCCAAAGAATTCCGCGAAATGATCAGTGAGGTAGCGATGCTGATGTGCTACGAAGCGACCAGGGATCTGCCGCTGGAGCCGGTGGACATTGAGACGCCGATCAGCAAAATGACCGCACAGCAGCTTGCGGGAAAGAAAATGGCGGTGGTGCCGATCCTGCGTGCGGGACTTGGAATGGTTGAGGGAATGCTGGCAATGATCCCGGCGGCGAAAGTGGGGCATATCGGTCTGTACCGTGATCCGGAGACGCTGGAGCCGGTGGAATATTACTGCAAGCTTCCGTCTGATATCGCCAGCCGTGAAATTTTCGTGACCGATCCGATGCTTGCCACTGGCGGATCTGCTGCAGCAGCGATCACCATGCTGAAACAGAAAGGCGCGAGAAAGATTCATTTCATGTGCATCATCGCGGCGCCGGAAGGTGTAAAACGGATGCAGGAAGAGCATCCGGATGTGGATATCTTCATCGGAGCGCTGGATGATCATCTCAATGACCACGGCTATATTGTGCCGGGCCTTGGCGACGCCGGCGACCGTATTTTCGGAACGAAATAAACACGCGCTGGCTCCCGGTGAAAGGGAGCAGAAAGAAGGAAGAAAATGGCGGGAAAAAGACAGGATTATCTGACCTGGGATGAATATTTTATGGGGGTTGCGAAGCTTTCCGGCCTCCGTTCCAAGGATCCCCATACACAGGTGGGAGCCTGCATTGTCAGCTCGGACAACAAGATTCTGTCCATGGGCTACAATGGGTTTCCCATCGGATGTTCCGATGATGAGTTTCCCTGGGCAAGGGAGGCGGAAGATCCGCTGAAGAGTAAATATCTGTACAGCACACACAGCGAGCTGAATGCGATCCTCAATTATCGCGGAGGAAGCCTGGAGGGGGCAAAGATCTATGTCACCCTGTTTCCATGCAATGAGTGTGCCAAAGCGATCATCCAGTCCGGGATCCGGACCGTGATCTATGAATGTGACAAATATGCGGACACGGCGGGAGTGATCGCTTCCAAGCGAATGATGGACGCGGCCGGTGTAAGGTATTATCATTATCAGCACACCGGAAGAAATGTGGAAATCGACTTATAGATTCAGAGATGGTTCAGCCTGTATGAGAAAGGTCCGCGAAAGGAATTTTCATACAGGCTGTTATTCGTTATCAGAGAGAAGAGAAAAGGAGTGAGGCAGATTTGAAGATAAAGCTTCCGGCAAGTGTAAAAATGGTCATTGACAGCCTCCAGGCAAAGGGCTATGAAGCCTATGCGGTGGGCGGATGTGTCCGTGACAGCATTCTCGGGAGGGTTCCGGACGACTGGGATATCACCACGTCGGCGACGCCCTATGAGGTAAAGAAAGTATTTCAGAGGACGGTGGATACGGGACTGAAGCATGGAACCGTGACAGTACTTGCAGGCAGTCATGCCCATGAAGTGACAACGTACCGGATCGACGGAGAATATGAAGATTCCCGCCATCCGAAAAGTGTGGAATTTACCAGAAATCTGGAGGAAGATCTGAAGCGCAGGGATTTTACGATCAATGCGATGGCGTACAACGATCAGACCGGGCTGGTGGATCTGTACGGAGGAATGCGGGATCTGCAGAGTAAAACAATCCGCTGTGTGGGTGTTGCGAAGGAACGGTTCGGGGAAGATGCGCTGAGGATCCTGCGTGCGGTCCGGTTCAGCGCGCAGCTGGGTTTCCGGATCGACGGGGAGACGGAACAGGCGATCCGGGAACTTGCGCCGACGCTGGAACATATCAGCGCGGAACGGATTGCGGTGGAGCTGACAAAACTGCTGGTTTCCGACCGTCCGGAATATCTGAAGATGGCGTGGGAAACAGGGATCACAAAAGTGATCCTGCCGGAATTTGACCGGCTGATGGAGACGCCGCAGAACAATCCCCATCACTGCTGCAGCGTGGGAGAACATACCCTTATGAGTATGCGTTATGTTCCTGCGGACAAGGTTCTGCGCTGGACGATGCTTCTCCATGATATGGGAAAACCGGAGTGCCGTACGACGGATGAACACGGGGTGGACCATTTCAAAGGCCATGGCAGAGCCAGTGTGGAACTGGCGAAGCAGATCCTGAAAAGGCTGAAATTCGACAATGATACCATTCGAAAAGCTACGGTGCTGATCCAGTGGCACGACTGCAGGATGAACGCAGACGCGAAAGTAATCCGACGGATTATGAGCAAGGTGACGCCGGAGCTGTTTGAGAAGCTTCTGGATGTGCAGTATGCGGACACGATGGCGCAGAGTGAGTACCGGAGAAAAGAAAAGCTGGAGCGGATCGAAAAAGTGCGGAAGACCAGTGAAAAGATCCTGGAGGAAAAGCAGTGCATCAGTCAGAAAGACCTGAAACTGAAAGGACAGGATCTGATCGCACTCGGTGTGAAGCCTGGTCCGTTGGTGGGAGAAATCCTGAAAGCGGCTCTGTATGAGGTGCTGGAGGAACCTTCCCGCAATGATCCGGAAATCCTGAAAAAATTTGCGAAAGGTTATCTGAAAAACCGGGAGGAATGACATGAAAGGGATACCGGAACAGATACAAACATGGCTGGATGGCCGTGAGTGGGAAGAAAATGATATCGGAATGTCCGGCTCGCGGGTCCTGACGGCAGAAGACAGAGTGCTGAAAATACAGAGAGTATCCCCGGAGGCGGACAATGAATACCGGGTCTGCCGGTGGCTGGCACATAAAATACCGGTACCGGAAATCCTGGCATATGAAATTGTGGGGGACAAAGCCTGCTGTCTGATGACCAGGGTATGCCCAATGTTTTTGCGGACGGGGACCGGATCAGCGGATTTATTGATCTGGGAAAAGCAGGAAAGGCAGACCGCTGGCAGGATCTTGCGATCTGCTACAGAAGCCTGAAACATAACTTTGAAGGAAGGTATAACGGAGGTTTCCCATATCCGGGCTACCATCCGGATATGCTGTTTGAAAAGCTGGGAATCCGTCCGGATTGGGAGAAACTGAAATATTATCTTCTGTTGGATGAACTTTTTTGAGTGTGTTTGAAAATTCATTCCTGCTATCTGCGCGACTCGTTTTTGAGAAGTTGTCCAAAATCAGTCAGCGCAGCCCGCTGTTTGCGGCAGAATATTGTCAGGAGAAGGAGACTTCAAATGAAACATGAAAGAAAAACGCAAATAAGAAATAACTATGAATATGCGAAGAAAAAAATCCGTCCGGAATTTCTGAAATACGATCAGGAGACAATGATCCGGCGGTTTCAGCTGAAACACGATCCGGATTATATCTACCTTCCCTTTGTGGGATCGGAATACCGGATCAGCCGTCAGACGGGAGAGGTGGAACGCCTGCTTTCCGGCTGTCAGACACCGGAGCAGGGAAACGATACGGAAAAAATACAGACAGAGCAGGCGGATTATATGGAGACCCTGTCAATCTACGATATCCTCTGTTATTCAAAACCAGATGCGTCGCTCACCGGCCGCTGGTGTCTGGTCAACAGCCTTCCCGGCGTAGGCCAGAACAATGGTCTTGGAGACAATACTGTAACCGGTGACGCCGGATATTTTGACCAATATCCGGACGTCTACCGCGCGGCATGCCGGGAACTGGGCGGAACCGAAGTTCCTTGCGGCGACATTGGTTTTGAGATTCCAGTCTATCCATTTTTTCCGCTGCGCCTGCGGTTCTACCTTTCCGACGAAGAGTTTCCAGCTCAGCTGTCCGTGCTCTTCGATGAGCATACCCTGGAATACATGCACTATGAAACCACCTATTATGTGGTAAACTGTCTGATGCGCGCGATCCGGGAGAAGATGAAACGGTACCTTTAAACGGTGCCTTTGAGAAAAAACGGGATTCTGGATGCCGTTCCGCGCATTTGTGGAGCTTCGGCAGCATACCGGCATATCGCGCTGCGAAAGCGTTGTCTTCGGCACATCGCTTTTCCAAATGGCTGATGGAAATCTGTGTGGTAATGTGGTTCCAGTATTCTTCGTCTGCGTGCGGCAAATGCGGGAGTTGATCCGCACACATCAAATTGTCTGTGTGGATATCCGCAAGCGCCGCCGCAGTCTTTCTTTTCCACAAGTTCGTATCCTGCGGGATGGATTCCGAGGTGCGAACATCCTGCATGATAAACCATGCCCTTTCCTTTGTTTCATTTCCATCGGTATACGAAAAGGGAGAGTGTGCCCGTTTTTGGTCTGTGAGTGTCTGCATGACCATTCTTTCCGGTAAAACGGCATACTTGCAGACAAAACTTCCTGTTTTGCCATCGGAAAACGTGCAGTTCAGCCGGACCAGTTTTGCGCCGGAATACCCTTGTTCATCCGGGTACATGGAAACCGAGGCAACGGAAGCCAAGGGTGCCTTCCCCATCTGTTTTGATAATGTGTCTGCTAATTGGAAAATAAAGGAGGATTTAATCATATAAGGCTTCCCATGTTTCTGACTGCATTGCCTTGAAACACATTTCTATCTGTTCTCTGTTATTTTTTTCTTCTGCAAGACAAGGCAATTCATCAATAGAAAAATAATCAAAACCTGTCGTTTCAATATTGGAAACAAACTCCCCGCCTATCACTTCACATTGCATAAATATTTTACATACCTTATAGGCGTAAATGGGAAGATTATGCTTTTCTCTGTCTTGAACTGCGATGATCCGTTTCACTCTGATATCAAGTCCCGCTTCTTCTTTCACTTCCTTTATCGTATTTTCCTCAACGGAAACATTCACGTCTACCCAGCCGCCGGGCAGTGCCCAGGTACCGTTTGCTTCATGTACAAGCAAGATCTTTCCACCTTTAAAGATAGCCGCGCGTGTATCTATTTTAGGTGTTTGATATCCTACATCACTGCAGAATAAGTCTTTTACCTTTTCAAGTGGTATTTCTGACTGATAACTGATCATTTCTGCGGATATTTCTCTGATACGCTCATATCTTTCACGGTCATAGTTATCTTTACCATAAAATAAACCTGCCTGTGCTAAGCTTTGAAGTTCAACTGCCCATTGCAGCCATTTTTCGTTTTTCTCCATAAGATCATTCCTCCTCCGCAAATCTATCCATTCAATTTTTCTCCGCAATAGGGACAGTATATGCCTCCGCCAGCGTGCCCCAAAAAGTGTCCGCAATGTGGACAGCGGTTAAAAATAGCGAGAAAGATAATTGCTGCCAGCATTTCAAAAAGTGCGGCGATAATCAGCCAGAAGAGACGCAGCCAACAGTCCAACAGAATAAGCAGAATGCCAAGGAACAGTGAAATCCAGCCGATGATATTCACATGCTTTAATGGAATTTTTTTCATTTTCACAGTCCCTCCAAATTTGTCATTGTTTTACAAACAGGACTTCATTTTTTCTTTTTCAAAACAATGCCTACAATAAAAAGAATGAGCGCTGGGAGAACAAGGCATATAGCATTTGCCAGAATCCAAAGATAAAAGGGCGCTGAATTTAACGTGCTTGAATATGATCCATAATCATAAATAGTTTTTATAACAAAACACACGATGAAAATAAGGCTTATGATATTGCATAATTTTGAAATCTTATGCTTCATCAATCTATACCTCCACATCTCTTATTTCGTTCTGTTTAACCTCCCGATAAATGAGGGGTAAATCAGCCTCAAATGGAAATCCAATATCTTTGTTCTACCTTGCCATCTGAGTTCACAAACTCATTTTCAAGTATGCCGCCGTTTTTTATAATGGATTTAGCTGAAGCAATATTTTCCTTGTCACATGTCATCAGCACTTTATCGATACCCAGCTTCTTACATTCTATCAATGCCAGACGAATCATTTCCGTCGCATACTCTTTCCTTCTTTCACTGGGTCTGATTCCATCTCCAATATGTCCACCCTCTTTTAACAGAGAATCATTCAGATAATGACGGATATTTACTGCCCCAAGCAGTCTGTCTCTGGCTTCGTCCAACAGGAAGAATACTGAATCTGGAACCAAGCCTTCCGTAGCTTCTTTTAATTCCAGGTGTTCGAGATAGTAATCGAAATCGTGATAATCATTTTTAAAGATTGCCCATGGCGAGTGATTCGTGTGATTGATTTCTTGATCCAATATCCACTCATCGATCATCTCACCCAGCTGTTTTTCATATTCTTTCGTAAGTTTTATTAATTTTAAAGCCATGGTTTCCTCCCTGAATTCCAAAGTTGTTTTTTTATCCTATCATAGCATGGTTATCCTCTATAACTTCCGATTTATTGTTGGGTTTATTATACTATGGCCGGCGGTGTTTTGGAATAGGTGAATGATAAACTTACTGGGCGGGAGCAGGTTTCATCAAATGTAAATAAAATTTAAGATAAAAAGTCTTATGGATCTATTGACAAAATCTTTCTACAAGTGTAATATAAAATTATACTACAGGAGTAGAAAGGAGGAGACCAGATGAAACGAACAATACAGAAGCTTCCGGAATCCGAATTGGACATTATGCTGGTTTTGTGGAAACAAAAGAGTGATATGAGCAGAAGCGAGATTGAAAAAATTGTAAATCAAAAGAAAACGCTGGCTCCGACCACAATTCTCACGCTGCTTTCCAGACTGGAGAAAAAAGGATTCGTATCCATCAAAAGGGTGGGGAATCTGAACAAATACCACTGGCTGGTTTCGCAGGAAGAGTACCAGCAAAAAGAAGGAAAGGGAATGCTGGAAAAGCTGTATGGAAATTCCGTAAAAAATTTTGTTGCGGCTATGTATCAGGGAAAAGAAATCAATGAGGAGGATCTCAAAGAACTGGAAGGATTTTTGAAAGAACTGAATCACTGAAAGGAGGGGTGAAGGTATGGCGGATTTTTTACTCTATGTACTGAAACTGAATGTTCTTGCGGCATTGCTGATCGTGCTGATTATGAGTGTGTCCGGGTTTCTGAGCAAAAAGTATTCTGTCTGGTGGAGAAGCTGGATCTGGCTGGCGGTATCACTGGTCCTGTTGGTTCCGGTGCAAATACCGGACTACTGGAACGTGATCCACATTCAGATACCGCAGCAGGTGACGGAAGAACGGGCTCCGGCAGTCAATGAAGAAGAACGGGTGCAGGAACAGGAGGCAGCAGGTGAGAATCTTTCGACGGAAAACAGTCTCGCTGCTTCGGAAAGCACGTATCTTCCGGAAAATACTCCACAGTCCCGAAAACAGGGAATACAAATGCCATCGGTATATCAGGTACTCGCAGTGGTATGGCTGGCGGCTGCGGCTCTGTATGGCTTATATAAACTGTCAGGAAGTTATATCGTACAGCGGGAGTTAAAACGCTGGAGTATGCCGGTGCCGGACAAAAGCCTGGAGATGAATTATCAAAAGCTGTGCAGGAAGATGAAAGTGGCGCACCCTCCAAAACTCTGGATGAACGCAAAGGTGACGACGCCGCTGCTAACAGGGCTCCTGCGTCCGCGGATTTATCTTCCGTCTGACCGGTATACCTGGAAAGAACTGGAATTGCTGCTGAGTCATGAACTGAGCCATTACAGACACCACGATCTGTGGTATAAACTGATTTTGCAGCTGGTATGTATCGTATACTGGTTCAATCCCCTGCTTCATTGGATGCGTCGGAAAGCGGATCAGGATCTTGAATTTTTGTGTGACGAACGGATCATGAAGGACGGCGCCCATGACGAACGGATGCAGTACAATTACTTGCTGGCACAGACGGCAGCCCAGAGACGGAATTTCTATGGACTGTCCACAGGCTTCAATGGAAGTCTTGCGGATCTGAAGAAACGGATGGTGAATATTATGAGAGCGGGAAAGTTGAAAAAAGGAAAATTTATCACGTTTTGTTTTCTGGCTGTCTTTGTATTTATGAATGTGATGACCGGATGTTCGGTAAAAGAACCGGAAGACACCTCTGCGGTAAGTACCGGGAGCGTGAGTCAGTCGGAGTCAGAAAGCGATACGTCAGCAGAGGCAACGCCAACACCTGAAACAACGCCTGAAACAACACCGGAGCCTACGCAGGAACCGTTGACTACGGAACCAGTGGCAACGCCGGAACCTACAGATGTGCCGGAGGAAGAACAGAATACTGATGGTACAGAGGAAACACAACAGCCTGCAGAGGATGAAACGGAAGAGACAAAAACGGATTCCGGTGAGGAAGATGGTGATAATCAACCGGATGAAGAAGGTGAAACCGTGGAGGCAGTACAGGCTAAGGTCAATGTATATGGTGGGGAGTATATGCAGGAGCAGCTGCGAAGTGGAGATCCGGATGTAGGAAGTAAAGGATATATTGTTAAAACTTCCAATATCACGGCAACATCTTTTGATTTTTCCATCTATTATTTTGAATATCATTTTGATACCAATCAGGAAACAGAAGATCTTGTTTTCCGCAAGCATACAGCCGTTTTTATTGAAGATGGAACAAAAGCGGTTTATGATGGAAAAGACTATGATCTGACATTTACGTTTCCAGATAAATCCAATACACTTCCGGATGCTGTGTATATGCAGATATCTGGATATGCACCTGTAGAAGGGCTGACATTTTCCAACAGTGATATTCCGGGACATAAGTTTGGCTAAACAACCATCTGCTTAAATCCCCTCATGAATCACATCCCCCTTTTGGAAACGATCATTCCAAAAGGGGCATGTTTTATGTCCATGATCTCGCGTTTTACTCCCCATAACATTTTTTCCGGCGCGTCCGCATACTTATAGAAAGACGATAACGCAAAGGAGGAGCTTTTCTTGTACGATAATGGAGTGGGGGTATTAAGTCAGTATGGTCTGACGGCAATCACAACCTGCAAAGGCCGGGGAGCCATGCTGTGTGAGACGGAGACAGGATGGAAAAGCATCCAGGAATTCGGAGGAGCCAGAAACAAACTGGAGCTGCAGTGTCAGCTGCAGGAACAGTTGATGCGCTCCGGGGCGGTGCAGACGGACTGTCCGCTGCGGAACGAGACAGGCGAGCTGGTCTCCCAGGGAGAGGACGGTCTGTTCTATGTGGTCAGGGAATGGCATCCCGGAAAGGAATGCGATACGCGCAGCATTCCGGAAATCCGAAGAGCCGCGTCCGCAATGGCGCGTCTACATAAGGCAGCCTGTCTGCCGCTGCAGAAAGAGTATGAAAAGGAATCTCTGATCAGCGAGTGCGTCAGACATAATGCGGAGATCCGGAAGATTAAAAAATATATTTCCAAAAAGCAGAAAAAGAATACGTTTGAGAAACTGCTCCTTGGAAGCGCGGATGAATTTCTGGAACAGGGGGAGGCTGCGGTGGAGGAACTGAAACAGTCGGACTACGAGCAGCTTCGGGAACAGGCACGCCAGAGGGGAAACATCTGTCATGGCGAGTTCAATCAGCACAACATCCTCTTCAGCGGCGGCCAGGATATCGTGATCCATTTCGATAAGTGGAACTTTGATCTGCCGGAGGCAGATCTCTATCATTTTATGCGGAAGATTCTGGAAAAACACAGCTGGGACCTGCAGATCGGTTCGGAAATCCTCTCCGCCTACGAAAAAGTGCAGCCGCTTCAGGCGTCCGAACGGCAGAATCTCCGCCTGCGCCTGTCCTATCCATGGAAATACTGGAAGCTTGCCAACCACTATTATGGGGGAAATAAGGCGTGGATTTCCCAGAAAAATATCGAAAAGCTGGAGCAGATCAAATCACAGAAGAAAAACTGGCTAAATTTTATAAAAAATATGGATTTCTAAATGGATTTTTGGTAGAATGTAACTTAAAAGGAAAAGAAAACCTGAAAGCATTTAGGAAATCATTGGAGGTACGAAATGGATTACAAAGAGATCTACGAATCATGGTTAAACAATCCTTATTTCGATGAGGACACAAAAGCAGAACTGCGCGCGATCGCAGATGACGAAAATGAGATAAAGGAGCGTTTCTACACAGAGCTTGAGTTCGGTACCGCAGGCCTGCGCGGTGTGATCGGTGCAGGTACCAACCGTATGAATATCTACGTTGTGCGCAAGGCGACTCAGGGTCTGGCGAATTATATCGCTTCTGTGAACGGACAGAGCAAGGGGGTTGCGATTGCTTACGACTCCCGTCATATGTCCCCGGAATTTGCCAATGAAGCAGCTCTTTGCCTGGCTGCCAACGGAATCAAGGCTTATATCTTTGAAGCTTTACGTCCGACTCCGGAACTTTCCTACGCAGTAAGAAAGCTGGGCTGCATTGCGGGAATCAACATTACCGCAAGCCACAATCCGCCGGAATATAACGGTTACAAAGTATACTGGGAGGACGGCGCGCAGATCACTCCGCCGCATGACACCGGTATTATGGCTGAGGTAAAAGCAATCACCGATTACAGCACACTGAAGACCATGTCCAGAGAGGATGCGGAAAAAGCCGGACTGTACGAAGTGATCGGACAGGCGATCGACGATTCCTATATCGAGGAGCTGAAGAGCCAGGTACTCCATATGGATTCCATCAAAGCAATGGCAAAAGAACTGAAGATCGTTTATACACCGCTCCATGGAACCGGAAATATCCCTGCACGCCGCGTGCTGAAAGAGCTGGGATTTGAGAATGTCTATGTGGTTCCGGAGCAGGAACTGCCGGACGGCAATTTCCCGACGGTAAGCTATCCGAACCCGGAAGCGGCAGAGGCGTTTGAACTGGGACTGAAGCTGGCAAAAGAAGTGGATGCAGACCTGGTACTGGCTACCGACCCGGATGCGGACCGTCTCGGTGTTTATGTGAAAGATTCCAAGACTGGAGAATACCATCCGCTGACCGGAAATATGTCCGGATGCCTGCTGGCTGATTATGAGATCGGACAGAAGAAAGAACTGCAGGGACTGCCGGAAGACGGCGCGCTGATCAAGACCATCGTTACCACCAATATGGCGGACGCGATCGCAAGATATTATGGCGTGCGCCTGATCGAGGTGCTGACCGGCTTCAAATTTATCGGACAGCAGATCCTGGGCTTTGAGACCAGCGGAAAAGGTACTTATCTGTTCGGATTTGAGGAGAGTTATGGCTGCCTGATCGGAACACACGCAAGAGACAAAGACGCGATCGTTGCGACAATGGCGCTCTGTGAGTGTGCGGCATATTACAAGACGAAAAACATGACCCTGTGGGATGCGATGATCGAGATGTACGAGCGTTACGGCTATTACAAGGACAGCGTTAAATCCATTACCCTGAAGGGCATCGAAGGACTGGCGAAGATCCAGGAGATCATGGATACACTGCGAAAGAATCCGCCGACTCAGGTAGGCGATTACAAGGTGACATCTTTCCGCGATTACAAGGAAGACAAGATCACAAATCTGGAGACCAAAGAGGTATGCCCGACAGGTCTTCCGAAGTCCAACGTTCTGTACTTCGATATGACCGACGACGCATGGCTTTGCGTTCGTCCGTCCGGAACAGAGCCGAAGGTAAAATTCTACTATGGAATCAAGGGAACTTCTCTGGAGGATGCAGATGCGAAGTCTGAGAAACTCGGCGAAGAAGTTCTTGCCATGATCGATAAAATGATGTGATGAGAAAAGAAAATCATACTTTGCAGGCGGGCAGCGAAAGCTGCCCGTCTGTGAATCAGGGAGAAAAACAGCAGGCGATGAAGCGCCTGGGAGAATTATACGATGTGGTGCAGGCGCTGCGCGGGGAAAACGGCTGTTCCTGGGACCGGGCGCAGACGCACACTTCACTGAAGCCCTTTCTGATCGAGGAAGCTTATGAGACCGTGGATGCGGTCACCATACAGGAAAACGGCGGCGGAACCGCGGAACTGCAGGAGGAACTGGGAGATCTGCTGTTTCAGGTGATGCTGCACAGTGAGATCGGGCGTCAGGAAGGCACGTTCACGCTGGCGGATGTTGCCGGCGGGATCAGCCGCAAGATGGTCCACCGCCATCCTCATGTGTTTCCGGACGACGGAGGCAGGAAGGAAAAGCGGGACTGGGATGCGCTGAAACGGGAAGAAAAGCCGGCGGAGACACCGCAGGAGGAAATGGACCGGATTCCTCATTGTTTTCCGGCACTGCTGCGGACCCAGAAGGTGCAGAAAAAGCTGGAGAAATACGACGGAACCGGCGGGGACCGGGAAGCGTCCTGCCAGAGAGCACAGGAATTGCTGCGCGAAGTGATGGAAGCCGCTGACGACCGGGAAGCCGCCAAATCCGGAGGAGAACTGCTCTATGAGATCTGCAATCTGCTGCGCCTGTCGGGAGTGAACGGGGAGCAGGCTTTGAAGGATACGCTGGAAGCAAGGCTGGATGACAGGAGGAAGCAGTCCGGCTGATCCTGGATTTTTGTTTCATACCGCACGAAAACACTTCGTGGGACAGAGGCAGTAAATGCACAGAACTGGCTGAACTGTTACGGAAAATCTAACAAAAATGTCTCGTAAATGTGTATTTTTCTTGACAAACAGATGCGTTAGGTATATAAATATGGAGAGAGTTATTCTTAACGTATTTACGGTGTCTGCAAGTATAAGTGCAGTCCGAATGTTAATACTAGTGACATCCGATGGAAACAGTAAGATTTTTCAAGCGGATGGGACTGGTTTTGAGATCGGCCGTATGGTCCGGAAAAAATCGTGGCCCGTGATTTTGCCAGGAAGAAGAAACCGGCGGCTGGAAAACAATCGTAAGAAAGAAAACACAGGAGGAATTATACTCATGAACAAAACAGAATTAGTTGCAGCTATGGCTGAACAGACCAATTTATCCAAGAAGGATGTAGAGGCAGCATTAAAAGCATTTATCGATGTTGTAGCTGAAGAATTAAAGAAAGGTGAGAAAGTTCAGCTGGTAGGCTTTGGTACCTTCGAAGTTTCCGAGAGAGCAGCTAGAGAAGGAAGAAATCCGCAGACTGGCGAGACCATGCAGATCAAAGCTTCCAAGACTCCGAAATTCAAAGCAGGAAAAGCTTTAAAGGATATGATGAACTAATGAAAGATTTATGAGATTAGATAAATTTTTAAAGGTTTCCAGGCTGATCAAGCGCCGCACGGTAGCCAATGAGGCATGCGACGCAGGACGTGTTCTGATCAACGACCGTCCGGCGAAGGCGTCGGCACAGGTAAAGGCCGGTGATGTTCTGGAAATCCAGTTCGGCAGCAAGGCTGTCAAGGTGGAAGTCCTGAATGTACAGGAGACCGTAAAAAAAGAAGAAGCACAGGAACTGTACCGTTACCTGTAGTATAAAAGAAAAAGCCCTTTCATATAATGGAACACAGACCATTATAGGGAGGGCTTTTTTGTATGGAACCGGGAACCGCAAGATCACATGAGCTGAAGTTTCAGGACCGGGCGCAGGGGAAGATGACGGGGATTTCCGATGTATATAGTTTTGACGACCATGAGATCCTGCTGGCGACAACGGCAGGCATGCTGACCATCCGCGGAAAGGGGCTGCATGTGAGCCGGCTCTGTCTGGAGGAGGGGGAGGTCGATGTAGAAGGGCAGATCGACAGTCTGATCTATTCCGACTCGGGAAGAAAAAATCAGAAGGACAAGGCGCTTCTGGCGCGGCTGTTCCGCTGAAATGAGCCAGTATATGAGCCATGAGCTGACCGCGTTTGCCCGGGCGTTTTTTCATGGCGCGGTGCTTGTGTGGGTCTATGACTGTCTGACCATCTGGCGGCTGGCGAGAAAGAGCGGGCGGGTGGCGGTGGATCTTCGGGATCTGCTGTTCTGGATTTTTGCGGCTCTTTACAGTTTCCGGTACTTCTATACGGTCAGCAGCGGAAGCCTGAGGGCGTATCTTTTTGCGGGAATGTTCCTGGGCGCTTTGGCATGGAAATACTCTCTGAGCCCGATTTATGTCAGGTTTGGTACAAAAGTGCTGAAAACCATCGGGAGAATCTTGAATATTCCACGAAATGTACTGAAAAAACTGAGAAAAAGGTTGAAATTTAAACTGGAGAAATGTAGAATAAGACTATATCGTCCTTTGCATCCTGAAATTCGAAGGAAAGGAAAAGAAAAAAGGACAGAACGAACGGTAAAGAGAAGCAGAAGAACGAGGCAGAAGAGCAAAGCAGGGGTTCCGGAGGGGAAAAAGTATGAGTAATAAGAAAAAAAGCTCCCGTAAGAGAGCAAGGAGAATGCGCGGCCGGGAAAAGAGAGCGCTGCTCGTGATGGGATTGATCGTAGGTTCCGTGGGGATCACGCTGACGGTGCGGGGCAATGCGCTGAACCAGCAGATCCAGCAGAACAGTCTGAAAGAAAGCGCGCTGGAGCAGCAGCTGGAGGATGAAACCAAGAGAAGGGAAGAGATCCAGGAGCTGGAGCAGTATATGCAGAGCGATGAGTACATAGAAAAGATTGCCAGGGAAAAACTGGGACTGCTGAAGGAAAATGAGATCCTGTTCCGGGAACAATAGTTTTTTGGGCATGACGGTGCGGCGGACGGAACGGCTGCCCGGGGACGGACACGTTCGGGGATTTTGACGAAAAGTTTTTCCGGCGCCTGTCCTGCTTTCGACATAGTTTTATAGAGAAAACGGTTATAATACTCCCTTGAGAAAGAATGTGGGAAAGGGGAGTTGTTGAAATGCCGGAATGGGTAGTTGCCATGTTCATGATCGGCCTGGTGCTGGTTGTCAGGGACATGGCAAAAACTGTTTTTGAGGCCAGAAGGAGCAGGCGGGAAGTGGCGGTCTACGACAACCATCCGCAGAAGGTGCGGATGGAACGGTATGCGGATTCGTTCCAGTCTCTGGCGGACACTTTTTACCGTATGCCGCGCAAAAGAGAACATCTGACCAGGGATCAGGTGGAGCAGATCCTGGATGGTCAGAGAGAAAAACTGTGTGAACGATGCCCGAAGGCTTCCTGGTGCTGGGAACAGTACTACCATCTGACGACGCAGCAGTGTATGGAGATTCTGGAAGCCTTCGCCTCAGGTGACGAACAGCAGCAGGATCTGGCAAAAAGCGACTGGATTTCTCACTGTCTGAGCGGGGCGCGTTTTCTGGAACTGCTGTACACGGAATACGCGAAAGTCCGGCAGAACATGATCTGGAACAACAAGCTGATCGAAAACCGGCTGGCGGTGGCGGAGCAGCTGAATGAGGTGGCGAGGATCATGAACAGCACCGCCCAGGACATTTACAGCCTGAACAGTGTGCCGGAGGAATTGGAAGAAAAAGTGAAAAAGAAGCTTCGCAGGAACGGAGTCATTGTCCAGAAAATGTGGCTGCAGGAAAAGCCCCAGGAGCATCTGCAGATCTATATGACTATGCGGGCAAAAAAGGGATGCCAGATGACCCTGCACCGGATCGCTGAACTTCTGTCGGAACTGTGTGACGCCAGAATGGTGGCGGTGCGGGACGGCGCCGCAGTGCTGAATCAGGAATTGCAGACGGTTTTGTTTATGGAAGACACAGGCTTCCAGGTGCTGCACGGATCGGCGCGGGTGACGAAGGATGATGAGAGCATCTCCGGAGATAATTATGGCTGTATCTATGAGGACGGGCGCTTCATCCTCTGTCTTTCCGACGGCATGGGTTCCGGCCTTGACGCCAATCGGGAGAGTGAGACGGTCGTGGAGTTGTTTGAACAGTTTCTGCGCTCCGGATTTTCCAGGGAGACAGCGGCGAGGATGATCAATTCCGCGCTGGTGCTCCAGCGGGGCGACGGAATGTTTTCTACCGTGGACCTCTGTTCCATTGACCTTTACAGCGGAGTGTGCAGTTTTCTGAAAGCGGGCGCCGCGGCGACCTTTATCCGGCGGGATACCTGGGTGGAAAGCATTGTCTCCACCAGTCTGGCGGCGGGACTCATGCAGCAGATGGATTTCGATACGGCTTCCAGGAAACTGTACGACGGAGACTACCTGATCATGGTGACCGACGGTGTGTTGGACGCGCTGGAATTCGGGCGGGAGGAAGAAGTGATGAAAGAACTGATCCTGGAAATCTCCGCCCAGGAGCCAAAGGAATTTGCCAGGGAGCTGCTGGAGCATGTCCTGCGTCTCGGCGGTTATCGCGCCAAGGACGACATGACGGTGCTGGCGGCGCGCATCTGGAGAAAATAGAAAGTGATCGGGTAACAGTTCAGCCTTGCTGAACCGTTACCTGCAAAATCCATTTAAAATCGCCTTCGGCGATGGGATTTTGCACTCCTGAA
>PPYF01017049.1_pt1 | contig 18569 bp, 15 predicted proteins | sample 1559871 | NCBI WGS metagenome assembly PPYF01 (sample SAMN08240021, study PRJNA423297) | Human gut metagenome, whole genome shotgun sequencing project. | reverse complement strand
CAATAAAAGCAACACGGACCGCATCGTAAATCCACGCACGTGGCCGCCAAGCAAAACACCTGCCAAAATCAGCATTCCTCCACCGAATAAAAGCTGAAAAGCTGTAATCGCAGTGGGCGTTTCTTTCCCCGAGAGCAGCTTCAATGTCACAGAACTTGCTCCATATGCCATGGAACAGACCAGGATCAGCCATTCTCCCATCCACTGAAATCCACCGGCCATTCCACCCGGTGTCAGGTTGATCACGATCACACCGGCAAACCCGATCAGGCAACCGATGCTCTTCTTCCACGTCATTTTCTCTGATTTTATCATAAAATGTGCAAATATCAACGCAAAAAATGCGTTCGAAGCATTGATCACCGAACCTTTTGCCCCGGTTGTATGTGCAAGACCGATATAAAAACAGATGTACTGTATAAATGTCTGCAACATTCCCTGTCCGAAAACCGGCAGTACAGAACTTCTTCGGATCATAAGCCAGCGCTTCTCAAGAAAACTTCCGATCAGAAATGTAAAGATTCCCGCCAGGAAGAACCGGTATCCCGCAAACAGGATCTGGCTGCCCGCGCCTTCGATCGCCAGCCATTCATATCCTATCTTCACACATGGAAAGGCACTTCCCCACAATGCACAGCAAAGCAGAGCCAGAGCAAACACAACACCTGGATTTTGTAATTTCTTTTCCATATACAATGTGATATCCTTTCATTTTTACCAGTTTCTTAGTATAACACATTTTTATAGAAGAAAAAAGTAGAGTTGTCGCATTGATTTTCATCAATATGACAACTCGTATATACATCCAAAGTGCATTTCAAAGTACAAAAACTGCCCTTTTGAATATCGCTTTTTACTATTTATCAACTACGCCATCTCCGGCTCGCCGTACTCTTCTCCGAAAGTCTCGACTGTCACTTTTTTCATTACCTGAGGCTCCAGTGGCTTGTCACTGTAGTCTGTGGCTGTGTCTGCAATTTTATTCACAACATCCATTCCCTCTGTGATCTTTCCGAATGCAGCGTATGCTCCATCCAGATGCGGGGATTTCTTATGCATGATAAAGAACTGGCTTCCCGCAGAATCCGGATGCATTGCACGTGCCATAGACAGAACACCTTCATCATGTGCCAGATTGTTCGTCACGCCATTCTGAAGGAACTCTCCTTTGATTGTATATCCCGGGCCACCCATACCTGTTCCGTCCGGACATCCTCCCTGGATCATAAATCCGCTGATCACACGGTGGAATGTCAGTCCGTCATAAAATCCTTTCTTTACAAGCGATACAAAATTTTTCACTGTGTTCGGTGCGATCTCCGGATATAACTCCGCTTTCATGATATCGCCGTTTTCCATTTCAAATGTAACAACTGGATTTGCCATATGTTTTCTCCTCTTTTCTATCAGACTGCGGCTTTGAAGAAGCCGTATATGAAGTTATTGTAGCGGATTTGCACGATTTCGTCAACGCATTGTGTTTTTCTGGAATTTTCTGAAAACTTGCTGAAAATCTCTTGATTTTTTCCTGTTATCGCAGTATTTTTAAATCGTAAGTAGTAAGTAATAAGTAAATATAAATTTTCTTATCCACGAGGAGGGTTTTCCTATGACGAACTTATCATTACAGGACCGTTTTTCACTCATTTCATTAAACGCTTTAAACAGCACACGTAATTCTACTGCAAAAAAAGTAGCAATTCGCTGTATCTCTGCAGCCGGTGTACTGGATCGATTTCTACAGGAAACAGAAGAGCTCACCGAAGACTCTGACGAATACCGCTCCAGATTGGATGCTTTATCTGTTTCTTTGAAGGAAGCAGCTCATTTATCTTCTTCTGCTGCAAAAGAGCTGGAACACACAGTATATACCCGTTTAAATAATCTGGGACTGATGACAGAAGCATCCTCCCTGGTCAGCTGTGATCTGGAGTTTTCTTCTGCCGGAAACAAGATTCTGGAATACCGCACGGATTCCGATGAATATTCACGGCAGACAGAGAGTCTTCGTGCAGAACTGATGGAAGAAGGCAACGTATTCGATGAAACCGTATGTATGCTCTGGCTGCTGCGTGAGAGCAGCTGCTTTTATGACCTATTTTCAAAGGAAGAACAAAAATACCTCACTTCCAGAATTAACGAGTTATACCTGAACTCCCTTCTGGCAAAAACACTGCTTTCCGTTTCCATCCACAATGCGCTTGACAGTGCGGCACTTGGGCTCTTTTCGAAAAAGAAAGCGATTTTTTCCACCCAGCTCGGTACCGGGGTTCTATTTCAGGTTCCGTTTATGGAACGTTCCAGTGCCGTTTTCATTGAGTCTGAAGAATTATATTGTAATGCCGAAAAGCGTCTGGAAAGCGTCATTGCCAGATTGGAAGAAAACGGAAATGAAGTCCATGTGATCCGCGCAGGCACGGTACCTCTTCTTCAGATTGACAATCTTTATTATGAATGTATCCCGACACAGCACAAATATTACCGGGTTCCTGTTTTCGGTGTTCAGCTTAGAAGATATATTATGTAAAAGGAGTGTTCTTATGTCCAGACAACGTTCTATGGAGAAAATTCTGGTCTCGGAATATGTTTCGATCGGCGAGCTGGTGCGCATCACCGGCTGCCGCTACAGTACTTTAAAATTTTATACAGAAGAAGGAATGCTGCCATTTGAACAGGCAGAAGAAAATCTGACACGCCGCTTCCCCAGAGAGGCGGCGGTCGCAAGAATCGAACAGATTCGTTCTCTTCGGCAGGACGGACTTTCCATTCCTGCGATCAAAAAGCTTCTATAGTCACTTTGTACACCATTATCTGTTTTTTTTAGTTACTCGTAACATTGTCTGTTTTGGCCTCCAAAGGTATACTTAATTACAGAAAACAACGAAACACTGATTTTAAGGAGGCTATTTAAAATGGCAAGTTTATCATTAAAAGGAATTCAGAAAATTTATCCGAACGGATTTCACGCAGTAAAAGATTTCAATCTGGACATTGAAGACAAAGAGTTCATCATCTTTGTAGGACCTTCCGGATGTGGTAAATCTACAACACTTCGTATGATCGCAGGTCTGGAAGATATTTCTGGCGGTACACTGGAGATTGACGGAAAAGTTATGAACGATGTGGAACCAAAAGACAGAGATATCGCGATGGTATTCCAGAACTACGCTCTGTATCCACATATGACAGTATACGATAACATGGCATTCGGACTGAAGCTTCGTAAAGTTCCGAAAGATGAGATTGATAGAAAAGTAAAAGAAGCAGCAAGAATCCTTGACCTGGAAAAACTGCTTGACCGTAAACCAAAAGCTCTTTCCGGTGGACAGAGACAGCGTGTTGCTATGGGACGTGCGATCGTTCGTAATCCAAAAGTATTCCTTATGGACGAACCTCTTTCCAACCTGGATGCAAAACTGAGAGTTCAGATGCGTATCGAGATTTCCAAACTGCATGAAAATCTGGGCGCTACAATCATCTACGTAACACATGACCAGACAGAGGCTATGACTCTTGGTACAAGAATCGTTGTTATGAAAGACGGAGTTGTTCAGCAGGTAGATACACCTCAGAACCTGTACAACACACCTTGCAACCTGTTCGTAGCAGGATTCATCGGATCTCCTCAGATGAACTTCATGGATGCTGTTGTTGATATCAAAGGAAATGATGTAACATTGACTGTCGGAAAACATACACTGAAAGTTCCTGCATCTAAAAAACAGGCACTGATCGACGGTGGATACAACGGAAGAACTGTTGTTCTTGGTATTCGTCCGGAAGATGTACATGATTCACAGGCATTCATCAGCAATTCACCTGACAGCGTGATCGAATCTACAATCAAAGTTTATGAGCTGCTTGGAGCAGAAGTATATCTGTACTTTGACTTAGAAGGTACACAGATGACAGCCCGCGTAAATCCTCGTACAACATTAAGAAACGGAGATCACGCAGTATTTGCTCTGGATATGGAAAAGATCCACATCTTCGACAAAGAAACAGAGTTGACGATTACAAACTAATGTTTTAAAATAGTTATAACTAAAAATGACAGGGGGCTGTACGATTGTGCAGCTCCTTCTCTGTCTACCGGGAGAAACACTATGAATCATACAGCCGAATTAGAGAAAGCATTGACAGACCTCAGACATATTACCGGAATTTCTATGGAGATTCACGCAGAAACAGAAGAAGAAGTGACAAAAGCGCTGGAGCAGTTAAAGCTCCTTTCCTCCGCATACAAAGAAAAGTATAACAAGATTCATTTTCTTCAGAGCCTGATGACAGACAGCATCCCTACATATAATGTATATGACCGGGCCGCCCGTCTTCACATTGCTCCGGAAGAGCCGCGTATCCTTTATCTTCTGGAGACTTCTCACAGTCTGGATGAAGATATTTCCGAGATTTTAAAGAATCTCTTTCCATCCCAGTCAGGAGCATTTCGAATTCCGCTGACAGAAGCTTCCTGTGCGATTCTCTGTCCTGTCAGATCTCTGGCAGATTCTTCACAGGAAACTGTACATCTTACTGCCCGCATGATCGTGGATACCGTAAACGCGGAAGCTATGGCACGTGTCCGTGTTTCTTACAGCAAGACTCTGCATAATCTGCTGGATCTCTCCACTGCTTTTCGTGAGACAAGTCTTGCACTGAAAGTCGGTAAGCTGTTTTATTCCGAACAGACGGTATTTCCATATAACCGACTTGGAATCGGACGTCTGATCTACCGTCTTCCAACTTCGTTGTGTGAGAATTTTCTTCATGAAATTTTCGGAGAGGAGATTCCACAGGCACTGGATGAAGAAACCACTGCAACCGTTAATAAGTTTCTACAGAATAACTTAAATATCGCAGAGACCTCCCGGCAGCTGCATATGCACCGCAATACTTTAATCTATCGCCTGGAGCAGATTGAAAAGCGGACCGGTCTGGATCTTCGCCAGTTTGAAGATGCCATGACATTTAAGATCGCCTCTATGGTAATGAATTATTTATATACTGAAAGGAATACACCACATGAATGACGCACTTTATGAACAATTAGTTACTCGTAAATCCCGACCTATGGACCTCGTAATCCGTATTTTGTGCATTGCCGCTCTCGTAGTCGTGCTTTGCGGAGGTATGCTTTTTATCGGTTCTCTGGCAGCTCTCGTTACGATTCTTCTCGGAGTTCTGATTTACTACTTTGTATTTCCGAAACTCGATGTAGAATATGAGTATACACTTTTGAACCACGATCTGGAAATTGACGCTATTTACAGTAAATCAAAACGCAAAAAACTCATGACTCTGGATATCCAGCAGGCTGAGATCATTGCGCCAAAAAATTCTCACCGTCTTGATTCTGTACACGCAGACAAGACAAAAGATTTTTCCGCAGGTACAGGCGAAGGTACTTATGCCATTGTAATCCCGGCTGAACAGACGATGAGCTGTATCCTGATCGATCCGGATGAAAAGATGCTGGATCATATGCAGCAATGGATGGGCATGAAGATGTTCCGTGACTAATATGAAATTGAATCGCTGTAAAATGACTGAGTAAAAGTTGTTTTACAGCGATTTTTTTATTTTTGCAACTTTTTACTTTCTGTTTTTATCTAATGTGTAACAATCGATTGTAAAAAAAGCCTTTATATCGGTTTCTATCAGATCAGTCGAAATGCTCTGGAAGACGGTACATTTCCGGATGCAATGACGGTAGACGTGGCCATTGATCAAATATATGCCGAACCATCTTCTCCTGGCATGATTCCTGATACAATAAACGGAAACTGGAAACTCCAAGTAATCTATATTTTACATTGCAGGTTCCTCAGGAATGGTCGGATAAAAATCCTGCTCCCCTTGTCACTAATTCCAATGGAGAGGAAATTTCTATTCTGAGCGGATACTGTACATCTCTGGAAGATGGCAGCCAGCGCTTCCACTATACACTGGAATATAATGATGATACAGAATTTACAGTTCAGATATTAGATAAAAACAATGCCCCTTCTGATAGCACGATTCCTGTAGTTGCTGAAATTCCTGTAAGTATGCAATAATGAACCATTGGCTCAAGGATATAATAAGCCCACCCTGACTCGCTAAAGTAAGGGTGGGCTTTTCATGTCTTATGGCATTATCCCTTCCAATATCTTTCCACGACTTCTACTATGATTTCCAGTACTTTTCTACCTCCTTCGCTGCATCTGACAGAGAAAACTGAAATCTTTCCTGAATTTTTACACATACAATTTCTTTCTCCATTCCCATTTCCTGAAGCAACTCTACTACGGCCTGTATGCCTTCTTGCCGGCCCTCCTGTCGCCCCTCTTGCAGACCCTCTTGTCTCCCCTCTTGCAGACCCTCTTGTCGGCCTATTTTTAGGCCTTCTTTTCGTCCCTCTCTAAGCCCAGTCTCTTTGTAAACAGTAGAAAAATACTGGTGATCTCGAATCGCACGCTCTCTTGCTTCATATTCCAGACGCTTTTCTTCATCTGCGCTGATCCGGTTCAAATCCTCATACGCCTTCTTAATATATTCGCTTTTTTCCGCTGCCATTTCAAATTCCTCCTTGGTCTCTGCATTGATAAACTGAAGCCATTTCAGCAGCTCTGTCTCCGGATACTCATGTTTTGCCAGCTTGGGAAGTTCCAGCGTATGGATTTCAAACTTATCACTATACATCTTTCTTCCCTGATCCGACCAGAAATGAAAGCGGGAATAGTATTCTTCATCATCAAACAATGTAAAATTTAAAATCCCGACATGAATACATTTTTCTAATTTTTGATAGTCTTCTCCCGGTTTTAGCTGATCCACAAACATCTTTCCCAGATAGAACAAGGTACGTTCTGCCCAGTATTCACTGGATGTCACCTGGATTTCAATATCGATCTGCTCCTTATTATTTAGCAATACCCGTACATCCAGAATCCCCAGTTTATCATCTTTGTCTTTCTGACGCAGGTGGGACGGCAAAATCCTGCTCTCAACGATTTCTTCCAGATTGATCCCAAGTACTGCTGCCAGAAATGCATTGCGCACCTCTTCATCTTCCATCAGTTCTTTAAAACAGAAATCTACCTTTGGCTTCATTAAAAATTGTGTTGTTTTTTCTTTCTTCATACACACTCCTCCTTTGTTCTGATGGAAACCAGAATATTTCGGCGAGTATGTATCTATATCATTGATTTTATTATATCTTTTGACGCGATGTTTCACAATCGCAAATACAGACAAACTCCCTCTATTCTTTTATCCATCTCTTTACTCTTTATCTGGGAATAACTTTTGAATGGCAATTCTTTGCCATATTTGAAAATTGAAAGGGATTCCTTTCAAGATTGATTTTATTATACTTGAATTTTGATCAGGATACAATTAAATTTCCATAAATATCCTGTAAAAAGTTACTGTAAACAATAACTCTGCAAGCCACAGTAACAGAGCAGTTCCACATGGAACTGCCCTACACCACCGGAAACCAGAGTCTGATTTCCATTCCTTTTCCGTAGACTGACACTGCTTCTACTTCTATCTTTAATTCCTGTCCGATCTGCCGTACCAGATACAATCCCATCCCTGTCGATTTTTTCTGGCTGTTCTCTCCTGTAAATCCTTTTTCAAAAAGATAGCGGAGTTCATATGGTTTTACGCCACACCCATTGTCGCAGACAGAAAGGCAGACTCTGTTGTTCTCACTTCCGGAACTGATTTTCAGCTTCGGACACTTTTCGGCTTCATATCCTGTGTATTTGATAGAATTCGCGATCAGCTGACTGAGCATAAAACACAGACTTTTCCGGTCTGACAGTACGATTTTCTTTTTCAGATCCAACTGCACCAGGATCTGCTTTTCTTCCAGATACAGACGGTATTCATCCAGCACCTCCCGGCAGCATTCTTCCAGACTGATCTCTTCAAACAAATACTCTTTATTCACTGCTTTAACCCTGGCATAATATAACATCTGCTCTACATAGGACTGCATCTGCAGTCTGACATGCTCCATTTTTTTGTGTACTGTCGGTGACATCTCCTCACTTCTGTTCTCAAGCAAAAGTGTAAAAAGAGATAATGGAATTTTCACTTCATGTGCCCATAATTCTACATATCGTTCATATTCTTCTTCCTGTATCCTCCCTGCATCAGCCTGCCTGTATGCTTTTCGAAGATATGCCCCGATCTCCCGCAGGATTTCCTGTTCTTCATTTCCTACTCCCCCGATCGCAAGTCTCTCATTTTCTTCACTCGGATCCGCCAGAAATGTAAGAAACCGCTCTTTCTTTTTCTGCTCTTTCCTTACGTTCCAGATTACCGCATACAAAAAAATGATTGCAAGACAACTGACTTCCAGTCCGGCCAGAACTTTGAACTGCTCCATCCCCGACAGCCACAGAAAGAATAGCGATACCAGTTCTGTACACGTAAGGATCACAAACCATATTTTTTCTTCTTTGATCTCGCTCCAGATTCGTCTGATATATTCCATATTACTGCTCTCTCTTCCACCGATATCCTCTGCCACGGATTGTTTCTATCCGATTCTCCAGACCAAGCGCCTTTAATGTCTTTTTCAGCCTTGTCACATTGACTTGAAGCGCATTTTCATCAATATATTCGGTTGTTCCCCACAATACCTTTGAAATGCACTCTTTTTTCACCTCTGTTCCTGCATATTCCAAAAGAATTTTTAAGATTTTTCCCTGATTTTCCGGAATATGACAGGCATCTTTCCCCTGACAGACCGTATAGGTTCTGGTATCAAAAAGAAAATCGTCTCCATCCAGTAAATGTGCATTTCCCATTGCCCGTTTCAGAAGATTTTCTGTCCTTGCCAGCAGACGGTCTTTATGACATGGCTTCGTCAGATATTCGTCAGCTCCCAACTCCAGTGCTTTCAACTCATCCTGCATTTTATCCCTGGAGGTCAGCACAAGAATAGGAAGGCTGCCTTTCTTTCGTATTTCTTTACAAAGTGCAAATCCACTGATTCCCGGAAGTCCCAGATCCAGCACTAACAAATCCGGATGCTCTGCCTCACAGACAGCACCGGTTTCTGGAAAATCCGTTACACAGCATACCTCATAGCCTGCCTTATGATAAATATTTTCCAGTTCTTCCCGAAGGAATTCATCGTCTTCTACGATCATGATTTTTTGCATGCCTGTCTTCTACTCCTGCCGTTTTCTCTGAATAAATTTCAAAATCCTGCGATTGCTTGTCTTTATGACTCCTATTATATAAGCTGTTTCTATCAGACACAAGAAAAGAAACACACTTCCTGCCATCTGCCAGAAAACTTTTACTTCCTGCACCTGTCCAATCAGCCGGAACAATGTCCAGACCCCAAACACACTACTGAAAAATGCAACGCTCAATACCAGTCCATAGTGCCACCAGATCTGAACTTTCGCACAATGACAGAGCTCTTTGTAGTTACTTCCCAGTGTAAGCAGAACGCTGTAGCGTGCCCCGGTCTTCTCCTGCTGAATTAAAAACTGAACTCCAATGAGTGTATTTGCGATAATCAAAAAAATCACCGCCAGATAGATCGTCGTATATCCCAATGCCACCTGATAAAACATATGCCGCCCGGCTGTTCCCAGATAACTTTCATAATGCAGATTGGTTGTTTTTAGACGGTCATTGACAGACATCACTGCTTTGAGCAATCCTTCCTCCTTTACCAGAACCGGATCAAGAATCCCGTTCCAGTAAGAATAGCTTCCGTCTGCTACAAAGACATCAAAAACCTTATCCGGTACAATAAAACCATACATAATCGTCAACATCCGGTCTGCCACCAGATTGTCATTGCATACTCTTGGAATGATTTCATAATCGGTCTCTTCTATCTGCACAAAAACTTTCTCTTTCAGAAGTTTCTCTACGCTCTTTGCAGTCTCATCCGACAAATATGTGGGGTGTCCGTAAATTGCCATCTGATGTTCTTTTAAGTTCAAAGGTTCCATTCCTTTTGAACGTAAAATCTCATTGTACCCTGATTCTGCGATCAAAAATGGGGATTCTTCCCAAGAATATGGATTCAATCTGTTTTTCAGACGCTCATGTAATTCCTCACAGTCATATGCATATACTTTTCGCTCCTCCATACCTTCCGTAAAATCCAGATCTGTCCAAAGTAATCCGTTTCGTACTTCAAACAGATTTGAAAAATATTGGTCTACTTTCTGAGATGACAGCACTTCTTCTAACGTTTCTTTTTTCTCGTCAAATGTAAAATCAATCCCTGCCGTATCCTGTTGTCCCAGTTGCCCGCTCATCCCGACTCCATAGGCACAACATATGATCGCAAACAGAATCAGAAGGGAAGAAATTGCCAACGAAGATGATTTTAAAAATACCGCTTCCTGCAGCTGACGGCATGTAAATGTCCAGAGCTTTTTCCCCGGAAGTTTTCTGCATATCCTATCAAATAGGTATGCCAGGCCCTGAAAGAAAAAGAATGTACCGAGTACTCCGCAAAAACATAAAATTGCAGTCATACGAAACATTCGTTTTATCCCAAGTTCCGAACTCAGTATCCCGCATCCGATCCCATAGGCTACTGCCAGAAGAATGATTCCCATCATCAGCTTCACACACGTTTTTATGGGCGAAAATGCACGCTGTTTTTCCTTCTGTTCACGGGATAACAATTCATAAACCTCTTTTTTCCAAAGCTTGATGCAAAGCACAAACCGGGCAAGCATTTTAATTCCGCAAATCCCAATGACCGTCCACAATGCAGCCAAACCGGAAAATGTAAACTGATGACGCAGAATTCCAAATCCTGCAAGCTTCGCCGTAATCAGGCTTGTAAGTTCCGAGATCAGCAGAGCCCCCGGGATCCCGATCACAAGAGCATACACAATATTTCGCAGATCTTCCAGAAAAAGCATTTGAAACAGACTTCTTTTCTTCATGCCAAGCATCAAATAGGTTCCAAACTCATGACTTCGCCGTTCCATCTGATACTTATCCGTAAAATATACCAGGAAATAAAGCAGGCACAGAGATACCACATATAAAATCGGAATCAGCATCAGTAGCTTGTTTACAGCATCTCTCTCCATCTCTTTCAGAAAGATCATCACATCCTGATGATCCAGCGCAAGGATAATATAAAATGCCGCCACCGTGAGAATCATCGTAACAAAATACAGCGTGTTTTCCTGCCGGTTTCGTTTACTGTTTCGTCTGATCAGTTCAGAGAACATAATTGCTTCCTCCTCCCAACTGCGCCATCACGGACAAAATGCGCTCATAAAATTCCCGGTTTGTCTCCTCCCCGACTCGCTTCCGTAATTCATGAAATACTTTTCCATCCTGAATAAACAAAATTCTGGAACAAAAACTCGCAGCCTGTGCGTCATGTGTCACCATCAGAACCGCAGCCTCATCCTCTCGATTCACTCCGGAGAGTTGCTCCATCAGACTTCGTGCACTTCGGCTGTCAAGCGCACCGGTCGGCTCATCTGCCAGTACGATCTGCGGATGCAAAAGAAGCGCTCTTAATGCGGCTACCCTCTGCTTCTGTCCTCCGGACATCTGATTCGGAAATTTTTCCAGCACCTCCTCGATCTCAAAATATTCCGCCAGCTTCTGCATCCTTTTTCTGCTTTCCTTTTCCGGCATTTTGTGAATCTGTGCCGGCAAAAGAATATTTTCTCCACCCGTCAGATTATCCAGCAATTCAAACTGCTGAAACAGATACCCGATCTGTCTTCCCCGATACGCTGCCAGCTGAGTATCCGTATACATTCCGATATCCTGTCCTTTCAGAAGAATCCTCCCCCTTGTAGGTCTTAAAACCGAAGCAATACAATTTAACAGCGTCGTTTTTCCCGAACCGCTGCTTCCCATAATTCCGAGGAATTCTCCCTGATATACTTGAAACGAAATTCCTCTGAGTGCCTCTGCTGCATTTTCCTTTTCCCCATATGTTTTGTACAACGATTCTATTTCCAAAATAATACGGCTCATAATATCCCTCCCTTTCGTGATAAGAATATTATAAGCCGTATCGTGGATGAAAAACACTTACACTTTCTGTAAGAAAACTCCATCCTCTTTATGGTCTGCTATTCACAGTAAATTTTTATGAAAGCTCCAGTTTTCCGGTATATAACTGGTAATACGTTCCTTTCATTTTGATCAGATCCGCATGATCTCCACGCTCGATGATCTTTCCGTGTTCCAGAACAATAATCGCATCACTGTTGCGGATCGTAGAAAGTCTGTGCGCGATAACAAATACTGTACGTCCCTTCATCAGGTTATCCATACCCTTCTGCACAATACTCTCCGTACGGGTATCAATGCTGGAAGTTGCTTCATCCAGAATCAGTACCGGCGGATTTGCAACTGCTGCTCTCGCAATGGAAAGAAGCTGTCTCTGTCCCTGTGAAAGCTCTTCTCCATCACCGCTTAACATAGTATCGTATCCCTTCGGAAGCATTTTGATAAACTGATCTGCATGAGCCAGTTTTGCAGCCTCATATACTTCCTCATCAGTAGCATCCAGTTTTCCATAACGGATATTATCCATAATGGTTCCTGTAAACAAATGGGTATCCTGCAGTACAATTCCGAGGGAACGTCTCAGATCATCCTTTTTAATCTTTGTAATATTGATTCCGTCATACCGGATCTTTCCTTCCTGAATATCGTAAAAGCGATTGATCAGGTTCGTGATGGTTGTTTTTCCTGCTCCGGTAGAACCGACAAATGCCAGCTTCTGTCCCGGTTTTGCAAACAGACTGATATCTTTTAAGATCACTTTATCTTCGTTGTATCCAAATGTCACATCTTCAAAACGCACATCTCCGGTCAGTTCTGTATAAGACACACTTCCGTCTGTCGAATGTGGATGCTTCCAGGCCCACATTCCGGTTCTTTCTTTGCATTCGATAATATTGCCGTTCTCGTCTTTTTTCGCATTGACCAGTGTTACGTATCCCTCGTCTTTTTCCGATTCTTCATCGATCAGAGCAAAAATACGCTCTGCTCCGGCAAGTGCCATAACAATAGAGTTAAACTGCTGCGCCACCTGCATAAACGGCTGTGTAAAGCTCTTTGTAAACTGCAGATAAGATGCCATAACTCCCAGAGTGATCCCTCCGATTCCCATAATAGAAAGGAATCCTCCAAGTACAGAGACCAGTACAAACTGCAGGTTTCCGATGTTTCCGATTACCGGTCCCATCATATTTGCAAAGGTATTTGCCTGTGCAGCACTTTCAAAGAGCGCCTCGTTGAGTTTGTCAAATTCTTCTTCTGACTTTCTTTCGTGGTTGAACACTTTTACTACGCGCTGTCCGTTCATTCTCTCTTCCACAAATCCAGTCACATCTGCCAGAGATTTCTGCTGACGAACAAAATATTTTCCACTGTTTCCACCGATCTTTTTTGTTACGAAGATCATAAGACCAATGATCAGAACTGCTAAAATTGTAAGCAGCGGACTTAAGATCAGCATTGAAATAAAGGTTACGATAATCGTAAAAAAGGACATCAGTGCCTGTGGGATCGACTGACTGATCATCTGTCTGAGCGTATCTGTATCATTCGTGTAAAGACTCATGATAGAACCATTCGTATTCTGGTCAAAATAACGGATTGGAAGAGTCTGCATATGTTCAAACATATCGTCCCTTACTTTTTTAAGGACACCCTGACCAATGTAGACCATCAGGCGTGTATAAGTAAATGTAGCAATGACTCCCATCAGGAAAATGCTGCCAAGCACCGCAAGTGCCCGATATAGTTCTGCAAAATTCGGATCTTTCTGTCCGATCAGAGGACTGATAAAATCATCGATTAAAAACTTGAGGGACAATGATACCGAAATTGATGCGATCGAACTTAATAAAATACAGATAAATACGATCACAAACCGAACCTTGTACGTTCCTGTCACATATTTTAAAAGCCGCTTTGCGGTCTGTAAATTTTCTTTTGAAACCTTTGGTTTTCTATTCATCGTCCTCACCTCCCTTTATCTGAGATTCATATACTTCTCTGTAGATTTCATTTGTCGCAAGCAATTCTTCGGATGTGCCGACTCCCATGATCTTTCCTTCATCCAGTACAATGATCTGGTCTGCATTTTCTATAGAAGAAACTCGCTGCGCAATGATGATCTTTGTAGTATCCGGAATTTCTTCCCGGAATGCTTTTCGAATCAGCGCATCTGTCTTTGTATCTACCGCACTTGTGGAGTCATCCAGAATCAGGATCTTCGGTTTTTTCAGAAGTGCCCGTGCAATACACAGACGCTGCTTCTGTCCGCCGGAAACATTGTTTCCGCCCTGTACGATCATCGTATGATAACCTGCCGGAAATTCTTTTATGAAGCCATCTGCCTGTGCAAGTTTGCAGACTCTCTGAACCTCTTCCTCACTGGCATGTTCATTTCCCCAACGGATATTATCGTAGATCGTTCCTGTAAAGAGAACGTTTTTTTGCAATACCATAGATACCTGATCGCGCAGTGCCTCCAGATTATACTCTCTGACATCCAGTCCGCCGACTTTTACAGTTCCTTTTGTCACGTCATAAAGTCTCGGGATCAGCTGTACCAATGTTGATTTCGCACTTCCGGTTCCTCCGATGATCCCGATCGTCTGTCCGGATTTAATATGAAGATTGACATCTTTTAACGAAAGATTTCCGCCTTCTCCCGCATAACTGAAATCTACATGCTCAAACCGGATCTCTCCGTCTGCCACTTCTGTAATCGCATTCTTTTTGTCCTGCATCTCCGGAACTTCCGCCAGAACTTCCGTAATACGGTCTGTAGACGCTTCTGCGATCATGATCATAACAAATACGAATGTAACCATCATCAGAGCCATCATGATCTGGAACGCATACACGATCACACTGGTCATTTCTCCGATTTCCATCGCACCGAATACAATTTCTCTTCCTCCGATCGCTACCATCAGAAGCATCGCCGTATAGATCGTAAACTGCATAACCGGTGAGTTCCATGCCACGATCTTTTCTGCTTTTGTAAATAATGTATAGACATATTTTGAAATTCCATGGAATTTTTCAATTTCGTGATCTTCCCGTACAAAGGCTTTTACCACGCGGGATGCATTGACATTTTCCTGTACGGAATTATTCAGAATATCATACTCATCAAATACTTTAATAAAATGCGGATGCGCTTTCTTTGCAATAAAGATCAGTGTTCCTCCAAGCAGCGGTATGATGATCAGGAACAGTAAAGCAATTTTCTTATTGATCAAAAGTGTCATGATCCAGGATAAAACAATCATGATCGGAGCTCTCGCCAGCAGACGAATGCTCATCATATACGCCATCTGTACGTTAGTAATATCTGTTGTCATACGTGTTACAAGACCGGATGTGGAAAACCGGTCAATATTTTTAAATGAAAATTCCTGAACTTTATAAAAAATATCATGTCTCAGGTTTTTGGCATATCCTGCACCTGCTATTGCTGCCATTTTTCCTGCTATAATACCGAAATACAGAGCCAGCATTGTCATAATGACCAGAATCAATCCCCGCCGTACGATATAGCTCAAATTTCCCTGCATGATTCCAACATCAATGATCTTCGCCATCTCCATCGGAATCAGAACTTCCATTAAAACTTCCAGGATTACGAAAAATGGAGCCAACACAGACTGCTTTTTGTATTCCCGGACTGATTTTAAAAGTGTTTTATTCATCGTTCTCGTCTTCCTCCTTATTTTCTGTTTTGTTTTCTGCAAGATTTTGAATCATCTGCACAAGCACCTTTCTGCAAATCTTTACATCTTCCTGATCTATCCCTTGTATCAGCCGCTTTTCCGTATCTCTGATGTGCTCCAGAATCTCAGGTCTGAGTGCTTCTGCTTTTGGAGTCGGTACAATACGTTTTAATCTGGCATCCTTTTTCGAACTTTCCCGGGAAATAAATCCATTTTTTTCCATGAGCTGCAAAATCCCTGTGGCTGTGGACTTCCGGATTCGAAACTCTTCTTCTATATCTTTCTGATATACTTCCCTGTGCATCGTTTCCAAAAGAATATGCTTTAACACATGCTTCTGCATGGTGGTCAGGCCATCATCTCCCACTGCTTCAGACGCATTTCTGCGCTTCATCTGATTGGAAAGAATGTGAATCAGCCTGCCGGTATTGATGTACCTTTCCTTATCTTCTATATCCTGCATAATTCCATCCCTCTCTCTTTATATAGTTAGTTCCCTAACTTTCAACCATTATACGGAGGATATTTTTTATTGTCAAGAAGTTTTTTCAGATTATTGAAATCATAAAACTTATTTTGCCACGTCTGAATATTGCCTGATGGCAGCAGGCAGCCCGGTACGGAAAATAACAGAAATATAATCGATCGTCTGCTGCCTGTCATACTTTTCTTTGTTCACGATCCATTCCAGTAATGTCTCCGCAATTGCCTCTGTATAAAAGAATCTTTTTAAGTCCTTTGTAACCTTACCAACATCAATGTGGCAGAGCGTATCCGTGAACTCTCAACCATTAAGGTTCTCGGATTCTACGACAAAGAAGTAACACTCTATATTTACCGGGAAACAATACTCCTTTCCCTGCTCGGTATTTTAGCAGGATTTGGAGTCGGTGATCTGCTTTACCAGTACATACTGGCAGTTGTTCCACCGATGAAGTGATGTTTAACCCCGCTCTTTGTGCAAAAGCATTTGTGATTCCTGCCATTTTGATTGCAGTCATTACATTTATTCTAGGATACATAATGAATCGAAAACTCAAATACTTAGATATGCTCAGCGCATTAAAATCTGTAGAATAGCAAAAAATTTAAAAGTCAAGGGACTGACACAATGCAGCTCCTTGACTTATTTCATTTGGATCAAACACTAACTCTATTTTTCCAACTCCTGTATCAATTCAGAAATTAAAGCTTCTTCCTCTTCCAGTTCTATTGCAATCTCAGAAACCGACATTCCTTTTGACAATTTCTTTTGAATTAGTTCCTTTAGGAGTTCCATTCTGCCAGTTGTCCATCCCTCTTCCCAGGACGCTTCCCGCTCCTGTCTCATATGCTTCTCTTCATCATATTCATAAATACTCACTTGCTTCGCCTCCGCTCGGTTTTGCGTCAAAAACCCTGCCAGAATTCCTTCTTGAATGCATTCACATATTGCCTGCTCTACAGCTTCACTATCGGCATTATGTTGGCATATTCCCGTACTCTTGCAGTATATTCGGAATAGTCTTTCAGAGATTTGCACAGTTCCTTTAATTTTTCGTTATGTCCCCGGTTAATGTTCAGCATCACTGCCGCCAGCTCCAATGCGGGATGCTCGTCCTTTACGCTGTATGCATCCGACAATCTTAATACGGTTCGATCCGGCATTTCCTTGATGCCGTTATAAAAAATGACGAACTGCGGCGCCGGAATCTCCACCAGCTTTGTTCCATACAGATTTGAGTTCTTTGTCATGCCCGAATACAGGTCTGAAATATAAAAAAGATTACGCAAGGGCAGGTTTGGACTGTAGGTAGACTGATGCTCGTAATGCTTTCCGCTGATCGCATTGTACAGATCAAGCAGTTCTTTCTTCTCCTGGTAGAGCATGGCAAAAATTCGCGACTTGTACATTCTGTTTACCGGGGGTTCTGTGGTTTGTTTCATAAAGCTTCCTCCTTCAATTGAATTGTTGCAGGAGGCCTTCCAATCCGACATCTTCTCTTCTAAAAACCTCTCTGCTGTTTTAGTTGATATCAAAGCATAGAGATTTTCCGATATGACTTTAGAACAAAAGATGCGGAATCGTTCCGCTTAGAAAACCAGAAATAATGCTTTCTTGTATTGTAGCACGTTTATTCAAAAAGAGGAAGAAGAATTCTTTAAATAAGGAAACCGATAGCTTCGACTGGTTATAGTCTATGCCATCGGTTTTCTTGATTCAAGTTAGCCTCTGAACAGTAACATCACATCTGTACTTGCTATCTTTCTCTTAATTTCCACATTCAATACTGATTGCATTGAATTTTTCCAAAATATCTTCTACTTTCAATTCCTGTTTTTCTTTTGCTGACAGATCCATCACTGCTTCCCCCTGATGCATCATCAACAGTCTGTTTCCATATTCTACTGCATAGCGGAGATTATGTGTCACCATGATCGTTGTCAGGTTTTTCTGTTTCACGATCTTATCTGTCAGTTCCATGATCAGATCTGCCGTCTTTGGATCCAGCGCCGCTGTGTGCTCATCCAGGATCAGAAAATCGATCGGTGTCATGGTTGACATCAGAAGTGCCATTGCCTGACGCTGCCCGCCGGAGAGAGAACCGACTTTTACATTCAGCTTATTTTCCAGTCCCAGATTCAACTGGCTTAATAGCTCCTGATAATGAGACTTTCTGTTTTTATTAATTCCTTTTCTCAATCCGTAAAAACTGCCTTTGTTGTCTGCAAGAGACATGTTTTCCAGAATCGTCATCGATGGGCAGGTACCAAGCGCCGGATTCTGATACACTCTTCCGATCTTCCGGTTTCTTTTATACTCTTTCATGTGGGAAATATCTTCTCCCTGCATCAGAA
>PPYF01220211.1_pt1 | contig 18572 bp, 16 predicted proteins | sample 1559871 | NCBI WGS metagenome assembly PPYF01 (sample SAMN08240021, study PRJNA423297) | Human gut metagenome, whole genome shotgun sequencing project. | reverse complement strand
AATGCCTCGGCATTCTTGCTGCGAGGTGCGCGTCATGCAATTGCATGACATACTTCTACTGCGCACCTCTGCAATCCTGTCGGAGGCTATATCAGCTGGGGGATTGACTCCCAGCTGATATAACAAAAGGACGATTCTCCCTGCAAGCAGACTCCCACCACTTTCGAATAGCACGAACGCCCACTTCGATTCCGCTCTGCTCCATCTCAGTGCTCGTTTGACTCACATAGATTAAAATAAGAGTACTCTGACTCTCGTGCTTCGCTATACGTGCACATGCAAACATCCATCTCGAATCCGCTCTGCTTCTTCTCGATAATCGTTTGCATACCTATAACAGCTAAAAAGAGGAGTCAGTTTGCTGCAAGCAGCATCTGGCTCCTCTTTTACCTGTCGCACGTATAGCTTATTCGTCCATGTTTGCGAGTTTTTTGGCTTGATCGGCAGCGATGCAGGCATCGATGATTTCCTGGATATCGCCGTTCATGATCTTGTCTAGTTTGTATAATGTCAGACCGATACGGTGATCTGTGACACGTCCCTGTGGGAAGTTGTAAGTACGGATCTTCTCGGAACGGTCTCCTGTTCCGATCTGGCTCTTTCTTGCTTCTGCCTCTGCATCATGCTGCTTCTGACATTCCAAATCGTAGAGTTTTGCACGCAGAAGTGCAAATGCTTTTTCTTTATTCTGCAGCTGTGATTTCTCTGTCTGGCTGTAGATTACAATTCCAGTTGGATAGTGAGTCAGACGTACAGCGGAGTCTGTTGTATTGACACACTGTCCACCGTTTCCTGATGCTCTCATAACATCGATACGAATATCTTTCTCATCGATATGAACATCCACATCTTCTGCCTCCGGCATAACTGCTACTGTGATTGTTGATGTGTGGATACGTCCGCCACTTTCTGTCTCCGGCACACGCTGCACGCGGTGTACTCCGGATTCGTATTTCATCATAGAATATGCGCCCTGTCCATCAATCATAAATGTAACATTCTTCATACCACCGATTCCAATTTCTTCGCACTCTACCAGTTCCACTTTCCAGCGTTTACTCTCTGCATAATGCAGATACATACGATAAATTTCTGCAGCAAAAAGTGCTGCTTCATCTCCACCGGCACCAGCACGAATCTCAACTACTACGTTCTTGTCATCATTAGGGTCTTTTGGAAGCAACAGGATCTTAAGCTCATGCTCAAGCTCTTCTACTCTTGCTTTCGACTCATTCAACTCCTCTTTTGCAAGTTCTCGCATATCTTCGTCAGACTCTTCATTCAGAAGTTCCAGACTTTCTTCAATGTTCTGCTTGCATGCTTTATATTCTTTGTATGCTTCTACGATTGGTGTAAGCTCACTTTGTTCTTTCATGAGCTTACGGAAACGGTTTGGGTCACTTGCCACATCCGGTTCCTGAAGTTCGCTCAAGATTTCTTCTAATCGAATTAGCAGATCTTCTAATTTATCAAACATCTCTATCTCCTCCTGTTTACCTGCAATATTACTATAACTGCCATATACCGGCGCAAACATTAAACATAATCCTCACTTCGGTATTCTCTATCCTGACCAATGTCTCACATTTTTGTTCGACTTGAATTTTCTACAACTCTTTTATTGTACATGCCACACACTACACGGTCAAGTCCTGCCAGATCCTTTTTCACATATATATTGCAAAATCCTGCATTTTTCATAAGCTTTGATACATCTTCTGCCTGGTCATGACCGATCTCGAACATGAGCCATGCACCATCATTCAAATGTGAAATGCTTTCGCTTACAATTCTTCTGTAAAAGTAAAGTCCGTCTTCATGTCCGTCAAGCGCAATCCACGGATCATGAAGCTTTACTTCGTCCTCCAGTCCCTGGATCACTTCCGTTCTAATATATGGTGGGTTTGACACAATAAGATCAAAACTTTCAGATACATTTTCAAAAATGTCACTCTGTACCCATATAACAGGAACCTTAAGTCTCTGAGCGTTCTTTTTTGCCACTTCAAGCGCATCTGCTGATATATCTGCGCCAACCGCTTTCACCCCTGTAATGTGCTTTCTTTCTGCCGCATACTTTAAAAGACTGATCGGTATACAGCCAGAACCAGTACACATATCCAGCACATACATATCCGATCTTATCACTTTCAATGCTTCTTCCACCAGATTCTCTGTATCCTGTCTTGGGATAAGCACATGCTCATTAACAAGAAATTCATATCCCATAAACTCCTGACTTCCCGTAATATGCTGAAGTGGAATTCTTCGTGCACGCTTTTCCAGATATTCCCAATACCGTTTCGCTTCCTCTTCCGAAATATTTTTTTCCGGATTTCCATAGTAGGAAGCACGACTGATTCCAGTCACATATTCCAGTAAATACCATGCATCGATTTGAGCATCTGGTATCTGTCTGCTTTCCAGATACGCAGATCCTTCTTTATAAATCCTCTGCAGTTTTAAAGTTCTCTGCTTCATATGCTCTCCAATCAAATACTGCTTCTACTGCCTGTATTGCCACTTCAATCATTGAGTCGTCCGGTTCTTTCGTTGTCAGCTTCTGGATTGCAAGTCCTGGTCTGCTCAAAAGATTGATAATCGGATTCTCACTTCTTCCTGCAAGTTTCAGTACTTCATAAGAAATTCCTGCAATGACCGGAATCAGGGCTATTCTCACGATCACACGCATCAGCGGTGATTCCACCTGGATCAACATCAACAAAATAATACTGATTGCCAGTACGAAGAATAAGAAGCTTGTTCCACAGCGCTTATGCTGTCTGGAACTGATTCTGACATTATCAACGGTAAGCGGAAGTCCATGCTCAATGCAATTGATGCATTTGTGCTCCGCGCCATGGTACATAAATGTTCTCTGGATATCATCCATTCTTGAAATCAATGCAATATAGAGAATAAATATACCAATCCTCACAAATCCTTCCACTAATGTTCTCAAATGATACGATGGCATCAGTGGTTTTAATAATGAAGACAGAAAATACGGCAGAACCATAAATACTGCTACTGCAATTACTACAGATATTGCAACTGTCGCATTCATCATCCATTTTTCCTGTTTTTCCTTCTTTGCGATTTCTTCCTCTGTCAGTTCTTTTTCGCTTTTTACTTCCTCTTCGTCCTCATAAAATTCAGCTGAAAACATCAACGTCTTAATTCCCAGAACCATAGAATCTATAAAATTGAACACCCCTCTGATAAACGGAATCTTCGTTAAAGCTTTCCATTTGATCACACTGTGATATTCTTCCTTCTGTACAAAAATCTCTCCATCCGGTTTTCTCACTGCAACCGCATAGTCGTCTCCATGTCTCATCATAATTCCTTCAAGGACTGCCTGTCCCCCAATATTGGATGACTTCATATAATTGCTCTCCTCATATCTGATATAAATAGAAGAAAGGGTTGAGATTTAAAAAACCTCAACCCCGATAACCTTCGAACTTATTTCATTCCGTACTTCTTGTTGAACTTATCAACACGGCCACGAGCCTGTGTTGCTTTCTGCTGTCCTGTGTAGAACGGATGACACTTAGAACAGATTTCTACGTGGATATCTTCTTTTGTAGATCCTGTTACGAATGTGTTACCACAGTTGCAAGTTACAGTTGCCTGATAGTATGCTGGATGTATTCCTTCTTTCATGATTTTCACCTCTTCTTTATTATTGTTGCGTTTATTTTAGTTGCGTCAAACGCGAATATTTTCTAAACAGCTTTCTTATTGTACCACACGATTGCCAGCTTGTCTATAATATTTTTTTCTTTTTTACCATTTCAATCAACTCATTGTTGTTCTTTGTATTGGAGAACATATTCAGGATACTCTCCACCGCCTCTTCCGCACGCATTCCATTGAGTGCACGGCGCATGATCTCCACAGCTTCCTGCTCATCTTTGTTAAGAAGCAGATCTTCTCTACGAGTGCTTGACTTCGGTATATCAATAGCAGGGAACATTCTTTTTTCAGAAAGCTTACGGTCAAGTACCAGTTCCATGTTACCTGTTCCTTTAAACTCCTCATATACAACATCGTCCATCTTGCTTCCTGTATCTACCAGTGCTGTAGCGAGAATTGTAAGGCTTCCACCCTCACGCATATTTCTTGCAGCACCAAAGAAACGCTTTGGCATATGAAGCGCTGCAGGATCAAGACCACCGGAAAGTGTTCTTCCGGATGGTGAAACAGTCAGGTTATACGCTCTTGCAAGACGTGTGATGCTGTCAAGCAAGATCATAACATCTTTCTTATGTTCTACAAGACGCTTTGCACGTTCAATGACCATTTCAGATACTCTCTTATGATGCTCTGGAAGCTCATCAAATGTAGAGTAAATAATCTCTACATTGTCTCCTTGAATGGTCTCTTTAATATCCGTAACTTCCTCCGGACGTTCATCAATCAGAAGAATCAGAAGATGCACTTCCGGATTATTCTTAAGAACAGACAATGCAACTTCTTTTAAAAGTGTTGTCTTACCGGCTTTCGGAGGTGATACGATCATTCCTCTCTGACCTTTACCAATTGGAGAAAGCAAGTCCATAATTCTCATAGACGTGCTTGTCTTGCCACACTCCAGACGCATTCTCTCATTTGGAAAAATCGGTGTCATCTTCTCGAAACTGCTACGTGTGAGAAGTTCCATTGGATCTGTATCATTCACTTTAGTCAAATATAACAGTGCGCTGAACTTCTCCTGCTGTGTCTTAATACGAGTATGTCCCTCCAAAATATCTCCAGTCTTCAGATTGAATCTACGGATCTGAGACGGCGAAATATAGATATCATTATCTCCTGGAAGATAATTATCACTTCGGATAAATCCGAACCCATCTGGCATAACCTCCAGAATTCCGCGTGCAACAATGCCACTGTCCAGGCGGTCAATATCATGGATTTCTTTATCTCCGGTATTCGCAGACATCTCTTTTACTGTCTCACGCTTTTCCTGTTTTTCTTTTTCCTGTTCTTTTTCATCTTCCTGTAACATCAATTCGATTACCTGGGCCTTTTTCATTGTAGAAATACCTTTCAGGCCTCTTGCTTTTGCAAGTTCTTTTAACGTCGTCAACGGTAATGTTTCATATTTTTCTTTCATCATCGCTTTATATTCCTTTCAATTATAGGCTTATGTGTCATCACGGGATTCTTTGTCAGAATAGACTTCATCTGAAACTAAAGTTTATTATACTACAAATGTTTCGCTTTTAAAAGCCTTTTTTCAAAGACATTTCTTGATTTGGTAATCTTAAAATGATATGATGGTATACAAGGGGTGACCTTGTTCAAATCCCCATATACAAAATATAGTAGAAAAAGGTGGTATTTAACGTGACAAATCAAGAAAAAGCTCTGAAAATGCACGAAGAATGGAACGGCAAACTTGAAACCATCGCAAAGTCTCATGTAAAGACTCGCGAAGATCTGGCAATTGCTTACACACCGGGTGTTGCTGAGCCATGCAAAGTTATCGCTGAAGATAAAGAAGCCGCATACAAATATACAATCAAATCCAACACAATTGCTGTTGTATCTGACGGAAGTGCCGTGCTTGGACTTGGCAATATAGGACCGCTGGCTGCCATGCCTGTTATGGAAGGAAAAGCTGTCCTTTTCAAAGAATTCGGTGGTGTCAATGCTGTGCCGATCTGCCTGGACACTCAGGATACTGAAGAGATCATCAAAACTGTTGTAAATATTGCTCCTGCTTTCGGAGGCATTAACTTAGAAGACATCAGTGCTCCAAGATGCTTTGAAATTGAGGAACGTCTGAAAGAGCTTCTCGACATTCCTGTTTTCCACGACGATCAGCACGGAACTGCCATTGTGGTTCTTGCCGGAATCATTAATGCATTAAAAGTAACAGGAAAAGACAAAGAGACCTGTAAAGTCGTTGTAAATGGTGCCGGAAGTGCCGGTGTTGCAATCACAAAACTGCTTCTCACATACGGATTTTCTCATATTACAATGTGCGATATCAGTGGAATCCTCGGAAAAGATTCTCAGAATCTGAATTGGATGCAAAAAAAGATGGTCGAAGTAACAAATCTGGAAGGCAAAAAAGGAACCCTTGCTGATGCATTGAATGGTGCAGACATCTTTGTCGGTGTATCTGCTCCGAATATTGTCACAAAAGAAATGGTCGCTTCCATGAACAAAGATGCTATCCTCTTTGCAATGGCCAACCCTGTACCAGAGATCATGCCAGACCTCGCAAAAGAAGCCGGAGCAAAAGTTGTTGGAACCGGACGTTCAGACTTCCCGAACCAGGTCAACAATGTCGTTGCTTTCCCTGGAATCTTCAAAGGCGCTCTGGAAGGACGCGCAACTAAGATTACAGAAGAGATGAAACTTGCAACTGCAAAAGCAATCGCAAGCCTTGTTCCGGATGAAGAACTGAACGAAAACAATATTCTTCCGGAAGCTTTCGACCCTCGCGTTGCAGACGTTGTAAGCGAAGCTGTGAAGGAATTGATTTAATGGCTGTTTACTGGGGCGAAAAGAGATACCATTCTCTGGACTATTATCTCAAAAACACCTATGGCAGCAAATTATATAAACTATCACTGAACGGAGGCATGACTTGTCCGAACCGGGATGGAACATGCGGAACCCGTGGCTGCATTTTCTGCAGCCAGGGTGGTTCTGGTGATTTTGCCGAATCACCTTCCGAGACGATTCGTGAACAGATTGAACATGGAAAATCTAAAGTCGCCGCCAAATATGGAGGCGGTTCTTATATTGCATACTTTCAAGCATATACGAACACTTATGCACCTGTAGACTACCTTCGTAAAATATTTACTGAGGCAATCATGCACCCGGATATCAGAATTCTTTCTGTTGCAACAAGACCGGACTGTCTCGGTGAAGATATTTTAAATCTTCTTCATGAATTAAATCAGATCAAACCTGTCTGGATTGAGCTTGGACTTCAGACAATTCATGAAGATACGGCATCTTATATCCGGCGCGGCTATGATCTTCCGGTATTTGAACATGCATTAAAGAGACTTCGTCAACTGGGTATTCCGGTAATCGTACACACGATTCTCGGACTTCCAGGAGAAGATATCAAGCGGAATCTTGAGACTATGCATTATCTGAATGAACACCACATTCAGGGAATCAAGCTACAGCTTTTACATGTTCTGAAATACACAGATCTCGCGGACGATTACCTGACAGGCAGATTTTCTGTTTATTCCATGGAAGAATATTTTGAAGTCTTAAGTTCCTGTATCTGCAATCTGAGTCCGGATATTGTCATTCATCGGCTCACCGGGGACGGTCCAAAAGATCTTCTGATTGCTCCTACCTGGAGCACAAACAAACGACATGTCTTAAACCAGATGCAGTCCTGGTTCAAGATTCACGACATCTGGCAGGGAAAGGAGTTGTAAATTATGGCAGAAGCATTTAAACTTTATAAACTGATCATTCTGTATATGCTGGATAAGGTGGATTTCCCACTGACTAATTCCCAGATTTCAGAATTCATTTTAAACGAAGGCTACACGACATATTTTAAATTGCAACAGGCTCTTTCAGAGCTTTTGGATTCTGGATTTATTCGTGAAGAGTCCACGCACACAAGAACATTTTATCACCTGACAGAAGAAGGCGAGGAAACAATTCATTACTTTAAAAATGATATTTCACCTGCAATCCAGGAAGATATTAACAGTTTTCTCAGTAATAAACAATATGAACTGAAAAATGAAGTTGCCATAAAAGCTGACTATTATCGAAATCCCAACATGGAATATTGTGTCCGCTGTCAGATACTGGAACGTGATGCTCCTTTAATCGACCTGACGCTCACTGTTCCAACGGAATCTGAAGCAATGGCAATTGCAGCAAACTGGACACAAAAGAATGAAAAGATATACGCCAATCTAATGGCCGAATTATTATAGGTATATCCCCCAAAAAAAAGAATGAACTGTATTTTAATTTTCATTGCAAATACAGTTCATTCTCTTTTTATTTAGCCCGGATTTGTATGATCATTATCTTCCAAGGAATGTTCCTATAAAGATTCCATAGTAGTTACCAATGACATATCCAAGAGTACCGACCAGAAGTGCCGGAACTACCATTGCCTGCCATCCTTTTGCAATTGCAAGCGCTGCGGCTGTTGTAGGTCCACCTATATTTGCATTCGATGCAATACAGATCTCTTCCAGGTTGAATTTGAAAATCTTACCAAATACAAAGGAGACGATCATGTTCATACCAACGATGATTGCACAGAATACAAGGAGTAATGGTGCCTGTGTCACGATCAGGTAGATAGATGCCGGAACACCGATTACTGCAAAGAAGATATGAATCAGGAATGTACCAATTTCCTGTGCACCACCAATATTTCCCATAAATTCTGGTTTAATTGTTGCCAATAACATGGTCAATGTAGGCATGATCAAATATTTGTTTCCAAGAAGACCGTTTAATAATGACAGTCCAAAATTACTTGTTGGAATCAATCCTGCAAAGAAATCTGCAATTGCTGTAGAAATTGCTACGATTGCAAATGCAATCGCAAGTGCCTCTGCGATATCGATCAGTGCGACCGGTTTTGCTTTCCAGTAACTTGCTGCCTGGTTTTCACTTTCACCACTTGCTTTTCTTGCTTCTACTTCATCAATATATGGATGTTTAAATTTCTTCAAGAAGAATTTAATTGTTGGAATTGCAATCAGTACAAAGAAATAAAGTGCCATCAAAAGGTTATCTGCTACCACGGAAGAAGATACCATATCTCCGCTTGCTCCAAATGCATCAGACATTGCTACCATGTTCACACTTCCTCCTGTGTATGAACCAACCATCATAGCTGCTATCTTGTGCAGATCTGCAATCTGATTATGTAACAGAGAAAATGCTACAATACCACCGACCAGTGTACCAATACCGCTGATCAGATAAATTACAAGCACACGTCCACTTTCTTTCCAGATTTTCTTCACATTTGCATTAAACAAAAGAAGTGGTACTGCAAGTGGTACAACATATGACCATACAAAATCATATGCCGGTGCATCTGTCGGGATTACCCGGATGTTAGAAAGAATCATAGCTCCAATCAAAGCAATAACACAACCTGTTACTTTTCCTGCCCATTTGTACTTCTGCTCCATCCAGATAGCTAATGCTGCGACGACTACTAATATTGCAAACAACGCCCACGTATTATCCGCACTAATTAATGTTTTCATATGAATTCCTGCCTTTCTCAATCCTATAAACAAGTTACTTTTTCGTATTCTTTATTTCCATACTTCTTTGAATACTCGATAAAAATTCTTATAGCCAATCTTGTCAAGATCTTCCTGACTGTATCCCCTCTTCTTTAATACTGCCAGGATATTCTTTGCTTCTGCCTCATTAGAAATACCGTCGCCACTCGGTGAATCGACATGATCACTGAATGTCTTAAGCGCCTCTCCTCCAAGGTAGTCATCAAAGTCAAATCCAAGACCAATATGATCTATTCCGATCAGATCAGCAATATACTCGACATGGTCTGCCAAATGCTCGACATTTTGTTCATCGTGTTTTTCAGAAATAAACTCTCTCATACTGTTCATTCCCACCAGACCACCAGTCTTAGCAATCGCCTTCAACATGTCATCTGTCAGGTTGCGCATTGCCGGACATACACTACGTGCATTGGAATGTGATGCAATAATCGGTCCCTGCGCCAGATCAATGACGCCCCAGAAACATTTGTCATTTAGATGTGATACATCCATCACCATTCCAAGATCCTGAATCCGCTTTACGGCTTTCTTTCCTGCTTCTGTAAGTCCCCTTGTTACATCCACCGGCCATCCGGTTGCCAATGCGTTTAATTCATTCCAGGTAAGCATTGCATGTCTGACACCTACTTCATCATAAAAATAGTTGATCATATCAATGTCTTCCCCAATCTGGCTTAACCCTTCCATTCCGGTTACGATATTTAATTTTCCTTCTTTTGTGCCTTTTTCAAAATCATCATACTTCTTCACAAAATTCAGAATATCTGCAGAATCTTCCATTTCCTGCTTAATACTCTTTACAATCTGTTTGGATCGTTTCACTGGATCACTATCATATGGTGGATCGATCCAGATTACGAAAATTCCTCCTGTAACACCACCTTCCTGGAACTTATGCAGATGATGCTTACGAAAAATATCTCTTTCTCCGTGATCTACTGCACGGCAAGTTACATCTGTCCACACATCTCCATGTCCATCAAAAATCATTCTATCTTCTCCCTTCTGACACTTTCAAGACATCTCACATACCGATTTTTTTCACCACCCTCCTATTTCATCGGATTAAGAGTCTTTTTTCATTTTTATATATGCACGCCATGTTGTTGCAAATTTTTTCCACTCGGTAAGACCATCTTCCTGGATTCTGGATCCGAGTGCCGCATGATGCGGTGCTTCTTTTACAACTTGTGGCGTAGTATATGCTTCTTCTGCAATCTGACGATATGCATCTACAAATTCATCAATATCATCCTTTGAGTAAGATTCTACAGGCTCTGGTGTAAAAGGTTCTGGAATGATTCTTGGATGATGACTTGTAAAATAATCTTGAAAACCATAATCCACGATTCGTCTGCAGATATCATCTGTCGTTACGCCTGTCTCGTCCGTCAATTCTTTCCAACTCAGTCTTGCCTGTTCTAATCTGTATTTTCCTTTCGCATATGGCAAGGAAATTCCTTTTATCTCCAAAAGTTTTTTCAACATATAATTATTATTTAAAATCGACATTTCTGCAATCTGTTTCATTCCATCCGGGCCGAGAGTTCGAATATATGCATAGGTTCTCACAAGAACCGCAGGCACTCCATAAAATTTTCTTAACTTTCCAATGCTATCCGGACGATTGTAATCCAGATAATATTTTTCTCCGTCAAATTCTACTGTCGGTGCTGCAACAAACTTTGCAAGCTTCTCACATACGCACTGTGCTCCGGCTGCCGGTCCCTGACATCCGTGCGGTGAAGAAAAGGATTTGTGCAGATTATAATGACACATATCAAATCCTGCATCTCGCGCTCTTGTAATTCCGAACAGTCCATTTAAGTTTGCCTGGTCATATACGCATAAGCCTCCAACTGCATGAACAATATCTACAAATTCTTTAATTTTCTCATTGTAGATTCCAGTATCTTCCGGATTGGTGATCATAAGTGCGGCTGTATGTTCAGAAACGGCTGCTTTTAGAGCCTCTATATCTGGCACACCGTTTTCATCTGGATATAAAGTGATTACCTTATATCCAAGCGTTGCAGCGGCACCTGGATTGCCCGGATGCGATAAAATGGTCGTAATAATCTCATTTCGCTGTTCACCCTCACCTCTGGATTCATGATAAGCACGAATTGTCTCTACATTTGCAAAGATTGCCTGAGTACCGCCTCCTGGCTGTAAGCTTACTTTATCCATACCCGAAATTGCCTTGATGTACTGCTCATCTCGATACATAATTTCCAGGATTCCCTGAATAGTCGACTCGTCCTGATATGGATGAACTTCGCTTAATTTTTCAGATCTCACCAATTGTTCGTGTATCTTAGGACTATACTTCATAGTACAGGTTCCAAGCCCGATATCAATATTAAAATCTGTTCCAATCGTCTCCTGAGATAATCTCATATAATGTCTGAGTACCTGCATCTGAGACATTTCCGGAAGCTTAGGTGTTTTTTTTCGAATCAGATTTTTCGGAAGCAGCGTTTTTACGGTTCCTGTTGCTTTTGTAACTTTTTCATCTGCTTTTGGAACTAATATTCCTCGTTCACCTGGATTGCCAAGTTTCATAATTATAGGTTCGTCCCATCTTGCTTCGTGGAAATCCCGATTTGTCTTATAATATCCCATCACTATTCCCCCTTTACAATCCGCTTGAGGGCATCACGAAGATGCTCCATCTCTTCTAATGTCGTAATCTCTGATACACAATAAAGTGCACATTGCCCAAGCTCTGGGAAATCATGACTTAAGTCTTTTCCACCAAATATGTTCTCTTTTAACAATTCTTTATTAATTTCTTCAACCGTCTTTCCAGTCCGGTTAAAATCTATTACAAACTCCTGAAACTTCGCATTTTCAAATCTCTTTGCCCGAACTTCCGGAATCTCATCTAAAATATCCTCCAGATATGCTGCGTTCTGAATAATCGTCTCACCGAGTTCGTACATGCCCTGCGGCCCCATACTTGCCAGGTACACACCTGCCGTAATTGCCCAGAGACCTGTTTCTGTTCCAAAATACTCTTTTGCATTCTCACGGCTTCCATGAGAGCTTCGATAATTCATCGCTCTTCCCCATCCATATGTATCTTCTTTCTCTGTCTCTGTAATTCCGTACATATAAGTTGGAAATTGTTCTACCAGATCCATATTCTGATTACATGCAATAAATCCTGCCTGACCACCGCCGAACTGAATGTGCATTCCAAGAGGCTGTATATCTCCACATACAATATCAGCACCCTGATTTACCGGGCTCTCCATAATTCCAAGCGCTGCCACCTCTGTCTGTACAACACAATAAACTCCTGCATCATGTGCCAGTTTTGCAATTTCTTCTCCTCTTGTCTCAAAGTTACCAAGATAAGTTGGATTTTCAAAAAATACAGCCGCAACATTTTTCTTTGCCAACTGTTCTTTCAACTCTTCCAGATCCATAAGTCCTGTCTCTGGTTCATAAGCTATTTTTCTTACTTCTGCCACATTTCTACAATACTGTACGACCTGTGAATATATTTCCGGATTCATAGTCTTCGGAACAAGAATCACTTTTCCAGCCATTCCTTTTTCTCTGACTGCTCTGACTGCCATACGAAGCGAAGATGCCACTGCCTGACCGCCGTCATAAGTTGTATAACTTACAACATCTGTGTCCAGAAGTTCTCCCATCATGCTTGTGTATTCAAAGATTGCCTGCATCTTACCATGATCAGAATATGTATCTCCGCAGTAAGCAGTCAGAAACTCACCTCTGGAATTTATCTCATCGCAAATTGCCGGCACCTGATGTTTGTAACACCCGGCTCCAAGAAAGCTCGTATATTCTTCCGTTGTAATATCACGATTCAAAATTCCCATCACATGTCTTTTCAGTTCATATTCACTTCTGATCGGTTCCGGAATATCTAATCGTTCTTTATACAGCAATTCATCTGGAATTATACTTTTGTAAATGTCTTCTACGCTGTTGATCCCCAATTCATCCAACATTGCCTTCTTATTCTCTGGTACACTATTAGGCATATATGGATGTACAAAACTGTTTTCCACAAGAATCACTCCTTTCATGGCAGTTCACTTATTGATTATCTAAATATTTTTATTTATTTCACCTACAACACATACATTAGTCTTCAAACAGTGGTTACGTCAAGTTATTTTGTTAATTTTTTGATATTTTTGCAATATTTCGCAAAAAATAAAATAAGAAGCCGACCATTTGTCGACTTCTTTAAATATTCCATAATATTCATCTTTACCAAAGACTATTTGCAGATTCTTTCTTTATCCAACCTTGTAAATAGCAGAATCAGAATTTTTGAATATAATTTTATAATACCCCTTTAAATACTCATCTGCATCTGCATCGCCAGTATCTACATGCATCGGCTGCCCGCCAAGTCCTGCCAGTTTTTCTTTTGTTGCTACAATTTCAATCTGTTCTTTTCCTACTTTTCTGATTACCCGTGGACTAATCTGCTGATTTCCTCTTCCTAACAAAAAACCATTTCCACCAATACAGGTCACCAGAATTTTTATATGACTGTATGAATTGACACAGTCCCACAATTCTCTTTCATTCGCATCTCGAAGTATGATTTTACCATTTCTGATCACATCCACTCCACGGACAGTTCCATGTACGTTCTTTTTCCCAGTATCCTCCTGCTCGTCATTTTCACACAATAACTCCTTTATCTTCCAGGTCGTTCCTCCCGGGCCGATAATATAAACCCAGTCCTTTTCCATTCGCAAGATTGCTGCCCTCGCTATTATAGTTGCGGACTCGCCTGACCCCAAATCCAATTCTTTTGCCTTTTGTAAATGTTTTCCATCGCTTAATACTTCCAAAAATCCGTACAATTGGGGGCTTACGTTTCTGGAATCTAAATCCTTCTCTTCAATATCAAGAACTTCCCTCATTTCATAAGACATCTCTTTTCCTTCAAGCCACCCTGCCAACATCTCACCTGCCTGATATGGATTACAGGCATAACACGCAGAATACATCTTCACTCCTGCCGGGATTCCAAGAACCGTCACATCCGTACCAACAGCTTCACAAATGTCCCTTGCAGTCCCATCTCCTCCACAAAACACGAGAAGATCCACCCCCTGTTCTTTCATAATTTGTGCACAAAGCTTCGTATCTTCTGCGCTGCTTGTATGGGCTTTGGGACATAACACCACATCACATGGAATTTTAAGTTTCTTAAGCAAAGCTTCTCCCATATTCCCTGGTGCACTTAGGATTGAAAAATTTTTCTCTCCCACCAATCCTTTATCTCCTGCAACTAAACTTGCGGTAAGATCTGCAATTTTGCTCATACAGCTTTCTGCTCTCTTGGGGGCTGTTCTTTCACAGCCTTCCAGCAAAAGCTTTTCTATTTTTTTGTAATTGTCACTTCCTTTTAGACCGGCTTTTCCACCAATTCCAGCATATGGATTTAGAATAAAACCTATTTTCTTTTTCTTAGTCTCCATCTTTTCCCCGTGTCGCTGCTGTTTTATGTAAACTTTTTTATTGCTATATAATCCTAAAACTTTCTTTTATCATTTTTATGTTATCAAATCAACAAATCCAAGAATAATCTTTACAACAAAAACTCACTCATAACATAGTTGCTGACATCGATTCCACGATCTGTAAGTTTCACAAAGTCTTCTCCATCTTCCAGAAGTCCTTTCTGTTCCATGTCTCTTATCACATTTCCATAAACGTTCTCCATGCTCTCACCATACATCTTAAGAAATCCTATTTTTGATACACCTTTCATCATACGCAGGCCAAGGAACATCGTCTCTTCCATCTGTGCAGATACAGTTAACTTTTCCGGCTCTTCTCCATAATTAAATCTACTGTTATTGATCAGTGATGCAGCTCCGGTTCCAATCCCCAGATATTCTGTTCGCTCCCAGTATCCGATATTATGTCTGCAAGCATATCCGGGCTTTGCATAATTAGAAATCTCATATCTTTCATATCCGTATTTTGAAAGTATTTCTTTCGTTCTCCAATACATCTTACGCTCTGTCTCTTCATCAGGTAATTCGTCTGCATAACGCCCTTCCCCATACTCCTCATAAAATGGAGTACCTTCCTCCACGATCAGACTATATGCAGAAATGTGTTCCGGGGCAAGCTCTGCCACTGTTTTTAAATTTTCCTCCCAGTCAGTAAGACTTTGTCCCGGAATTGCTGACATCAGATCAACATTAATATTCTCAAATCCTTCTGCTCTTGCCATATGATATGTTTCAAGAAATTCTTCATATGTATGAATACGACCCAGTATCTGAAGTTCTCTATTTTTTGTAGATTGCAGGCCAATGCTTAATCGGTTAATTCCACATTTTTTATAACCGGAAAGCTTTTCCCTGTCTACAGTTCCTGGATTCATCTCAACTGTGATCTCTGCATTTTCTTCTACAACAAATGTATCACGGACTGCTGAAAATATCTGTTGCATCTGAAAAGCTGTCAAAGTAGAAGGCGTTCCCCCACCGACAAAGATACTGATAACACGGCAAGCCTCCGCCAGGTGCGCGTATGAGCGAATATCCTGACAAAGGCTTTTCACATAAGATTCCCTCTCATCCGCCGTTGACGGACCTGAGAGGAAATCGCAATATTTACATTTTTTTTTACAAAATGGTATATGAATATATAATTCTAATAATCTCATTATTTGTCATCCAACTTCAGTACACTCATAAATGCTTTCTGAGGAATCTCTACGTTACCAACCTGACGCATACGCTTCTTTCCTTCTTTCTGTTTTTCAAGAAGCTTTCTCTTACGGCTGATATCACCACCGTAACATTTTGCAAGCACATCTTTTCGCATTGCTCTTACAGTCTCACGGGCAATAATCTTCCCACCAATAGCCGCCTGAATCGGGATTTCAAAGAGCTGTCTTGGGATCTCTTCTTTATCCTCTGGATCTGGACTTCAATGCATCAAAGAAATCGTAGATAATCTCGTTGAGCGGCAGTCTGTAATGCAGAACTGCACGGGTCTCTTCAATATATTCCATGCCAAGATACTCTCCTCGTCTCTCCTGACATAGATCCATAATCGTACCGATAAATTCGGATGTTACCATAATCTCAGCCTTTACCATCGGCTCTTCCATATATTCAATCTCAGAAGGATCCGGAAGATTAGACGGGTTTGTCAGTTCTATGACATCTCCGTTCGTCTTGTATACTTTATAAATAACTCCCGGTGCTGTTGTAACAAGATCAAGATTATACTCTCTCTCCAGACGCTCCTGAATAATCTCCAGATGGAGAAGTCCCAAAAAGCCACAGCGAAATCCAAATCCAAGAGCAATGGAAGTCTCCGGCTCAAACTGCAGGGACGCATCATTTAATTGAAGCTTCTCAAGAGCATCCCGAAGATCCGGATACTTTGCCCCATCCGCAGGATACAGTCCACAGTAAACCATCGGATTCACTTTCTTATATCCCGGCAACGGCTCCTCGCAAGGATTCGCTGCATCTGTGATCGTATCTCCTACACGGGTATCTCCGACATTCTTCAAGCTGGCAGTAATATAGCCTACCATACCTGCTTCCAGCTCATCACATGGAATGAATTGTCCGGCTCCAAAATATCCGACTTCAACGACATCTGCCTCTGCTCCTGTCGCCATCATACGGATCTTCGTACCTTTTCTCACGGTACCTTCACGGAGTCTGCAAAATACGATAACCCCTTTATAAGAATCATATAGTGAATCAAAAATCAATGCCTTCAATGGTGCTTTCGGATCTCCGCCCGGTGCCGGGATTTTTTCCACGATCTGCTCCAGAACCTGATCTACATTCAGCCCTGTCTTTGCAGAAATAAGTGGCGCATCATGTGCTTCGATTCCAATGATATCTTCAATCTCTTCAATGACACGGTCCGGCTCTGCACTTGGAAGATCAATCTTATTAATAACAGGCATTACATCCAGATCATGATCCAACGCCAGATATACATTGGCCAGTGTCTGAGCCTCTACTCCCTGAGCTGCGTCTACGACCAGAATCGCGCCGTCACACGCTGCCAGACTTCTTGATACTTCATAGTTAAAATCTACATGTCCCGGTGTGTCGATCAGGTTAAAGATATACTCTTCTCCGTCTTTTGCCTTATATACTGTACGGACTGCCTGAGCCTTGATCGTGATTCCGCGCTCGCGCTCCAGATCCATATTGTCAAGCACCTGTGCCTGCATCTCGCGGCTCGTCAGAAGCCCTGTCTGTTCAATGATACGGTCTGCCAATGTTGATTTACCATGGTCAATATGAGCCACAATACAAAAATTGCGAATTTTACTTTGATCTATTCCTGCCACTTATCTTCTACCTCTTTATCTCTTTATCTTAAACTTTTTTCTATTATAATGATGTTGGAGTCAAAAGCCCCAACTATGATACCTGCAGATTGTTTCGTGCGATGCACTCCCACAATGCTAATGCGCTACTTCTTTGGTGCACTATACTTCACAATGAACAACTCTACACTCATTGTATCACTGAGCCGTCCGGTCTTTACAGCTTCTTCTGTATCTGCCGCTTCTTCCATGATACCTTTTAGTTCTCTCATTGTAAAGCTTCTGCTCTGTTGCATGTATTTTCCTGCCACAAATGGATGAAGTCCCGCTTTTTTTGCGATGGTGCTTTTGTCTGCTCCCTGGTTCATCAGATCTTTCACCTGTAAAAGCAGACGGAATTGTCTCGCCAGCAAATATAAAATCCTCATCGGAGGTTCTTTTAACGCCAACAGATCATAATAATAATCCAAAGCTTTCCTTTGCTGCCTTGTTGCAACTGCTTCAATCATATCAAAAATCTTATTCGTGATCTGCGTCGTACAGATTGCATCAATATCCGCCACCGTAATCTCATTTCTTCCAAGCGTATAAGAAAACAGCTTTTCCATCTCCCGCTCCAGATTTTCCATGTCAGTTCCAGTTCGGGACAACATGTATTCTGCAGTGGACTGCTTAATCTGCCTGCCTTCACGCTTTATATTACTAGCAAGCCACAAAAGCAATGTCTTCTCATCCTGTCTTCCAAGCTCGACCACTCTTCCAGTATCCTTTACAGCCTTATACATCTTACTCCGCTTGTCAACTTCACTCTCCACAAATACAAAGCAGACCGTTTCCGGCATGCTCTTAATATAATCTGCAAACTTTGCATCTGCATTCTTAAATAAGCCAGAATCTTCAATCACAATGAGACGCTTTTCTGCAAAAAATGGCATTGTCTCTGCCAGATCTATAATCTC
>PPYF01671289.1_pt1 | contig 18574 bp, 19 predicted proteins | sample 1559871 | NCBI WGS metagenome assembly PPYF01 (sample SAMN08240021, study PRJNA423297) | Human gut metagenome, whole genome shotgun sequencing project. | reverse complement strand
AATTTTCGGCTCTTTTATTCGTTTAATTTGTCGGTAACTCCGTATCTTTGCCTACGAAACCATAAAACAGAGAAAATATGAAAGAAACAACAGGAGCAGACTTTAAATCTGCAACTGATTCCGAAAACAAGAAATTGTTTATTGAAACTTACGGATGCCAGATGAATGTTGCTGATAGTGAAGTGATTGCTTCTATTATGCAAATGGCAGGCTACCATGTATGCGAAACATTGGATGAAGCGGATGCTGTATTTATGAATACCTGTTCCATTCGCGACAATGCAGAACAAAAGATTCTGAACCGTCTGGAGTTTTTCCATTCTATGAAGAAAAACAAACGCCGGAATCTGATTGTCGGTGTGTTGGGCTGCATGGCAGAACGTGTAAAAGATGATTTGATCGAGAACCATCATGTAGATCTTGTCGTAGGACCGGATGCCTATCTCACTTTGCCCGATTTGGTCGCTTCGGTGGAAGCGGGGGAGAAAGCCATTAATGTGGAGCTTTCTACTACAGAAACCTATCGTGAGGTAATTCCGTCCCGTATTTGCGGCAATCATATCTCCGGGTTTGTATCCATTATGCGTGGTTGCAATAATTTCTGTCATTATTGTATTGTGCCGTATACCCGTGGGCGTGAGCGCAGCCGTGATGTGGAAAGTATTCTGAATGAGGTGCGTGACTTGGCAGACAAAGGTTATAAAGAAGTAACGTTGCTGGGACAGAATGTGAATTCTTATCGTTTTGAGAAAGAGGGTGAAATAATTACTTTCCCGATGCTGCTCCGCACAGTGGCCGAGGCGGTTCCGGACATGCGTGTTCGTTTTACCACTTCACATCCCAAGGATATGAGTGATGAAACCTTGCAAGTCATTGCGGAAACGCCTAATGTATGCAAGCATATTCATTTACCGGTACAGAGCGGCAGTTCGCGCATATTGAAGCTGATGAACCGCAAATATACCCGTGAGTGGTATTTGGAAAGGGTAGCGGCTATTCGCCGTATCATTCCCGATTGTGGTCTGAGTACTGATATTTTCTCCGGCTATCATTCGGAAACGGAAGAAGATCATCAGGAATCTCTATCCTTGATGCGTGAGTGTGCGTACGATTCCGCCTTTATGTTTAAATATTCCGAACGTCCCGGAACATATGCTTCCAAGCATCTGCCGGATGATGTACCCGAAGAGGTTAAGATACGCCGGCTGAATGAAATCATTGAATTGCAGAACCGTCTTTCTGTCGAAAGTAATGCCCGTGATGTAGGCAAGACCTTCGAGGTGATGGTAGAAGGTGTTTCCAAGCGTTCCAGAGAGCAGCTTTTTGGCCGTACACAGCAAAACAAGGTGGTGGTCTTTGATCGTGGGAATCATCGTATCGGTGATTTTGTCCATGTACGCATTACTGAAGCCAGTTCGGCCACATTGAAAGGAGAAGAGGTGTTCTGATGGGGAGAAAAGAAGAATATAAGGAAAAGAACTTGCAATATTTGCAAGTTCTTTCTACACAGGAAGGTATTTGTCCTTTACCTTGTAATATGTTTTATAAAGTATTGCAGACAGGTACGGGTACAGTTTCACCTACAATCCGAAGTATTGTCACCGTTCATTATCGGGGAAGTCTGATAAACGGAAAAGAGTTTGATAATTCCTATGACCGTAACTGTCCCGAAGCTTTCCGGCTGTGTGATGTCATAGAGGGATGGCAGCTGGCGCTTCAACGTATGCATGTAGGAGATAAATGGGTGGTTTATATTCCTTATACTATGGGATATGGCAACCGTACAAGCGGGCCGATTCCTGCTTTCTCTACATTAATATTTGAGGTGGAACTGCTGGGCATTGTCTTTTTAAGTTATCTGCACAAATGTAGGAAAAGTAAAAACGAATTATTAACTTATACTCTTAAAAGTACTTAAAGGATAGTCCTTCTCATTCAATTTATTTGTTATTTTGCAGCAAATTAGGGCAAAAAGTGGATATACTCAAAATAAATACTTGTCCGTTGTGCGGCGGAAAACATTTGGGACATGCAATCACTTGTACGGATCACTATGCTTCGGGTGAACAATTCAATTTGGTTCGCTGCGATGATTGTGGCTTTATTTTTACACAAGGTGCACCCGTGGAAGCCGAGATAGGGCGATATTATGAGACCCCCGATTATATTTCACACACTGATACCCGCAAGGGGCTGATGAACCGTGTATACCATGAGGTACGCAAGTATATGCTGTCACGCAAAGCCAAGCTGATAAAACGGACATCCGGTTTGAGTAAAGGTACTTTGTTAGACATAGGTACCGGTACCGGATATTTCAGTAATGCTATGAAGGAGCGCGGATGGCGGGTGAAAGCGATAGAGAAAAGTCCGCAGGCGCGTTCGTTTGCCAAAGAGCATTTTGAATTGGATGTAGATACGGAGGATGCTTTGGCGGGATATGCCGATCATTCTTTTGATGCCATAACTTTATGGCATGTGATGGAGCATCTGGAACATCTGAATGAAACGTGGGAGAAATTATTCAAGCTGTTGAAAGAGAGGGGAGTATTGATAGTGGCTGTGCCTAATCCCAGTTCGTATGATGCGGAAAAGTATAAGGAATGGTGGGCGGCATACGATGTGCCCCGTCATTTATGGCATTTTACACCTTCCGTCATGCAACAATTCGGTGTCAAGCATGGTTTTAAATTAGCGGAACAGCATCCGATGCCTTTTGATGCTTTTTATGTATCCATGTTGACGGAAAGATATAAAGGCAGCCGTTTGTCCTTTTTGAAGGGAATGTGGACGGGCCTGTTGGCCTGGTTCAGTTCACTGGCGAAAAAAGAACGCAGTAGTTCAATGATTTATGTATTCAGAAAGAAGTGATTATGGGAAAAAAATCAGGGTCCTTTTTCGATATGCAGTTCATTACCTCCAGCATCAGTACAATGCTGGTGTTGCTCTTGTTGGGGATGGTGGTATTCTTTGTGCTGTCTGCCAATAACTTATCCAAGTATGTACGCGAGAACATCAGTTTCTCCGTACTCATCAGCGATGATATGAAAGAAGCGGACGCTTTGAAATTCCAGAAAAAATTGAATGAGGAACCTTTTGTGAAAGAAACTTCCTATATATCGAAGGAGCAGGCGTTGAAAGAGCAGAGCGAAGCGATGGGTACAGACCCGGCTGAATTCTTGGGATATAATCCTTTTACAGCTTCTATTGAAATAAAACTGAATGCCGATTATGCCAATTCGGACAGCATTTCTTGGATAGAGCAGAAAATTATGCAGAACAAGAAAGTAATGGAAATCAACTATCCTCAGGATTTACTGGATGCAGTGAACAGCAATATACGGAAAATCAGTTTTTTGCTATTGGGACTGGCTGCGCTGCTTACCCTTATTTCTTTTGCGCTGATTAATAACACCATCCGTCTGGCCATTTATTCCAAACGTTTTCTGATTCATACCATGAAACTGGTAGGGGCAAGCTGGGGATTTATCCGTCGTCCTTTTTTGGTGCGGAATATATGGATAGGGATACTGGCCGCTGCCATGGCAGATGCGGCATTGATAGGAATGGCCTATGCGTTGGTAAGATATGAACCCGAATTGATTGAGATTATTACCCCTATGACCATGCTTATGGTAATGGGTTCTGTTTTTGTGTTTGGTGTGGTTATTACCTTTATGTGTGCATATATATCAATCAACAAATACTTGCGCATGAAAGCTAGTGCGTTGTATTACATTTAATAATAAAAGGATATGGATAGACAAAAATTCGCCTTTGATAAAACTAATTTTATATTGCTTGCCATAGGTATGGCAGTGATTATTGTCGGTTTTCTGCTGATGACAGGACCTAGTTCGACAGAAGGATATTTTGAGCCGGATATTTTTAGTGTACGTCGCATCAAAGTGGCGCCCGCAGTATGTTTCTTTGGCTTTATCTTTATGATTTATGGCATTGTCCGCAAGCCAAAGGACAAGACAGAAGTGGTTAACTCTTGATTTTTTTAATTTTTAATTTTTAAAGAATGGAATGGTTTGAGGCATTGATCCTTGGTGTGCTCCAAGGATTGACAGAGTATTTGCCGGTCAGCAGTAGTGGTCATCTGGCTATCGGTTCGGCATTGTTTGGCATACAAGGGGAAGATAATCTGACTTTTACCATAGCAGTGCATGTGGCTACGGTACTCAGTACTTTGGTTATATTATGGAAAGAAATAGGCTGGATATTCCGTGGCTTGTTCAAGTTTGAGATGAATGCGGAGACAAAATATGTGATCAATATCCTGGTATCCATGATTCCTATCGGCATTGTGGGTGTGTTTTTTAAAGATTATGTGGAAGAAATTTTCGGTTCCGGCTTGCTCATTGTAGGTTGTATGCTGTTATTGACAGCTTTGCTTCTTGCTTTCTCTTATTATGCAAAACCTCGTTTGAAAGAGAACATCAGCATGAAGGATGCGTTTATTATAGGTCTGGCACAGGCTTGTGCCGTGATGCCGGGATTATCCCGTTCGGGTACTACCATTGCTACCGGTTTGTTGTTGGGAGACAACAAGGCGAAACTGGCTCAGTTCTCTTTCCTGATGGTGATTCCTCCTATATTGGGTGAGGCGTTGCTGGATGGTATGAAGATTGTAAAAGGAGCTGCAGCCGGCACATCAGATATATCTGTATTGTCATTGATTGTAGGTTTTCTGGCAGCTTTCATATCGGGCTGTGTAGCTTGTAAGTGGATGATTAATATTGTGAAGAAAGGTAAGTTGATTTATTTTGCTATCTATTGTGCCATAGCCGGTGCCGTTACGATAGCGTGCACATTGATGTAATTGGATGAATTTTAAAGAAGGAGAAGTATTATACTTTGATAAACCGCTGAAATGGACCTCATTTGCAGTGGTGAACAAGATAAGATACCATATTTGCCGCAAACTGGGCGTGAAGAAAATAAAAGTGGGACATGCCGGGACATTAGACCCGCTGGCTACCGGGGTGATGATTATTTGTACAGGCAAGGCAACGAAACGCATCGAAGAGTTCCAGTATCATACCAAAGAATACATTGCCACCTTGCAGTTGGGGGCTACCACACCTTCATTCGACCTGGAGAAGGAGATAGATGCTACCTATCCTACGGAACATATCACCCGCGAGTTGGTAGAGGAAGCCTTGCAGCGTTTTATCGGCAGGATAGAACAGATTCCGCCTGTTTTCTCGGCTTGTAAGGTAGATGGTAAACGCGCTTACGATTTGGCTCGAAAAGGTGAGGATGTGGAGTTGAAAGCCAAGACGTTGATTATAGACGAGATAGAGTTGCTGGAATGTAATCTGCCTGAGATTAAAATCAGGGTAGTGTGCAGCAAGGGCACTTATATCCGTGCATTGGCCCGTGATATTGGCGAAGCTTTGAATAGCGGTGCTCATTTGACAGGGCTGATACGTACCCGGGTGGGGGATGTGAGACTGGAAGACTGTTTGTCGGTGGAAAGTTTTCCGGAATGGCTTGACCAACAAGAGATTGAAGAAGTTATAAACGAATAAGGAGAGATAAGATGAAACTGTCGCAATTTAAATTTAAACTGCCGGAGGATAAAATAGCTTTGCATCCGGCTAAGTATAGAGATGAGTCGCGCCTGATGGTTGTTCACAAATCAACAGGTAAGATTGAACACAAGGTATTCAAGGATATCCTGGACTATTTTGATGATAAAGATGTGTTTATCTTTAATGATACGAAAGTTTTCCCTGCGCGTTTGTATGGAAATAAGGAAAAGACCGGTGCCCGTATCGAGGTATTTTTGTTGCGCGAGCTGAATGAGGAACTTCGCTTGTGGGATGTGCTGGTAGATCCTGCCCGTAAGATCCGTATCGGTAACAAGCTTTATTTTGGTGACGATGATTCCATGGTGGCCGAAGTGATTGACAACACCACTTCCCGCGGACGTACCCTGCGTTTCCTGTATGACGGCTCTCACGACGAGTTCAAGAAAGCATTGTATGCGTTGGGAGAGGCTCCGCTGCCCAGTTTCATCCGTCGTCCGGTAGAAGAGGAAGATGCCGAACGTTTCCAGACTATCTTTGCCAAGAACGAAGGAGCTGTGACAGCTCCCACTGCCGGACTTCATTTCAGCCGCGAGTTGATGAAGCGTATGGAAATCAAAGGTATAGACTTTGCTTTTGTGACGATGCATGCCGGACTGGGTAATTTCCGCGAGATTGATGTGGAGGACCTTACCAAGCATAAGATGGATTCGGAGCAGATGTATGTCAATGCGGATGCGTGCCGTATTGTGAATAATGCCAAGGATGAAGGAAAGAATATTTGTGCGGTAGGAACGACAGTGATGCGCACGATAGAGACTGCGGTAGGTACGGATGGTCATCTGAAAGAATTTGACGGATGGACCAATAAGTTCATTTTCCCTCCTTATGATTTCTCGGTAGCCAACAGCATGGTTACTAACTTCCACCTGCCTCTCTCCACTTTGCTGATGCTGGTAGCTGCCTACGGTGGTTATGATCTGGTGATGGAGGCTTATCACACAGCGTTGAAGGAAGATTACCGTTTCGGTACTTATGGCGACGCTATGTTGATTTTGGATAAGTAATACCGGTTGGAGCAGCGTATGAGGGTTTATTTGGGACTTGGAACCAATCTGGGTGATAAAGAATCAAATCTGCATGTTGCTGTCCGGAAGATAAATGAGCGGATAGGGGAGGTTACTGCCCTTTCCGCTTTTTATGTTACCGCCCCTTGGGGGTTTTCTTCTGAAAATTCTTTTCTGAATGCTGCCTGTTGCGTGGAGAGTGTGCTTCCTCCCTTGGATATATTGCGGGAAACACAGGAGATAGAGCGTGAATTAGGCCGGATGAAGAAGTCGGCGGGAGGTAATTATAGTGACCGCCTGATTGATATAGATATTTTGTTGTACGGCGATTTAATACTGCATACGCCGGAATTGGAAATCCCTCATCCCCTGATGACTGAACGGAGGTTTGTCATGGACCCGCTGGCGGAGATTGCATCGGATGTGGTGCATCCGGTATTGGGAAAAAGGCTGGGGGAGCTTTAAACCTGTAAGAGTATATTAATTAAAAGAGGACGGAAAATTCTTCAAATCCGTCATTGTGGTGTAGATAGCTGATTGATAGTGTATTGTTATGAAGGATTCGTAATAGAATCCTTCATAAATGTTTCAGGGAAATATGTCCAGTATGGAATAATCTCTCCAAATTTCTTGTGTGGTGACGCTCGTCACTCCGGAATCAGGGTAACGTTGGCAAAATTCTTCTGTTCTGTCTTCTCGTATAATTAGGAATTTGTTTTTGTAGCTCACTTCGTATCCATATTTTTTTATTATACTTTGGGTTTGCATGATGAGTGAGTCTACTCTACATTTGTAGGTCCCTTCATATCCTTTTCTCCCATCGGGAAAAGTCATGGTAAATAGTCGGGTCTGGTTGTCGAATGTATAGCGTGTACCGTTTCTGTTTTTCAGTTCCTGCATCAGTTCTTTTTCTATATTTTGTTTGGTTTGTGTGTCTTGTGCTTCTACTCGTACTTCCGGTTTGACATAAGGATGAGCTCCGTTTTCCACTTCCACATCCTTGCTTCCCCACATGGTGGTTTGTATTTTTATTATTTTTACCAGTTTGTTATTCTTGTCCAGCACATGTATAGATGATTCTCCTTCGCAAAGTGGAAAGATACATACGACACCGAAATGTTCGATTCCGAAATATTCCGTTTTCAGTTTTTCTGGATCGTTGTTCTTTATTGTGTAACCATTTGTTTGTTCGCCCAAGGAGGCATTGAATGGATGGCCTACGTAAGCTTTGTATTCACTCACAATATCTGTTCCTTCTTCCGGTTCCGGAGGGAGGATTTCTTCTTTGTCTGAGCATCCCGATAACAGTGTCAGACATAATACTAGCGTTAGTGTCAGGGCGTGTATTACGTCCTGACTGAGGTTATTTCTTTTGAATGTCATAGATCATTTGTTGTTCTTGTGTATAATATACAATGTTTACGTCTTCTGTATCTGTGTGGAAGATTACATCACAGTTTATACCGTTGTTTGCTTTAAAATAGACGGCCGAAGAACCTTTTCCCCATCCCATGTTGACAGACCAATATAAATCACTATTTGGTGAACTCGATTTTTTGGTAGTACAGTATCCGTCAATAATCCAACCATGACCCGGTTTGTCTTTGTATGGATCTTTTGTGATAGGGAGACGATTGTTGTCAACATAGTGTCCGTTTCCATAAAGAAGTATTGGATTATAATTTTGTAATGACTGTTTAGCCAGTTCCGGATTGAATCCTGTGCTTCCTGAGTAGGTAGTCATTGTTTGAAGATATTCCAACATGCCTTCCGTTGGGGTTGAGGTTGAAGCGATACCTCTTTTTATAATTGGGTTATTGTCCTCGTCATAGGTATTAAAATCTACATAGTTAGGAAATGAGCGAGTTTTATTGTATATAGCTCTTAACAAACTGGCAGTCATTTCGATTAAATCAGGTGAGCTGTAGTATGTAATTGTTTTTTGAGCGGTTAGGTAGTCCCAATCTATTAAAATTTGTCTACCTGCTGCTGTTTCTCCCACCATGACTGGTTTCAGTATACTGAATAATGTAGCAACCGCTATATTTCCACATCCCACTAAATAATGCCCCTGATATGTTCCCATATGCCCGTCCCATATATTTCCTATGGGCATTTGATCGTTGTAAGGTGCTTCTTGATGCCATACAATATCTGATATGGGAGGTACCATAGATACAATTCGTGAAGGAATTTTGCTTATATCAATGCCATTGATAGGATTATATTCTCTTGAATTGCTGTTATCAATAATAGTAATATTTCTTTTTATGATGTCTTCTGTAATTTGTTCCTTGGATATATTTAGGGATTGGCTGATTTTGTCGAGAGTGGAACTTCTTTTCTCTGATTTAAGTTTTTCTATATATTTAATATCTGAAAGGATATTTAGTTTTGCTATTTCAACCAAATATCTCATATCTATGTTCATAGGTTGGGAAAATTGATAGTTCTCTGTAAATAACAGAACTTTCGGTGCTCTTTCATCACCACAAACAATTGTCATATCTTTTGTTCCGCTATTATTAGTTAGTTCAACTTCAAATATAGGTACATTTATTTGAATGGAGTCTGCTGAACGGGAGTGATTCCTGCTGTTTGTAAGATAATATTTATTAATAATGGAAATCTTGGGCTTGTCTTCTTTTGTTGTAATGAATTGTTTTTTAAATTCTGAATTGATACGTTTAAAGTCGTAAATTACATTTGTAATCTCGTCTTCCGATAGTTCTTTGGGATTATCATACGCTATGCTGGCGTATTCATTCGATGTCAAAACCACTTGGTTGGTTGGGTTGTTGTTAACTTCTGTATTTTCTAATTTATCAGTACACGATATAAGAATAGATGTTATCAATATGAGTTGTGATAATATAACCTTTTTCATGGCATTTTTGTTAATGATTGAATGATAAAACTGGCTAAAAGGTTGCGTTATTGATATCTTTTAGTCAGTTTTGATATATGAAAATTATTTTTTTCTGAAGTCTGCCATTATGGTCATAGCATTGTCTTTGAAAATTAGTGGAATGGCAGTTTCAAAAGTTATTGTCGATGTTTTTATATCCATTAAATAGTAGCCATCCTGATAACCGTTTCCGAAGCCAAAATTAGCGTGTAAATAGCATACGTCCACATCGGAAGGAACATTGTCTATCCTACCATAGCATTCTTTTATTCCATCAAGAATGAATGGGGTGACTCCATCGGTAGCTATATTGTCAGGTTTGCCGTATATTAATACAGGTTTAGTTGCTTTTAAGGAATTCTTGACAGTATTGATATTCCATGATGTCTTTTTGCTATAATTGAAGTAACTTGCCAAATAATTCTCCACATCAGACATTAAACAAGTTGTCCCCGTAACAATTCCTTTTGAGTCTTTGACTACAGAAGATTTTGTATAATCATAGATATTTTTGAATAGCCTGCCTACCATTTCTCTTTTAGCTAAAGGATCACCGGAGTTAAAATAATCTGGTGCTTTGATTTCTTTATTTTCAGTCAAATAACTCCAATTTATTTGTAGGCTGGCTGGTCTCATCGTTGGCTCCAAACTAGCTAGAATATGCGCTACCACAATTGCTCCATAGCCTACAGGATAATTTGTATATTCTGACCATCCCGGACCATACCTATCACAATTGGCTTTTGGTAACATACAATTATAAGGTTCCCATTGTCCCCATGCCACAGGACACATAGGAAATACTGCAACTTTGACCTTTAGATTGGAAGGAACTTCTGTTATAGGTTTAGAGCGGCTGATAGAGCTGTTGTTTATGATAATTTGATTCTTGATTGCTTCATAATCGATGTCTTTGGATGTTATGTATAGTTCTTTGGATATTTTCAAAACAGCAGATTCATACAATGAATCTTTAATCTCATCAAATTTGGTAACTTCATTGCGGATGTACATTTCGCTCCATTGAAGCAAAGCGTTGGGACTTGTGTAAAGAGAATCCTGGTTTTCCTTGATGTTGTCTATATATGCAAGGATGTGTGGGGCTCTTCTATCTCCCGAAACAACAGCCATTCCTGTGCCTGTTTCTGATGTGAATTCTATTTTATAGATAGGTATTTGTTCCTCTGTACTTTCAATATTCCTGGCATCTGCTTTGTTTTTAGATAAATAGTATTTCTCTTTTATCTGAAAGATGTTAGGCTGAAAAGTAATACGTGAATGGGCATTATTTTTTAGTTCACTGCTTTGGAAGGTTGTCAATAAATTGAATACCTCAGTTTGGCTAAGTTCCGGAGAACTTTTGTATCTGATGCTTAATAGCTCTTCTGGTGATAGTTGTACTTCCTTACTAGGGGGTGTTATATCCTCTATTTCATTTGATTGGCATCCGGCAATCATCAATGAAAGGGATAATAAACAGAAAATGATTTTCTTTTTCATCTTGTTTCTTATTGTTAGTTCTGTAAACCTATATTTTTACTTAGCACGGATATTTTTTATGCAATCCATTTTATAACACCATTCCTTTACGCCTCCTGCTTCAAAAAAGGTTCTTGCGTTTCCGTCTAGTTGATAATACCCTGTGTTTTTATCAGCCCACCCCAAATTTGCGTGCCAATATAAATCATTCGTCTTAACCATTTGGCGAGTTTGACTAGCTTTTTCGGTGATTAGAAGTCCGGAAATGATAAAAGCATGGTTCGTAGTTAGCATAAGCACCGGATTGTTATTTCTTAATGAGGCCCAAACTTGATCACCATCAAAAGGGGCTTTTGGATTATATTTAAAAAATTTGTTCATCGTATTTAGCATATTCTCTTCAGAAACACCACTTTCAAGTACAGCACCATCCCAATCTTTTTTGGATGTAGTTTTATTCATATTATAGAAGTTGAGCATAAGGTATTGAACTTGCATTTGAGCTTGCCCCTGTAAATCATTGATAGAGGCTTTTTGGGTCATTTTAATAAAGTTAGGCATATAAGTCATAGTACTGTTGGGTAAAGTAAAGGTAAGAGGGGGAGTATATTTTTGATGAGTATATCCCATTATTTGAGCAAGTGCCACATTGACACATCCTACAGGAAGTGCGTCCATTTTCTTTCCATTATTTTCAGTTCTTATCCAATCTACTTTATTTTCTTCTCTGAAAGCCCAATTATAGGGATCGTCTTGTCCCCAATTGGTCTTGACTAGAGGAGATATTGATGATGGTAGTTTTTGTATTCCCTCGGGAGGACCTTGTACAGCAGTTGATCTAGATGAATAGGTATCTGTTAAAATGATATTATCTTGAATTTTTTGGTAGTTAATTTCATTGATAGGAATGTTTAATTTCTTACTAATTTTCTCCAACGTTGGCTGTTTTAGCGAATCTACCAATTCTTTTGTTTTAATGGCTTTATAAAGATAGCTGGCTTTTGCTGCATATAATAGTTCGTTTGCTCCGCTCAGTTGCATTGCATCATCATTGCCTTTATTGGGAATAAATGCTATAATAGAAGGAAGTTCTGCATTTGTAGCTACTACAGCCAACCCATTTACAGTATCGTTTTGAAATTCAACTTCACAAATTTCAGATATGATATCATCTTCTGGTAAGGCGGTTCGGGAAGCTATTTCTTTATTTTGAAATTCTCCTTCTTTATTTATATATGTTCTTTTTGTAATCTTAAATGATGCACTAGTGCTTCTGCTTACACCATTATTATTCATATTGGCAAAAGAACTTACCATATTGAAAATATCTTTGTCTGTAAGCTCTTTTGCATCATCGTAGGCGATACTGAGGACTTCGTTTTTATTCAACTTAACCTTTTGGGAATTAGTAGAAAGGTTATTGGTGCTTTCATTCGAGCAGGAGAATAATGTAATTCCTGCAAAGAATAGTGATAATGGAATGATTTTCATAAGTTTGTTATTAGAATATTATGTATGAGATTAGTTTTCGTATATAAATTCTCCTGCCAATATTCCCTTTTCATCGGTGATTGTCAGTTCATATATTCCTGCCGGAATATTCTCTAAAGAAGTTGATAAAGAAGAATTGGAGTGGGGTATATAGAGGTTTCTATATACTACATATCCTTCTTTTGATTTAATCTCGATGGTTACCGCTTCCCAGTCCTGTGCGAATTCGATGGTTAATTCTTTATTGCAGTCGTCAAAGAAAGCTTTTACCGGAATGAATGACTCTACTGGAATTCTATGGTTGCCATGTTTTATAAATTCTATATTTCGTTTTTTAGCGCATAGTAATAGAGGAATAATTAAGGCTATCAAAGCCAAACTCATTTTTAATTTGTTCATAATCGTTTTACGTTTTAGTTTTGTGCAAACTTAGGTATTATAGGATTATGAATGACAAAAAGAGGGAGTTATAGTATATACAAGATTTGTTGATTATCAGCGAGTTACAAAAATTGTTATATACAGTGATGTATATGTAGTGTTTTATAATTCACTGATAATAAGATCTGTATGAGAACTATTTATTTTAAGAGGTTTTTGATGATGTAATCTCGTAAAAACGTTTCTTTATTGTGCTTTAGTTGGACCTCTTGATAAATTCTCGTTCGTTTCATTCGTACAGAAGCCGGATTGATGCCGAGCAATTTGGCTTCATCATTTGCGTCAAATCCAAAGATATGGAGATAGCAATATTGATATTCTGATTCTGTCAGGTTGGGAAATGCCTCTTTTAGTAGGGAGTAGAATTGGGGATATATCTTGTCTACTTCCGTCATTATGGAATGCCATGTTTTGTCAGTAGGGAGTTGGGAGTCCTCAAGCCTATTTTTTTTAGTCAAAGAAATAAGCTTCTTGCCAACTGTGGATGTTTCCAGACTTTGCTTTTGCAGCCGGTCGTATTTATAGGATATTACTTCTATTTCCTGTTGTAGTTTGTGGGCATTATTCTCTTTGTCTGCCAATGCTTTTTGCAAAATCTGCTTTTTTTCTTCTAGTTCTGCAGATAAGTGAAGGAGCTCTATTTTCATCTTATCTAGAATTGTTTGCTGGTAATAGATTTTGGCTTTGCTTCTCTGCCGGTAAATGATATATCCTGCAACTGATAGTAAGAATAAGGAGATGGCAATAATGATGATGATTGTATTCCTTTGCTGTGTAATCTTTAATAGTTCGTTCTCTTCCCGTATCTTGGCGTTGTTATACTTTTTTTCTATTTCCAATACTTTTGTCTCATTTTGAACTAATGTCAGTGAATCGAGCATGTCGGAACAGATTTCTTTGTAATGGAGTGCTTCCTTGTATTTTCCTTCTGCCTTATAAAGCAGGTAGTAAGCTTGATTGAAGTAATAAGCGATATCATTGTGTTTGGTTATCGTTTCAATCCATTCGTGTGCTTTTGCCAGTTGGTTGTCTTTTATATATATGTGTAATAGGGAGATAGAATCCTTATAGCTTTCTTTGCTGCCCGTTTCAATGGCTTTTAAGAAATATCTTTCGGCATTCTTGTATTTTTCTTGTGCCTCATATATCACTCCAAAAGCATTGGCTACATCAGCTGTTAAATCTTTGTTATGCAGTAGTTGTGAGATGGAATCAGCCTTTTGAAGTAAGGGTATGGTGTAATTAAAAGAATCAGTGAGTGTACATTCACACGCTAAATCTTTTAAGGCGTATGCATAGCTTTTGTAGTTCCTTGCTTTCTTGAAGAAGTTACTGGCCTCTTTTCTTTTCTCCAGACGTTCACTGGTTATATCTCTAAAACCATACAAATCTGCCATATAGGCACAAATATACCCTGCCACATTATAGGCCTGATGTTCTTTGGCCAGTTGCAGTGCATCGGCATATATTTGCATTGCTTTATCATACTCCCCATCTTCTACATAAGCACGGCCCAGATACAAGTCTATTTGCGCCTGTTCTTCTGCCGTGCCGTGTTCGGTGAACCATTGTTGTGCCCGTTGCCATTGGTAGATAGGGAGTAATCCGGTGGCTGCTTCGTCCGTTACTTTACCGCATAGCATACACCAGTGGGCAAAGTCCTTATCAGTCAGTTCATCGGGGGCTTGTATGCTGTCCAGTAGCACGGAAGCACTATCGGCATACATGGGAATCAGTTCCTCTACAGATCGTAATAGCGGAAGTATGCTTGTCTCTTTTCTGCATCCGGGGAGGATGAGAATGAATAGTAGTCCTGTCAAAAGTAAAGCTTTCATAAGAATGTGTTCAGATTTTGCAAATATAGTCATAAATCCGGGCAACTTGTATCTGATAGAGGGAAAAGTCAGTTTTTTATGCTTTCCGTGGCTTCTCCTTTGGAAGTGAGGTGGGAAAGCATGAAAGCTCTTTGTCTTGTCAGTGAAATCTGTCTGTTGTATTTTGTTCTTCTGCCTTTTCATCAAGTTTTATCACTAAAGTGAAGAAACTGTATCACTTTAGTGATGAAGCTTGATTACCTTAGTGATAAAAGTTCATCACTAAGGTGAAACGATTAAATGAAAAGGCAGAGATTGGGAGAAAATACCGGTGGAATCACTCAAGTTACAGGAACGGAATTCATTTTGTTTGCGCCATTTATAACAGTTGTAATGTTGTGCTTTCTATTGAAATATCCTATGACAAAATGATGAAGAATTTATGAATAAATCAATCATGGTAAATAATTGGTTATCAACACTTAATAAGTAAATGAAGAATTTGAAGGAAATAATCAGCCAACAGGATACTGTAACTCCTTGTGTTTTGAATCCGTTGTTTTTACGCCACAAATCTTCTGGTCCATTTGCATGCATACATCCCTCTGACCACCAGGTAGCTGATGAGAAAGGCTGTTACGGCCATGCAAATAATGTGTATTATGGCAGGAATCCCCTGAGGCAACAGCGAGGCGAACAAGTCATATCCCATTTGCACGAAGACGAAATGACACAGATAAATGCCGAAGGTCATGGATGCCACTTTTGAAAGAACAGGCGAAGAAGGTATTTTAAGCTTCTGTATACAGACAAAAACAGGAAATGTCATCATAAATACATTGATGCCGCCGAAAAGCCATACTATTTCCAGATAGGCGTAGTTTCCCGGAAAATATTCCTGCATGATGAGGTAGCCGCCGAAAGTGATGGCGTACCCTGTCACAAACATAGGGATACCGATAGCCAGGGTTTTTCTCCAACTCCATTGCAGCGGGTATTTTACCAGATAATGGGCCAGTATCAGATAGCCGATAAATCCGGAAACATAATAAAATGAACCGAATGCATTCCAGTCGCACACTCCCAGGATATCCATATTGCCCCAGTTGCCGATATATCCCAGTGCGGGAGCGGCCATCTTTATGTAGGGAAGGAACAAGGAGATGCCCCAGATGGAAAGAAATAGCTTGATATCTTTCCGGGTAGCACGCTCCAGCCATGCATGGAAGATGGGGATGATGAAGTAGAGCCCCACCAGCATATACAGATACCACAGAGGAGTGGTGTCATAGTTGAAATTGAAAATGAATGTCCAAATCTTCGTGATAGTCATTTCCAGGGTGAAGGCGGATATGTCTATGGTAGGATTGTCTGTCGTGGTGATGTAATTCAGATAAATGAAATACAATACAGGCAGCATGACCGAGGACGGTGATCTGATGCTACCGGTTCATTTACTACCTGTGCGGAGGTTACTGTGAAGCCTTTCATGTTCTGTTTCAGTGCTGTAATATAATCAATGGTTTCTGTAGGGGCGGGAGCCGGAAATGTATGCTGGTTTACGTCAGAAAGTATCTGAAAATCCTGTTGCAAGTATTTTATGAATGCGGATTCGGGTTCGGCATTCAGGTCGCCGGCCAGGAAAAAAGGTTTTTTGTGAGCGGCGGCAAAGTCTTTTATAAGCTCCAGTGAGGCCATGCGGTCTTCTTCGGTGAGAGACAGATGGGTGCAACAATAAATGTAGTTGTCGAACTCTGCCATAATCAGCGCACGTGCTTCTTCCCGTCCGGGAAGTGTCATGGTTTTCAGGCTGACGGGAATTTCTTTGGTGAGAAGTCCGATACCATATTTTCCTCCGTCGTAATCAATGGCAGGGGCAAAGTAAGCGTGCATTTGCGTACGTCCGGCTATCTCGCCCAGTACGTATTTTTGTCCGCTGCGGTGGGTCATGCTGTCCAGTTCCTGCAAGGCTACCACTTCGGGGTGGATATGATTGATTACATCGGCTATGCGTTGGAAGTCGCATACATCATCCATTCCGTTTGCATTTTTAATGTTATAGGTCATTAGCCGTAACGAATTTTGTGATTGTGCCGACAGGGCTAAAAGAAGGGTAAAAAGTAAGAGCAATGTCTTTTTCATATATTCATCAGGTTTTGATTGTTTAAATTCTCTCCAAAGATAGATAAATTCATTCTTTTTTTCTTTGCTCTCAAAGATAAAAAACAAGAGAAAGTTTTTATCAGAAAGGAAATGTTTCTGTTCAACAACTTGCCGGGGCTTTATTTCTTTCCTGCCGGAGAAGCCTGTGTCATACGGATACTGCTTACCACGCCTGCGGCAATGGCAAAGAATATGGCTAATAACAAACAAGCCTGCGCCCGATGTCCTTCGGCGAACATACGGAACAACAAAGCAACCAGTGTGGTTCCCAAAGTCTGACCTAACAGACGCGCCGTACCTAGCATACCGCTGGCTCCACCGCTTCTGTGAGTGGGCGCGGAAGAAACAATGGTTACATTATTGGGCGTCTGGAACAGCCCGAAGCCCATACCACAGAGTGCCATTCGCCAGATGATATTCCATTCTGCCGGATGGGGGGGAAGCAAATAGAGTGTGAATAGGCCGGTAGCGAAGATGGCCATGCCGATGCCTCCCAGCAAGATAGAAAGAGCGAAAATAGGAATCTTCAGTAAGTCCACAGGTAGGATAGGGGTCGTTTCCTTCAGTTGGCGGCGGATGAAATAAGTGCCGATTATGATTAACAATACCAACTGGATGGCAATGAACTTTCTGTTTTCGGCGTGTGCAAAACCTTCCAAGGTATAAATTAACAACCCGAAGGTCAGTGCGTTGGCTATTGCACTGATTTTATCAAACTTGTGTTTTGTGTCTGAAGCCGGATTATGCGGTAAGAACCGATGTCCGATCACTAATGCAGCCAATCCCAAAGGAATGTTGATTACAAAAAGCCAGTGCCAGCTTCCCAATGCTAAGATACTGCCTGCAATGGATGGACCTGCGGCGGCCGAAACAGCTACCACCATGGCATTTACGCCCATTCCGCGCCCTAGTATCTGCGGCGGGTAAATTAAACGGATAAGGGCGGTATTGACACTCATTACACAGGCCGCCCCGAAACCTTGAATGATACGGGAGACAGTCAGCATCCAGAAAGAGTCCGAGAGGGCGCAGGCCAAAGAGGCGCCTGCAAAAATGGAGATGCCGGTCAGAAATATCCGTCTGTAACCGTAAATATCACCTAATGAGGCAAATGATAGCAAGGTCATGGTAATCACCAGTTGATAGGCATTGACAATCCAGATGGCATTGGAAGGGGTGACATCGAAATCGTGTGCCAGCGTGGGTAATGCGATATTCATAATGGTTCCGTCCAGTACGGACATCATGATAGCCAGCAGTACGGCTACCACTGCGAAATATTGTTTAGGTATAAATGCGGTCTTTTCTTTGCTCATGATGCAAAATTAACGGAAATCGGTCAGATTAGGTTTAATTTCTTCTAAATAATTGCTATTCCAATGTTAAAGAACCGGGAATTTATAGAATGGTTAAGGAATAATGCTTATCTTTGCAGCCGTTAAAAACAGTGGAGAGATTTGAGTAGCTTGCAACCACAGAAAAAAATGCTAAAAAATACATTGACTTTCTTATTTACATTTATCTACTCTGATAACTTCCCAAGGTGGTTAACGAATTAACTTTTAATTTTTAATTCTTAATTTTCAATTTAGAATGGGATATTTATTCACATCCGAATCGGTGTCTGAAGGACACCCCGACAAAGTGGCCGATCAAATATCGGACGCTGTG
>PPYF01220514.1_pt1 | contig 18575 bp, 14 predicted proteins | sample 1559871 | NCBI WGS metagenome assembly PPYF01 (sample SAMN08240021, study PRJNA423297) | Human gut metagenome, whole genome shotgun sequencing project. | reverse complement strand
CGCGATCAGGGGTTCGAACCCTGGACACCCTGATTAAGAGTCAGGTGCTCTACCAACTGAGCTAATCGCGCATCTCTTAACGACAAGTGTTATTATATAATAGCCTTTCTGAAAATGCAAGCACTTTTTTCTTTTTTTACAAATTTTTTCATTAGAAAATTTTTCATTTGGAACATCAGTAATTTTCTTGATGCTCTTGCGTCCCACTACCGGATATGCTATATTTAAGTTACAAAGAGGGAAACCGCAAGCGGCTACCTTAGTTATAATATTAAGCTATTGTACAATAGCCGTCACTATTTGCGGTAGTGGCGGCTATCTTCGTTTGCCCTTGAAAATCTCATAGCAAAGACCTACAAGGGCAACAATGAATATACAAAACTGAATCATATCAGAATATGTGACCATCGCATCACCCTCCTTTCTTTCGTTAGGAGGGTGTTTTATCCCTCCGTAAAAGAAGGGTAGCCGCCTGGCTTTGGTTTCCCTATCTGTATCATAACATAGCATTAACGAACAGACAACCAGATTGATTCTATTAGTATATTTTTATGTTTCCAGATTTCGCATTATCAATAATTTTTTCTCTATTTCTAAACAAGGGTTTCGCCGATTCCCGGCGCAAAATGAATCGTGTGTTCGTGACCTTCCACACGTAAAACAAAACTAAAGGAGATTTAAAAATGAAGAACAAAAACATCGGTTTCATGACACAGGCTGCTATGATTGCAGCTATCTATGTGGTGCTCACTTATGTATTCGCACCATTTTCATTCGGAGAGGTACAGGTTCGTATTTCAGAAGCCCTGACCATTCTTCCGGTATTCACACCAGCAGCAATTCCAGGATTATTTATCGGCTGCCTGATAGGTAATATCCTCGGAGGCGCAATACTCCCTGACATTATCTTTGGAAGTATCGCAACATTAATTGGAGCATTCTTTACATGGAAGCTTCGCGAGAAGAGTCCTTACCTTGCCCCGGTTCCACCGATTATTGCAAATATCCTGATCGTTCCGTTCGTTCTGCGTTACGGATACGGAGTTGCACTTCCAATTCCATTTATGATGTGCACAGTTGGTATCGGAGAGATTATTTCCTGTGCAGTACTCGGAATGGTTCTTTACTTTGCACTTAAAAAATACGCAAAGACATTATTTGCACAGTAAAATATCAATCACTGACAATTTTATCGAAACATATATTTCAAAGATAATTTTTTATCAGAGTCCGGAACTTATCTAAAGTAATGTTCCGAACTCCTCCAAGAAGAGAGCGTAACGGTTTAATCCTGCTCTCTTCTTTTTATTTTCTGCGCCAGAGCCGCTATCATTCCGGCAACACCTGCAACTGCCAGCATTCCTCCTGCATTTGCTTTGTCTCCGGTCTTAACCGACATAGCTTTCTGAGAGATTTTGCTGTTATCGTACTTATCTACGGCATCTTTCTGCTCGAATACCTGTCGTATTTTTTCTGTCTCTTTTCTCGATTCTTCATCAGCTTTTGCCTGGACAGCTGCTTCCTGCGCTTTCTGTTCCGCCAGATACTTATCATAGGTTGTCTGGGCAACTGCCAGTTCTGCAAGTGTTCTCACATTTTCCAGTTTTGCCTGTCCATATGCTTCTTCACTTTCCGCCGCTTTCTGCTTTGCCGCGTCATAAGCTTTCTGCAACAGGGCTTCTCTGCTTTGGGCATCTTTTACTTTCGAAATCTCATCATTTAAATACGTGAAATCCGGATCTGTAATCTGATTTAGAAATGCAGCATCATAAGACAATGCCTTTGCCCTTTCTTCCTTTGACTGGGCTTCTGCCTGAGTGTCTTTCGCATCTGCCAGAGCTGCTTCCAGTGTATTCACTATATTTTGGGCATTTTTATACTCCGTTTTTGCCGTCACCTCTTCCTGCTGTTTCTGATTATAATCTGCCTGTGCACGAAGAAGCTGCATAATCATTGCCTTTATTTCGTCATATGCTGCCTGCTTTTTATCCACTTCTATCTGCGCTGCTGCAGCATCTTCTGTCTGTGCTGCCAGCTCTCTCTGTAGCACAGACAATTCTGCCTCCTGTTCTTCCAGTGCCTGTTCTGCTTTGTTTTTCTGTTCCACGGCATCAGATATGGACACATTTTTCTCCTCTAATTCTTTTTCTGCAATATCCAGTGCATTCTGCTTTTCATCAACATCCGCACGTTTCTTTACAATACTGCTGTTGGTTTCAGCTTCCAATTGTTTCAGTGCATTTTCTGCTTTTTCCAGTGCATTCTCTTTTGCCTTGACATTTTCGTCTGCCGCATCTGATTCCACCTGTGCCTGATTTAAAAGTGTCTGTTTCTGATTCACTTCATTCTCTGCTGCAATTTTCTCTGCCTTCGCCTGTGCAAGTGCCGCTTCTGCCTGCGTCTGGTGTGTGGCTGCAGATTCCGCCATGGCACTTGTGTTTCCGCCAAGTGCTTTTACCTTTGCAAATGCATAATCGTAATTTTTTTGTTTTTCTTCCTGGGAAGCCTGTACAAGATTCAGCTCGTTCTGTGCCTGGTCTACTGCCTGTTGCTGCGTTTTCACCGCCTTACGCGCTTCTTGGGCTTCTTTCTCAGCCTTTTCCACCGCTGTGTGCGCTGCGGCATGTGCCTCTGCACTCTGGCTATATTTGAACTTTTTTATCTGTCATTCTGATTATTGCACGAGAGCAAAATGAATCTGTAATCGAGAAAAACCAGAACCGACAGTTGCCGGTTCTGGCTCTTCGTAATGCCAAAACAAATATTTCACTTCTATTTTGCTGCCAGATATACACTGACATTTGCAAAGTCACTTTGTGCATGATTGCTGCGTGCACCGCTTCCGATATCTTCACAGCTGACTATTCCGTCACTATAACCAACAATCATCAGCGTTGTTTGCGCATCTAAGACGGCAATTAACGGTCGTCCCTGATTAACATTGTAAAGCAGTTCGTCTATCGTACAGCCACTTAAATCCATCACGCTTCCATAAACTTCTGTAATTGCATCGACCACAGATTTTCCACCTGCGAGTGCCTGTCTGAGCTGTTCTGTATCTGCATCTTCCGTGTCAATCGAATATTTCAGATCGCGGTTTCCACGCTCCCAGATGTAATTCTGATCAGCATCAACCACGACTCCGCCACAGTCATTGGCTTTCTGAATCGCTTTTCCTGCAGTATTATAAGTTCCCTGAAGCCTTCCATGACCATACACATAAAATGCGTCTGTTTCTTTTTTACGGTCCAGACTGACCTGTGGAATATTTTCAAGTACCACCTGTTTCGGTTTTAATAGCTTCGGCTCCTTGTCAGAAATTCCATCATCATACGTCAGGCGAACCTGTGTCTCTTTCAGATCTGTTTTATATGTCTGCACATAAATATTGCTTTCTTTCGCCTCTTCGCTGCTTGTAATATAATCCTGTGCTGTTCCGGTGTAAGTATCGCCGTCTTTTACCGCACGGTCAAGGGTGATCATATTATCCTCAAATGTAGCACTTAACATATAGATTCCTGACTGTTCATAAGTTTTGATCACCTTATCTTTACTACTTGTAATCTCCACTTTATACATCGGAATAACCTGGGCTCCTGACAGTGTTGTTCCGACTTCTTCCGTTTTTGCAACACCGTAGACAAAGTCACCATCCATGAAGCCAAGTGGTTTGATACACTCGCCATCTTTGCAAGTCACTTCATATTCTTGATCAGTCTCCAGATTCATAACTGTCACAGACTTGGACTTCGAAGGATCTTCTTTCTCATAAGCTACCAGATGTCCATCTTCACTTGCAACATACTGATCTTCATTCAGTCCTGTCGCAAGCTCCTTTTTCGTACCTTTATTCATATCCATTTTGTAGAGTACGTCATCTGCAATCGTATACAGACAGCCATTTTCTACATTATAGTAGACCAGTCCGCCCACTTCTTCCTGGGCACGGTCATAAGCCTTGTCACTGGATACGAATAATTTTTCCTCAACAGAATTCTGTTCAATATTATAATAGTAGACTGCTGATCCAGTCTCACCTTCATGGCTGCCCCGGTTCATGTATCCGCATACGGCAAATGTTGTATTTCCCTTTTCGTCTACATTTAAAATCTTAATATCATGCTGCATCAGCATATTCCGGATATCCGTATTCTCCGCATCTGCAAAGCTGAACACAAGAGAAACTTCATCTCGGTCACGATTATAATTCCATAGTTCTCCCGCCTGCACAAATGACACAACGGTTCCGTTTTTATTTACCATGTAGACCGGATTCTTGTCTGTGATGCCAAGAAGTACACCTTTTTCATTCAACACCTTCTTCGTCGCATCAAATATCTGGTCCATCGTCCGGTCATAATCTAACAGATATGTCTTCTGACTTCCGGAAATGTAACGCACACGGAAATATTCCCGCACCTGGTATTCGTCTTGCTCATTTTCCTCACCAGTACAGTTCACACGATATTCCAACTCCACTGCCATATATGTGCTGTTCAACTCTTTAATCGTCCAACGCTCACTTCCATCAACCTTCGGGGCCAGATCTCCCCATGTTACATGCGTGTAATCTGAGTGGATCGTCACATGCTGTAATGTCGTGTTGTCTCCTTCATCACTGGGCTCAATCGCCGTTCCAATTCCAACACCTTCCGCTTTCGCCAGTGCATTTTCATGGAAACTTTGTACATAATCCAGGCTTGGCGCCGCATTTAACTTGGCTCCGTCCACGATTCTCGTATAATAATACATGTCGTGATTGTCCATATGCAGCGTGATCTGAAGCATACGCTCCTCAGACAAAATATTTTCACCATCGACATTTCCTACTTCCAGCGTTGCATTCTCTCCTGGCTTCTTCACCTTTTGTTCCAACAGCTTTTCTTTGCCATCTATCGAATAAACCGTATAGTCCAGGCTGTCGATCACATTTTCATAAGCTTTAATGGTGACCTGAAGCTGGCCATTGCTGACCGGTGTGATGGAATCACGTACGCCTGTCAAATCCATCTCATTCTTATATCCGGGCAGGTCATTGAGCGAATAACCGTTATAAGAAAACGCAATCTGGGGACGTGTTGCTGCCCCCATATCTGTCGTCATGTTACTGTTCTTTTTATTTGTCACATAGCCAAATATGACCACCGCAGCAAGAAATACCAGAACCAGTACCCCTGCGTGAATCACGTGATTTTTCCATTTCATTTAAAGCTCCCCTTTTTCGTCTAGCAGTCTCCCCAGTGTCGGTGTCACGCGAAGAAATGTCTCGCATGCGCGGATGCTCTCTTCATTGTCTGCCCGACGACCTGTTTTCACCGCACGAAGCAGAATATTTTTCGGTGTATGTTCCATGTCAATAAATTCCAGAACCTGCACGTCGTATCCCTCCCTCTTTAGATACTCCGCACGTAATCCATCTGTCACAAGCGCCGCCATACGTTCTTTCAAAAGTCCATAATTCATGATCGGCGAAAGCACATCGTTCTTCATCTGCCGGTTCAGTTCATGCTGGCAGCAAGGCACCGATAAAATAACCTTCGCATTCCAGCCAATTGCTTTTGCCAGCGCAAAATCCGTTGCTGTATCACAGGCATGAAGTGTCACAACCATATCTACTTTCTCCGCGCCCGTATAGTCTGCAATATTTCCCTCCAGAAACGTCAGCTTATCATACTGATACTTCTTCGCCAGCTCGTTACATTTCCGGATTACATCCGTCTTCAGATCCAGACCGATGATCCGGATGTCATAAGATTTCAGCTCATGAAGATAATAATACATAGCAAATGTAAGATAAGACTTTCCACAGCCAAAATCCAGAATTGTAAGCTCTCTTCCAGAATCAAGCTGTGGTAAAATATCCTCGATAAATTCCAGGAACCGGTTGATCTGCCGGAACTTGTCGAACCTTGCATGCACAATCTTTCCTTCCTCCGTCATAACACCAAGATCCTGTAAAAACGGAACCGGTACACCTTCCTGCAGGATATATTGTTTCTTCCGATTATGATTCAGATCCAGCGGGCGCATCTTTGCTTTCTTCTGCTTCTTCTTAATTGTAACCTTTCCCTTCTTGCTGATAAGCACAGAAAATTCCGCATCTGCCGTCACAAGCTGCATCTGCTTCATATTCTCCATAGCCTCCAGCATCTTTTCGCACGCCTCATCCGCACTTAAATTCTCATGAAATGCCTGATTCCCACGAAACGTCTCCATCTGATAGACTCTTGTATCTTTCATGAGCACCGGGCGCACCTTAACCTTTGCCGAGAGCTTCTCATCTCTTGGATTACTCAAAACCGCCGATATAAAATTGTCATTTAAATTTTGTTCTAATATATTTTTTAATTCATTCATAGTAGTAATATTGTACTAGCGGTACGGGAAAAAGTCAATTTTGGACAGGGTAAAAGTTGATTGGGGACAAGGCAAATTAAAGTTAGGGACGTAGTACTTTGGCGAAATGCTACGTCCCTAACTAAAAATTTATCAATCTATTTTATCAAATATAATCACGACTTTGAATAGATCACCGTCCAGATACAGATCAAATGTTCCGCCCATCATTGTGGTCAATGTCTTCGCAATAGACAATCCAAGTCCGCTTCCTTCGGTACTTCGTGACAGGTCGCCGCGGATGAATCGTTCAGTCAGTTCTTCTGCCGAGGAAATGTTAAGTGGCTGCTCAGATATGTTTTTCAGACTGAAGATTACTTTTCCGTCCAGTGTCTGCAGATCTGCATAGATGCGTGTTCCTTCCATAGCATATTTTGCAGCATTATTATAAATATTTGCAAGCACGCGCCACATTCTTCTTCCGTCTACCCGAACAATCGCATCTTCTTCCGGGAGGTTCATAATTTGTGTCAGATTTCTGGCCTGGAATTTTTCTTCAAATTCTCCGCTCGTCTGCTGGATGAGTTCTATCATATTGATATTCATAAACTCGAGAGAAATATTACCTGAGCTGACTTTTGATGCCTCTACAACATCTTCTGTCAAAGTCTTCAGTCTCTGAGATTTTTCTTCCAGAACTTCAATATATCTTTGAATCTTCGGATCATCAAATTTTTCTTGTTTCAAGAGATTTACATAATTAATAATGGAGGTCAGCGGTGTCTTGATATCGTGAGATACATTTGTAATCAGATCTGTCTTTAACCGCTCACTTTTCATATTCTTCTCGACTGCCGCATCAAGTCCGCTTCCGATAGAATTGACTTGTTCTGCAATCTTGCGTTGTTCTCCATGTATATCTTCGAGATCAATCTTGTAATCCAGCTCACCTTCACTGATTTTCTCAATACCTTCTTTAATTTTCTGTCGTCCGACTGCCCAGTTGACAAGGATTACAAATCCTGCTGTCTGCACAATGAAAATCACGAATGACCAAAATGCACTTGGCCAGCCTGATGCCAGATATGCCACCCAATGTACTGCTGCATACGCAAGATATAAAACAATTATTTTTGCTATGTGTCTGGCATTTCGAATCAATAATTTCACAAACTCTACGACACTGTACAGAAAACTGTTCTTCCATGCAATTCCTGCTTTTATTCTTCTGGCCAGACTCAAAATACCAACGAGAAACATATTACATGTATAGACTGCAAGTCCTCCGAATCCAATCATTCCAAAAAATGTTTCGTAAGAAAGAATACCATTTCCTACTGCAAATGTTTTCTGGGAGATAATTCCTGCAGCTCCCATGAAAAGCACGGTCAATAGTGACGGTACGAACCATGCAAATATAACTGTTGCAGCTCCGATTTCTGTCTTACATCTGTCAAATTTATATAAATGCAGTTCTCCATCTCTTTCCGTTCGACCTGCGATTACAACAAGCCATACTACACTGGCAAAAAATATTAAAAACGCCAAAATCATTCCTGCACTGACTCCTCGGACAAACGGACTATACTTTTCATAAAAATGTGCATTTTTATAATAACTATCTTTCACAGGATACTTCGTATCCACACCTGTCATAAACACAAACTCTCCTTTATCTGCATTACTCAGATAAACGGTCTGTGACTGCCATAGTTCTGCATCTGCTTCCTGAATATTCGTCTCAAACTCTGACAGTTTTGATTTTACTATGACATATTTCCCCATCTTACGAACACTTTTAGCAACATCATTAATATTATTTTCCTGCCCCAGCTCCTCCCGATTTGTGACGACTTTTCCACTCTTTAAATCTAAATAATAATAGAAAAAATTACTATCTCCTTCTTTATACTGCTCTGTCAGGCTCTCATAATTTGCATAGCGCTCTCCAATCTGATAAATACAGCTTTCCAGCATATTATAAGCTTCATTGAGCCTGCCATTCCAGTTGGAATTCTCGTTAACTATCTGCAAGAGATTTTCTGCTTCCAGTGGAGCTGCCTCCTCACGGAATAACACTCCATCATATTTCCAGCAATCTACATAGAGCATAGTTCCCTCTGCATCTTCGATTCCCCGAAAATTCTTTTCCTCTTCCGTCATTTCATTTCTATCTGATATATCCACATTTTCCAGCTCATCTAAGATCTGCTCCGATGTCTCCGCACCTATTCCATCTGTCATTACAAATTTTAATTCACCATTTAACACCTTTTCATTAAAATCATCCTGACTATAGTAATGATAACTTCCATCTGATAATTTACAAACGATCGGAGCCTTCAGATCTTCTGCGTCGTTGCCTTCTAATTCTGCTGAATCCGTGTTTGTATCTCCGACATAACTGGTACTCTCACTGTAGATCAATTTCTGATACCAATTCAACAAATCTCCCAATCGATATGAAAGACCGCTTTCATTCTGACCACTGATCGTCTCACTATTGTTATATACCTGAATATCGACCAGCTTATCCTCGTCAATCTTTCCATCTGTCTCAAACATCTGCTCACTGTCAATGCCGGACATCACTTGATACGCACTATTCATAAGCTCTGTATCAAAGTCATAGGAATCTTCATAGCTCTGCGTAAGTTTTCCTGTTATAAGGTCATCGAAAAGTTCTGCGTAAGACATGATGCTCATAACGTCGAGCATCATCGAAATAACCATAACATTTGCAATTATGATCAACAAAATTCTGGTCTTTTTTTTCTTATGCCATATCTTTTCCATAACGTCTCCCTTCTGTTAGCTTTTTCTTGCTGGTCTTACCCCGACCTGCTTTTACTGCTTCTCGATCTTATACCCTACGCCCCACACGACTTTCAGATATCTTGGTTCTTTCGGGTTGATCTCAATCTTCTCACGGATATGACGAATATGCACTGCCACTGTATTATCAACACCCACCGCATTTTCATTCCAGATATTTTCATATATCTGGTCAATAGAAAATACTTTGCCCTGATGCTTTACAAGCAGCAGCAAAATGTTGTACTCGATCGGGGTAAGCTTCACCGGCTCGCCATCTACTGTCACTTCTTTCAGATCATCGTTGATCGCCAGTCCGCCGACTGTATAGATTGCCTCGCTCTCCTTTATCGCCGTGCTTCCAAGCTGCATATATCTGCGCAAATGTGATTTCACACGGGCAACCAGCTCCAGCGGATTAAATGGTTTCGTTATATAATCATCAGCTCCGATATTAAGTCCCAATATCTTGTCCGCATCCTCGGATTTCGCAGACAGAATAATGATCGGAATATTGTGCTTCTCGCGAATTTTTAAAGTTGCCCTGATTCCATCCATTCTCGGCATCATGATATCCATGATCAGAAGATCTACACTTTCTTTTTTCAAGATCTCCACTGCCTCGATTCCATCGTAAGCTTCCAGAACCTGATGTCCATCCTGGGTCAGATATATCTCGATCGCCTCTACAATCTCTTTATCATCATCACATACTAATATTTTTGCCATCTCATTTCACCTCTCATATCTACTATACAAGATTAGCAAATAAAATTTAAGACATAGGAATGGATTTCTTAAGAAATGATGAATATTTTCAAGAACAACGTCGAAAAATGTCTAAAATAATGTAAACGAAATCCAAGACCCTTTATTTTCAACAAATTTTGATAAAATACTAAAAGATAAAACTTACTTAGACTTCATAATTTCTAGTTTATAAAGGGGGAGTTTTCTATGTACACTCACGACATTGACTATGTAATCCGTACCCTTGGAGTAGGTGCTACATATAGGGGGTATCGCTATCTAAGTTATGGGATTGAATTATGTCTGACAGACGAGGAATATCTGCTTGCCATCAGTAAACAGCTTTATCCGGAGATTGCCAGAAAGTATAAGACGACAGTCGGAAGTGTTGAACGTGATATCCGCACTGTTATAAGAGTCTGTTGGGAAAATGGTTACGATCAGCTTCAGTCCTACTCGTTCCGGCCATTACATGTCCGTCCAACGGCCGGTGAATTTTTCGACATCCTTGTCGCCTATCTAAGCCGTAGCAAACCAGTTCTTCAGGCTGTATGATCCTAAGTAAAAGAAACGGAATTTTATTATCAAAAACAAAGTAAAACCCCGCAAGCTTCGGGCCGCTGCAGGGTTTTATTTTTTACCGGAGACTAACGATCTTCCATCTTCATATACTCACGGTATGGAGACAACGGCTTATAAGCCGGTCGGATAATCTTATCTACATTCTTGAGCTCTTCCAGTCTGTGGGCGCTCCAGCCTACAATACGGGCCGCCGCAAAAATCGGAGTGTAAAGAGATGGCGGAAGATCCAGCATACTATACACAAGACCACTGTAAAAGTCCACATTTGCATTTACACCTTTGTAAATTTTACGCTTTTCGCCGATGACCTGTGGAGCCATGCGCTCTACCATAGCATACAGTGCGTACTCTTCTTCCCGTCCTTTTTCTTTCGCAAGCTGCTCTACGAATTGCTTGAAAATCTCCGCACGCGGATCGGATACAGAATAAATCGCATGACCCATGCCATAAATCAGCCCTTTCTGGTCAAATGCTTTCTTATCCAAAAGGTCTTCCAGATACTGATGTACTTCGTCTTCGTCCGTCCAGTCGGAAATTTTTTCCTTCATGTCTGCGAACATCTGCGTTACTTTGATATTGGCACCGCCATGCTTCGGTCCCTTAAGAGATGCCATCGCTGCAGACATTGTAGAGTACGTATCTGTTCCTGAGGACGTAACTACGTGAGTGGTAAATGTTGAGTTATTACCACCACCGTGATCCATGTGGAGCACCAGTGCCATGTCCAGGATCCTTGCCTCAAGCTTCGTATATTTCTTATCCTCACGGAGCATCATCAGAATGTTCTCAGCTGTGGACAGATTCGGCTGTGGTGCATAAATATACAGGTCTTCTCCCATGCGGAAGTTATATGCATGATAACTATAGACCATTAGCATCGGAAACTGGCTGATCAGGTTCAGACACTGTCTCAGTACGTTCGAGATGGTCGTATCGTCTGCTTTATCATCGTAGGAATAGAGATTCAGGATTTCTCTGGACAGACTGTTCATCATGTCGCCGCTCGGAGCCTTCATGATAACGTCACGCACAAAATTCGGAGGAAGCGTTCTTCTCTCCACCAGAGTTTCATGGAACATCTCAAGTTCAGAACTATTCGGAAGTTCACCAAATAAAAGCAGATAAGCAATCTCTTCGAATCCAAAATGATCTTCTTTCAAGAAACCGCCAACCAGATCTTTGATATTGTAACCCCTGTAATAAAGATTGCCGGCACATGGAACTTCTTCGCCATTCACAATCTTCTTGGCACATACATCGGAAATATTGGTCAGTCCTGCAAGCACACCTTTTCCGTTCAGGTCACGGAGCCCTCTTTTTACTTCGTACTTAGTATACAGCTCTTTATCAATGGCATTATTCTTCTCACACAATCCTGCAAAATGCTGAATCTCCGGAGTAATCTCAAATAATGCACGGTCTACGCTTTTATTCACTGTCTTTCCTACCATAAATCATCTCCCTTTCTTTTCCCACAAGTCGTTGCTAAGCGCAGCAAATTCTTCCAGCGATAATGATTCACCGCGAACACTTTCTCCTTTGCCAAGCTTTGCAATTGCTTCTGTAATCACATCTTTCGGCAAATCAATCTTGTCAGAATTAGACAATCCATTTGCCAGTGTCTTTCTTCTCTGGTTGAAGGATGCTCGGATAATATCAAACATCCACTTCTCATTGTCCACTTTCACCGGAGGAGCCGCATGTCTTGTAAGACGAATGACTGCGGAACCAACCTTCGGTCTTGGCATAAAGCAGTTCGGAGGTACATTTGCCACTATATACGGATCTGCATAGTACTGGACAGCCAGTGACAATGCTCCGTAATCCTTGTTTCCCGGTCCGGTCTGCATACGGTCTGCAACTTCCTTCTGCACCATGACCGTAATACTTTCAACCGGAACATTTCCTTCGAACAGCCCCATAATGATCGGAGTCGTAATGTAATATGGAAGATTCGCAACCACCTTCACCGGACGTCCGCCGTTCTCCTTCTCCACAAGACCACGGATATCTACTTTCAGTACATCATCATTGATCACCATGACATTGTCATACTCGCTGAGGGTATCTTCCAAAATCGGGATCAGATTCTTATCAATCTCCACGGCAGCTACCTTTCCTGCCGCCTCAGCCAGATATTGGGTCATGGTACCGATTCCCGGTCCAATCTCCAGAACCATGTCATCTTTTGTAATTCCGGCCGCACTGATGATCTTCTCAAGCACATGCGTGTCAATCAGGAAATTCTGTCCGAATTTCTTCTGAAAATTAAAATGATACTTTTGCAATATTTCAATTGTATTTTGTGGATTTCCAAGTGTTGGTTTACTCATACTTCTTTCTATTACTCCTTCATTCCATCAAACCATAAGCCAGATGAACAAACAGCAATTTATGTTCATTTGGCTCAAGTGCCGGTACTGGAAGGATTGTCCTCCTCGTACCGGCACTGTTGCCATTAAAGATATTATACACTATGTCGATAAAAAATGTTATTAAGATTGTATGAAATTTCCGACATATCACTTCACATATTTTTAATTTATGATACTGCCCGCAGCTGATATACCTGCTTCGCATTTATCTCAGTCTGTGTAAGAACCTCCTCCACAGAAATTCCTTTCAGCCGGGCGATCTCCTCTGCCACATACTGGATATATGCAGATTCATTTCGCTTGCCGCGGTTCGGCTCCGGTGCCAGGTACGGGCAATCCGTTTCCAGTACAATCGATGTCAGTGGTATTGCTTCCACGACACTTTTTAGTTTCTTTCCATTTTTAAAAGTGACGACACCACCGACTCCGATATAATATCCCAGTTTCACATACTCAGCCGCCAGCTCTTTTGAACCGGAAAAACAGTGGATAATTCCGGTCAGATCCGATGCGTGCTCCTTTATAATAAGAAATGTATCTTCCGACGCATCACGACTGTGGATATTTACCGGAAGCCCGACCTTTCTCGCCAGATCAAGCTGTCTGATGAACCACTTCTGTTGAACCTCTCTCGGCTCCACATCCCAGTGGTAATCAAGACCAATCTCACCGACAGCAACCACCTTCGGATCGTGACACATTTCCTCCAGACGCGCCAGCGCATCATCGTTCAACTCGCCGACCTCGTCCGGATGGACACCGACAGCCGCATAAACTGCCGGATACTGATGTGCCAGCGCAAGTGCATTTTCACTTGTCTGCATAGAAGCACCCACCGTCACAATTGCTTTCAGCCCACGTTCCTTTAGATTCGTCAGCAACATTTCCCGGTCCACATCGAACTGTTCGTCATCGTAATGTCCATGTGTATCGATAATCATATTACAGAATCTCTTTTCTGAGCTGCTCTGGTGTCTTCATAGATAACAATGCAGGCGCAATATCAAATACACTTCTTGCTCCGTTCTCGCCCTTCTGATTCAGGCGGTAAGCTGCTCTTGCATAAGCAATCAGAACGCTCGCTGTGAACTCTGGATTAGAATCCAGTTTCAGAGAATACTCAATCACATGCTTGTTGCCCTCTTCTCCAGTTTCACCTGTGCGGATCACGAATCCACCATGAGGCATCTTGCTGTGGTCTCTCTTCAGCTCTTCCTCAGAAATAAAATGAACGGTCGTGTTGTATTCATCAAAATAATTCGGCATAGTCTTGATCGCATTTTCAATCTCAGCTTTGTTGGCACCCTCTTGCGCTACGACATAGCACTCACGCGTATGTTTGTCTCTTGTAGTCAGCTTTGGCTCACTTCCACTTCTCACCTGATCAACAGCCTCGTCAACAGGAACTGTATACTGGATCGCATTCTTCACACCCGGGATACGGCGGATAGCATCAGAATGTCCCTGGCTTACACCCTTGCCCCAGAATGTATATGTGCTTCCCTGGACAAGAATAGACTCCGCATCTCCATGTCCTCATTTCTCTTAATTGCCTGCTCAACGCCACGGCCAATATTACCATAACCTACAATACCAATTCTAATCTTACTCATATTTCCTCCTTTGGGGACGGGGTTTTTTCAAAAAAACCCCGTCCCCAATTAAATTGTGTAATTATTTAAACTGCCTTTTTCCGCTTCTTACAGCGATTGTTAACCTGTCCCTTTTTGAATTGTGCTTCACCGTACACAAAATTTTTAAGCTCTGTATATTAGCAAATCTCTGCTCCTGCCGGCATTGCTTTTTCCGGTGTCATCAGGGCCAGATTTCCTTCTGCATCTTCTGCGCACAGAAGCATTCCTTCTGAAAGTACTCCTGCAAGTTTTGCCGGCTTCAGGTTCACAAGTACCATAACTTTCTTGCCGACCATTTCTTCTGGTGTATAGTGTTTGCGGATTCCGGATACAATCTGTTTTACCTGACTTCCGATTTTTACCTGTGAGCACAGTAATTTCTTAGATTTCGGGACTGCCTCGCATGAAATGATCTCACCTACCTGAAACTGCATTTTTCCGAAGTCGTCAAATGTAATTTCTGGTTTTGCATCAATATCGATTACTGTCTCTTCTTCACCATCTGCCTGATTCTCTTTCTCTTCTGCTGTCATCTGTGGGTGAAGTTCTTCTACTTTCTTCATTACTTCTTCTACGTCTAATCTTGCGAAAAGAATTTCCGGCTTTTCTGTCACTTTTCCGTCACCAAGTTGTGCAAGAATCTTCTCAGATGTTTCTGGCATGAAGGACTCCAGAAGTCTTGCGCCTGTTTTGATGCTCTCGATCAGATTATAGAGCACTGTCTCCAGACGGTCTTTCTTAGCCTCTTCTTTTGCAAGTGCCCACGGCATTGTCTCGTCAATGTATTTGTTGCAGCGTTTGAAGAGTACGAAAATCTCTGTGATCGCATCTGCCACACGCAGCTCGTCCATCTTAGCTTCCACTCTTTTTGGCGTATCCTCTGTGATTGCTTTCAGATCCGCATCAACTGCTTTGTCTTCTTCTGTCTCAGCAACACCTTTATTCGTCACCGTTCCGCCAAAGTATTTATTTGTCATAGAAATGGTTCTGTTGACCAGATTTCCAAGTGTATTTGCCAGATCGGAATTCATACGCTCTACCATAAGCTCCCAGGAAATAACTCCGTCATTCTCAAATGGCATCTCATGAAGTACGAAGTAACGTACTGCGTCAACTCCGAAGAAATCTACCAATTCATCAGCATACAATACATTTCCCTTGGATTTACTCATCTTACCATCGCCCTGCAGAAGCCATGGATGTCCAAATACTTGTTTTGGAAGTGGAAGATCCAGTGCCATCAGGAAGATTGGCCAGTAAATAGTGTGGAAACGGATAATATCCTTTCCGATCAAATGTAAATCTGCAGGCCAGTTTTTCTTGAACTGCTCTGTGCTATTTCCATCACAATCGTATCCGATTCCTGTGATGTAGTTTGTCAAGGCATCCAGCCATACATACACAACATGCTTTGGATCAAAGTCAACCGGAATTCCCCATGTGAAGGATGTTCTGGACACGCACAGATCCTGAAGACCTGGAAGAAGGAAATTGTTCATCATCTCATTTTTACGAGATACAGGCTGAATAAATTCCGGATGCGTGTTGATATAATCGATCAGACGGTCAGCGTATTTGCTCATTCTGAAGAAATATGCTTCTTCCTTCGCTGGTTTACATTCGCGTCCACAATCCGGACATTTTCCGTCTACTAACTGAGACTCTGTCCAAAAGGACTCACAAGGAGTACAGTACATTCCCTCGTATGAACTCTTATAAATGTCTCCCTGATCGTACAGTCTTTTGAAAATTTTCTTGACCTGTGCTTCATGATCCTCATCAGTCGTACGGATAAATTTATCATAGGAAGTATTCATTAAATCCCAGATCTTCTTAATCTCTTCCGCTGCATTGTCAACGAACTGTTTTGGTGTAATACCTGCCTCGTCCGCTTTCAGTTCAATTTTCTGACCATGCTCGTCAGTTCCTGTCTGGAAAAATACATCGTATCCCTGACTTCTTTTGTATCTTGCAATTGCATCTGCAAGAACGACCTCATAAGTATTACCAATATGCGGTTTGCCTGATGCATAAGCAATCGCTGTAGTAATATAATACTTTCCTTTGTTGCACTTCTCACACATATTCTTCTCTCCTTCTATAATCTTAATTTTTCATTATTTAATGATAATTTTTGTCACATCCTGCCGGTGGCTTTTTGTATAGGTAGGAAATGCAATTTCCTACCTATACAAAAAAACCGCCTTCTCATACTGAGAAGGCGGGATATTCCGCGTTACCACTTCTTTTCGCTCTATCCTCACGGATCAGAACCTCATCGAGTGCCATCTACACTCTTTCGCTGTAATGGGCGAATCCCATTAAGTGCTAAATTCCTGACCTGTCTGCCACGCTTCACACTCACTGCTCCAAAGCCATCTTCCGCTTGTTCCAATCCGCCCTTCTCAGCTTAACCGGGGCTTCTCTGTAGAATCTTTCCAACCGTACTCTCTTTTTCCACGCATTTTCTGTTTCATTTTCAATATTCAGCAATTTCCATAAATCATTCTGGCTATCTTATGAATATTTACATCTCTTTTATATAGATATAAAAGAATTTCAACGTAAAAATCGTAGCACAGTAAGGACTGGCATGTCAAGCCTTTTATATAGCTTTCCTATGGCCAGCTATTAATACCCAGCCATTAATACCCTGCCATTAATACCCCGGCTATTAAATACTTTGTTTTGTCTAATTTATTCGCCTGGGAACATAGTTGCTTCCAGTGTCTCCATCTCCGATTCTTCGATTCCGTATGCCCCATCCTTGTCCGCTGTTACATGAACTTCCAATGTCGTCTCATCACCGTAAGAGTTTGCTTCAATCGCACGGTTCAGACTCTCAACTAAAATATCCATAAGCACATCTGTCTGTGTCGGATCTTTTCCCTGATCTGCATACTCTGTTGCAATATCATTTACATAATTGGAAGAATTACTGAATACATCTGATGGCTTGATCACTACAGTTACTACATAACTGTCATCATCCTGTTTCTTGGCATCTTTTACTGTGAAATCTGCCAGATCATAGGCCTTATCAGCTACCTCTATGTATTTATCCATCATCTCATCACTAACGTCCATTCCTGAAAATGCGCTCTCGATCTGAGTTCTCATACCTTCTGTCACTTCTTTTTTCGCATCACTCTCAGAAATTCCACGGTATTCGGCATATTTATCATACTGCGCATGATAATTTGCATCTAATACCGATTTTGTGTATCCTGCTGCATCAAAATCTTTGCCACATGCAGTCAGCCCCATACACATCAGTACCGCCATCCCCAAAGCCAATACTCTTTTCATTCTTTTCATACCTTTTTCCTCCTTGTTTTGAATTTTTTTCAAATCTATTCTATGCTCAGTCTAACATACCCCTATAAAACCCGCAACTACTTAAACCTCTCTTTTATCCTCTCAGGAACATCATGCCCTTTTCCGTAAGTTCCAGATAATCCGGCATTCCTTTCTCTCCGATTTTTTCCAGCTTTTCTCTCTGAAGAAACCAGCAGATCGTCTGTTTATTCTGATTTTCTTCCCCTTCCGGGTAAAGGTAATAATTTCTTTCGAAAGGAAGTGCTGCCTCACTTTCAACATTTATCTTCAGACAGTTCTCCTTTCGCTTTCCCCACACCGGCACAAAATCATGAGCCCGATACCCAAACCAGGTTGCCTGTTCATCAATCTCCTGATTCGTATGTAATGTAATTCCCCAGTCAAGGATCTCTGCCGTATGTGCATCTACACGTTTTATTCTGGAAAAGTTCTTACAGCCGGTCAGTTTTGCAGCCTCTTTATATACAGGCTTCGCAAATATTTCTTTCGTTTCTCCATAAATGACCGGTTTCCCCTGATCCATGATCAACAGTTCCTCGCTGAAACGATAAATTTCGTCTCTGCTGTGCGATACCATAATAACAGTTCCTTCATAATCCTTCAGCATCTCGATCAGTTCCTGCTGAAGCCGGTCTTTTAAAAATACGTCCAATGCGGAAAATGGCTCATCCAACAGAATGACATCCGGCTCATACGCCATGATCCTCGCCAGTGCAACTCTTTGCTGCTGCCCACCGGAAAGCTG
>PPYF01638815.1_pt1 | contig 18583 bp, 20 predicted proteins | sample 1559871 | NCBI WGS metagenome assembly PPYF01 (sample SAMN08240021, study PRJNA423297) | Human gut metagenome, whole genome shotgun sequencing project. | reverse complement strand
GTCCTATCCCGACGATCCCTGCCCGATGGACGGCGGCTATAAGGCGAGCTTCGAAAGGTTTGTGATAGAATCCTTGAGAGCAGAGTGAGGAATGTTGAATTTTCCCACACGGATCTCACGGATTTTTAGAAACTTACGATTTTTTCGTTCTCAAGCAACATATTCGTGTAATTCGTGCAATTCGTGTTCAGTAAACCCAATAAGTAATTCGCGTGCAAGTTGATTTTTGAACACGAATCTCTCGAATCTCACGAATCTTCGACTCCTTCGTAGTTTTTCCATTGAGACCAAATGAGAATCCCCGTTGCTTGCAACGAAAAAGATCCGTGAGATTCGTGTGAGCCCTTCAATGATAAAGCGAATCTTGGAGAAAATCGGGGTGGTAGAAAGGTGAAAATGCAACATAAAGGGAGTTTATCTTATGATTTAGGTAAATAAATCACAAAAAATTTGTTTATTCTCGATAAAAAATATACCTTTGCATTAAATATTCGAATATTACAATTAATAGTATGAGTGGAAATTTCGACAAAAGTATAATCGACAAGGTTTGGAGCAAGGGCATCATTGTAAAAGGATATGATGAAGCGTTGTTCCGAAAGGATTGTTGCGGTGCTTGGATTGTCAAAAATGAATATGGGAAACAGAGTCCGTTTGGCTGGGAGATAGACCATGTATATCCTCAGGTGAAGGGCGGTGATAGTAATATCTATAATCTGCGTCCGATGCATTGGGAAAACAACCGTAGCAAGAGTGATGATTACCCTCATTACGATTCGGCCGTCTGTGCAAAAGATGACTCAAATATCAAGAAGGTAGGTCATTTTGTAGTCAACGAAGACTTGAAGTCTGTTTTGGACTCACTTTATAACGTACTATCATGAGAATTTCTGAAATTTACATCAAGGGCTTATATGGTGTTTACACCTACAAGATAGCCAATCTGCTAAGCCAAAATTTATTGGTATTGACAGGTTATAACGGTATGGGAAAGACTACGATATTGAATATTGTAAAAAATATCGCTGAGTCAAACCTATGGTTCTTTTATAAACTGGATTTTGAGGAGATAAAAGTATCTTTCGAAGATGGTTTGCTTTTGAAAATGCTTTCAAATAGTTCCGAACAGGCAATGTTTGGCAATAAAGAACTTCAAGATGAAAACATCAATCCAGAGAAACTTTTGACCTATGCATGGTATCGGGACAAGAAGCTTCTGAGCTCAGTAACCGTTGGTCGGCATAACTTCTACAAAGCCTTTACCGTTATTTACAAGGCCGATTATATGCCTGAAGATAGCAACTGGCCTGACTTGATGCAATTGAAGATGAAGGAAATCGTGGCATATCTATGTAAGAGACAGAATGCGATTTCATTCGAGATGATTCAGTCATCAATCAGAGCTTTTATGATTCCTGCACAGCGTGTTAAGCAGATTCACCTTGTTTCTGAAGATGATGATAGTTATCCTTTTCCATCTAGCGAGATGAAAGAAATAGACACTGTAGATGTCGTGGCAGAAAGCTTGGGAGATATGCTTGAGCAGAAACGCATAGAGTTCCTGTCAAATGTGCAGGAGAGTAAAAACCATTTGATGGATCGCTTGTTAGATGCTGATACTCAAGTTCTCAGCAAGGATGAATATTCAGCAATAGCTATTGATGTCCAAACAAAGATTAATGCTCTTGGGCAGTTTGGCATTACATATGAGAAGATTCGACCTTATAATGAAAAAAATGCTCGTTTACTTTCAGCCTATCTGTTGGATTTGCGTGATATGCTAGATAAGTATATCGGACTATTGAATGATTTGAATTTATTCGCTTCCATTCTTAGGGAAAAGCATTTCTTACACAAGTCAATTAGTTTCTCTCCTACTTATGGCTTGAAGGCATTCAATGAACAAGGTATCAGTATTAATCCTTCTTTGTTGTCAAGCGGTGAGCAAAATATGGTAATTCTTCTATATCGCATGATATTCGAGGTGCACGATGGTGACATACTATTGATAGATGAACCAGAGATATCCATGCATGTGGTATGGTTGAAAGAGTTTATCAAGGATGTACAGAAGATTGCATCTTGCAAGAAGAATGTACAGATATTGATAGCTACCCATTCTCCACAAATTGTACGAGGAGCAGAAGACAGCTGTTTCGACTTAGAAATGAATAATCATGGCGAATAGTGTATTAGATTCTTTAGACGGCAGGGATGAGATTAATGAGATGAAAATCTTGATTTCTGGATATCGCACCATCGGCAAGTTCACTGTACTTGTCGAGGGGATAGATGATGTCAAGGTCTATTAAAAGTTTTTCTTAAAGGAAAAAGTAATAGTATATCCGACCAATGGCTGTGCCAAGCTAGTAGAATTAGTTGATGGACTGAATAAGAACCATTTGGAGAGTAACTTTATCGGTATAAAGGATGCTGACTACGATGTATTAAATCATGTGAGCTATCCTTATCCGAACTTATTCATGACCGACAAGCATGACTTGGAAACTATGATGATATCAGAAGAGACTTTAGAGAACATCATGAAAGAGTTTCTTCGGTATGAAGACATGAAGAAAGAACGAATCGAGTTGAATGTGCAAGATTTTTTGCAAGAGGCTATTGAGAAAATACGTTCTTTATCGTATTTCAGATGGTACAATGATCTGTCTCGAATTAAATTGAGTTTTGGCACGCTTAAACTCTCCACTATGTTGAAAGTAGATTCTACTTTGAGCTATGATTGCTGTCTGGCGTTTATTACGAGATTGAATCCTGATGCTACTTTCATACCAACATCGAGAATGCTTGCCGATTTTGAAAATTCTCATTCAGGGCAGATAGATACTTATCAATTGCTTAGAGGACATGATTTGTGTGAAATGCTCAGTCTTTTGCTACAGAGTCATCCATATTTACATGCCAAGTCTCATGTTTCGGATGATAAGATAGAGGCTTCGCTTAGACTTGTGTATAGTGGGGAGCAGTTTCGGAAGACGCAACTTTATGCTTCCATAACCACATGGTTTGAAAGTAATGGTTATCATGATATGATGGCTTGCTAGTAAACAAATAATTTTAATTGAGGATATATATATGGATACATTTTATTCGTGGCTAGAAAATCATGTTGCAATTTGCACATGGGTTGTAGCATCTTGTTCACTTCTCACATTTATTTTGAGTTTCATCTTCAAGAAAAAGAAGAAAGATAGCACTCATTCACAGAATATATCAAATGTTCAGGGGACTACAATAAATCAAGCTAATGGTAATATAACAATCAATTCACAAGATGTTAGACAAGAATGAACAAAATATTAGTGATATTAGCAACTCTACAATAAATCAAGCTAATGGTAACATTATAAATAAAGGTGTTAGTGTAAAAGATGTTCTTGATATTGTAAGTTGTGTCGTGGCAGACAAAATGACCATTTATCAGCAGCAGGCAGAATTTACAGCTCAGCAACGTTTGAATGATTTTAAGCAAAAACTTGTAGATGAACTAAAGGGCAAGGGTGAGGATACATTTAAAAGGTTTAATCAACCATCTGTTCAAGTAGCTGCAAGAAAAGCCGCATTAGGTTATGTCCAAAGTGGTGAAATTGAGGATAAAGATAATCTTGTTGATTTGTTAATAGAGAGAGTGTCTGTTGAGGAGAAAACGACAAAACAGCATTTGATAGATGAAGCAATAGAGATACTTCCTTCACTTTCTATCGAATGTCTTCGGCTATTGACATTCATGGCATTTGCAGATTTGATGAAGCAAGGTACTGTTTCTGATTATGAAAAATGGATTGATAGTGTCAATCCGATAATCGAAAAAATATCTGCAACAACTAGGCTTGATGTTGATTTTCTTAATCAGGCAAATTGCTCTTATAGTATGGGAGGTTTTCATAATTCTACATCTTTTATTGAAAATCAACTTAAAACTTGTGATTTGTTGTTTAGGCACAGCCCATCTAAAGATTTTGTGGATAAATTGTTATTAAAATTCAAATTGACTCACATGGACAATGGCTTTCAATTGATTCCTGGAGCAGACGTTAACAAAGGTCTACTTATCATAGCTGCCTTTGGCTTACATGAATATCCTGGTATTAAGATAAACTATACAACTCTTTCAAGTGTGTGTACAGGACTGTCAAAGCATGGTTATACAGATGTTATAGAGGCTTTTCATGATTATATCAATGAAACACAGCCCTATACCAAAGAAGAAGTGGAGCAATATTTTATTAACAGAAATCCACATTGGAGAGAAGCTCTTGATTTTTTAAAGCGAGATGATATTACCTCCTTGCGCTTAAAGCCTGTAGGTACATATATCGCTTGTCGACAATTAACAAAGTTGACAGGTAATGAGGTTTCACTTGATATTTTCTATTCGTAATAATTGTGTATATCACCTTTACAGCGTAAGGTTTTAACACATTAAGTATTAGTCTATGCTTCCATGTTACTATGTTGAAAAAACAGATGAGGTGAAGGAGTGTGCTTAGCAATCCTTCACCCTATAAACGATACAAGAATAACTTTTTTTAAAAAAAGATAAGTGTAACTACTTGTAATAAAATAGTGGTGACGCTGTATGGGTGATATACAATAAACTAATATGGGACTCAAGATACGCAAGGTAAAGTTTTTAAACGAAGTTCAGTTTGGAGATTTAGAATTAGATTTCTTAAATTCACAAACAGGACTTCCTTATCAAAACATAGTCTTTGTTGGTGATAACGGTGTTGGAAAAACAAATCTTTTGAGGTTTATCAAAGAGATTATTAGTTCTCCAACTCGTACATATATATACCGATATATAGAGTATGAATTGAGTGGCAGAGTTTGTCGTTTTGAACGATTACCCGATGATGCTGAGTACAATCACAAATATCAGCTATATGATGCCGAAACGAATAGTATATTTTTGATAAACTCAATATATGATGATTATCCAGATGGATTAAGACCACCTTCTGATGGAATTATAATGTCTTATTCTAATAATGATCATTTTGAACAAAAGAATGATGATTTTTCATCTGTGATAGATCGTCTAGTAAATTTACAGAATGAAGATAGCATCAATTATGCTTATTACAATATAAAACATGATGATGCCCCTTTAAGGTGGTCAGAGTTCTTCCAGAGGTCTAAAATGAAGACTTTTGCTGATTCATTTAATGCTTTCTTTGAAGATATGGAGTATTTTGGAATGGGATTCTCTGACCGGCATGAAAAGGTAATAGGTTTCACAAAATACGGAAAGCAGATAAATACGCAGAGTTTAAGCTCTGGTGAAAAGCAAATTATAGAAAGAACAGTTCCTATATTGGAAATAATGACGGAACAAAAAGATAATTTACTGTTTATTGATGAACCAGAGATGAGTTTGCATCCTAAGTGGCAAGAAAAGGTTCACTCATATTTTAAGCAGCTGTTTACTGATACTAGTGGTATTCAGCAGAACCAAATATTTATGGCTTCTCATTCAAGTGCTTTCCTCAAAAAAGCTTTGATGGATGAAACATCTTTAGTAGTTCGCCTGATTAATCATGATGGTAGAGTAGAAGCTCAGAGAATAGAGCATCCTACATATTTGTCTGATGTCACTTTTGCAGAGGTTAATTATCTAGTCTTTGATATTGTTTCAGCAGAATACCATAATCAGTTGTACTGTCAAATTCAGAACAGATATAATTTGTCAAAGGTTAAGGCCTGTGATGAATATATATATCATCATCAATCATTTATCTCCAATCTGCATCAGAAAACTTCAGGCTATGGACGTGTTCAGTATAATACAATTTGTTCTTATATAAGAAATGCCATCGATCATTTTGACAATGGTCATACATATACTGAAGATGAATTGCGTTGTTCGATTCAACTCATGCAAGAGATTCTGAGGTGATGGATATACATCTAAAAGAAATTCAGTATAATATTGAGTTATGCAAAGAACAATAGCAAATCTTTGTAGATAGATGGTACTGAACAATAACAGATTTTCTAAATTTTTGAAACTATGTATTATAATAATATACATATCATAATTATGGCTGGCGGCGTAGGCAGCTGGGGGAGTCTTCGCACCTTGCTTCCACAAGATGAGAATGGCAATGCCAAGGTAGGTAAGGACATCCGCTTGTATGAATGCAAGAACCGCGTGGTTCATGCAGCCGATGAAAGCAAGGTAGTAGTTCAAGGCTTGGATGGCTATATCGTAGCCAATAGGTAGAAAATTAGGACTAAATAGTCATTATACTAAAAGTTATAGCTTATGTTAGAGAATATTTTAAGTTTAAAAGTTCAAGGAGGATATTTCGTTAATGAAACTGATGACTTTCCTTTGTTCCAAAACACTTTAAATATCTTGTATGGTAGAAATGGTAGTGGAGTATCTTTTTTCGGCTGCAAATTTAAGAGAAAATCCAATACGAAGCAAGAAAAAGTTTCAAAAAGGCTACATTTCTTTGTGCAAACGTTTGCACACTTCATGCAACCTGTTTACGCACACACATCATCAAGCACATGATTGATGGCTGCCTTTGGATACAACAAAGTTAACAAGAGAAGAGGCTCTACGCCGTTGGAATGCTTCTAAGGAAAACAAACGTAAAATGGTGGAGAAACTGGAGAACTTGGTTCGCAAAAGCTGTCTGGAACGTACTGGTAAAGAACCTATAGGGGTAGAAGTATGGTAGTAACTGTTAAAATTTGGAAAAACGGACAAAAAGATGCGTAAATACCTTGGAAAAACGGACAAATTATCGTATATTTGCCATGGAAAAGCGGACAAAATACGTCCGTTTAATAATAGAAAAGGGGACAAGGATATGATTAAACGTAAGATAGACAGATATTTAGCTGATTTCTTCGAAGCGAATAAGAAAGCTTTGATGTTGACAGGAGCAAGACAGATAGGAAAAACATATTCTATCCGTCGTTTCGGTCATGAACATTTTGAAAGATTCATAGAAATCAACTTCATCGAAAATCCAGGCTTGGTAAAGGTCTTCAGCAAGGCGAAGAATAGTCAGGACATCTTGTTGCGTCTCTCCACTGTGACCAGCCAGGATTTGGTCAAGGGCAGTACCCTTGTGTTCTTTGATGAAGTGCAGGAATGCCCGGAAATCGTAACTGCCATCAAATTTCTGGTGGAAGAGGGGAGCTATCGCTATGTTTTAAGCGGTAGCCTATTGGGTGTGGAGATCAAGAATCTCCGTTCTGCACCAGTGGGATATATGGATGTGAAAGATATGTATCCTCTTGATTTGGAGGAGTTTGCTACAGCAGTTGGTATCAATGATAGAATTATAGATGCTTTGAGGAAACATTTTACGGAAGGGACTGCTGTAGATGAATTCATCCATGAAAAGATGATGGAGGTATTCCGCCTTTATCTTATAGTAGGTGGAATGCCTGCAGCTGTTGATAAATATCTGGCTACCAATAATCTGCAAGATGTAATGGCAGAGCAGCAGGCTATCATACGTCTCTATAAGCAGGATATAGCGAAATATGACCCTGACCATAAATTGTATATTCAGGAAATCTTTGACAGGATTCCTGCTGAGCTTGATGCCAAGAACAAGCGTTTCATATTGAAGAACCTGAATGAAAACATCAAGTTTGCACGTTATCAGAACAGTTTCTTGTGGTTGAAGGATGCCGGTGTAGCTTTGCCGGTATATAATGTTGAGGAGCCTACTGTGCCGTTGATTTTGTCGAGCAGCAGAAACTTATTCAAGCTGTTTATGGCAGACATTGGTCTTTTGGCAAGTCTTTATGCGGATGGCATTCAACTGAAGATTTTGGATAACGAACCGTCCATCAACTTTGGTTCGGTATATGAGAATGCCGTAGCACAAGAGCTCTGGGCGCACGGTTTCCTGTTGTATTATTATAACAACAAGCGCCAGGGTGAACTGGATTTTGTGATAGAGCAAAATGGTGAGGTGTTGCCGATAGAGGTTAAATCGGGCAAGGATTATGAGCGTCATAAAGCGCTTACGAATGTGGTGAACTCAACAACTTATCAGATTTCTAAAGCCTATGTGCTGTGTAATGATAATGTGAAGAAGGTAGGAAAAATCACTTATCTTCCTATTTACATGCTGATGTTTATCAAGAAGGAGCAGAAACTTCCTACCAAATATTCCATTGATTTAAGCGGACTGGTTTAAAGGAGCTCAGTATTAAAAGAGAGTCCGGTTTTTTAAAGGACTCTCTTTCATTATATTATGGGTTATTCTGCAGTCTCTATCATGTCGATGATGGTATAGATTGGCAAGATATCCAACGCAAGTTGGGTGTTAACAAACCTGTTTTTCAATCCATGCCATCAGTACTGCTACAGCATACTGCTGTTCTTCTCCTGTCAGCTGTCTTCCGGCAGGTATATGATGCCATTTGAAGAAACAACCACGGCAACAGCAGCCTGTAGCATGCTGGGCAATGAATACAGGATGCCCTCTCATAGGCGTCTGCTTGCCGTCATTGGGAATCACGGCAGGAGCAAGGCGTTTGGCAACGAAATCCTCCGCATGCTTACGGATGGTTGCCAAGCCCTTTTCTGCAATATATTCGTTATCTTTCTTCGAGAGATGGAATCGGCTGCGAAATGTTGATTTGGAAAGTCTTTCAAACAAATCAGTCAAGTCATACTCTTTGTCTGGAGAAGTATCGCTTTCCATGTTTTCTGAAGAGATAGAGTCTTTCTGATGATCCTCTTTCTCCTCAGGAAACAAATTGAGTTCTACATATTTTGCTTGGTTTACTTTTGATTCTTTTTTCATTTCTATTAGCCTCCTATATCTATGAATCTCCTATATATTTAATGGATATCAGACTCTTCCGCTGCAGATGCTTTGTTTTCCTTGGGTTGTGGATTGGGTACGAAGCCAAGAATGGCAACCAGACAACTCATCAAAGGACTGATGATGTTGAAGAAGCAGAAGGGAAGATAGACTAGAGTCGGTATACCAAGAACCGTACTCTGCGTCATACCGCAGGCTGTCCATGGAACCAATACGCTCGTCACGGTAGCACTATCCTCTGTACTTCGGCTCAAGAGTTCAGGTCGGTAACCTCGTTCAGCATACTCATCCTTATAGATAGATGCATTCATAATAATGCTCAGGAACTGGTCACCCATAACGAGATTGAGCAAGACGCCTGATGTCACGGTGCTGCAGACAAGTGATACGGTGCTGTGGATGCTTTTCAGGAGCATGTGGGTAATGGCGTGGAGCATGCCGCTGGCTACCATACATGAACCGAAACACATGGCACAGAGGATGAGCCAGATGGTATTGAGCATGCCAGCCATACCTCGGGTAGCTACGAGATCATTGATGTTAGCCATGCCGCAATCTACCTGGGTATGGGTATAGCAGGTGGTCATGATTCCTTCAAAGAGGCTTTTGGCAGAGATGCTGTCTTCACCTGCTATCCCTACAAGTACTTCCGGCTGGAGAATGAGGGCACAGATGCATGCTGAAAGGGCTGAAAGAAGAAGTGTGATGAGAGATGGAGTCTTGCGGTAGATGAGCCATCCTGTAAAAGCCGGAACCAGCATCGTAAACAAGGAGATATTGAAACCATGACTCAGACCGGTGAGATACTGGCTGATATCCACTGGCTTGGAATCATAACAGAGTCCGATGATGAGATAGAGTACCAGCGAGAGCAGGATGCTTGGTATGGTAGTATAGAGCATATAGCGGATATGTGAGAAGAGATCCGCTCCGGCTATACTCGAAGCAAGGACGGTGGTATCGCTCATAGGCGAGAGTTTATCCCCGAAATAGGCACCGGAGATAATAGCTCCAGCGGTGTAGGGGGCTGGTATACCCAGGGCATCACCGATTCCCATCAGAGCAATACCGATGGTGGCAATAGTGGTCCATGAGGTTCCCGTCATCACAGAAATGATGCTGGAGATGATGCATGCGCAGGGAAGGAAAAAGGTTGGCGACATGATCTGTACACCATAATATATTAATGTGGGTACCACACCACTGATCATCCAGGTAGCTGACATCATTCCGATGAGCAGCAGGATCAGGATAGATACTCCGGCATCGCCCACGGTCTTTTTGATCATCTCTTCAAATATATTCCATTTCATCCTATAGATGCCCATACCGAGTGCTACACAAACGGCTGTGGCTATCATGAGGGCCACCTGAGAGGCACCAGCCAGGGCATCATCAGGGAAGATTTTGACAACCAGGACGATGAGGGTGATAAGTACTGCCAGCGGTATGACAGAAATAAAAGGATGTGGTGCAACTGGCTGCAGAGACGAGCAGGATGCCTGATTCTCTGCAGCTTGAGATTTCTGTTTCTTTTCTTCTTGTTCCATTTGTTAATATTCTCTTATCATTTTAGTTTTTCATTTACTTTGCGTTTTCATCCGTTTCTTCAACGCTTTTCTTCTGTGTATTCGGCAAGAATCCTGCTATGATGCCGAGCAATGGCAGGAAGGCACTCACCTGGAAGATAAACTCGATGCTCGTCTTGTCTGCTAACCAGCCGAAGAAAGCAGAGCCCAAACCTCCCAAACCAAACATCAGTCCGAAGAAAATGCCGGCTATCAGTCCTACTTTATCTGGCATCAGGTCGGTGGCATATACCACGATGGAAGAGAAAGCCGAGGCAATGATCAATCCTGACAGGAAGGTAAAGATGATGGTCCACGTGAAGTTGACGAAAGGCATGGCGATGGCGAAAGGTGCTGCTCCCAGAATGGAAAACCAGATGACATACTTTCTGCCGAACTTATCACCCAGCATTCCTCCTGCCACAGTTCCTATGGCAAAGGCTGCAAGGAACACGAAGAGACACAGCTGTGAAGTCTGTACCGAGACACCGAACTTATCCATCAGGAAGAAGGTGAAGTAGCTCGTGATGCACGCCGTATAGAAATACTTGGAGAACACGAGCATGATGAGGATAAACAGTGCCCAATACTTCACCCTTTTGGAAATATGGGTATTGAGAAGCGGTTGTTTCTGCGGATGGTTCACCACGTAAGCCAGTCGTGCCTTGTACCAGACTCCCAATCTTACCATGATGATGGCAGCGAGGAGGGCTGCAAGGGCAAACCAGGAGATGGCATGCTGTCCGAAAGGCAGGATGATGATGGCAGCCAGCAGCGGACCAACTGCCGATCCGCCATTGCCGCCCACCTGAAAGATAGATTGTGCCAGACTCTTCTTGCCTCCAGATGCCATCTGTGCCACTCTTGAAGCTGTGGGATGAAACACGGATGAGCCCAGACCTACGACGCTCACAGCCAGAAGAATCAGAAAATAATTCTCGGCAAAAGCCAGCAGGAGCAAGCCCACCAAGGTGAAGCACATGCCGAGGGAAAGAGCATAGGGACGGGGATGCTTGTCAGCATAAAGCCCTGTAAAAGGTTGCAGGATGGACGACGTCATCTGGAAGACCAGCGTGATGATACCTATCTGTGCAAACGAGAAGTCGAACTTATCCTTCACAATCGGATAGATGGAAGGGATAATCGACTGAATCATATCATTCAAGAAATGGGAAATACTACAGATGATGAGCATGGAATATACCGTACCCTCTACCATCTTAGGATTTCCCTTGATTTTACTACCTATTGACTTGATGTTCATTGTATTAATTTAAATTATTCTTTTTCATACAGTTCTATCGGCAAACCATCTGGGTCGCTGAAGAACACAAATCGCTTGCCTGTATATTCATCTGTACGGATGGGTTCATGAGCGATGCCTTTACTGTCAAGTTCATCAATTGTATCCGAAAGATCATCCACCTCAAAAGCAAGATGGCGCAGACCGGCAGCTTCCGGATAGGAAGGACGTGCAGGTGGATTAGGGAAGGAGAAGAGCTCTATGACATACGAGTCATCAAGCCAGCAGTCTGCCTTCCAGGAGTCACGTCCTTCACGATAATTTTCACTTACTATCTTCATTCCGAGCACATCTGTATAGAAATGCTTGGATTTCTCATAGTCGGAGCAAATCACGGCTACATGATGGATTTTGTTAAGTTTCATTGGATATTATTATATTGTTAATCAATGATTTATCAACTACTCATGTCTTGATAGTCCGGGAATGATTACCCTTCATGGAGCTCATTCTGATTTACGTTTGAATCTTTGAATTCTTTCTTTGACTATTCGCAAATAGGTAAGTTTCATCTTACCGTCCAAAAAAGGATAGCTTTTCTCATATCCTACTATATTTAAATGGTTTGACGAATCTCATATTTAACCTCCATGCCAAGGATATCCATGATTTTTTCAACCGTCGATAGGGATGGGTTGCCTTTGCCGCTCTCTATTTGCTTGATGGTAGAAATGGCTACCTCAGACATGTCAGCAAGGTCTTGCTGGGTTATTCCCAAGGCCTTACGCTGCAATTTCATTACTTCTTGAATTTTCATACCAAGTAGTGTATTATATTGTACTTTTCGTGCAAAGGTAACAATAATTTCTAGATTATGCAAGAAAAGGTCCAATATAATATTCTTTTTATAAAAAATTATTATTTCATGGAATTTTTCTTGATTATTTGCCATTGTTAAGCATTTTTTCTTAACTTTGCATGCACAATTCATTATAGAAATCATGACTATAGAAGAAGCTATCAAACAAAGACATAGTGTACGAAAGTACATACACAAACCTCTTTCAACTGAGGTAGTTAGAGCACTTGAAGAAAAAATCATGTTTGATAAGGCAGACAGGAAGCTTATGGTAAATAGAATGTTTGCAGTACACCCTATTGAGAGGAATCACCATATAACTTTAGCTATTAGTTTTTTTAATGATAAAGCATTTAAATTGTATTGCAAGGATTATTATCTTAAATATCCGTAAAAAAATTACGGCGTATTGATATTTTGTATATCTTTGCAACTGCTTAGCTGCACTTGACATTATAATAAAAGATGGTTTGCATTGTTTAAGTGTGTATTAGCTTTGCACCAACAAAATTGTTATCAATTAAAAATAAAGTATTTATAAGCATGCTAGTAAAATTTGCCGTAACGAACTATAGAGGATTTGCCAATCGTATAGAATGGGATTTGTCGAAACCAAGTAACTATTCGTTCAATACTTTTGCCATTAAAGATGGTATCATCAAGAATGGCATCGTATATGGACCTAATGGTTCTGGCAAGTCGAACTTTGCAATGGCCATCTTCGACATTACCAATCATCTTTCACAGAAGTGGAAGAAGGTGAACTATTATGATAACTTTACATATACGGGAAAGTTGAACTTCCCCGTAAAATTTGAATATACATTCAAGTTTAGAGATGATACGTTACTGTATACATATAGCAAATCACCTGATGGAAAACTGGAGGAAGAAGAACTTGTTGTGAATAACAAGCTTATTTTCTGCAACAAGAATTCTGTCTTGACATTGGATGATGTTGAGTTCCCGATGGATTCTGCGGTGAAGGCAAACCTTGCCAATAACGCCAACAATGTATCCATCGTAAACTTTCTGCTTACTTCCTATCCTCTTGCCAAGGAACATTATCTTCTGAAACTGCAGCAATTCGTAAACTCAATGTTATGGTTCAGAAGTGTTGAAAAAAATGAGTTTATGGGGTTGGCTACTGCTCCGGCAAATCTCGATGAGTATATCATCAAGAATAAGCTGACTCGGGACTTTGAGGAATTCATCCATCGGGTAAGCGGACAAAGTTTTGAGTTTCAGGAGCCAAAGGATGATGATAAAGAGTTGTATTGCGTATTTGGATTAGGTCGCATTCCATTCGATAAGATTGCATCAACGGGTACTCAATCTCTGATGCTGCTATATTACTGGCTGAAACAGATGACAAAAGCATCGTTCGTTTTCATAGATGAATTTGATGCATTCTATCATTTCAGACTCTCTTATGAGGTTTGCAAAACCCTCTTTTCCCTTCCATGTCAGGCTTTTACGTCATCACACAACACCTATCTGATGACCAATGACTTGCTTCGCCCAGATTGCAATTTCATCTTGCAAGACAACAAAATCAAGCCGTTGAGCGACTGCACTCAAAAAGAGTTGAGATTCGGGCATAATATAGAAAAAATGTTTAGAGGTAACGCATTCGAAGTATGATACTATTCGTTTTTGAAGGAGTAAAACGGGAGCCGGATTTGTTCCGCACCATCCAGCGATTATACTTTGCAAATAGAGATGAGCAGATAGTATGTTCCTATAACAACAACATCTATCAGCTATACAAAGATTTGCAGGAGTATGATGGCGATGGAGATATTGTGTCTTTGCTGATGGAGAAATTTGCTGGTCAAGCAGACAATCCGCTCAAGGATATTGATGCATCTGCTGACATTTCTGAAATCTATCTGTTCTTCGACTATGACTTTCATAACCGGAATTTATCTCTCGAAGAAATCAACAGGCAGGTAAAGGAAATGCTTGAAACATTCAACAACGAAACGGAGTTTGGTAGGCTATATATTGACTATCCGATGGTTGAGTCTATACGATATACTAAGCAGTTGCCCGATGCAAACTATTGGACGTATTCTGTAACACGTTCTGAGTGTGGTAATTTTAAAGGTGTATCTGCAGATTTTTCTGCGTATGACAGTTTCGATTTCATCCTACTGAAAGATCATCGAGAGCCAACAGAAGTAGAGATGGAGGAAGTTAAGCAAAATTGGGAATATTTAAAGGAAATGAATGTGGGAAAAGCGAACTATCTATGTAAGGGGAAGAATACGATGCCTGCATCTAAAGAAGACATACTTCAAGACAAAATATTCAACTCACAAGTAGAACAGTATGTGAATACCGAAGATTGCAAAGTAGCTGTACTCAATGCTTTCCCAATTTTTCTGTTTGACTATTTCAAATAATATTTTAAGAGAAGGTTATCATACGAGGACATTCTATTAAGCAACAAATTTGGACTATCTAAAATTATAGCAGTCTTGCGAATTGAGAAATTCGTTTTAAAAAAAGGGCTAGTCCCATAATCAGGACTAGCCCCCAGTTTTAATTATTTTCTCGATGCAATGAATGTATCTTGAAAGCTGCATAGCACTTCAAGAAAGATTACTTAACCTCAATGTGCTTAACATCGTCTTTCTTCTCCTCCTTGGCTATCTTAGGAATCTCAATCTTCAAGACACCGTCACTGACCTCAGCGGAAATCTTCTCCTGATCAGCATCCTCTGGCAAAGCATAACTCTGAGAGTAGCTGCTGTAAGAGAACTCACGACGCAAGTAATGCTCTTCCTTCTCTTCCTTCTTCTCATCCTTGTTCTCGATGGATACATTCAGATAACCATCCTTATCGATGTTCATCTTGACCATATCTTTCTTCAAACCAGGAGCTGCAACCTCCATCGTATAAGCTGTAGCACTTTCCTTGACGTTGACTGCAGGAGCTGTTGCGTTCATGTGTGGCATCAAGCCTGCATCAAAGAAGTTGTCATTAAACCAACTGTTCAACCAATTTGAAACACTGTTATTTCTACGAGCTAACAACATCATGTAAAACCTCCAAATTCTATTTTTCTCGTCCTCTCTTCGCCTTCCGGCTCAGTCGGGATTTCTCATTGTTTTTAATTTATCCTTTTTAATAACGATTGCTTCGGCTTACGAGGCTCAAGGATTTCTAGAAACCCTCAACTGTCATTACTTAGGGTTCTTGTCGTTCCCCTTGCCCTTTCGGCTTCGGCTTTCATCCTGGGTAAGAGCAAGTTATGTGCCAGTCTCGGTTTGTATATCTAGAGTGAGCCATTTTTGACAGGATTGGCATCAAAGGATAATTAATTTAAACTTTGCTGCCAAATTTATCCATTTTCATCCGTTTATTCTCTGCTCTCCTATCCGTTTTCTAAGGGTGATTATGATAAATAGGTGGTACGTATATATAAATATCATCAGTTTGGAATTTGTACTTCGGAAATATACGGGTGTCAAATATTGTTTCTTAATTATCGCAATTTCCGTATTTTCAATCTAGAAGGTCATGATGATAAAAATCTTTTGGTTTGATAGCGTATTACTTGCTCTCTGCAAGACGAATCACCTATAGTTGTACGACCGTAAGGCTACAGTTGTACGACTATATAGGCTATAGTTGTACAACTCTGGAGTTATAGTCGTACAACTATAGGGGTTATAGTTGTACGACTACAGAATTCCGGATTTCCGAAGAAATTAGTGAGATTTATAACACGTTGAATATCTGATGATTACGAATTTCGCCATATTTTCAATATTCTTCAAGAAATATTTTCCGAGCGGAAATTCGTGATTTTCAGAGGATTTAAATCATGATTTTGTAAAAAAAATAAGCCTGGTCAACTGACGGAACATGATATCTGTATAATGACCACTTATATCTGAAATAGGGCTATTTTTGATTAATTAATAGTTATTTTACTCACATTTTAGCAAATATCATTACCTTTGCAATTTGTATGGTTATATCATCGACTCACAGACGGGTAAACTGACAGAAGTAAAATAGAAACAGAATAAAGAAATTAGTTTAAATTAAAACACGTAATATTAAGAATATGATTTCATTTGAAAGTGATTACAACAATGGTATGCTGCCAGAGATTCTAGAAGCTCTTGGCAAGACAAACGGTGATAAAACATCTGGTTATGGTTTTGATCCATACTCAGAATCTGCAAAAGAGAAAATCCGCAAGGCTGTGGACAATGAGAATGCAGAAGTGTTCTTCCTGATAGGCGGTACGCAGACCAACACCACGGTCATTGATTCCGTCCTCATGGGATGCGAAGGAGTAATCTGTGTGGAAACCGGTCATATCGAGGTACATGAATCAGGAGCAGTAGAAGCTTTCGGGCATAAGGTCATTACCCTGCCAGGAAAAAACAGCAAGCTGACAACCGGCACCCTGTCAGCCTATATGGATACCTTCCTAGCCGACGAATCGCATCCTCACATGGTACAGCCAGGCATGGTTTATATCTCGATGCCGACTGAGTTCGGAATGGTCTACACCAGAGAAGAACTGGCTGCGCTGTATGCAACCTGCCAGAAATATGACCTCCGTCTCTTCATCGATGGTGCACGACTGGGATACGGTCTGGTTTCAGCGGCATGCAACTATGACTTGCCATTCCTTGCAAAACATTGTGATGTATTCTATATCGGCGGAACCAAGGTGGGTGCCATGATGGGAGAAGCTGTGGTATTCTCGGGCATGAAGGCACCGAAATACTTCTTCACCAACGTGAAGCGTCATGGAGCCTTGCTTGCCAAGGGCAGAATGCTCGGCATCCAGTTTGACACGCTGTTTACGGATGAGCTCTATTTCAAGATATCGCGCCATGCCATCGCTATGGCTACCCGCATCCGCAGCATCTTCGAAAAGCATGGTATCGCCATTGCCTACGATTCTCCAACCAATCAGCAGTTTGTAGTACTCTCACCTGCCCTCTACGAAGCCCTTTCCCAAAAAGTAGCATTCGAGATATGGGAAAGAAAGAGCGAACATGAAATCATCTGCCGATTCGTGACAAGCTGGGCAACAAAGGAGGAAGAACTCAACGAGCTAGACCGTATTCTTCAAGCTTACGCTTAAGAAGGCTAAGGATGGTTCTCCTCCAGAATCATCCTTAGCAATTCTTCATTTGCCTCGTTGTTAATCTCTGCATCCTTCAACTCGGAGAAATAGTCAAGCGTAGCTGAACATTCGCCTGTAATATCTATCCCTATCACTTTCTCATGGGCATAGATGATGCGAAGCACGGCTTGGAGCTGCATAAGTGTCATATCTCCATTGCTCCAGTCGGTGATGGCATCCTGCTTTCTCAATACATCCTTGTCGATGGATATGTAAACCGGCTCATGTATAAGTTTACCTGCCTTCGACGGCCAAGCCTGGTGATGGTCTATCTCTGCCTGACTGTAGAACAACACCCTCTCTCTTAAGTGAACAGGCACCTGGGCTATCAACTCGTCCGATGCCCCCACAATGATAATGTGTTTGACAAACGGGTTCTTCTCCAAAACATCTCTCACCCAACCGCCACATGACACAACACCCTCCCATTCCGGTTGCTGCATATCCGGATGATGGTCGAAAACTATGAGCGAGAAAGGTTCATGAATTCTTGACACCCAATATTCCGTAAGATAATGGAAATCTCCGGAATCTATGAAATGAACGGCTTTGGCAGGAAAAGGAGCCAATCGGCGATGCAGTTCCTCGCTACCCTCTTCGTCACAATAGCAGTCTACCCCTTTCATGTCCCGGCAATCTACGTGGATAATATTCTTATTTGAGGCAAATGCCTCCAATTCGTATACGCCGGTAAAGTTAAGGAGAATGATAGGTATTTTCTTTTTCATATTGTATCAATTTTCTAAATGCTGATTGCAAAAATACCTAATATTCATAAATACTTGATGAATTATACATTATATTATTGTTAAAATTAGATTTTTTTATACTTCTACACAGATTTAGTAACTACTCAGCACCCATAGAAGTACCCCTATGGGCATGAGTAATCGTCTTACTGTTGTACTACAGCAAGAATTGCA
>PPYF01602923.1_pt1 | contig 18583 bp, 16 predicted proteins | sample 1559871 | NCBI WGS metagenome assembly PPYF01 (sample SAMN08240021, study PRJNA423297) | Human gut metagenome, whole genome shotgun sequencing project. | reverse complement strand
CTAAGAACTGGGGTAGCTGGATTCGAACCAACGCATGAGGGAGTCAAAGTCCCTTGCCTTACCGCTTGGCTATACCCCAAAATGAACGCGGACAAAATCCTTTAAACGCTAAGTACGCTCATGGAGAGGGAGGGATTCGAACCCCCGAACCCGAAGGAGCGGATTTACAGTCCGCCGCGTTTAGCCTCTTCGCTACCTCTCCTGTATAATCAACAGTATTCATTATACCATTGATGAAAAGAAAACACAAGCATTTATTTACCCAAATTATAGGTTTCAATCAATTTTTCCACGGCATTTTCAAGTTTTTTATAAAAACTATCAACATTTTCATTTTTTATGATAGCAAATTGCCCGTCTAACTCAGCAATTTGACCAATGACTTTTTTACCAATAGATAAAACATAACCTTCGTATTGATCAGACCCTACTTTTACTTGGCTATCTGCTAATTGGATTTCAATCTTTTTGTCTTTTTTACTCATCATATACCTCTTTCAAGTCTCTATTTTACAAAAAAATAGAAAAACTAGCAAGCAATATGCGAAATTTAAAGCTACCTCAGCAGAGAAGAGAGATAGCTTCAAAAATTTCTAAACTTTGACAATCCAGCCTTCTGGTGCTTCAACATCACCAAATTGAATACCGGTTAATTCATCATAAAGTTTTCGAGTGACAGGTCCAACTTCTGTTTCACTGTAAAAGACATGGAAATCGTCACCGTGCTGAATACCACCGATTGGAGAGATGACAGCTGCTGTACCGCAAGCCCCTGCTTCAGCAAAACGATCTAAATCATCAATTGGGACATCTCCTTCGATAGCTTTCAAGTCCAAACGATGTTCTGCTAGGTATAGCAGAGAATATTTTGTGATAGAAGGCAGGATAGATGGGCTATATGGTGTTACAAATTCATTGTCTTTGGTAATTCCAAAGAAGTTTGCAGACCCCACTTCTTCAATCTTCGTATGAGTGGCAGGGTCTAGATAAATGACATCAGAAAATTTCTTTTCGTGAGCCATTTGCCCTGGGAGTAAGCTTGCTGCGTAGTTACCGCCGACTTTAGCAGCACCTGTTCCATAAGGAGCGGCACGGTCATACTTGTCAGAAACGATAAAGTTTGTCGGAGTCAAGCCCCCTTTAAAGTAATTTCCAACCGGCATAGCAAACACGGTGAAAATGTATTCATCTGCTGGTTTAACACCGATGATGTCACCAACACCTAACAATAGCGGACGAATATAAAGGGTTCCTCCTGTTCCATACGGTGGAACGTATTCTTCATTGGCACGAACCACTTGCTTCACAGCATCAACAAACATATCAGTCGGAACTTGTGGCATCAAGAGACGGTCTGAGGTGCGTTGCAGACGTTTTGCATTTTGATCTGGACGAAATAGCTGTACGCCGCCGTCTTTCGTGCGATAAGCTTTCATTCCCTCAAAGGCTTGTTGACCGTAATGAAGGCAAGGAGATGATTCAGACATGTGCAGAGTTGCATCTTCAGTCAATCCTCCTTTTTCCCACTGACCATTTTTATAATAAGCAAGATAACGATAAGGCAATTTCATATAGGAAAAACCAAGATTTTCCCAATCAAGATTTACTGACATAACATTCTCCTTTTTAATTTTATGATTTTTATTTTACACTATTTTTAGATATTTTCAATAGTTTTTTGCAAAATTCTGAAAATTTTTTAATTTCAGTTTATAACCGAACAAAAAATCAGCCGCTTGGACTGATTTTCAATTATTTAAGATTCGCAGAGAACACTTCTTCATCTGAAATAGTATCAGAGATAAAGCTACCGTTGCTAGTTCTTTCAGACAAACCGAGGTCAGCAAGATTCACTTGGTAAGTCGTTCCTTTGTTAGAAACAATAGAAAGAATCTGCTCTTCTTCTGCTGTTGGATGATCTGAACTAAAGAGGTCTAGTTCTGCAGGTTGCTCTCCAAAGACAGGACCTGCTTGGAAAATACGATGTGGCTTGGACTTCAGCTCGCGCAACACTTGCAAACCACGATTTGCTCGGCTCGTCACAGGAATATCTGCAACTGCCATTCGCTTGAGCGCTCCGCGCTGGGTCAAGATATAAAGTGAATCAGTATTGGCAATAAAAGCCGCTGCTAAGACATCATCTTTTTTGAGATTGATAGCTTTGACACCTGCTGCCTTAGCACCCACAATTGGTACTTCTTCGATATTAAACCGCAAGGCATAACCGTTCTTGGTCACTAACATGACATCGTCTAGCTTGATTGGAGAGAGTGTGATAATTTGGTCGTCTTCATTTTTTAATTTAGCAAATTTGACAGACTTAGACTTATAGGTGCGCCAAGGGCTGAATTCTTTTCGCTCTACACGCTTGATTTGTCCTAGCTTTGTTACCGCAAAATAAGTTCCCTCATCAAAATTATCAACCAATTCTGTATAAAGTACTTCTTCATTGGTCTCAAAATTGGTAATGGTCTGGCTGAGGTGTTCCCCGATTTCTTTCCAGCGAATGTCTGCCAGTTCATGGACCGGTCGATAGATGACATTGCCAAGATTGGTAAAAATCAAAAGGTGCTGAGTGGTTTTCGCCGAGCTAATAAAAATCAGACGGTCATCATCTCGCTTGCCGACCTCATCAACCGTTGATGAATTGAAAGAACGTGGACTGGTGCGTTTGAGATAGCCACCACGAGTGACGCTGACATAGGTTTCTTCTTCCACAATCAGACTAGCCGTGTCAATCTCAATGGCGTTAGCCGTATCTTGCAATTCACTAAGACGAGGATTGCCAAATTTCTTTTTGACGTCGCGTAGCTCACGCTTCATGAGGTTATACATAGTTCGCTCATCACCGATAATAGCTGAGAGCATGGCAATTTTTTCGCGTAATTCCGCCTGCTCTTCCTCCAGAATCACCACATCTGTATTGGTCAAGCGATAAAGTTGGAGGGTGACAATGGCTTCAGCCTGCTCCTCGGTAAAATCATAGCTGACTTTGAGATTTTCCTTCGCATCTGATTTATTTTCCGATGCACGAATGAGCGCAATCACTTCATCCAAGATAGAAATCACTCGAATCAAGCCTTCTACGATATGCAGGCGCTTCTCTGCTTTTGCCTTGTCAAATCGGCTGCGCGCCAGAATAATCTCTTTTCGGTGGGCAATGTAACCAGTCAAAATCGGCACAATTCCTACCAAACGAGGCGTGAAGTTGTCGATAGCCACCATGTTAAAATTGTAATTGACCTGCAAATCCGTATATTTAAAGAGATAATTCAGAATCAGCTCGGTATTGGCATCCTTTTTCAGCTCAATGGCAATACGAAGCCCATCACGGTCAGACTCATCCCGTACTTCTGCAATACCAGCTACCTTATTATTGACCCGAACGCCATCAATCTTCTTGACCAGAACAGCCTTGTTAATCTCGTAAGGAATCTCAGTGACAACAATCTGCTCTTTGCCGCCTTTGAGCTTTTCAATCTCCGTCCGAGAACGCACGACAACGCGACCTTTCCCAGTTTCATAAGCTTTCTTAATCTCATCTCGCCCTTGCACAATGGCTCCCGTTGGGAAGTCAGGTCCCGGCAGAAACTCCATGAGTTTGTCAACCTTGGCTTTGGGGTGGTCAATCATATACACCACCGCATCAATGACTTCAGCCAGATTGTGAGGCGGAATGTCCGTCGCATACCCAGCAGAAATCCCCGTCGCCCCATTTACCAAAAGATTTGGAAAAGCAGCAGGCAATACGGTCGGTTCTTTTTCCGTATCATCAAAGTTCCAAGCAAAAGGCACGGTATCTTTTTCGATGTCTTGCAGTAAGTAGCCTGCAATCTCAGACAAACGAGCCTCGGTGTACCGCATAGCGGCTGGCGGATCACCGTCCATAGAACCGTTATTTCCGTGCATTTCCACTAAAATCTCACGGTTCTTCCAGTCCTGAGACATACGTACCATGGCATCGTAAATGGAGCTGTCACCATGCGGGTGGAAATTCCCCATGATATTTCCGACGGACTTGGCAGACTTACGATAGCCCTTGTCAAAAGTGTTGCCGTCTTTATTCATCGAATAAAGAATCCGACGCTGCACGGGCTTGAGTCCGTCACGAATGTCGGGCAAAGCCCGCTCTTGAATGATGTATTTGGAGTAGCGCCCAAAACGCTCTCCCATGATGTCCTCCAAGGACATGTTTTGAATGTTACTCATAAGATACAAAGGGACGTTTCGGCTTGCCGAAAATTTCTGTAGAAAAATAGGAAATCGATGCAGGGTTCGATGAACTCCAACCGATTTATCTTTTTTTCTAAGTCTTAGTCCCGTGTTCAGTTGCTATACAACCAAACTATCCTTTCTGTAATTTTCTTTTTTAATGCTTCCTGATGTAAGAGGCATCTCTTATGAATGAGCAAAGTGGATTATCACTTTCTTAGATTCAGTTTTTCTTTAGTGTACTGAATCATTTTTTCTGCAGTTTCTTTATCATAAGGAAAACCAGTCTTGAGAGAGAAAGCCTGAGCTTCTCTGTGGAAAAATTGCTGCGTAGACAGTAAAGACTGGATGAGGCATTCTTTGCTGGAAAAATCAAGCAAAGCGGCAAATTCTTCCTCCTTCTCAGCGGGCAAATACTGAAACAGATACTTATAGTTTTTGCCGACATCAATGACTCCTCTATCCGCTGCCACTTGCCAAGCCAATAATTTCAGCAATTCTTTCTGACAGATACCATAGAGATGATCCACCGCATACACAAATTGCTGACGCTGAATACCCTTGACAACATAGGCTGAAACCCACCAGAATTCATTGCACGATTTTGCAAAATCATCTGCACTCGCTGGTTTTGTCCAATAACGTTTGGGAGTAGGTGTATAGGGCTGAAAGAGTCCCTTAGGGTCATCCAGCACTGTGAAATCTGCTTCGCTATCCACCCATTCTTTGATGTGTTTCTTGGGGCAGAGAGTCAGATCTATCCGATTGCCATCTTCAAAGAGCATCAGATAGAGACGGCGATGATTAAGTACGTTATGCTGCTCGATGATGCGCTTGCCAAACCTTTCCAACCAAGCAAGGTCAGCTACCAGTTCATCCAAATCCTCCACAATGTAGACCACATCATAATCTTGAAACTCGTCCTTTGGAGCATTCGGATTTGCCCGCGAGCCAGATAGAGCGACTGCATCCGCTTGTATGACTTTTGCAATTCGCAAAATCAAATCCAACATTTCACTTTCAGTTCTCATGGAAGTCCCTACCTTTTTATTAGATTGCTTCTTTCACTTTCTTAACCGCTTTGCGTTTTTTGTAACGGCTACGAATGGTGTTGAGTTGATCGCGAAGATCTGCGTAGTGCGTTCTTTCTGGGTAAGCGTAGGTCATGATAGCGGTGAAATCCAGCAGGAAATCGTAGATTTCTTGTAGCTGCATGCGGAGTTGTTTGCTTTGACTAGGCACTTTGCCTTTCAATTCGGTCAAGCGCTCCTTGTATGCTTCTTCAAATTGCTTTTGCGCATTTACCAAACTCTCCACATGCTCTTCCAAGTGCAGTTTTGCCAATGCTTTTTGATAGCTTGATTTCTTCAACTCTTGGAGCAGGTGGTTGATGCCCTCGGTCTCCTTTTCATAGTTGGCAGTCGCAATCCCTGCGTAATTTTTCAACAAGCCCGCCAAGGTGTCATAGGCTTCTTTCGTCGTAGTCTCCTTGACCCGTGAAAATGCCCGTACCAAAGCGGTCAGCGTAGCCAAGGCATCATCTCGCTCACGATCAGCTTGGTCTAAACTAGTCACCAAACGACTAGCTTTCGTCTGATGAAGCCCCTCCTGAAACTTAGCCAAATGCTGGCTCATCTCTTCCAGCTTACTCGTATAAATACTTTCAACCTTGTGCGCCTTGTTAAAAGCAGCAATCGCCTCTTTCGACTCGGTCATGAGCTGAGAAAATTCGTTGTTCTCCAAATTGCGTACCGTTAAACTAATGACTCCGTATTCTTTTGTCATAAACTCCTCTTTCTTCGTGTGTTTTTTAGTTTTTTGCTTCAAAATCGCTCAGAACACATGTAAATGTTCGTCTTTTTCTCTAAAAATTCAAATCACACATGTGTGATTTGGTTTTTTACTCCTAGACAAGAAATTCTTCATGTGAAATTTCTTGTTTTAGGGGTGGGGGATGAATTTACCCATTTCTCAAAGTTTTCAATTTCGATAAAATTCTAGCTTCATCTAAGCTAAGAATAACAAATAAAGTTGAAGTATAAATATCATCATACCACTGTTCTAATTCTTCTTCTGTCATTTTCAGATGATATTGCTCATTATTATTATGTCTCAATCCTAGATTATTATACATATCGAAGAGTTTAGCAACCGCAATAATTTTATTATTATTGACTTTCATAACTTCTTTTAATTCTTCAGAAGCATTCAATTCATCTTTTAATGGTTCAAGATAACCGGCTAAAGAAATAAGTATTTCTCTCTTACGCTCAATATTCCCTTTATTAGCAAAATGATTATATTCTAAAACCTTTATTGCATCTTGAATACCTGTTTCTGATACAATTTGAGAAACTTCTGAGGCATAAACATTCTTTTCAACAATAATTCGGTTTCCGTTATCTAAGGTAATCAATTCATGATTTGACAACTCTAAAAATCTATTGATATTATCAAATATGACTTGAATGAATTCACACTCTTCTGTTGTAAACTTTTCTAAAAGACTATAAAAAATATCAACTAATAACTCAGAAAAAACAAATAATTCCTCGGTGGCATCATAGAAGTTTGCACTAATAACTTCTATGATTTGTGAATAACTGGTAAATGTTGAACGATTAGGATAATCTAAAAAATTCTTAGAAATAGCACTATTTATAGTTGTATAATAGACATGTCCAAAATTCTTCTCCATTTCAAGTAAATCTATTAAATTTTTCGATTCTCTATCTGGATCAAACTCCATCTGATTCAAAATATCAAAATAATTTTTTCTCGTCATAAATTCCTCCTAAAACACCATCTCTCCACTCTCCTCCAGCGTAAACTTAACATTATCTTCAATCCATTTACGGCGGGGTGGGACTTTGTCGCCCATGAGGACATTGACGCGGCGCTCGGCACGGGCCAAGTCGTCAATGGTGACGCGGATGAGGGTGCGGTTTTCAGGGTTCATGGTGGTTTCCCAGAGCTGGTCGGCATTCATTTCCCCAAGCCCTTTGTAGCGCTGCAGCATGGCGCCTTTGCCAAATTTCTTGCGCAAGTCTTCTAGCTCGCCGTCCGTCCAAGCATACTCGACAACTTCATTTTTGCCCTTGCCTTTAGACATCTTATAAAGCGGCGGCAGAGCGATATAGACATGGCCTGCTTCAACCAGCGGACGCATATAGCGGTAAAAGAAGGTCAACAGGAGCGTCTGGATATGGGCGCCGTCCGTATCCGCATCGGTCATGATGATAATCTTGTCGTAGTTGGCATCTTCTAGGGAGAAGTCCGATCCGACACCTGCACCAATGGTGTAAATCATAGTGTTGATTTCTTCGTTTTTGAGAATGTCTGCCATTTTAGCCTTGGCGGTATTGATAACCTTACCGCGCAGGGGCAGAATTGCCTGAAACTTGCGGTCGCGTCCTTGCTTGGCAGAGCCACCCGCTGAATCTCCTTCGACCAGATAGAGTTCGTTTTTGGCTGGGTTTTTGGATTGAGCTGGCGTTAGCTTTCCAGATAAAAGCCCCTTGTCTTTCTTGTTTTTCTTGCCACTTCGGCTTTCATCTCTCGCCTTGCGGGCTGCCTCGCGCGCATCTCTCGCCTTAATCGCCTTACGGATAAGATTAGATGCCAATTCCCCATTTTCCAAGAGGAAGAAGGTCAATTTGTCTGACACAATCGAATCCACCGCAGGACGAGCAAGCGGACTGCCTAGCTTGTCCTTGGTCTGCCCTTCAAACTGCAAATGCTCTTCTGGCACTAAGATAGAAAGAACAGCCGCCAAGCCCTCACGGTAGTCAGAGCCTTCCAGATTTTTATCCTTTTCTTTCAGCAAACCAGTCTTTCTCGCATAGTCATTCATGACCTTGGTAATGGCTGATTTAAGCCCTGTCTCGTGCGTTCCACCGTCCTTAGTGCGGACGTTATTGACAAAAGAAAGAATATTGTCCGAGTAGCCGTCATTGTACTGGAGGGCCACTTCCACTTGAAAACCGCCCTCTTCTCCTTCAAAATAAAGGACCGGCGTCAAGGTTTCCTTGTCTTCGTTCAAGTAGCTGACAAAGTCCTGCACCCCATTTTCATAGTGAAAATCAACAGAGTTACCCGTTCGCTCATCTGTCAGAGAAAGGTGAACATTTTTCAAGAGAAAGGCTGATTCATTGAGCCGCTCTGAAATAGTATTGTACTTGAAATCTGTCGTTGAGAAAATCGTGTCATCTGGCATAAAGGTCACTTTTGTGCCTGTTTTTGATTTGGGAGCTTTGCCAATCTTTTCAAGACTGGTAACAGGTTTCCCGCCCTGCTCAAATCGTTGCCGATAAATCGTTCCGTCACGTGTGATTTCAACTTCCAGCCAACTAGACAGCGCATTGACCACAGAAGAACCAACACCGTGGAGACCCCCAGAGGTCTTGTAACCGCCCTGACCGAACTTACCTCCAGCGTGAAGCACCGTAAAGATAACTTCTACTGTTGGGATTCCCATAGCGTGCATACCGACTGGCATTCCCCGACCGTGGTCTGCCACAGTCAAACTCCCGTCTTTGTGAATGGTCACGTCAATCTTGTCGCCAAAGCCAGACAGAGCCTCATCGACTGCATTGTCAACAATTTCCCAGACCAAATGGTGAAGCCCAGTTGCATCGGTTGATCCGATATACATACCAGGACGCTTCCGAACCGCGTCCAATCCTTCTAATACTTGAATGGCATCATCATTGTAATTATTAATATTGATTTCCTTTTTTGCCACAAGGAGCCTCCTGAATCATTCATCCTTTCTATCTTACAAGTTTTTAGTAAATTTTGCAAAGATTTTTAGAAAATAGTGTATTCTTTCTGCTTCTCACCACCATTTTTTCAGCCTAGACAAATTTTGTAAAATATTTCTGGTCGTTCAACTATCAAAATCAAAATTCATGGTATAATAAAAACATGATAAAGATAGTTTTTACATTGATAGTAGCTTATTTGATTGGTTCAATCCCTGCCGGGCTTTGGATTGGACAAGTATTTTACAAGAAAAATCTCCGCGAATACGGCAGCGGAAATACAGGGACGACCAATACCTTTCGTGTCCTTGGGAAAAAAGCAGGTATGATCACCTTTATTTTCGACTTTTTTAAAGGAACGTTTGCGACACTATTGCCATTTTTTCTTCATATCAACGGCATTTCTCCTCTTGTTTTTGGACTTTTAGCCGTACTTGGGCATACCTTCCCCATTTTCGCAGAATTTAAGGGCGGTAAAGCCGTGGCAACCAGTGCAGGTGTCATTCTGGGCTTTTCACCGACTTTCTTCACTTATTTAGCTGTCATCTTTTTCAGCTGCTTGTATTTGACTAGTATGATTTCTTTTTCAAGTGTGACAGCTGCTGCCTCTGCTATTCTGGGAGTCTTAATTTTCCCGTTATTTAGTTTTCTTTTGCCACGTTACGATGTGCTTTTTACCGTGATTGTGCTGGCATTAGCGCTCATCATTATCGTTCGACACAAAGATAATATTCAGCGGATTCGGACGAAGCAAGAAAATCTCATTCCCTTCGGATTGAATATCACAAAACAACAACCTAAACAGAAATAAAAGAAGCTAGGATAAAAAATCTTAGCTTCCTTTTATTTTATTCTTTGTGAGCTTTTTTAAATCTAGATAATCCTAAAAGTCCAACGACAAAGCCAAGTAAACTGATAAAGGTAGTATCTGTTGTACCTGTTTCTGGCAAGCTCTTTTGACCTGAAGGCACAAATTGTTTGTGTACATTGACTGGAATCGTTGCCGTCCTTTGATGTGTATTTGTTTGAACCGCTGGCACAAGTTCTTTTTGTCCAGTTTCATTTGGCTTCACTTGATTAGCAGCTTGATTTTGAAGTTTCTTGTATTGTGCAGTCGAGATTGAAATAGTCCGTGAATTAGGATTGACAACCGCATAAGCTGTTAAGTCTGTTTTTGCCAAATAGTCTGCAAAAGCAACGTCCATTGAAGGACCTTCTTCGCGAGCTCCGCCCAACATACTATAACCGTCACCACCTGCAGCCAAGAAATCATTAGTTGTCAGATAATAAGTTTTTGTGAGATTTAATTTTTCATATTTTCCTGTTTCAGGATTTTTAATTTCAATGCCAAGAATACGCTTATCGGCTGGCAAGGTTGTATCATAATAAACTTTTGCTCCAGAAACTTGCAGGAAACCACCGCTTGGTTCAAGTAACGGTTGACCATTTTCATCTAGGACTGGTTTGCCGTCTTTTTCTTGTAAAATAGAACCTAAAGACTTAGCAAACATGTCTGCGATGTTTTGCCCAGTTACTTTTATTTGAGTAATGGTATTACCAAATGGTAAAACAGCAATAATATCTCCTTTGGTGATTGGTTTTCCTTTCGCAATTGTTTCACGAAGTCCGCCGCCGTTAGTTACAGCAAGGTCTGTCTTATGACTGAATCCTATTTGCCCGTACTCATAGAGCGCATCTGCTACGACATTTCCAAGATTGGTTTCCCGCACACGCACATTTTCCCGATTACCATTTAACTCAACTGGGCTATTAGCAACGACCACTTTTGCGTTTTCTTGGTCATATTTCTCTTTGATTTTGTTTACTAATTGCTGAATAGCTGGATCTGGAGTAATGCCTTTTACTGAAGCAGCTGAGATTTGTTGAGGATTTCCTAGAATTTGACCAGATTTGTATGTTACTTTTCCAATATTATGCAAGTAACTACCTGTTTGATTATAAGTAACATTGTCGCCGTAGGTTACTGATTCTACAGTATGTGAATGCCCGTCAATCACTGTCACACGTTTTCCTTTTAGCAAAGGATTTTTTGATAATGCTTCTGCCAAGGTAGAACCACGCCATTCAACTGGTGTCGTTGTATCTACACCCAAATGTGCCAAAACAACATAATGTTTGTAAGTTTTACCTTCCGCTTTCGCACGAGATTCCACTTCTTCAATGACTTTATTGACTTCTGAAATTGGATCTGTAAACGTAACCCCCTGAACATTGCGTGGGTGTGTTTTTGTTACAGTTTCTGGCGTTGTCACCCCAATAACCACAAATTCATCTCCCACAACATTCTTGTCTTTATCAACAATCGTAGAAGCCTCAAAGAGACGTGCTCCATTGACATAAGTATTGGCACTAAGAAGAGGAAATTTCAAAATTTCTTTGTATTTTTTCACCTCATCCAAACCAAAGTCAAATTCATGATTTCCGACCGCCATTGCGTCATAGCCAATCTTATTTAAAATATTCGCGCGCTCTTCTCCTTTTGAGCTATTGGAAATCGGAAGCCCTTGAAAAGCGTCGCCTGCATCCACAACAAGTGTTGTTTGATTGATCTTTGCACGTTCTTGCTCAACGACTGCTGCTAATTTAGCATCGCCAATGACACCTTTTTCTTCTACAATACGACCGTGTACATCATTTGTATGAAGAATAACTATATCCTTTTCGGATTGAGCTGTGGGCGAAACAACAGCTTGAGCGGCTGGAGTTATAGAATCTGCTGGAGTTACAGAAGTTTCAACTTGTTTGTTCTCGCTCTTTTCTGTTACTTTCTCTGTGGAAACTTCAGTAGCAGGCAAAACTGCTGAATCTCCTTGAGCGGTCGTAGGTGCAACCGACTGATTTTCTTTAGGAGCTTCTACTTGCTCTACAGGTGCTGTTGAAGTAGCTAGATCTACAGCATCAGCAGAAACCTGATGTGCTAAAATTGCTGGAGCAATTAGCAATGTCGACAAAATAGGGACAATGAATTTTTTCTTCTTCATAATCAATCCTCTTTTATTCTTTTTGGATTCTATTATACAAGATTGTCTGGTAAAATAAAACCTTATTGAGCAAACTTTATCTTATCGTTCGCTAAAATTGTTCTAAAAAGAAAAATATTCTAACTTTTACATTAGAATATCTTATTTCACAAACATTATTTACAAACTTCTACCTTGTGAGTTTATCTGTGCCATTAAGTTCTTCAGCCCTGCCACTCCCACGGTATCACCCGCTTTTTCAAAACACACCAGTGCTTTTTGAGCATCAGATTTAGCCATTTTTATATCTCCCTTAGCTAATCTTACCTCAGCCAAGCCACGATAAGCACAAGCATGATTGACAAAGTCATCTGTCTGCAATGCTAAATTTAATGTTTCTTGCAAAAGTTCTTCTGCAAGGTGAATATTTCCAAGCTTGAATTGTAAATACCCCTGTTCGTACAAATTGACCGATGTCTTTAAGACATCATCAGGGAAATGCTTTGCAATAATTGCAGCTTCTGTCATTATCAAGTCATAAGCTTTTTGAAAATGTTCTTCTTCTCGTTCGACCATAGCTAATTGATGCAAGCCTATATGTTGTTCTTCTAGATTCTTTTCAGACACAGCCTGAGCATAGTAGTCTTTTAAAAACTGACGTGCCAACTGAAAATCCTTTTCTTCCAAAGCAATATAAGCTTTTAAGTTCAGTGTACTATAACTATCTTGGTCTATTTGATAAACAAATTGCTTGGCAAGCTGATATTGCCCGTCAAACAATGCTTGCCAGGCTTTTTGAAGTTGTTCTTCTATCATAATTTCTTTCCTTTTATTCATAGAAAACAAAAGTCACACTTTAAAAGTTATATTAAATCAGTCTCCGAGATTGCCTCTTTCACTTTTTCGATTGGCAGATGTACTAGCTCAACTTTCTTTTCGCTATATAAATAACGCGCATAATCATCTATACGATATTGATTGATATAAACCACTCGCTTGCAACCAACTTGTAAAAGCTGTTTCGTACAGTTGAGGCAAGGAAAATGCGTGACATAAACAGTAAATCCTTTCGGGATCCCGCGCTCTGCACCTTGCAAAATCGCATTTACTTCTGCATGTAAAGTCCTCACACAATGCCCATCGACTATCAGGCATTCGTGATCGATGCAGTGCTCCGTTCCTGAAACGGATCCATTATATCCTGTTGAAATAACTTTATTATCCTTTACAATAACCGCACCAACGCTTGCTCGTTTGCAGGTTGAGCGATTTGCAATCAAGAGCGCTTGTGCTGCAAAATATTCGTCCCAAGCCAATCTTTTTGTAACCATGTTGTCACCTTCTTTTTTATTTATCACTCATTTTATCATTTTTTCGATGTGGAAAAAGCGGAAGTCCGAGCGATGCGATCTTTTCTGCCGGAACCCTCATGCCGTCTTTTGTCCATTTGATTAAGACAGAAACCACCGCCGAACTCCAAAAGGAATTCATGTAAGTCGAAGCCTCTTTTCTAGAGCTATTTTGTTTTTCCAAGAAATCAAACACAGCACTTGTCAACAGTTTTTCTAAATTGTAATCCACTGCTAAACTAAGGATTCGTGCCTCTTTTTTGACTTCTTTAAACAAGAACAGCCACACTTGATAAAGCTCGGTTCTCATATTGAATTGTTCCAATTTATCGGTAATCTTTTGTACTGTTCGTTGGAAAATCTCTTGTAAAATTTCTTCTTTTGAATCATAATTTCGATAAAAAGCTGCACGTGAAACGCCTGCCCTCTCTACTAATTCAGAAATAGTAATTTTGGTCAACTCCTTCTTTTCCAACAATTGCAACAAAGAAATTTCCAATGATTCTTTTGTAATTCGGTTAGATTCCTGATTTGATATTTTTAGATTTTCTAAAGATTTTTTCGATATTTTACGTTCCGACATAACATTTTCTTTCTACATGTAACAACCGACTGTAATGGCTTTCTAAAGCAGAAGTTTCATGATATAATTGTAAAAAAAGACAAAACTTTTGTCAATGTCTAACTAGTTTACTACTCAACTAAAGGAGAATGCAATGACTTGGAAAATTGTAGCTGATTCAGGCTGTGATTATAGAACTATCGAAAACCTTGCTGTTGACACCTTGTTTGAAAGTGTTCCTTTGACCATTCAAGTAGGTGATGAAATCTTTATAGATAATGCTCAGCTCAATATTGATGATATGATGGAAAAAATGTATGCCACTTCTTCGGCTTCAAAGTCTGCCTGTCCTAGTCCAGATGATTATATGAAAGCTTTTGATGGAGCTTCAAACATTTTTGTGGTCACTATTACAGGAACCTTATCAGGAAGCCATAATAGCGCACAAGTGGCTAAAAAACTCTATCTTGAAGAACATCCTAACGTGAATATCCATATTATTGATACTCTTTCTGCTGGCAGCGAAAATGATTTGATTATCAAAAAGCTTAATCTTCTCATCGGTCAAGGGCTAAGTTATGAAGAGGTTGTAACAGAAATTACAGCCTATCAAGCAAAGACGAAGTTACTTTTCGTTCTTGCAAAAGTTGACAATCTAGTCAAAAATGGACGACTGAGCAAGTTGCTTGGAGCCGTTGTAGGATTACTGAATATTCGTATGGTAGGCGAAGCCAGTCAAGACGGCAAGTTGGAGTTGCTTCAAAAGGCGCGTGGTGCTAAAAAATCACCAATCGCAGCTTTTGATGAACTCATCAAGGCAGGCTATGCCGGTGGACAAATCATTATTGCTCATCGAAATAATCCCAAGTTTTGCCAGCAATTTTCCGAAATGGTTCGTGAAAGATTTCCACAAGCTGTTATTGAAATCATCCCGACTTCTGGGCTTTGTAGCTTTTATGCTGAAGAAAATGGTCTCCTCATGGGTTATGAAATTCAATAATATAACGAAACTGTAGTCAATCACTGAACTACAGTTTTTATATTACAAATATAGCAAACCAAAAACAACTAGCACACTAATCATGCTAAAAAGTGAGCCGATAAGATAGTATTCTGCAAAGGACTGACTTTCTGAAATCTTATTATATCGTGCGATTGACTTAGCAGTAAAGACTAAGCCAACGGAAGCAAACTGCCCAAATATAAGAGACAAAGCCATAATAAAACGCTCTAAAATCCCAATCATCGCCCCTGCACCTGCTATAGTGTCTTGGTTATCTCCCTTTGACTGATACCTACTGAAGAAAAGCTTAAATAAAATATTAACAGGCTTGCCAACGATTGCTAAAAAAAGAAGGGTTTGAGCAACTGACGCTCCATTTTTCAGCCATTGTGGATTGATTTTGCTGGCCAATAAAGCATAAAATAGAAAAATGCAAATAAAATGAAGGACTTGGTCAATGATGAAAACTTGCTTTGTGAGTCTCTTTATTTCTATAAACGTATTGAGCCTGTATTTCAAGAAATCAATAACTACATGACTAATCCAAACAGCAGCAAAGTAAATAATATTTTTCGGGAAAAAGATACTCAAAATCAGCAACGGCAGAAAAACAATGGCTAAATGCAGCAATAAATAAGGCAACTTTCGACATTTTAAATCTGCCATTTTTTGACTTTGCCATTGGAAATCAGCTAAAACATGTGCCAATAAGGTTAACAACAAGATTGGATGTTGTACAAAATAGTCTGAAAATCCCCACAAATTAGACATGTTTCTCCTCCTTCTCTATCGCATTTAACATCAAGTTCATCGCAACTCGTTTATTTCTGAGATAAATTTTTAACCCACTCGCCTTGATACGTTTGTTGAAAGCACTCGGAGTGATACCAAGTAGTTTTGCCATTTCTTTATGAGAAAATGTTTCATCGTATATATTTTCAGCTAGTAATTGTTTGAGGACATCATATTGGATATCTGTCCACTTGGACTGAATAAAAGAGCACGCAGCTAAAATAGCATTGATTGTCTGGGTGGCTTTCTCATCTGCCAAAGAAACCGAAATGTGATTGATACCATAGTCATTCTTGTCATGAACATAGTTAATCGCTTCTCTCGCCAGCCAATACGCCGGACCGTCAGAACCAATGCTTTGTTCTTTGTTAATTTCTGTAATCATATCTCCAGCACCAATCCCAAATCGAATTTCATAAGGAGCAAATGACATAGAAAGTTGCTCCATGATTTGAAACATATCCGAATTTGGTAAAAACAAAGCTTGAAATTCATCGCCAGCTGTGACCGTAAAGGGAGAAACTAAATATTTCTGATATTGCTGATTCAACTCTTTCATCAATTGCAACAATTGCTGTTGTGCCTGCGCTCGATCTTGTATTTTTTTTGATTCAATAATGTCTCCAATAAGAGCAATGTACATCATCTTCTCACCTCTTTTTGTCTATTATAATGGAAATTTTTAAAAATTTCCATTATAAAGGACATTTTCTAAAATTTCCATTATAAAGGACATTTTCTAAAATTTCCATCATAATGGAAATTTTCTAATCGACTATCTCTAAAAAATACAACTAAGCACATGATTGAAACCATCATTTGATCTGATAATGACTATCCTTTTACTTTCCATACCTTACCCAGCACTTCTCCAATCTTGCCCTTGATAACTAAGTCAGCTTGACTATCTTGTATTATATTGTTTTTATTGATTACAACTAAGTGTCGTCCTTGAAAATAATGAACCAAATTAGCAGCTGGATAAACAACTAGCGATGTTCCGCCAATGATAAGTAGGTCAGCTTGACTGATAGCCTGAATAGCTTGAGAAAAAACTTCCATATTTAACGGTTCCTCATAAAGAGTCACATCTGGCTTAACTACACAACCACAAGTCTCGCAATAAGGAATGATTCCAGGCAATTTCAAAAAATCCTTTAAGTCATAAAAACGATGACAATTGGTACAAAAATTTCGGTCCACACTACCATGAATTTTTAATACGTTCTTGCTTCCTGCCCTCTCGTGTAAACTATCAATATTCTGTGTAACAATTGCTTTTAATTTCCCTAGCTTTTCTAGATAAACTAAATATTTATGGGCTACATTTGGCTTAGCATTAGGATAAATAAGATATTTCTTGTAAAAGTCAAAAAACTGTTCTGGATAACGTTCAAACATCGTATGTGAAACTAATTGCTCTGCTGTAAAATGCTGGTTTAACCCAATATTGTAAATCCCATTAGAACTTCGAAAATCCGGAATACCAGATTCAGTTGAAACACCCGCACCACCAAAAAATACAATATTTTGGCTACTTTGAATGATCTGAGCCAGTTCTTCAATCTTATCCATATCGCCCTCCTAAAAGTTACCAATATTATTAAAGAAAAAATCGGCTAGCAGAACTAGCCGATTCATATTATAACTGAATTATTTTGACAAGTTATAGAAAGATTTCAAACCACGGTATTCAGCAACTTCACCAAGTTGGTCTTCGATACGAAGTAATTGGTTGTATTTAGCAATACGGTCAGTACGTGACAATGAACCAGTCTTAATTTGTCCAGCGTTAGTTGCAACTGCGATGTCAGCAATTGTTGAATCTTCAGTTTCACCTGAACGGTGTGATACAACGGCAGTGTAACCAGCTTCTTTTGCCATTTCGATAGCATCAAATGTTTCAGTAAGAGTACCGATTTGGTTAACTTTAATAAGGATTGAGTTAGCACATCCTTCGTTAATACCTCTTTCAAGATAAGAAGTGTTTGTTACGAAGAAGTCATCACCAACAAGTTGTACTTTCTTACCAAGGCGTTCAGTAAGTTTCTTCCAACCTTCCCAGTCATTTTCATCCATACCATCTTCGATAGTGATGATTGGGTATTTATCAACTAATTGTTCAAGGTATTCGATTTGTTCGTCAGCTGTACGAACTGCAGCTCCTTCACCTTCGAATTTAGTGTAATCATAAACTTTACGTTCTTTATCGTAGAATTCTGATGATGCACAGTCAAATCCAAGAAATACATCTTTACCAGGAACATAACCAGCAGCTTCGATAGCAGCAAGGATAGTTTCTACACCATCTTCAGTTCCATCAAAACGAGGAGCAAATCCACCTTCGTCACCAACAGCTGTTTCAAGACCACGAGATTTAAGGATTTTCTTAAGAGCATGGAAAATTTCAGCGCCCCAACGAAGAGCTTCTTTGAATGTAGGTGCACCAGCAGGAACAATCATAAATTCTTGGAAAGCGATTGGAGCATCTGAGTGAGAACCACCGTTGACGATGTTCATCATTGGAGTTGGAAGAACTTTAGTATTGAATCCACCAAGGTAGCTGTAAAGTGGGATTTCAAGGTAATCAGCAGCAGCACGTGCCACAGCAATAGATACACCAAGGATTGCGTTTGCACCCAATTTACCTTTATTTGGAGTACCATCAAGTGCAATCATTGCACGGTCAATAGCTTGTTGATCGCGAACGTCATAACCAATAACTGCTTCAGCAATAATATTGTTTACGTTGTCAACAGCTTTTTGTGTACCAAGACCACCGTAACGAGATTTGTCACCATCACGAAGTTCAACTGCTTCGTGTTCACCAGTAGAAGCTCCAGATGGAACCATACCACGTCCGAAAGCACCTGATTCAGTATAAACTTCTACTTCAAGTGTTGGGTTACCGCGTGAGTCTA